>Ga0163217_1038641_pt1 | contig 15905 bp, 10 predicted proteins | sample SynspAceP_FD_185933 | JGI IMG/M metagenome (GOLD analysis project Ga0163217, IMG submission 185933) | Saline lake microbial communities from Ace Lake in Antarctica - Synechococcus sp. Ace-P (PacBio error correction) | ecosystem: Environmental > Aquatic > Non-marine Saline and Alkaline > Saline ... | reverse complement strand
CGATATTTCCCGCAATTTTTAACACATGTATTTGCCTTGCCATGAACGGCTTTGGCGGTTATTAGTTTTATAAAAAGTAAGTTTGATGTACGGCGTATTGGGACTCAATTTCCGGTTTATTACTCCATTCTATTCCGAATTTCTATTCCAACTAATTAAGGGATTGGATTGTAAACCACCTTAACCTTCCACCATACCCCTATTTATCTATAACATGTGAATATAATAGAGATGGCCAATAATTTGTTCAAAAAGGGTGGACTCAACAAAAGGATCTTTTTTTGTCGGGTAAACATTTGTTGCTGTTGTAATCCTTTTTTCTCCCCCTAATTTTGTAATAAATAATTAGAAGGATGGAAGAATATTCATTTATTAATTACTATCATTTTTAGGAAAAACTATGTTCTTTGTACATGCTCAGGAAAAGGGTGTTGACAGCAAGGAGGAAGTGTTGACCCAAAGTGAGGGGAAAACAATTAATACCTATAAAATGGGTCCAGCAGGATGTTGTTTGGCGCTAGGGTGATTTCAATCAGTCCAATGCGGTGATTATTGCCCAAATAAGCATTTATCCCATTTCCCGCAATAGCTACACCAATCCCCTGATGGCCTTTGGTTCTAAATTGAAACAGGAAATTTTGACCAGGCCGGATTTTAATCCCCTTTTATTTGAACCATCCTAGTCAGATTGAAGATTATGGCAACTGGTATCCAAGTGCTTGCAACCTTTGGTAAATCTAGATGGTATTTTCAGCGCAAGCGGCAAGGCCCAAGTAGTGCCATGGAGTTAAAGCAGAAGGACCAAAGATACATGGACTTGGAGGTTTAGAAAAGTCCTATATGCAATTACAATTGGCGTATAATGTCGGTACTGTCTGGAAAGGCAAAAAAATGCGGGCCATGGAAAAATAAGCGTTTGGGGATAATAGTTTTTAAACGGAGGTATCTTCAAAAATCCCGATGTACTAGAGGGTAGAGGTTCAAGGGTGACCGAAATAGACAATCAAACTTACAGTATTCCAAGAGGCAATGTACATAATGTGTCCAAATTACCTGTCGGTTATTTGAATGAACGATGATTACTATCCCTTCTACAGCTACGGACTCTTAACCCTTATTGGTTCAGTGATATGATTACGGATAGAAATTACCGAAATAGAAGAGATCTAGAAGCTTATGTGTCTTGGTCAGTGATGACGTAACAACAAATGTTACAGGGCAGAAAAAATGAGTTTCCTTCCTAGCTAATGCTTTTGGACCTATGAATTGCATGATGACCAAGTTTTTCAAGGAGATTGCCAATGGATATTTTGATTGGGGCCGAAGTTGAAGTGGAACATTTTTTGAAGGCGGCAAACGTTTTGGAAGGTTCAAAAAAGCTAGGGCCGGAATACGAGAAATCAAATTTGGAAACTGCATTTCAATATTAAGCTGGAAGTCAGGTAGTAGAGTTAAACAGGGCCATGCGTTTTTGCTTCAAGATGCCAAAAATAATCTGGAGCTTACTTCCCTGCCTTCAAAGTCGCGAAGTCCTACGCTAAGGAACCACAAGGTTTAAAACAGGGCTGGAAAACGACGGACCCTATTAAAATACCGAAACCCAATTACTCACAAAAAGATTGGAATATATACACTACTATTTTTAACTATAACTATTGGCCTGGCCTTATGTAACAGTTTATGCCAAGGAATAATTTACGCCTAGCGGCATGTCCAATATAAGAAACCATAAAAGGGAAGTTTTGCTTCCAGTACTAAAAAATTAAAAGAAAAATATTGAACAAAAATTATACTAGTTACTTTACTCTTCACCTTAGTCATAAGCTATTTCTAGTTTGTGGGAACGATGACAAAAAAACTGTGGCCGGAATTATTCCCCACTAGTTGCCGTTAAGTGAGCACCGGCTTTCTGAACAGAGGCGGTGGACGTTCCTATCTGCCAGATGGAAGATAGAGGCAGTAAACAGGCCAACCTTAGTACCGAATGATGGGGTATGTGATAAAATTTAAGTCAGATGAGGGGATTAAAGTTATAGTGGGGACAAGCTTATTGATAAGCAATAAACAATGTGATATATCTGCTAAAATGGCCCAGGTAAATGCCATAGTATGTACCGAAGCGACCGCTGCTTTTAAAATCGAAAAAAGATTTATAATAGTTTACGGATTGTTTATGATAACAGTGCTTCCAAAAGGGAACTGGACGATTAACAGCAACTATACAATGGCCAAGGTGCGCTTGGAAGGGGCAAACAAATGAGAACGAGGTAACGCATTCATATAGAATATACAGCGCCCTTTAATGCGGCTAGTAACCAATAATTTATAAAGGGTGGGGGATATGGCAAATCCTGGAATGCCTTATTGGAAGTGGAAAGTCCTGGGGATTTTCAAAGTATTTTGGCCATGGTTTCCCGAATCCGAAATCCTTTCAGATCAAGGCCGATTCGGAAGTTCTTGTTCCTGATCAAGACCTTAAACGAATCTGTAAGGGGAATTTGGTGAAGTAAGTACATCGGCAAAATAACAGAGGCATATATGGTTAGGTGATGCTGGACAATATCGAAGTATTATTTGCTTTCCAGGAATGTATTGGCTACTGTTGCAATTTCCAACGGTAAAAAAAGGAAGGAAATACAATAAAGTGCTTATTTCCTTTGGATTGCCGTGGTTCACACGGTCAGTTTATCCGGTGTTATACGGTAGTGAAGCATACGCCAATTTTGCGCTGGTTGCGGTTGGGCAGAGGACTTTTGGCGGACAGTGTTGAAGTATATGTCCGGACTTTCCGCGAGGAAAGATCTACATTAATATTCGGCAGATTGGTAAGTTGTTCAATGGGGCTAAAAATAAGTACAATAATGAGATTTAAAAAAACGGGTTTGCGTTAGGGATTTTGATAGTGTGTACCCCAGGTCTTTTTAGCGGATTTTAGGCAAAAAAGGAGACTTGGAGTAAAAGCGGAAGCCGACCTGCAGCATTTCTGCATTGGATTCTTCTGCAAGGTCTAAGGACCTTGTAGGTATATGAATCAAGACTTGGCGAAAGGTATACGGCCCAAATACAATAACAATAACAAAAGAGAAGAAGGATTAGCAGGCAAAAATGCCAGTGTTTTATAAGTTCCAGTTACGGTTCCTTAATGTCGTATTCACTTGGTCATTGGGGTGTATAGTTCGTTTCCTGATTCCAGGGAGGGAAAGAGCTCAGATTAGATGTACCATGGCCGTATCTTTGTGGGTTAACCAGGAGCGAGTCCTACTGGAGGTGGAAAGTTAGGGTGACCAAGCCGTTGGAAAATTAATTGTCCATATTAAGGGTGTGGAATAGTTTCTACTTACCTCCATGAGAGCCAGGGGATGGTTATAGTTAACAGTTTATGTAGGAGAGGATATTGAGGTTGTTTGTTAAACTTCCAGAACGAGTCAATAGCTTATTGGATAAATGCCGCAAGGGGTAACTTTTCATTGATAAAACAGGGCATTAGATGAATGTTTCCATGTTAGGTGCTTAACTTATGGAGCGAGGAACTACGACGATTACCAACGAAAAACAAATTGCACAGAACCTTACGGATTGAAATTAAAAAAGATAAAAACGATGTGTCGCTTACCAAGATAGGTGGTCGTGAACGTCAATTGCGAGGGTTAGTATTGGACAAGGATAAATTAGCCGGAAAGCGGCTTGGATTTTCTGTCTGTTGCCAAATGTAAAGGCCAATAACCAGCAGCTAAGTGGAGGCACGTTCGACAAAACGCTACATAATTTTTGGTAACCACTGGAGATTCTGGCGAAACTGCAACGGATGTGGAAAACTTTGGTGTGGGATACACAGAACCGCCGCCTTTTATTTAAAACAAATTGCAAGTATACAGGACGGGGGCCAGGGAAATTCCAAAGGGAATAGTGTCCTTAGGCTTCGGCCAGGGGAAGTTGAAAAGCGGGAACCTATAAATCGGAATTTATCAGAAGTGCCATTGCATTGACAACGCAAAGGTTGCCGATGCCATGAGATTTCGATTTTAATTTTGGGAAAAGGTAGCACATTTAAAAGAATCTTATTCCGACGATGTACATGTAGAGGTAACCCGAATTATGGGGAAAACAATCCTCAATTTAAAGTTTACCGGGATTAATTAATGCACCTTTTATGGGGGCCATTAATTGCCGGTAACTTTTTGTTAGGATGTTTGGCTATGGGCTTGCGTGGTGGTCTAGTGGTGTTTCGTATTCGTTCCATAACGTTTGCCTTGACCTTATTGAGCTATTATATGTTGGACTATACTATGAACGAGTATAACCCTTTTTTTGCCTTGGTTTCGTTACAGGAATGTGTGGACGTTCCTTATTTATTTGCTGAAATATCACCGGCATTTTAAATGAAACGTTTTGCCATTTAAAACAGGCGGCATGTATGCTATTAAATGAAGTGGGGAACCCTACCATTTTGGCCACATTTTACGTTCTGCTTCTGTATTGCATTGGCCTTTGTTATCGGGGTTAGGGACCATATATGTCTCAATGCCTATTGGGAGCTTCCATTGCCCATGCTATTGTCGTTATTCGTAGCCTTACGTTTACTCCCTATTTGGCTATATTTTTCTTAGGGAAAAAGATAAAAAGGGGAAGAAAAAAGTGGAAAAAACCCTTGGAGGAAACATTCATTTATTAAAATGTACAAAACAAGTTTGAAAAAGCCTTTGATCGAGACAAAAGAAACGTTGGTTGTTTTTGGGGAATACTTTTGTATTTTATTGGGTTCCATGCCTGTTCTTTACAAGTAGTAGCCGTAAAAATGTTGCCTCTTTTGATATAAGAACGAATTTCAAGTGGTCATAGATATTGCCCGAGGGTTACTACTTGGAACGTATGGAGTGGTGTTGCAAGGAGATTGCTCAATCCTAGGGACGTCCTGAGGTGGTCACTATCAGAGCTATGTGGGGCACCTCTGCCCCAATACTTTAAATTGGATTGGTCTTTCATTCGATTTGCGTTGGTTGGCAGCATACTGCTGATATTCAAGTAAACCTTATAGACAAAGGTGACGAGCGCCAAAGCCATTTGTATTTGCAGTTTTATTTCGCCGAATTCAACGAATAGGGAAAAAATATAAAAGCAATGTAAAATGGTGGAGGTACCCCTGGACTTCCGGTTTACACTATAGTGGTCGAAATTTTATCGGCCCTGATTAGACACCAGATGGATATGCCGGATCAGGTAATGCAATATTAAAAGTACTCAGATGTGGTATGATGTGATTGATGGTAGAAAGCCGATAGTGGAATATGAGTTATCATAGACAAGGAAAAGCATGCTAATATGGGCGTGAACCAGAGCAATTGCTACAGGACCATGCATATGGGCGCTGTCGAAAGAGCAGTCACTAATTTATTATGACGAAAAATGCCTTCCAATCAATTGGGTTGTATTGGGATTGGATTGAAAGAGAATCCACCATTCAGGACATTGCCAAATAAAAGTTTAGATCCAAACATGAATGAACCGGTCCCTATTCGTAGGATTTGGCTAACCATTGACAAACCACTAGGGCCAAAGCAATCTATAGGAAAACCAAAAAGAGTGGTTTTATGCTACTTGCGGATGGCGGTGAGTGATTAGAAAGTCGGTTATATGCATTTTTGGGAATGACCGATAGCTAAAGGGCTTGAATTTGCCTAAAGGGTATTCGGCTAGACGAACTGTATATTAAACAACCTGATTTTTGAAGATAATTACACCGTAAAATGGGACGGAGAATGGAAATTACCTTGGAGGTATTCCGAGATTTGGGAATTGGCATTCTAGGGGTGATCATCATTATTTTATATTCTGATCGTGGGTTGGTTTCAGAAACTTTAAAAGCGCCACTTGTGGATGAGGTGGCCATACCGCTTTCCCTGATCGGTAGTTATTGGGCCATTGGATTGAGGTGCTTTTTTTTACTGCTAATCTTTTATTGGAGATGATTGCCTTGGCAGGAATCATGGTAAGGAACTTCGGTTGTTATTGATCGATTTTATCAATATACGGCTGCAGCGGCGTACCGTTAAAGTTGCGGTAATTGAAGCCGGAGCCGTAATTGACCAACCCTATTTTTGTACTGCAGGTCTGTTGTCATAGGAGATTTTGTAATTCTTTTCGATCTTATTTTTCAAGGGTTGGCCATATCCTTAAGGGCGGAACCATGTATCCACAGTGCTTACTTTACTTGTTGGTTTCATTGGGATTATTACATGATCGACGAAAGAATTATAAGTAACTGAGAGTTTAAATGAGATTCTTATGCAGGTCTGAGCGGTCGAAGGAGCGTTTCTTAGGAATTAATCTATAGTTCCATGTTTTGGAATGGGTTATTTAAAGTTTTAACAATTCATTAAAATGACTAAAAACATAAAGTAATGAACTACTTATAGTAACCGTTGTGGAGGAGTACGGAAAGGAAATGCTACCAACTTTTTAAAAAGCATATTGAGAGCTTTAGTTGGGTCGAAATTGATGGGTATGATTCGGCGGACGGTTTCTTGTTCATCAAACTGGTTCCCAGTTGAAAAGGCGGGTTATAGGAATCCAATATGTTCTTTTTCCTTTACCATGATGAAAAATATTGAAATTCTATTCGGACTTATTATCATTGTTCAATACTAATTTGAGACCAATAAATCCATAAGGGCTGTTTTGGTTGGTTCCATAGAAAATTTATTTATAACTTTAAAAAAATATTACTATGATCAACAGATATATCAGGGCAATTGCCGGTGGCTTTTATCTTTATTAAGTTGTATGTATTGGCTTATGTACGTAACAATAAACTGGTTGTGGTTTACCCTATTTGTAGGGGCTAACCTTTTACAATCCTTTTACCAATTTGGTGTCTTATGGAAAAGATTTTATTTAAATTGGGGGTGAAGAAAGGGGAGGACAGCTGTTACGGTTTTAAGGACCAAAATGCTAGGGATTTGTATTACTTTTCTTTAGAGCGTTGCTTTCTTTACCTATCAATTGGCGGGAATTTCTTATGTCGGCCTTTATCAGACGAGCCATTGGCAGGCTTTAAGACTAAGTAATGCGTTTTGGGTGGGGATATAAAAAGTGCCCGGTCTTCCCAGGGCATTTTAACAACTAACTTCAAAACTCAATAATTAAAAACTTCAATTTTTTTACAGCGTTTAACTACACTTGTACAATCATGGTCTAGCATTAAGGGCTATCATCTGGTCGTTGTATATATGCAGTTACTTTTCCAAGGAAGAGCTTCCACATTAAATTGGCGGGTTTATGTTTTAATTCATCACGGATAAATGAATCTTAAAGGCATCACATTTCTACGAGCAAATGGTCCAGCTTTAAATCGGAAAGTCAGTTCTTTCCAATCCATATAGGCTTCGTCCCATAAACTATTAGCAATCCATTTTTGTTTGCAATTTAATAATATCTTAGAGTACCGTCGAAGGCAACTCAGTTATTGGTAATGTAATCGGCAATTAGGTTCACCAAACCCCAAATTTCCAAAGAATTGCCTTGTGACTCCATTTCAATAATTACCTTCCGCATCAGAAACCCCAGCTTCTTACCGCTGCTTCTGCTTTTAGATGACAATTCTGCAATTAAGGAAAATAGTTGCCTTTAAAGGTTTTCCTCCATCATCTTTCTGATTGCAATATTCATTTTTCTGGGACATAAGCATTAGTCCCTCTTGAACTTCTGACATTCAAGTTTGTACTCATAAGGTTATGCACTTACAGGACGGCAGGCCCCACATAACGCTGCTGGTATCAATTAATTTTTTGCCTGCTAGCAAATCTGCAGATATGTTGACGGAGCTATATTCGCATATTGCTACTAATACACGCATCCACTAAAACTTCCGCAGAACATAACGTACACCTCCTACTTCGCACGCAACCCACCAGGAACGTCGGCAGCGGGCTCTTTAGTAGGTACTGCTTACTGGAGCAAACATACCGCAATTCTAGGATCTTCAACTCTTTAATTATCTGTCAAGGGTAGTAACATGGCTTTTACCTATAAATCAGAAGCTTGTTACAAATTGCCCACTATTAGGCCAAGATTGTTTCTTTGAAATCCCGCCGCATAAGTCAGCAAAGTTTCATCATCTATTTCACTTGATTAAGGGCTTGGTAAGTGTACTTGTTACCCCAGCTAGAAAGAAGCAGTTTTTCAGATAAAGCGCGCATATATATCTTTTAAGGCTAAAGGTTGCCAATTTTTGCCACCTTCGACAGCTCGCCACATAAAAAATACATTTCCTGATTTTCAATACTCCGTATATGATCCAGCATTAGGAGACTGAAGCAGTTTCCAAATCTGGCAATATACCCTTATATACAATTCTTGTTGAGTCGTAGGCTGGAAGTTCTCCTTCTAAATTCAGTTGCCTTTTAATGCGTCAGAATAGGGATATCACCATAGTAATCGTTTAATTACCGATACATTGATCAATTACCAAAGTAACCCCTTCATGAAGGTTTAAACCCAGCTCTACCGCCTCTGTCATGTGGGCCGCATTTTATTGGTTCGTACAGGCTGAAATTTGTTAGACAGATTGAAAAACGGTCTCCCATCGTATCGGGTTGCTGACAGAATCGCGTTGCGTGGAACTGCGCGCGCATACCGGTATCATTACCTATCCCCTAGAGGTTGTACTTGTTGCTAAGGCCTGGTCTAACAGTTTACTTATCATAAATTTGGTCGGCCAAAACCCGGCTCTTAGCCACTTTGGATTCTCATTTATTTCAGCTAGATTATTATCGCAGGAAATACAAGCAATAATGGCACCAAATAGAAAATTCTGATAGCTATGTTTTGTATTAATTTCATATCTTAGTTTTTTTTATAATTTTATTTAGCAAAAATTGCGTTTAGTTTCTATTACCTCTGGGATTGCCAAGGCTGAATATTTATACCTTTTCAACCCCTAGAGATAATTTTACCTCCGAAGTTTGAAATAGCAGATTCGGTCAATTATTGAATTCCTGCTTTGGTCCATAAGTAATATTACGGCTAAACAAAAGAAGCGTAAATTACGCATTCAATTTCTGAGCTACTGCGTTTTTGGCAAATGTCAGTTACCATTAGAAATCTCTCTTAACTTTAATATCGGGCATCAAGGTTAGAGCCTTGTAAAGTCCCAAGCATAGTTTCACCATACGTATGATATTGGCTGTCCAGGGCCACCAATTTTTTCTTGGTCGGCTACGAAAATTACCATTGCCTCATAAGATCCAATGACTTGGAAAATTACACCATCATTTCAGATCCATCAATTGGAAACCACTATTCAGTGTTTGGATCCACCACAAGTGGAGGTAAAAACTCACGCCCTCTGATAAAAACTATCTGGCATTATTTCTGATATAGGTGAGGTATATCTCCAAACATCGCTTAAATCGTACACTTTATCCAACCATCTTGTAGTCTGTAAATCTGGACTCATAATAACGATGTGTTTGAGAAACAACTGACCGCCTTTTCTTCCAGTTAGTTCATTTTGAACAATTCCAATTTTTTTGTTATTTGACGGATGTTTGTAGGCCCCTTCAAAATCGGGTTTATTAATTCCCAATTACTGGAGCTACTCTTATTTTCCATCTTCATCAGACAAATTCTGTCACTATTCTTCCAACCTATCGTCTTAATAAAAGCAACCGTAATAGGAGATTGGATCTTTACCCTGTACGAATTCACGGTCAAACAATCTGACTACTTCTTTCACCTACCCAGGTATATTGCACCGCCTTTTGGCTTCACCCCACAATCTCACGATCAGTTCCTGGAGCCATTCTGTATAATGGGTTTTATGTGGTAAAGTAGATTTCATATTCCAATTCAAATCTTGACTGTCAATTAGTTTACCTCCTAAACTAGCCTCAAAGCCCTTATGTTAAGGGCTTACCGCATTAAAGTTCTAGATTGATGCACCAGATTGTTAATTGGAAGCGATTTTTTGAATTTGGTTTTTATTATCCGACTTCTTAGTAAATCCAATTTCAAGGCGATTTCTTGAAAGCGAAAATCACACCGGTATTCTGGGTTGAAGTTATTAGTTCAGTTTATATTACTGTTTTCTTAAGTCTGCAGGTACAGACAATACTGTGCTGAGAACCCCATTATCCCGAATTACTCAATATAGAAAATTAAATTGTGCGGGTGGTGTCATTACCTGGGACTGTGCCCAGCCTACTCTAGCTTAAAAACAAAGACACAATTACTGCCATATCGAAATATTATTCAACAAGATACTTGTTGAAACCGAAGGGTTGTACAGAAACTATCTATCGCTTTTTCGGTAGTGTACTGGACAATTCATTTCTAAAACCGTTGCATCCACAGTACATCATTCCTTATTAAGCTAATTATTTACCTTAAGGCATTACAAGCTATTTACGCGTTCTTTTGAATGCGTTTCATTATAATCCAATATTGTTCAGATGCAAATGTTGACATAGGAATAGGTTTGGTATTAACAATTCCGAAACACCATTTTTTGTTTTGGGTTAGGATTACATTATCCACTGTTTTACATTTCTTATATTACCCCGCCAGATAGCCAAAATCAAAATTTATACTTAACTTATCTTTTAACGATAGTAAAAAATTCACATTGCTTTCCACTTCCATTTTAGAGTTACTAGGACCATAGGATCCATTCTTTCTCTATTAAAGCACTTGAATATCTTGGTTTCCTTTACTTCACGACTATCTTATAGGCGTAACGCGCCATTTATGAAAGGTTTATCAGTAAACTTGTATCCCTTGAATATATTACCGTTTAGATTCCTCTTTCTTCAACCATTGTTTATTTCATTGGCTACGAAATACGGGTTATTATATTCAAACTCGGATGGGTCATCGCAAAGTTATTAAGGTGTCATTCTGACTCTGACCTTTACTTAACCAATAGTTCTTGCATTCGCGAATATCAATATTGTGGGTGATATCGTAGATTGCTTGTTAATGGGAATTTTCGCATTTCTATAGTCGTTGAATTGGTCTGGTTGTTCCGCACCGGAAAATAACATAAATTTACAACTTGACGTTATTTTTAATTTGTATTAACTCAAAGCACTATTAAATCGTAAAAACTATTTCGCTCTAAATCAGAATTCGGAATAAAACCTTCATGCTCATATTAGTATAAAGAATACGATAATTCATGCGATCTGAAATATTTTCTAACGAAAACTGTATGGTAGAGGTAACTTTGCAGATTCAAAGAATTTTTTAGCATTGTTCTTGCCTTTGGAAGTCAATGGCTAGGTTACTCCAAACTCCACTTGCTATTTCTTCGCATGATAAGGCAATTGAATTGCACTTAAGCCCTTAATCAATTCTGACCTATCAACCAGATGGAATTTTCTCAATTTGGGATGTGGTAGGATCAGGCCGGCTGCCAATTTGCAAAAGATTACTTTCTCTAGAACTTATACAGGTGATTTTCATTACACATTACTAGAGCTAAAGAAATGCCCAGGCCTTACTTTTTAATTACCTAGATTTTTGTATGTAATCAAAATAACACCATTACCTCCCTAGATCCATATTAATGCCGGCACTAGGTCCCTTTAAGAACAGTACGTTTGCGATGATCATCTGGGTTAATATCGGCCAATACCCACCACCGTAATCTACGACAATAACACTACCAACAAGTACCGATATGGAAAGACTACTTTTGAAGTTGGCACCCCGGTCTAGATAACTATAAGGTTGGGTTGTCAGTTTGTTTAAGGAAGATGCTCCACCGAGTATCACACTACCGTGAACCCGCACCACCTGTTGAATTTTAATCTGAACCCCTGCAACTCTACCGTTCAACGCATTTTAATGCATTTTTTCCTGTGTTACAGTTCGGTTATGTCATCCCCACTTTTACTTCACTTACGGATATCCTAGGGATTTTCTTTTCCCTGGAAATTCACCAAGTGCCGTTTACGACCACTTCGTCCAATTGTTCGGATGAAGTTTGCCAGGTTAATCTTAGAAGTTGATTGAATTACCAAAACTACTTCTTTTGTTTCCATCCAACATAGGGAAAATACTAGAAACTTGCCACTATTGTTCGCAGGAAGATATACTGTAAACCCCATCAAAATCGGAGGGTACAACCATTGGAGGTGCCCTTAACCACCACAGATACCAGAAGTAATTCGCCATTCATCAACTGCTGACGACTTCCCCGTTACTCCTTGTTGTGCCAACCATGATCCTGAAACCATACTGAACAAAAAGGAAGTCAAAAATTTTTAAGCTTCTTTTTATTCATAATTTATCATTAATTGGTTATGAAGTTTATTAGCATTTCGTTAACAAATTCCTATTGTAAAATTATCGGCAAAAGCATTTTATTTTATTAGATACCTATAAAGGGGGGGGGGGGGGGGGGACATTTTTACCTCTATTTGTTGATCATATTAGATATGGAAAATTTTAGGTTAAAGATATGTTGTTTTGGCAAGAATATTTCTTAAAGTTAAAAAGCACATTTTTTAGCCTTGCAAAATTTGGGGTATTTTTTATGAATCTTTTAGGGTAGGATATGTTGCTGGAATGGTTATGATATTATTACCCAGAATTTAGTTGAATTAGGTGTATTATGATTTTTCCTAAACTGCTTAATTTTAACTTAAATATTCGAAAAATAACTTAAAATTCTACGTGCCTATGTAATATTACCATGTAAATGAAATAAGATTTAATTTAATCAATCCTTTCTATTTTGGAAATTTAATTTGTAGGTTAATTAAACCAAAATACAACAATGTTAGCAGGGAGATAGATTATTTTATAGTAATAGGCTATATATATAAGGTAGTTATTACTTTGGGCTTCTTATTTTAAAAAAAATTTTGTAAATAGTTCGAAGATTTATTTTCTTTGGGTGGTAAAAGTCTACTTTTTGGGCTAATTGGGATGTTCTATTGTGGCTAATGGAATATTGAGCCTTTAGATTTGTGGGGGTTCTGGACAGGCATATAGATATTGGAATTTTTTCTGTTTGGTACTTTGATTGGGGTACGGTTCTTGTTCCGGCCATGTTGTTGGGCTGCATTTATTTTTTTTCCCTATTTCTGGCGCGGGGGTATTGTATACCTCGGAAATATGTTGGGCAGAAGGTATTTAATCAAAAGGTAAAGGACCACTTGCCGGTAACATGGATTCTGTTTCGCCTTGGATTTTGGGTGTACTTTTTTGGGCGAGTTGCTGTATTGCTAAATTGTGCTTATTGGGTTGGCACGATATGGATTTCCAATTATTTCCACTTGCCGGGGTAGTTGGGCTATATACATCATTTTGGCGGTAAACCGCTGTAATTAATGACCGATGTGTGGTTCAATTCGTATTAATGTTCATTGTGGAATTCGCCCTTTGTCTTTCTTAAGTCTTTTTTACGAAGTGGGGGGTTGGATATATGGTCGATAAAATTCGCAACAATGGAGGCCTGAGTTAGAAATCATTTTTGACATCTTTCAAACCACAGGTACGAAATCACCTTTCCATGGACAGGGAATTTTATTCGGGCCTAACTTTGTATATTGGCAATGCCTATATGATAGGCACCAGTACATTGTACAGCGCTGGCCTTAATGCCAAAAACGAATGGCATGCAAAAGAAGTATGATTTTTGGTCGCTTTTAAATGTTTATTTCCTATATGGTTTGTTTCCAGGTCTTATGGGGCTGTTAGTTTAGTTTTATTCCTGTCTGGCAGGGGATGGCGATCAAGCGCTGCCGATTGTAGATCAAAATCTATTCTGACCTCCTGGTTTGGTTGGAACTTATGTTCGCAGCATTTTTTCGCAGGTTCTTTATGCTAGTGTTTGATTCATTGTTAATCAACGGCAACCTTATTTACCAAAGATATCTACGAAACCGTTTATAAAAAAGAGGGGCAGATGGACAAACATTATTTAAAGTTGGGCAGATCACTACTTTGGTTTTATGGTTATTGCATGTGGCTACCTCGCCTGATTAGCAGTGATTTTCCAGGTATTATGTGGCCATTACAAACCATTTTATGTCCTTATTTCCAAGGTCCCGATATTCGCGATCTTTCTGTTTGGGTTATCTTTTCTTAGGGAAAAGAACTACAGAAATTGGGGGGACTTTTTCCGCAATTAGGTAATTGGGAAGGGTTTTGCTATTTACTTAAATGTATTTCAAAGGAGCAATGGTTTCACCATAGAGATCCTTTTTTTATATTTCTTTGTTGTTTTTTTATTAGTGTGTTATTATAAATGTATCGGTAAGTCTGATGACTAAAAAAACATTACCGACGAAACTTTGAAAGGCATTGGATATGTTTAGTTCTAAAATATTGGTAAAAAATAAAAACCTGTTAATATGTTCCAATTTTGGATGGCTTTCCGGTGTTTCGCAAAGGAACTGGCAAAAATTTGATATATTTTCTTCTTTATATGGAGTATAGGCTTTTTTTGGTGCCTATTGCTTGACCCACAGATATATTTACGAGGCTATAGCAAAGGACAGATTCGTCATTGGTGAACAATTTAAAACTATGGTCTATTAGTTGTTTCAGCTATATTGGCATCTACTATTATCATTTTTAACCCTTTAATTCGAAGATATGGAAACAATGAAATAAATGCAGGGAATAAAGAGCCCGCCCAATTAACAACGCCCTTGGAGTTTTACAATTATTCACCTTTTGGGGTTAATTGTACTTTGCAATGATTTATACCGAAAACCTTCATAGAACATTATTGACACCGAAAATATGGGTTGCTGGCTTTGATTTTTAATATCTAATTGGAGTGGTTATTGATGTGGAGAAGGCAAAGCACATTACAAAATTAAAAGGCAAAGCAGGATAATTAAATTAATATAGCCTGCACTTAACGATTCGCGTCAAAATAGCGTTCATCGAGATAATTGAGAGAATTTCCAGAGTTCAAGTAAAGTATCGGCAAAAAGAGGCATCGGGAAATTTCATACCAAACTTCCTCAATTTCTTAATAATTGGTTAACCGCTAAGGTTCCATCTACCGTTTTGAGGCACACCTTTAGGGATCCATAGGTTTCATGAACGATCCCTATTTTGGGGATTAATCTAGTCAAATTACCAACCGGAACATTGTTTTAACGGTTGTCATGGTGGTATTGCCACATTTTTGAATTAACTCAGATCAAGCCAATAATTTTGCCAAGTTTAATTTTGACGGGGCATTAATTCTTAAAGGCCAAATGTCAATGGATTAAATTGGTAGGGGCTAATATAGCCGATTACCAATGCTATTTAGATCTGAGCTTCATCGTTATAAACTGCTTCCTGAATATAAGTAATATATTATTAATGGTACAAACGTACTTGGCCATTTGAGGTAATTCCTCCTAAACCAGGCGGATTTTAGTATAGGTTTTGTAGATTGGAATCTGCCCGCCGGATGGGGCGATATGGGGCATATTTAGACCTGTAAACTTTTGCATCTACACCGGTGGGGTAACATATTGAAAAGCCATTTCGTTGAGACAAAAGTAAATTTACTTGGAAAACCTTAAAGCGAAAGGCCGATCTAAAAACCGTTATTTTTCAAACGCGAACTAACTAAAACTATTCCTTTGATACTTGCCGTTTACAGGAGATTTTGATTGGAAACCCATTTTTTAGGGGGCGTAAATCTTAGAAAAAAAGAATAAACCCCTTGCGCCTTTTTAAAAAAGGGAACAAGATCCTTATTTTTACAAGCAAAGGGAGTTCCTTCGAACTTAATTTTTAAGGAGCCCAAAAAAACTTGTGAGTTTGGGCCTATCATTTTGGGGAATTCCAGATTCTTTATGATTTGGATTTGAAATTTGTTTGACCCAATGATTTTTCATAATTTTGGCATTGGGAGTTCCCAGTTGAATTTTTCTTTTTCTTCCTCCTTA
>Ga0163217_1119129_pt1 | contig 15908 bp, 19 predicted proteins | sample SynspAceP_FD_185933 | JGI IMG/M metagenome (GOLD analysis project Ga0163217, IMG submission 185933) | Saline lake microbial communities from Ace Lake in Antarctica - Synechococcus sp. Ace-P (PacBio error correction) | ecosystem: Environmental > Aquatic > Non-marine Saline and Alkaline > Saline ... | reverse complement strand
ACCGTCGGCGAAGCCTTGCCAAACCGTTTCCTCGGCGAAACCTCTGGGCTTTGCTAACCCGCAGTGAATCCTTACTGCGGCGGCTCCATCAGCACGGCCGCGTCAGAATTACCAAGCGTTGTCCATTCGGCTCACCTTCCCAGGCGGAGGTGAGGTAACGTCAAACCCCATGGCGCGCTCATAACGACATGATGCAGAACCCAGACTGTGCCTTAGGCGCACCGTTATCGCAGGCCCCGCCTTAACAGCACACTGCAACGGGATGTGCTCGGCCGCCGCACACAAATTCAGCCGACCCGCAATCTGCAGCTGACTGTCGTTCGGGTCTGCTGTCGAAGCCTCTCCGCCGACCGCGCCTATGCATCGCCAGGGTTATTCTGTACGCCGGTCCGAACCGCGCCCGCTTGGCGCATGATCCGAGCAGGTAGTGGAGCAGGCTTTGTGCACTCGCAACGGCCAAGGCTGCCAGTCAAGCGACTGACAGCGAACTGCCGATTGTGATGCATATCCCTCTGTCGTTCACGGCGATCACAGCCTCCGCTGCCCGCTGACGCTGGTATCAGATCGGTATCGGGCCGCAGCTCTGGAGCCGGCCATGAAGTTACGTTCGAGCAGGGCAGCCCCTGACAGATACCACTCTGCGTTCTGTTCGAGGAGAAATATGACGAAAGCCAAACATGCCTTGGTGATGGCTGCTGTGCGAGCCCTGGCATGAGCATTTTGCCGGAGCGGCGGGGATCGATCTGGTGCTCCTGCGTACACCCACGGTAGATGCTGCACTACAACGGTCTGAAGCTTAGTGAAACGGAGCTTTGCGGCGCGTGCAGGCGCACTGAAATACAACACAAACCCGGCCGGCTCGGCGACCCAGGGCCAGCTTTGCAACCGGATACAGGTCTGTGTTATGACCCGAGCGTGGGCCCAGACTGCCGCGCTTGGCGCAACTCATCGGCTGAGCCACTGATGACGTGGTCAAACGTCCACTGCGGCACAGCGATTACAGCGTCTTTGGCCCTTGGGCTTTGTGCCCGGCCTTTGGCCTATATGGCCTGGTCGAGCCCGCTGTGCCGCCCCTCGGCTGAGCACCCACGCAAAAAGGTTACCAGGCGGGGCAGCGTGGGATTGCCGAACCCAGACCGCGATTATCCATGGGTCACCGGGCGGCGGGAATCTGGCTGGGTTCGCTACCGCAACCGCGCTTGTTCGATCCGCCAGCGGAAGGACTACAGGACCTTTTCACCCCCGGAGACCGGGTCCGCTTCGTTTGCCATGATCGCGATACTTTCGTCGCCAGGGTGGCGATGTAACGCCCATGCGACTGAGCAATGAGCGGCTCAAAGTCGAAAAAACTTCGGCCTGGCGCAATTGCAGGGACCAGGCAGGTTTGGCGTAAGGCATCTGGGCGTACCCAGGGTGGCGCACTCGACTGAAGCCGCCGCTGCCAATCGGCTGCTGGGCAATGATCCACCTGCGCCGTGCTGGAACCCCTTTGGCCGGCGTCAACCTGCGTGTGTCAGCAGCGCAGCACTTCTGGCGCTGACGGTGCGCGAAACTTGCAGCGACATTGGAATGGTTAAAGCCCATCACAGTTTGCAGAGCTTCGGGTGGCCAAGCGGCCAGACGCTTGCCTTTCGGCCCACCCCAGCAGCGGCGCACGCGGTTACCTGCGGCGCCCGGCGGATTCACCGCACCGCTGGTATGAATTCAGCAAGCGAAGTCCGCGCGAAACACCGGCGATTGCATGGCGATTGGCAGCCGCTACCGACCGGCGACTCTGCAATTGTGGGAGCGCAAACCCGTGCCTGCCGCAGTGCCCCGAACTCACATGTACCGACTACCTGGTACCGTTTGCCGGACGTGAATCCTTGGCGCTGCAGATCGCCCTGGTTCATGTCAGAGCTGTTTCGATCGTTCAACCCAGCCTGGTAGGTTGATTCAAAACGTGGCCGACAGCATGGCCGCCGATGTCTCGGCCAGGCTGGGCTTCCACGGGTCCCGCGCATGTATCTCCGAATTCCCGCTGGGCGGCCATCCAGGTGCCCGTCTCGATGGGCAACCGATCATTCTGCTCAACGAGACGTCCAGACCATCGGCTTGAGCTATCGCGTGCGCGTCGCATTTTTGATCCGAGTTCTCTGCGTGGCTCGAGTAGGGCGCAATGTGCATCCGGGTCAGCGACTGACGCTGAAGCCTATCACCCTTGCCAGCGCTCACCGTCAGCCAACTCGACCTGCAGCAATGCCTCCACTCCACCCTTGCTGGCTGCAGCCGCAAGGATTATGCTCACGCGATTGCGTCGCACGGATCACCAAAAGCTTCTCGCGCTGAGGCAAAGCGAATAAGCCGCCAGAACTCGGCCGATCAACGCTTTTGCAGTATTTCAACTCTCAACCCACTATGGCCAGCTTGTTGCTGGTGATATTACAGGCTCGCTCTCGACAGCGGAAGCGGGCGGCTCTCAATTACTATCCCAGAGAAGTTATTCATGAGTTGTAGAACGCGTCTGCGAGTTGGCAGGCAACCCTTTACCCTGTCGGGCCCAGGCCATGCAGATGATCACTGACAAGTCGTCGCTTTGTGTGCGCGTACAGGGCCTATGGCGGGTCACGGCGGAGGAGCTACCAGCAACGAACCAGGGATCGCGTTGGCCATGGAAGAACACTTTGGTGACAAGGTGCACGACCACTATGTGGAAAAGTCAACGAGGGCGCCGATGGCCGAACGCACCATGCGCCGTCTGGATCCGGGGCCGGCACGATGTGATCTTGTACCACCTTCATTCGCTTCGATGAAACCCCACTCGCGGGTGAGCAGCTGACTAGCCGGACCAAGACTTTTCCTGCACGCCACTGGTTACCAAGCAGCCGAACCTGGGCACCTATCTGTCCGTTACCTATGAAGGGCGTTATGTCACCGGCGCGCCGCCGGCATGGTGACCGGATCCATACCATCGGCGGTATAGCGCCTCGCTTCCGATCCGGAAGTGAATGCCGGCGACATTCAACGCCGGTCTTATCTGGCGCGCGTCGTTAAGTCCAGACATGCACTAGTCGAAGGTAATCTGGGCAATAGCCTGGTTCGATCCAGCCAAGGAAGCGGGACGCTGGCCAGATAGGGGCCGACTGATCGCTCCAGTCATAGAGACAGTCCGGCACCGCTGCGCGTTAGGCAGCAGAAGAAGCGCGGGGCACTGCTGTGGTGCCATAGAAGTGGTTAGCAAGGCATCGGATGAGGAGCCGAAGTTGGTTCCCAGGCCCACCTGTTGTCAGTGGTCAACACGACTGGGCTCCGTACTACTCGACACTGTGGAAAAAGTCGATTGGCCGCACATGGAGTCCGGTTGATTCTGGGGGCGGCATCAGTGATGAGTGATGCAAGGATTTGTCGCCGGTCACATGAGAGAGCCTGACTGCACGCAGCAAGCGCGAGCAAGAGTGACGGAGCCTCCACTGCAACGTTCATTGCAGTGTGTCAAACTGCGAGTCCGGGTTCACGGCCCCGCTGAAAGATCAGGCGAGGCGCGGTGCAAGGGCTGCCGGGAAGGGACGACCATGACCCGCGGAAGAGGCTCGCTGGCTGACTGGTATGTGGAGGGCATCGACGGCGACCATTCCCCATAAACAAACTGTGTCGGCAAAAAGACCGGCACGGTCCGGGGTCTTATTTTTTCTGCGTTTTCAGTCGGTTCCAGGCGCGGCAGCAACTGCAGCATGTCACCGACTCCTGTTACCCGAGCAGTCAACTCCGCTTCATTCCAGACCCTGATATTGCCGCTCAATGATGGCGCTTGCCCTGACGAAGCTGTACGTTGAGTCGATACCGGCTCACCCAACATCAACCGCGCGAGGTGAGTTGCGAACGTATGCACGCTCAGGCAAAACCGAGGGCTGTTCGTATGAACTGTCGTAAAGACCAGATCAGCAGCCATGCCGACGCTCAGACTCGCCAACATCATGCACCGAGCAACTTGGGCGCCAGTTTGCGGCTACCCCAGTACAGCGCACCTGTTCCAGGTCGTAGGCCGAAGGGCCATTGCCAAGCCGATGCAGCAGCCAGGCCAGGATTCAGCTGTCCTGGCTAGCCATGGATCCGGATTCGTGAGGCGTGAAACCGCGTCGACCCATGGTGTGCTGTTGATAGCCAGGCTTCCCTGCGATGCGTATTTACCGGACCACCACCGGCTGCCCCAGACGCCAATTGTAGTTGGCAGTAGCGAGAGTGAGTGGACAAGTGGGAATGTGCCGGTCGCCGCCGAGGCAGCCGACGGGCATGTGCAATCGCTATGCACAGATGCGCAAACCGACTTCCTGGCCGAGCCAATCACGCTTTCGGCATGGTCAATCGCGCCTTGCCGATATTGTTGGCCGCGCCTGTCTGCTTCATCAACCCACCTCAAGTAGATTGCGATTGGCATGCGCTAGAAACCATTCCGTGGACGTAGGCGGCCTGAACGCGCAAGCCATCCGCGACGCTGGAATGGAATCAAGCTAGGTGGTGCCACCACCAGGTTTGCGCCATCGCATTCCCTGCTATTTGGATAGGTAGGCGCCGCGGGTACCCATGCCCAGGCGCTCGGTACCTGTCCAGCGTTTCCGGGCGGGATGCCGTTATCGAATATCATGCCCTTGATGGCTTACCCGCTTCGGTGTGGCGCGTGCCGCGGCACGTGATAGCACAGGCGCATTTGCCGAGGTCATCTGCAGCCTGCCAATAACGCATCTATCCAGCTCGGACTGGTAGTGTCGTGGTACACGTAATGGTGATCTTGCGCAAGGTAGTGGCCCCTGAGCGCAGCAAACTATACAGGCCAGGGCGCGGCGGCGTAGATACATCAGCTGCGAGGTGTGCCTTCGGCCAGAAAACGGTTAGGCACTCGTAAACTCAGCCATAGCGTCGCGCCAGGCCCTAGGGGTTGAGTTCGTCGGGCAACCCTTCATTTACCGACTGGGCAGATGATGAGAGTAGGTTGACCAGCCGGCCAAGATCTACGCAGGCCCGCGCGGCGTCGATGCTGCTTGCACGCTCAATCGATAGCGGGGCGTGCTAGATCGGCGGCCCATTTCGTAATCCGCCCGTCACGGACGATATCGTGCATCGGGCTCGGGGTGGAGGAAATACGGGGTGCTTCGGCGTGTTGATCAGATAAGCCACTGCCGCGGTGCTCCTTTTGTTGGGGTCAAAGAGCAATGTCCCGGGCTGGCCCCTGACGTCTACTCTCGTGTACGTTGGATATCCGGCTGATTGCCAGTTCTACTCTGCAACTTTCTCTGCAAGTTCCTCTGCAATTTTTCTCACCAACCGCGGTGCTGACCAAAACTACAACACGCGGCTTAGCGAAGGTAGCACAACAACTTTCTGAACAAATGTGGTGCCAAATGGTCAGTTGTTGCACGTCCTCGCTCAGTGCACGTCTTAGTGCGGCACTATAAAAGGATTGCTCCCTTGGCGGCGCAGCGACAGCGCGGGGCATTCGTCGGAAAAAAGCATCTTGGCGCGGGCCCCGGCAACAGATGACGCGTTCTCGTGACTATGTTTATGTCGCAGAGTTTATTATGCTTCGTCGCACCTTGAGTAGGTAAGCTTGTTCTTATGGGGCCCTAACACTCCAGGGCATTGTCTCAGTTCATGTCGGACGCGTGTGCCAGCACAACCGACGGATCGGAGACTGAAGCCTGCCAGCCCCGCTGACTCGCCTTCGTCTTTCCAGTGCTTCTCCGATGCGTTCCGATCCTTTGTCTTGCCTTGTGCTCAGCACAGGCAAAACTTGGAGCATCATCATGACTTGACATTACTGCTACGCCGAATATGCTGAAAGAGCTGCAATTGAAACACCTTCGTGCATGGTCCGCTGAAGAGACCAGCCAAGCGGGATCATCCGTCCTGATCCTCGATCACCTTTGAACTAATCGACCCAGGAAATCACCGGTAATCAAGCTGTGGGCAGGGCGCATACCGACGTCGCTTTTTTCAGTTGTATCAACCACAGGGTCTCTCTCCAGCTGGGATTCGGGTGCGCGACGCGTTCAAAGCTTCCGGCATGAAGCCTCTTAGCCGTTTGCCCGGCCGAGCACGGGCAGAAACATGGCCTTCCCACTGAAAAAATGTGCCTGAATGCCCGGCGTGGGAGTTCATGTCCCGGTTACGTCCTCTTTACAAGCGCCGCCATGCGATCAGAAGGAATCCTTCCAGATCACCTGCACATGATGGATATCTGTGGCCCAACCAGGATCAGTGGTGACCTCGGGAATTTTCACCGGGTGCATGCTGGATTTTGAACTTACCGCCCTGGCAATTGGGCATGCAGGTGTTGTCCTGCTTCGCCGAACGCCTGGGCTTTGAGCGCGGCTTTTTCACCCAGGCAACATATCGCCGCAAGCCAGGATTATCAGAGCACCCTTGCGCCGTTGCACATCTTTTGCCATGCCCGAGGAATTCCCCAGGATGAAGCCTGTTTTTTTATTTGTTTCTTCTGGCGCGGCGCCGGTGCGCATACCGATTCGACTGTCTGAACCATGGTCTTTCAACAGGAAGGTTCAGGGCGGCCTGGCAGGTCAGCCCCGGCAAGGTGCGAGGCGCGGGGTGACAATCGGTGGATGGAGCAGCGTCTGATGCCCGCGTGATGACGTGACACCGCAACATCGGCGATAGTTGATGCGCTGAGAGTGATGATCTGCTCAGTCCACACTGAACCGCGATGCGCAGCCGAAAACCCGGCGAGCCGAGGCCCCCGCTACAGCTGGCCGTTTCTTGTGCCAGATCGAACACGGAAAGGGAGATCCAGACCGCCTCGGCAAGTCATCCAACTATCTCCTTCTCTGCCCTGTCTGTGACTTCTGTTGCAGCGTATCCAGGCCAACTTGGGCCGAAAAAAGCCCGTGCTGAGCTGGCTAACGGCAGCAGGCCCTTATGTATGCAGGGGCGCTGTGGCTGGTCTATTCTTACGGCTCCTGACAGAAACCTAGAACCGCTGCCCTCCGAGCCTCTGCGGTAGTGCTCAACGCGTCATGCCGGCGCTCCACCAAAAAGCAAAGCTTCGTACATCACCACCCATCATGGTGCCCGATCCACCACCCAGGCACATAGCGAACCACACCAACACCATGCTCACGTACGAAAAACTGCAGAAAATCATCAAAAGGTCCCGATACCAGTTGGACCCACTGGAGTTACGCGGGAAAATGACTGAACCCGAACCGACGAACGCACAAGGGTGATCGTACCTTCAGCGAAGCGAAAAAAGTACGGCATGGAAGACGTGGCCAGGGCGACCTTCTATTGATGGTATGTCCCAGTTTTGCTGGCACCCATGAAACGCCATACTCACCTTGAAACTCTCCAAGATTGGTGCGACCCAGCCCGTGGCCTGTTGACCACACCGACGTGGAAGAAGCGAAATCGGTGAAAGCGGTAAGAAGTCGCCGTACCGTACCGATACCGAACCAGACTCACCAGGCACCGGAACAAAGGCCTACCGTGTGCGTACGCTGCTTTGAACCCGACCAGCAGCGGATCTAAAAGCGCCTGTCTGTATATGATCGAGAAGACCAACCGAGAATGCCCAGGCCACAGGCCGAACACCACAGCCATACCTAACCCCACCAATGGGTCGGGTGCCGTGAACAAGGTATTGGCAAAGCGGTGCTGAACGAATGATAGTAGGGCGTGATACCTCTTAGCCAGCCGCCCAGATGTCCGTGGGCCGCGGTGAAACAGATAGTAGAAATACCAAAACAGTTTGCAACACCACTCCGCTAGACAGGTAGGGAACACCGCAGAGCAACAGCCCATAAGGCGAGGCCTTGGATCAAGCGCATTCCTGGGTTGTGCGCGTGTCATGCGAGTAGGCTACTGCTCATGCCGCACCCTCGTATACCCTCCAATATGGGGATCACGAGCAGACTCGAATACCAGAGTTCGGCGAAAGCGATCTCACGCGGTGTAAGTCACAGCCAGTTCGCGGCGGCCTCTGCAGCTCGGACCGGCTTACGCACACAAAGCGTCCGGGGCCCTTGCGCATTTCACGTACACGGTAGTCGAGCCAAGAACACTTGGCCTCACGCAAATCATGGGTTTACCAGAATCGCCGTGAAAGTGCTTGCCCTTCCTCGCCACAGGTCCGGACCATGCCACCAGAGTTCTTCTCGGGTTGAATGCATCCAGGTGCCACCAAAATCGGCTCATCGAGCATAGCAGCCTTGGTTGGTTGGCATCAGCGCCACGCAGATGGAGGCACGCTGCTGATACGCCGCGACAGCTTCCCAGGGGAAAACTTGTCCTCACACCCGGCCAACTCCGACCCGCATGTGAGCAATCGCGCGCCCTCTCCTCGAACAACGCCTTTTCCGCCTTGGAAGCTCGATGCCGGGTACTGCTTGGACGATTTCCAATTCAAGTGGCGCAGCAGAATGTTTTCCAATGTAGTACGCCAGGGCCAGGTTGGGATGCCTGAAATGCCATACCCACATCCTGCTGCGGGGTCTCGGTTACCGGCTCGTTCGCCGAGCAGGATATTCCCTCGCGCCGGTTGGCGCCAGCCCGTTAACCAGTTTCTTCAGGTATGGATTTGCCACACGGAATGGACCCACGCAGCCGCGTAGATATCGTTCTTGTTTCACCCTTCTCATGCTGATGTTTCAATCGGCAGATGGGGCCATCTCGCCATAGCGCTACTCGAACGTCGCTCAATGCAACCAGTTCCATCGCTTCAACTCCGCTCAGAAATAAGCAGTGGCCGCTTCATCCCGGCCGCCCTGTAATGGCAATACCGCTTCAGAGAATCTGGACTCGTGCTCGGCGTTCAGCCCGGCAGTAGCTGTCTGTCGTGAAGAGCGCGCCCAGCTCCGGCGTTGCAGTCAACCATAGGAATGGTAACCAGTCTGCCACAGCCCGCGCATCCGCTCCTCTCCCCGTGCCGGTTAACGCGCTCTAAACCTTTCGGCTACGGTCATCCAGTCACCACTGGTTCGAGGTATCCCAGCGCCAGCTTCAAACGCCGCGTTCAAGCGTCTCCGTCATCAACTGATCGCGTTTTTTTTACAGTAGGCAATCGCACTATCAGATCGCGATTGTTTCCTGCAGCGCCTTTGTTGAACGGCACGCAAAAAGCCCATTGACCGGCTTCCGGGTTGCTCTCGAGCAAGCATTGCGAGCGACAATGGTGTTGCCCGTTAGAACTCGACGCGCGTAATCGGGGAGGTACTTCAACGCTGACGAGTCTGTCAGATCAACGGCTACCACGAGCGCGGCTCAAGGTTAGAGCAGGGCTGGTAGAAGTAAAGCGGTGATACGTCCAGTTGACGCGCGGTGCCTCAAGGCAGCGTCTCACACTAATCGGCCGGCTCGAGCGAGATCTGCCATAGGTCCATCACCCCACGCTCCAGACCCATTTGTCGTGCGAAAGAGGGCCAGCCTTGCGGACGCGCGTCGAATACCGGCGCGCCAGGGTTTTTGCCCTTCTCAGATCCGCTAGGCTCCTTGATACAGAGCTCTTACGCAAATGCAAAAATACCGCGGTGGCATGGCGTGTAGGACCATATAGCATACCGTCACATTGGTGCCCGATTGTTCGCGTGGTTTCCCGGTCAAACGCGCTGTATCGGCAAGCCCATGTCAATAGGCGAGGGGTTCGCAAGACGTGTTACCCGCCCGCAGAGCCGTATCGCGAATCTATACTCACGTTGAAGGCCTTCATCCGAAGTAGCCTTTTACTCAACCGCCATCGACAAGAGGGCGCCGACGGGGACCTTTCAAACGCCAGTCCAGGGGAAGCGAATTACGGCGTTTTCGGGCCTTGGCGCCCAGGCTCAAAGCCAGGACCGAGCCCGGGCCAATAGTTGTGATACCACCGACCAAACGCGCGCTCGTCAAACGAGACCTGCGTCTTGTCTGCTGCATAGTAAGTCTCCTGATATGATATTTGCTTAGAATATTTCGCGTAAAAGTGCAAACAACGCATCAATACGAGTTTACCGGAGCCCCCTGTTCTTAGTGCCAGATTCCGACGGTCGCGTCCGTCGCGCCGTAATACCGGTTGTATACCCAGCGGCAGTGTAACTCAGTCGCCACCGTGGCGGCTTGAATTAGACCTGATCTCGGTGAATCCTTGAGTTGCTCGAGCGTCGCCAGCGAGATACTGTCCGTGGTGCCTGGAAGGCCGGTGCGCCGGAACTCTCGAGCCGCCGTCGGCAGCCCGGGCAATGGCTTCTAAGATATTCAGCCCCTGTGACTTCCTGCAGCGCTCTACCTTCGGGCGGGCATTCGGCGGTCAGCGAGTCTCCGGTCGGCTGGGTGCCATCGCCCAGATCAGCCTCATGGTTAGCAGAGTTCGACTGATAACCAGAATCGAGTGTCCGGGGAACGCCCTTGTAGCGCAGATGTGAAGACGTGTCTCGGTCGAAGCTGTAATGAAACTCGATCTCGCCCGCCAGCACTGCGCAAGCATGCGGCGTGCCCGCGTAGAAACATCGGATAGTGGTTTTGTGATCATGATGAAAATGACCGGCAGGCGTCAGATAGTTGTTTATGCGCTGCAGCGCAGCTTGCCAGCCTCCGCAGCAGATGCTACAGTGGGCAATCCGGGCTCCACGGCCGCGCTCAATAGGCCCTGAGCAAACCAGAGCGCACGCTAGGCGGCAACGATACTCAGAAAACCCATTGGCCTGACCCATGATGGTGCCTACTCGCGGCGCCTACTATGGGATGGAAGCTCCGCGGCCCGCCAATTTACCTGGAACATGCCCCACGAAACAGCCACCAGAAGAGACGAACAGCACCGCGTCCGAAGCCCAAGACCATTACGCGCACCTGACACTGGTGCTCGGCATCAGCACCCTCGTATTACCAGCATCGACACCAACCCCGGCGGTGCCCAATGCGAAGCAATGGAGCGCCTGTCGGTACTCAGCGCCAGCTTGCTGCTGTCGATCATGGTAGCGGGGTTGCCGATAGTAGTACACGCAAACAGCAGGCGCCAAGCCTACTCTCGCATCCGGGGTGCTGTAGGCTTCCACTTGAACCCAGTGCAGCGTTGCGCGGCATTTCTCGGGGCCAGCCGGTACTTGACCACCTGGATAATGACCGCCACCACTGTGGATCGTCCCGCAGATCGCCCTTGATGCCTTTGGTGTGTTTTCCATTCCCCCGGTGGAGTTTCAGCTGCACTGTGGTGTCCGAGGCAGATGAAATAGAGAATGAGGCGGCCGAGCCGAGGCACATCCACGGCAGATCACATGGAAACTGCACGACAAATCAGGGAGCTCAGGCAATCAGCCAGAACGCATGCATTGAGGCCGCAAGACGTCCTATTTCTAAGGTATCGTGATTCGTACCGGCACTTGCCCGGCAATATAGGTGCGGCGTATGGTCCCGATCGTCGCCGAGAATCGCATCTCAGATCGAACAGGGCACCCCCAACAGGTCCGAAGTCAGGCGTACCCTGAGCGTTCACGAAGCGGCGACAGGCGGCGCGGTCAGCACCAGAAAAGCGGCGTATTTTCCGCCTGCAGAGCATTTGCCGTCTGATCTGCTGATGAGCAGCACTTCTGCATTTGCCAGAGCGGTGCATGTAGAAGGGCCTTCAGCGGTTCAGCGATATTGCCACAGCAAATTGGACAGACCTTGTATGCCTCGGTCCATGGTCACCAGGCATCGACACGAACTGGTGCCTCCGCGACGATCTCGGAAGGCCAGACGACCTGTTACACCGCAATCGTCAGCGCTGGCGCAGAGTCAACAGGCCACGCTGCCAGAAAGTATTGGAGGTCAGGACAGAAGCGATGCGCCGTACCGGTTTGGCCATGCGGTATGACATTCTCGTTCGCCATATGATGTGATGCCCGATGGGCGAGCACACTGGCATTCACCGAGCAGCCCAAAGTGATCGTAGAAATCCAATGTGACATGGTAATCCCTCGTCGTCGGGGAAACAGCTCCTTGATCCAGGCAATCTCGGCTGATTTTCCGCCCAGGTGGGATCTGCATCAACCACAGCGGCGGACAACTCAGCCAAGCAACTGCCCGGCCCGGTAGCCAAGCTGGTCTCCACCGACGTGAGGTCGCCGCAAAGCGCGGCTGTGACCGAGCGTAGCGCTGGCGCCCTTTACCGGCCACGGGTCAATCAGCTGCACGCTTCTCGATAGCCGCCTCGGCGGATCGCAGCAGCCCGTCACGATGAGCGTGGTGGCCATCATCACCTTGCGGTAGTCTCAACGCCATATTCGTAGCGATCGCAGCGGCAAAACAGCGCGTCTGCAGACACCTTATGCGCGAACGTGCAATACCAGCGCCTGAGTGAGTGCCGTGCGCCAGCAGCAGATCGACGAATATCTGCGATTGGCGGCTACCAAGTCCGGATCAGGCGAACTGGATTCGGTCGGTAAGGATATAGGTTTCCAGCCCTTGCAGCAGCTGCGCCCGTAACTGGCCATGACCCGCACCTGCGGCATATGCACATGGGTGTTCGAAAAGCTGCACGTATAGTAAGACTGTTGGGCGCAATGCTCGACACTGGTCGTTGTTGGGGAGGCGCTGCGCCCGGCAGACAAACTGTGCTCGGCCGCCCAGTCACCCAACACCCCAGCTGCCTAGCTCACCCAGCATGTGCCTGCAATAACTCGTACACTGTGCAGGTCCGGTTTGCCCATGGCGGGCCAGCCAGGCAGATCGCAGCAAGAATATGCAGCTAAAGAACCGCGGAAAGCGCTGCAAGTGGGAAGAGTGACTGTAAAGCCGCTGCGAACTTGCACAGATACGTTCATCAGCGTCCCCCGATTACGGTCGAATAGCCCCACTGATTAAGGCAGCAGCGGGACGTGGGTAGATGGGCTTCTGCGGCCTCGTCAAGGCAGAAGGCGATTGTCACGAGGGATAGAAAAACAGCGCGTGTCCGTGGTGCTGGAATATTAACCCGGGGTGTCGAAATCAGACGGTAGGTCCGGTATCGACGCTTTGAGCGGGCAAGCGTCCAGGAATCGGCCATCGGTATCGTTGTGCCGCTGCCCAGCTCCCGCCAGCCGGCTTCGGTCTGTTGTTCCGGGCTGACATTTGACCCCGACGGAGGCCGGCCAGAACAGAGGTCAAGAATATGTGTGGTTGATCTGACTGCGGCGTGCTCATAGCAATGTTATCCAGTCGAATATGGGTGATCTTTCGCCTGCCGGCCGGCGGCAATGCGGAGTCTCTTCAGCGCGCTTCATTGGGCATGGCGCGCTCCAGGGCAGTTCGAGCATCTGGCAGGCCGACTTGCCGGGGCGCAGACAATAAATGAAACCGAACCTGCGTAGATAGGCATCGATGGCCATCCTTGAGCTTTTGCAGCACGGGCTTCGGGCCGCGATACGCGCGCCCGCCTGCTCGCCCCTGGCCCATGGCTTCGGTGGCTCGCGTAGACGCGCCTTCAGGCTCTTGATATTCGCGCAATCTTTCGGGCTGCGCTTTCAAAGGGGCGGGCGCCCAGCCAAGCGCTCTCCATCGAGGCTGGGGCCAACCAAGCTGCCCCTGGCTCGATGACCCTTGGTTACTCCATTGCAGCGGCTCCCGGCGAGGCAAAGGGCCGTGCACGACCATGCCGCCGCACCCAGGACTCGGCTGCGCCAGCAGTCGCGCTGAGCGTTGCGGCCTCGGCCCTCGGCCAACTGATTGAGTTGTTCCAGGGTCATGATGCTCCTGTGTGTCCTGGTGTCAGTGGGGTTTTTCTGTCCTGCATCAGTCGCGCAACTGGGGACCCAAGCTCACACCTGCGGACGCTTCAATGGCTGGTGACTCTCGGCTGCCGGCCTGATGGTCAACCGATCTTCACCGCCGGTGACGGATACCCGCAACTCCATGGTCGCTTGCGCGCGGACACGTCCTGGGGCCAAACGGGCAGGCCCGAATGCAGTGCAATCTCGCCGCACGGTGCGGCCACGGTGCTCCAGGCGTTTACGAAAAACGGCTCTGCTTGCCTGCGAGCCGATCAGGCCAATTTGCTCAATGCACAGCCTGCGTGAGCAGGCGCCGGCACAGCTCGGCGTAATCCAGCTGTGTTATGCGTCAGAGGAGATCAGCCGCGTGAGCATTTCGCACACAGGGCCGCGCATCGCGCCGCACGGGTCTTTCGCTGTAGTGCACGGTGACGTTATCCGGTATCTCCCTGTGGAAGACCGTCTTGCGGCGAGATCGACCCAGGTCCCGCGCAGGGGCAGTTGCCCCATGATGGTCCATCAGCGCAGCGAGCAACATGGCCCGGCCGGCCGAACACCACCAGCCGGGCATCATTGCCACGCTGTCCTGTCCAGCAGCACACTGACCGCTGCCCGCCGCAGCACTGGCCCCAGACTGGCGTCCCAGCGAGAAAATGCTCCATATGCGGAATACGAGGCGCGCAGCCAGTTGCTCACGGGCGCGGGCGGATCACCTCGCGCTTATTCGAGATGCCCGACCACCAATGGTGTCGTAACTTGTGCTCACCGAGGTGACCACCATCTGCTCGAAGGCCTCAGCGGACACGAGGAAGCCAGCGAACGCCGAGAATGGTGACGCGAGCACATTAGGGTTTCGCCCTGACTCGCTCGCACTCGGCGATCCCGCCTCTCCGCTTTGTACCAGCTCAGGCACGATGCTTGCATGGCTGCTCGCTCCCGCTGTTGTGCGGCCGAAGCGCGCGAGTGACGTTCATCGCGCTGAGCGCATGCGCTCGGCTGTGGCTGGTGCGTTAATCCAGGGCGTGCGATAGCGATAATCAGCCAGGCTGGCGCGACTGCGCATCGCGCAGGGCACTCCAGACAGCCAATTTAGCCCAGCATCAGCGCGGCTCACCGACCGCCGGGAGCGGAACAGCGTGGCGTTTCCGGGGGGGTTCGTGCTGAGAGGCCAGCAGCGTCACGGCGCATGTCCGACGGGCGTATCGGACACAAGCAGGATCTTATAGGTCGCGGACCGATTGATACGCAGCAAACTGGGCCCGTATCGGCTGTTACACCGAGTTCCGTCGGGTTGGTCAGCAACCCATGCCCCTGGATAAACGCCGCCCGCATCTCGCGCGATATCGATCTCCGGATTCAGGCGACGGCCCGGCGTCATGCAGAATGTCCGGTACGCCAAAACACGCGTCAATCTGGTACTCGCCCAGGTCAGCGTACTCCCAACCCACCAACCTCGGAAACAGGCCGCGCCGTTCGTGGCTAATACGGAGGAAGAGCGATGTGCGGGTCGACCTTCTCGTTCGTACGTAATAGATCTGTCGGCGTGGCGCTAAAAAAAGCCGGTGGAAGACAAAGCGACACCCGGTGCATATCCGTTGCTGGAACGAACTCTGGCCCAGGATCGACCCGCTGATCGCGCGGCGACAACCTGGTTGCTCTCGAAGCGTTAGCCGTCGCCGGCTTCGCAAGGCGCAAAGGTGCTCCTGTGAGGCAGCCAGACTGCCACCAGCCGCGCCTTGATCTTTTCCAGGATCCAGCGCCGCTCATACTGGTCGATCCATACCCCGAAGCCGCCGTAGAGCGAGTGTATCTGCGGTACTGTGTCAGTCCGCGTGCAGGACACCTTGACCCGCGCTAGATCAACTGAACGGCGGAAGGCCCACGGACTAGTTGTGAATCTTCGACGTAGAGCCTCCCTGAGCACCCATCTCGGTGCCGCGTGTTCAGGTGACTATGCTGCCGTCGGTGTAGATCAACACCAGAGCGGCAGGCGCCTGATCAGGTTTGGCCGGCTAAATGGAGATGCCGAACTTTATGGCGTCAGCGCCAGGCGCGCTTTGAGGATCGGGATCTTCCTATATGAAACCGCACGCTTGATATGCTCGCGTCGCGCCTGATAGTCTGGAGCTGACTTCCAGGCTCGAGTCGAACCAGTCGCGTTGTTGCCACGGCAGGTCAGATTGCTGCTCGATGGAGGCTGACCGTAATGGGTAGTTATCGCGCCCCTCG
>Ga0163217_1114973_pt1 | contig 15909 bp, 9 predicted proteins | sample SynspAceP_FD_185933 | JGI IMG/M metagenome (GOLD analysis project Ga0163217, IMG submission 185933) | Saline lake microbial communities from Ace Lake in Antarctica - Synechococcus sp. Ace-P (PacBio error correction) | ecosystem: Environmental > Aquatic > Non-marine Saline and Alkaline > Saline ... | reverse complement strand
TAAAACTCCACTCACTCCCCGCTTGCAGTCTTCTGAGAATGTAAGGCATCCGAATGATATGTACGCCTGGCGCCGATCAACCCGATTCGGCACAGTCGCAGTCCTCCCTCAAGTGATGACAGATCAATGATTCGAAAGTCATTTTGTCAACACTACCCCCTGTGCGACTTGTGACTTCTTATCATTTACGAACATTCGCGCTCCTTTCGGTAATTCTTCATCATCCGTTTCTTACGGAGGTAGTCTACTTATTCATCTCCTGTCCCAGCATCTCCGACAATAGGTTCCTGTATGATTTCGGCTTACTCACTTACTTCGTCGAGCCTTCTTCTCACTCCACGCAGATTGCTGCCTATCACGAATTGTGCCCTGTCTATGACTGTCGGACCACAAGTTACCGAAATTGCTCGCATTGTCTTGCACCATCTTCCAATAAGCTCCACTCCGCCGATCTGTCCGCACAGATAGTTCTCTTCTCAATAATCGTGTACATACGGAGTGACATTCTGCTATTCGAGCCAAGCCAGATCACTTGCTGCGGCTGCCTCGGTTCGCGCGCTAAGGGCAAAGAGACATATCAATATTCGGGAGAATTATCCCTAAACTCTAACAGCATAATATTACCCATTCACACGACCTCTGGCTCAATGATTGGGATGTCTTGGGTCTATTTTACCTTTTTCGTGATCTATCTTCATTATGTAAGTCAGGCCACATTCGAGGGGACATTTTCGTCGTGATCGACGAGAGAGAGCCAAATATATTCCATGCGGAGACCATTGATCTCGTGAGATGTGTCAGAACGCGCAAGCTCTCAACATAGCACTCAAACTTTCTAGTATTATGGCTCTCACACGTTATTTTTGGTGAAACGGCTTCTTTGGCGGTTCGCAGTGCGAGCATTGTAAACTTGGGCAGGAATAACCCAAAGTACAATTTCCAAGTACAGAATATATAAAGAGTTTTTCATGAATTACAATTGATTGACAGTTATCAGTTAGAAGTTCGCTTTTTTCTTGAAAAGACTAAAGAGAAGAAAAGAGAATGAGGCACTTAAAATTTTATGAATATACTAATTCGAGGGAAGTTTGGGAGCTACGAAAAATACGGGAATTTCCATCTTACAATCTCCCGTCTCCCTGTCTTCCCTACTTCGGCAGGCAGGCGTCTCATTCCATCTATTGATCGTCAATCTTGCTTTTTGCCAGAAGTCATTGCCTGTATTTTGATCAAATCTTTACGCAGTGCGTTTTCCACGAAAGCGATCCCAAATAACGTGTAAAGGCCATAATTACCTTGAAAATGTTAGGTGGTGTTGATTGGAGTTGTACCTTGCTGAAACCATCATACCGATCCAAGTTATTATGACAAATTTGCAGGAGAATTCGCAATCCCAACATGCCCGTAGACATGAAGAAAAAACTGAAAGAAAGTTAAAAAAATAGACCCAAAGCACAGGAGGATTGACGGAGTAAGGTAAAAGCGGATACTGCGATAACTTCCTGCCTCCAGTATGGCCTCTAGGCGGCGTGAAAAGCATAAGCAGTCCAAGGTGATGATTGGTGGAAAGATGAGTAACTCGATGCACGTATCTGAAAAGTTTGGGATGATGCAATCAATCGTGCGTCGATGCATAGAATAGCATCGTGGAATCAGCACATGGCTGGAAAAGGTCAATAATAATAAATCTTCACCAGTTACTTACCCAATGTCTGAAAGATTAGAATAATCACTAAAAAGCGATAAATACCAGGAGGCCATCGTGGTTGCAAAAATCACATGGTAATTAGTGAATAAATAATGTCTCTCGAATAATTGCTTCCAACCTGGAAAAAGGGCAGCTTGCTTCTCCTGTCCTTTGTCCAGGAATCTTATGCAGAAGTAATAAAAATTACAATACGACCCCGTGCAATTACACAATATCGAGTGGTCGTTTGCTCCGCAATGATGTCCAGCGATACCAAAACTTTGCTCCCAAGCATTTATTTAGCTTTTATAGATATTAAACTTTACGGTTCTTCGCATTGACCTTGCTCTTACTTCAAAAAGAAATTTTAGCTACTGAGTCTGGCAGCGTGATTTTCAATCCAACTTCTGAAGTCACAAGGAAAAAACTTTCTAACATCCCACAAGAACCTGATTTGACCTGACAGTTTAATGTCAAATCGTATGATGCACGGACAGATAATCTCTCTAGTTCCGTTAATACTCCCTCGATCCCAATGATGTTTCCCCCGGTGCGGACAAGTACTCACTAAATGCATAAAACTCATCTTCATTCGAACCAAGCATAGAAACATCTCCTACCTTGACATTCTTACCCAATTTTGGCTATTCGCCTATCGAGGATTTGAATTTACAAGCGTATAGTTTTTGTCATGATTATTTACCCTTTAAATAGGATTCCGCTAAACCTATTACAAAGATTTGATTGTTTATTCTCCGAATGTTGTAGAGAATTTGAAACAATTATCCAAAATGAACTCCTTAATGAGACTACCTTTTACTCGCATTCTTGTTATTTCTGATTCGATTTTCCGCAACGACCTTGATGGGCATGGAAACTTACCATCAAATTGGGAGGAAGTGGGACCCGATGTAGATCATTACAAATCTATCGGATGACTATTTCGCTTTGGAGCAAGCAGTTTCAGACAATCTTTTATCGCTGCTGGCGGAGGACCTTATCTTAGATTCAGGAAAAATATATTGAAACCTTAGATTTTTTACCTAAACCGCTACAGTCGGTTTTCACACCCTTTCCAATTTGAGTTTAGTCAATGAGAATGGTTATTTCCGGCCAATACAGCAATGGAATGCTTGGATGACTGGGAAAATATCCGATTCGACACGATCATTACAGGACAATGAGCGTATAACCTGGCCGTAAGCGAGACGAGGAAATCTCTCGATCTACAACCAGAGCTCGTCGAACCGTGAATTCCTAAGCGGTGAAGATTTCAGTGGATTGCGTTCAATCGGAGACGAAAGAATTTTACTGGTAACTGGCGGAGGAACTTATACGGCAAGGATGGGGAGATGCAGAGACGATCACCTTTTTCTCACGAGACGATAGCAGAGTGGGAGCTTGAATTAGATTTCGATTTCAAAGTGGATCGATGGCGATGGCATCCACAGCGGGCTGAGCTCCAAAGTGATCCGATCTATGAGATCTATTCTTATTCGATTGGTATAAATGATTATTGCACACAGTATTTAATAACTTATTTTTAATAATTACATCAGTTTTTAAATGATAAAATTTTCTCACGGCCAAGTCGCCGTACCTAGGCAGATATAATTCAGTTTTTTAAAAAACACAGGGCTTATATTTCCCCGCAAAAAAGGCTTCTTTCAAAAAAGATTTCCTAATCCAGTGTACTTTGCAAAAATTCATCTTCATCTTTCCAATAATTTACTTGTTAATTACTTATCAGCGTGATCGATTTGACTCAAAGTTATTTGATGATCTAGACGACAAGCCCTTATTTATATTTTTTGTAGTATTATTCTCGCTCCAATGGGAGAGAACTGTATTTTCGATATCACCAAAATCGCAAGTACCAGTCATATACTCACTTGATTGTTACCGTTTTTGATAGTTAATCGCTGGTACAATATTTGTTATTTTATTATCTGATTTACCTCATGATTATTAATGGGTCGAAAAGTATTAAAAAGAAGAATTCCAATTCCCCTAAATGTATATTCGTTTCCATCTTTTTTTCATTTGTCATCTTACCAATTTTGAAGCGTAAAATTGGGGACAAAATTTCATTGGGGCTCCCTTATTAGTTGTTCCACATTCATCGGAGATAATTTTGAGTTTTATACGCATGCATGAAGTCTTTTGAAAGGGGTGCATTACGGGATGTGAATGGTACTTTTGCTTCTGTTTAGTATGTTTACCCGGTGAGAACTATGCTAAATAGAGAAGGAGCTTCGAGCTTTCCCCTTTTTTTTTTTTTAATTTAATTTTTTTTTTTTTGTTGGGGGGGGGCTTTTTTTTCTAAACCCGCGGTAGAGTTCTTTGAGTTGGCTAATGTAATCAACTTCATTTGATTTTGAAGTACTACTAAGGAAAACCGAAACTGCGTCGCGTTCTGGAGTAAATTGGTTTAAGGCCTAAGAACGTGTGATCACTGTTGCGCCTGAGCTTGCAAAGCGGACCTCTGAAGCAGAAATCCCTACTAAACTAAATTAAAAAGCAACATCCCCGTGGGATCAGATCGGTGGCATATGAACCATTATACGTGTAGAGACTTTTGCTTAAATCTCAAGAAGTCCGTTGAAGCTTAGCCCAGGATTTCGTTTGTAGCTGTGAGATGAAATGATTTTATTCCTCCACATGCTTTTGATGAGGTCCATTTCTTCGTAGGCAATTTCTAGTGCCTTGCAGTTCCTAAAATCCCGATCACATTTTCAGTACTCCAGCATATTCCGCTCTTGCGCAACACATGAAATAATGGATGAATTTTTTCCTTTCGAAAAATAGAAATCCTGCTGTCCCTTGCCCATGAAACTTGTTGAGCTCCAGCGCGACTATCGCATCACCGTAAATTTTTTAAATCATGATATAATGCCCAGAGTCGAACAGTATCGGAATGAAAGAATGCACCGTATTCTTGGCTAAAGTCCCTATTCGCCTCAAGTCGATTGATATTGCCTATTTCATTATTAGCATGCATCAAGAAATTAAAAGTTTTTGGCGTATGCTTTTTTAGCATTCTAAGCTGTGCAAAATCGATTTTCTCTTTATCGTTTACATCAGCATACTGAGCTGATATGACCCCTTTTCTCACCAATCTCAGCGTTAGCAAGACTGGCATGATGCTTCGATTGGAGACGTGATGCAATGGTAATTCCAATGACTTCTCATCCCCACAGAGATGCCGTATTATCTGCTCGGTACCTCCCAGAGGTGAAAAAAATTCCGAAGGACTAGCACTTTAGCCAATTCAGCCACTTTCTTTCTTTGACCCGCTCGATGGCAGTACGAACTCTCTTGCCATGACTCGTGGACGGAAGAAGGGTTGCCATAGTGGTTGTTCCATAAAAGGCAGGCATGGCTTCGGATCACTCGTCATCCATAGCTGTAGTGTGCATTATTCTAAATAAACTTTCATTCGCAAGGGTTTTTATTGGATTTCATCAGGACTTGAGTCTATTTTATATCAAGTCAATGAAGACTTACCACCTCTTGATATCCGCATGATCTTTTTTGCAAGTATTGGCCGTAGCTTCAGATTCATTCGAATAAATTCGGAAATCGGCCTCAGTGTTTGACTTTCGTAATTACCCATTCCTTTTCAAAAGTCTATTTTTACCCCATCGATGTCGTTTGATTTGTGATTTCTTAGTACTTTTCTTTTATTTTCAAAAGTTCTATCGAGTCTATTTCAGCGTTCAGTTCAATTTTTGTTTTTCGAAAATAATTAGCTTGGATGCTTGCACGCAGGTCTTGAGATCGTTTTCCAACTTGGCCAGAGTGTGTTAAAAACCAAACAATACCCACTAAGGCATCACTACCGTAGTGAGAGGTGGATAGATAATTCCTCCATTTCCCTCACACCGATTTACTTGCCCACGGCTTTTCATTCTGAGTTGACTACATTGACTCTCTACTGCCCAGCAGGATGTAAAGATCCCCTCTTTTTCCGTCACATCCGAGTGCGCGAGTCGAACTCAATTAGACACGTATCTGCCTTGGTATGCGAAAGCACATAAAATCAGCCACCGCAAACTTAAGTATACTCTTCCAAAAGGAGATCCCGTCTTCATTGATAAAAGCTAATCATCTACATTCAGATCTACTACGATCCCAGGTCGAAGCTTCCCCTTTTCAGTTTTGGCAGAGTCCCGAGGTTTCCAGGTAAGGGATCAGGATTATGCGGGGAAATGACGTCAGAGTGCAATACATCTCCTCAATAACTTCTTTTAAAAAAAAAAAAAACCCCCCCCCAAAGCTGCCCCCCAACCGGGGGGGGAAAGTAAGCGAGGCACCCAGATTTCCTCCCGTAGAAATCTTACAGCGTCTCTACCAATCTTGAAAACTTTCTTTGCTTGACGCCTCGACATCCCCAATTCCAATCCCAAACCATGCTGAATGTGGCGATCCATGTATCGTCGGATTTGAGAATATTTACCAAGTTTTTTATTACTTCTGCGAAAATAAAATCTTCTTTTCTCAGCTTTTTCAGGAATGGATTTTCCCCTCCTCATCAGAGAATAATTCCCCTTGAATTCAAAAGTTTTAACGCATTCCACTGGATTGGATTAGACGCCCGTAAGAATAATCTTCCTCCTGCATTCTCCAAAGGAACTTGCAAGTCTCTTATGCTAGGTGTAGTACCTTAATCCTAATCAAATAACATCGATTCTAAACTTGCAAAGTAGCGGAGACAAGTCTTGAATCATATCCCGAAATTCGAGATTCGTCCGATTATTATTTTTGGGGATATTAGTTTTCTCGAGCACCCATGCCCCATAGGCACAGCCAAACTTGACGACATCAATGGGGTTAGTCCATCGCCTGCCTTCCTCGATAATACCTCTGATTCCAAGATTGATTTAATAAGCGGACACTACGATATTTATTACGGTGAAATAAATTCGAAACCGGATTTAAAAAATTCTTATTACTTAAACTTGCATCACCTTGTCCACTCGTTATTCCGAGGTTTCCGCAAGAGCTGCTTGAGGTCTACGGTTTTACCGCAAATAGCTGCAGGCTGCCGTCTTTGTTTAAGTATGGATTTTCGCGAAGCACAAGTAGCCTTTAAAATTCTCCATTTAAGGGAAAGAAGCCTAAACAGAACCTGAGAAGAAGACAAGCAACGAAGCCAAGTGTGGCAGAAATAGGTTGCCATAACGGAATTTTATTGCGCAAATATTTAAACCTTTATCGGAAAAACGTCCATACTTCCCGGCATAGTTTCTACCCCGATGTCAAAATTTGAGTACCCGAACGGACAATTAGCAGCTTTTGGGACCAATTATTACCATCATTGGATGGCTGAGAGCTCGAGTGTCCATGGATAAAAAAACAAACTACAGAAAGCTGAGGACCTAACAATAAGGGGACTTTTGACTTCCGATCGATATGGAAGAAAAATTCTGAGAACATCAAAAAAGAGTTGCGAAACTCATGTTCACTTGTGTTTATCATTGCCAAAATGGTTCCGAAGAAGGCAACTTCGATATAAAAAAACTATGATCAGACTCGCTTTGCGGAAAATTTGATCGAAGACATCGCTCATAATCTATGGCGATGTGAAAGCTGATCAATGAGAAGCCGTTAAAGAAAAATGGAAAAAGATTCAGCCTCCAGAAAAGGAACGTTCTGTTTAGGAGGAGTACCTCGGATCAACTTCCCGCTTGTCAAAATCCATGCGGTGCAGGAAGGAGAAAAGCCGAGGATAGGCTTTGATGGGAAGAGAAAAAAATCAAGTATGGGAGAAAGTGAAGAAGAATGCAGGAGTTTCAAAATGAAGTCAATTGTGCAAATTGTGCTGAAAATAGATCGCAAAAAAGCTGGCGGGGAGTTGCGAGGTTGTTGTTTCAGCTGATCAACTACGCTAGATTTATCGATATGTCAATCCCGGAAGCGCTGGAGCGAACCAATTTAATTCATTAAAACGTTCAATATTTGGGAAACGCAGGGCAAAATAAACGTAAAGCATTCGAAATGACCCTTGCGGAAAATGGATGTGTATTGGAATGAAGCAAAAGAAAAGTAGCAGTTGTCGGTTGTCGTTGTCGTTGTCGGTTGGCGGTTTGTCGGTTGTCGGTTGTCGGTTCGTCGGGTCGGATAAAAAAAAACTTAAACAGACTTCATAAGGTCTTTAAGTAACCCTGAAAAATAAACTCAAAAAATGGCGAATCAAATTATATGTTACGAAGAGCACCGGCCGCAATTGGGCCTTATTCTCAGGCCTGTTTAGCAGGAATACGCTTTACGTTTCTGGGAATATTGCCACTCGATCCTGAATCGCGGAAATTGCTCAAGTGAAAACATCAAGAGGAGACTCATGCCCGTAATGGTTAAAAACATGGAAGCTGTTCCTCAGAGCTGCCAGAATTCTTCATTCTCTAATGTCGTAAAAGTACTATTTTTCATCAAAAAAAACATGTGAGAGTTGGAACCATCAACGAGGCTTTATGGACATATTTCAAATCAAACTCCAGCTAGGGGAAAACAGCTTGAGGTAGTAAAGCTTCCCAAAAATGTAAACGTAGAAATCTACCTGTATCGCAATTTAAATTAATCTCATTGAACCTCCTTCCCTATCATAGTGAAATCTTGGTAAGTGCTTTTCTAAAAAAAGGTTCTTTACAGCAAATAAAGTACCGTTGAGGTAATTATTTGGACCGAAGATCTCAGCAAGATCGGGATTCCTTTTTCAATGAATAGTTGGGCAGAGTGGATTTAGAATTTCAAAGTTGTGAATAGAGGAGATACTTTCTTGCCATTCTCTTGGGGGAAAGTAGAGGAAACACCTCGGTTGGTTATTTATTTTCAAGTACAACTATTCCCAGGCGTTTCTTCTTAGCTTTTGATCAGGCATTATTATGGCCACAGGCAGCCTTCTATATTTTGGCCATCCAAACTACTTCTACGCCACAGCGGCTGTTGGATTTGACAGCCTATAACATTATTTATCGCCTTGTTTTTCTTCAACAGACAAGTAAAAGCTCTCGGGAAATTATTTCAACAGCATCTTAATTTTCAAATGAAAGATTAAAGCTTGACACTTTACAAGTAAGATATTTAATCCTTCATCTTTCTGAGATCAGGGATTTGACGTATCTTTAGCAGTCAAAATTTCAATCAACCAAAATCACGCATGAGTATTCGCTATAGAAAAGATACCATGGGCCTGTCGAGGTACCGGCCAGATAATATTGGGAGCGCAATCAGGCGATCCGATCAACAACTTAAATCGGTGGCGAGAAAACCGCATGCCGTCGAGATCATTCGAGCTTTCGCTAATTTTTGAAAAGGCTTTGTGCACAGGCACTAAACGCAGGAACTCGGAGTTGGAAGCTGACAAGGCTTGAAATCATCGGTTAAAGTCTGCGCACGAGATTTAGCGGGCCAACATGACGTCCAATTTCCTTTGGTTGTTTGGCAGACAGGTTCTGGAACCCAATTAAATGAATTCGAGATGAGGTATTGCATACCGAGCTATTTGTACTTTTAGGGGGATCACTTGGAAGATGCTAAAAAGAAAATCCATCCCTAATGATACGCAAATCAAAGCTCAATTTTCCAAGAACACCTACCCGGACTGCAATGGCCATATTGCAGCTTATAAATGGTCGTAGAAACGATCTTCCAGGGGTACAAAATTCGAAAGACACCTAGACGCCAAGCAAAGGCTTTCAGGACGTGGTGAAATCGGACTACTCCTTTATGGATGCGACTCCTTTGCAACTTGGCCCAAGAAGATTTAGCGGATACGTAGCTCAATTGGATCATTGGTATTCGTGCAGTTCAGCTGAAAAACACCCTTTCGCATCTTCAGAGCTTGGCGCTTGGAGGCACCGGCAAGTCGGAACTGGCTTGACATTACTCCACAAGGTTATTCGAGCTAGTGGCGGAAAAAATCGCAACCCTTCAGTCATCCCTTCATAACCCGCTCCGAATAAGTTTGAAGCACTGCAGCCCATTGATGGGAATTGGTTGAACTCCCGGTCGCTAAAGCAATTTGGCAGTATCCCTAATGAAATAGCCAATGACATTCCGACATGCTTCTCAAGGTCCTCGATCTGGAATCGGGGAAATATTAATCCCTGAAAATTGAAGGCAGGGTCTTCTTCAGCAGAAAGTAATACTACTTCAAGTGGAAGCCATAACCATGGTCGCTGCTCAGGTGATGGGGCAATGATGTTGCGATCTCTATCGGCTGGCTAAAGCGGGGACACTTTGATGAACGTGTTCAAACCAATGATCGCCGCCGAATTTCCTTATCAGCAAGAGTGATCGGAGATGCCTGCGTGTCTTTTAATGATAATTGTGCGTGGAATCGAGCCAAATGGACATGATCAGCGACACTTAGAAAACTCCTTATGCTAGTGACTGCCATTGAATCCTTCATTATCGGCTATGAAAATGCCGCCGCCACGCAAAGAAGCGCACATAAGAGGAACGAAGCCTTCGAGAAGCCGCTGTTCGCTTTTGGGCTTCTGACATCAGAGCAGTTTACGATTGGGTAAAGCCTGGAAGAAATACTGGAAGTCTGAAATAAAATCGGAAAACAAAGATTAATCAAATAAGCTGCTCTAAGTAAATAGAGCAGCCTTTTTCAGTACATTACTACTAAATTTCAGGGATCCTGTACACTCTCATTCGCTGTGACATGATTTTGATTACGAAGCAAAGCCTTCTGGAAGTTTCAACCTTACGTCACTTGCAAACTACTGTAGTGACCAACTATGTCACCTGTCCACGTTGATTTACGGACGTGAAAACATGTCAAGATTTCTGTTTTCAGGAGCCTGATCCAAGGACAATTCCAAGCCGCAGTACTCGAGGACTCCAACACTACAATCAGCATAACTTCAATCCTGCTCCAGTCGCCAGCCGACCCAATGGCCGCCAAAGTAGAAGCAGGACAATTCATTATTGCTGAGAGAATGAAAGCTCCAATTCCAAAGCTTGCGCAATGAAACTGCTGCCCACACTTTGGTACAAACTCGTGCCATTCCATATTGTCGTGGCACCGTAGCGGAAGTTACAAAAGAGGAAAGCTCTCAGATACTCCAAGTTCCTCCTCACGATTTTCATCTCACTGGAAAGCGTTGCGGAAACTGGATGAAGTGGAAAATCCCAGAAAGCTGCGCAGTTCGAATTATTTTGAAACTGAAACGTAAGGTACTCGAGTAAGCTTTTCAAGGCAATGGATAAACCACAAAGCAATCATAAAAAACAAGGCCTCCCATATACGATTTTCAACTATATTTCAAGAGTGCGTAGAGCAGATCAAACGCAGAGTCTGGATGTCAGCCGGCTATCTCCACGACATCAGTAGAGGCCATCAGAGCAAATTACTCCAAATGAGCAGATCAGCATGATGTAATTCACGATTTGGATAATCACTCGTGAAACCGTCGAAAAAATGCGATTACTGGACGCTTTACTTTAGGGATTTGTCAAGCAAAGCAAATCCCTGCGATGATTGCAAAGAAAAACCACTGTCAGCCATCGCAGCATTTCTGTGGTCGCTAAAGAAGAAGTTTTCAGGGAACCAATCCACAATAGGTTGAGTGGGCCTTTGGTCTTGGAATTTGGCAGCGGCATCTGACTTTGTACTGACAATCCCCTTCCATAAGAGCATAAGGCTTTCTCGTGTTCCACTGGTAAGCTATTTAACCTGGCTTGAAGACATCATACTAAGAGTCAAGCCTACAGTAATTGCACAACCGTGGTCAGATAAAAGGTAATTATGGTCTTTCCACCAATTCGACTTAGTTTGGGGAAAAGTATCACCCAATTAGAAACTGCCGATATCAGAAGATGCCAACACCAAGGGCATTGCGAGTCATTTTTAGGACCATTGATGAAAATGGTTCCCGAACTGGATTTGATGTAGTCGCAATGTCCTGAACGGATATCTGTAGGATACTGTCAAAACCAAATATGCCAGCCCTAAGACTAAGTCCAGCAATATTTGAGGTGTAAAAGAATCTATTTTTAACCATGGTAAGGTTTAAATATCCGCATGTTTATTAGTTTTCGATAACAAAAGATAATCGGCAATGACTAAAGCTGCCATCGCTCCACGAATAGGACTGCTCGAGGGTACGACACAGGGGGTCATGTCGCCTTCCCGGATACTGTCACCGATTCTCGCCTCATTGAGTGAAGGCCTGATCTTGCCATTAATGGTAGCACGGTTTGAATGCACTTGAAAAAATATCCTCTCCAATTGGAGATTCCACCTTGAATTCCGCCAGATGTTGTAGTTAGTTTGACTTTAATCGGCGACCTCGTTTACCATTACTGTGTAGCAGACCCCACGCATCGCCAAACACCATCAAAGCCTTCCATATTCCGAAACCTTTGACAGCATTAATACTTAGCATGCCTTTTGCCAGATTCTCGCATGAAGACGGTCGAAAACCAGGGCTCGCCAAGCTCCAGTTAGGGGTCCATTCTTTACACGCATGAAACACGCCTCCGATCGTATCACGGCTAACCGAACAGAATCAATCCAAAAGCGAACTCATCCGCTCTGCAGTTTCGGGATCGGGCAGCGAATGATATTATTTTCGGCGTCTGCTTAAAATTTAAAGTTTTAATCCATTAGTCAACTTCAAGTCTCAGGACTTGTGATACATAATTGGATGGTGATTACCTTTAAGCTGTCCAAAATTTGTTGCATTGCCCCTCCTGCCACTCTTGCAGCCGTTGCACGCGCACTATTCTACCTCCACACGATAATCACGGATAGCCGTATTTTTTCTAAATTAGGGGAAATCATTGCATAGCCGAGGCCGGAATTGTCTGCGATATGTGCAATCAATCTTTACCTGTTTTGATCCGCATTTCGAACTACAATCCCAATTGGAGTTGCCTGCTACTCTTCCCCTCAAAAAACTCCTGAATTTAGAATTTCAAGACTCATCCTCTTGTTTTCGCTGGGATGGGTGATCTTGATTGGCCAGGTCTACGTCGCTGCAATTCAGCGATATCTGAGCCTTCATCGATTCACTAACCGGCCGGGCAGCCTCGTAATAACTCCTTAAAGCACTCTCATCGTGAGGACCTCACCAAAAGGTGATCTCTGAAAGCTTCCCAAATTGAATTCCCATTATTTTTTCTTAAATCAAAAATTGCCAGTAAACATCATTGAAATGCAATCAAAACAAACAATTAATAGCCATCGTTAGAATAAGTATTTATATTGCATCGTTTTAAAAAAACCGGATTATCCTCGTTCGGATGCGATCATACAGACCACCTAGGCGCTGAGAGGATATGGCCTCATTAGTTTTACTTCTCCTACCACTTGACTATGGAGGCTGGCCTTAGTTATTAAATATACGCCCGCGATGGATCGAAATAAAATCCATTCGAAATTTTTCCGAAGATCGTATTCTCCTTGCCTCTGTGAAAGTGATGGTAATAATCTAAAATCTTTTAATCCAGAAACTCGACCGAACCCCTATTGATCTGCTTGTTTACGATTTGGATCACAGGTTTGAGGTTTGCGGGTAGGGATCCTGTTTAGACCGCAACGGCATTGATCTACACCACTCCAGAGATTCCCAAGTTTGTAATCGAAGCCTTGACAGTTTCTACCTCAATTGATAGGTGAATAATTCTCTCGGAGTTGAACTGCCGCACGCTTAACCTTTCCATTTTTCAAAGGATCGAGGCTATGAATGATATTAATTGTTTTGGACTGGAATAAAAGGTCTTAAAATCTTTCTGTCATTCGCTCCAAAGAACAGTGGAATTCTTAGCTACTATATACTTTGATCTTTCCAAGGATTCTTGGAATCTCAATTTTCCTGCGGAGAAAGAGAAAGAAATCCGCCTCGTATACTTTAATTTTGTCCATTTCTTTACCGTTTTATAGTTCACTTCCTTGGCTCAATATTGCTGATCGTTAAATTTTCTTCCCCATGGCATGTAGGCTTTATTTTTTTTCAAAATAGCATCCAATTGCTTACCTGGTCATAAAATTGTACAAGGACGCTTGATTGGCCTCAGGACTATGAAAAAGGACCAAACTCAAGTTTGAATCCTTCCCCTTGTAGACCTGCTCGCTTCGTCATACTGCACGGAGAAGAACAAGCAATCGGCATCAACTCCACACAATTTCAGGTTGCCGGAAGGGGTTCGCCCAAGAAAATCCGCAAACGGATCAAAATCCAGAACTTCCTCCGCAGACACTAGAGGTCAAAGGATCATTAACGCGCGATTCCGCTTTCCAGCTGGAAGAATTAGCTCCATTAATGGTGATTTCAAAAGATCGGCAGTCGTAAAATTTCCTTTTTTGGAAGCTATATAATATTGAATGAACATCTAGAGCTGCTCATCTTGACCAATTGATTCAGGTTCATTGAGGAACGACTGAAGAAAATTCCCCTGTTATTTGAAACCGGAAATCTCAGGAAACTGATCATATCGATTTGATTTTCTTCCGTCAACAGCGTTACTGAATGGTGAAAAAGTTTCATTCAATCCTTATTCCCCTGCCCAAGCTCAATATTCTCACTTCTTGCGCTAGCGCATACGTGCACATTACCAGAAAGAAAAAAAACATACGAAAATGAAACGCGGCGATCGTTTATTCATAGTCTGCGAAAATTATGATTTTCTATTCTTATTAAATTTCAAAAAATTACGTAAATCAATTGATCAAATGCCTCGTATTAACTTACAGAAACAGGTTAATAAAACCCTAAAAACTCTTTAGACTACTAGAAAGAGTTATGTGAAAGGGAACCATTGGAGAAACCGTCAGACTTATCGGAGAATACCTATATTTCGAACGCAAACGAAGCTCAGAAAAGGACTCACGACTTAATTTTAACAACAGGAAGAATCCAAGATTTTAAGGGACTTGGGTTACTCGATGTTTGGAAAGAGGTTCACGAACCTGTCCTCAACAGATACTTTCAATTAGCTATCTAACGCTTAAAGCCGATTTTCCATCGCGGGCTTTTTTAGGCACTTCACTTTTTCAATTAATCTTTATTGTAGCAAAGTCAGATAAGCCCGCATCGCATGCTCATTAATATCAACCCTTCGATCCTTCTTCTTTCATTCTTACTCGGAATTCAATCGTTCTTTTCAAACGTGAAGAAATAACCCAAGCCGAAGCCCACGGCAGGGAACAACACCTAACCGAACCAATTTCCAAATCAGCTATGCAGAGATCACTTGGCTTATCCCTGCCAAAAAATTCTCCAAAAAAAAGACCCAACAAGCTAAGGTTCCCCAAAGATTCCCCGACCAAATGACAGGAAAATCGCCCCTGACAAGGGTTCCATCGGATTTAATTTATCAAAAAACATCCACTCAAAAAAACCACTAACGCCTCCACCGATACAAACCATAGTCTTAGACTCTGCCCAACTCCCATCTTGATCGGACACCGGGCGTAATATCCCACAGAAACCCGGCTAGAATTCCATTCAGCCAAAAAAAAATACCACCTTTAGTGAACTGTCGTAGAGTTTTTGAATTTACAAAATAAGAGGATTAATCAATGCGACCAAACATGCAAACCTCTGCAGATTGCTGCGATGGAAGTGTCACCAAATACTTTGGACACTAGTCCGGGGGACTAGCGCTTGAGCACTTCGAAACATCCATCTAAATCCAAAACCACCCCAAACAAACGTTAACAAAACCACGCCACAATAACTGCAGCAGAAATCGTTGTGAGCCAGGATTGCTTTATACCGGCAAAGCAGTATATTGTCCCATTCTAGGATCCATAATAAGATAAAGGCTCCAATTAAAAAGCTCCCCAACACGACCAAAACCGAGTGCCCACGAATGGTAAGATTTCCTGCGGAAATCATTTAAAAGGAAGTTTTTCAATGTATTCAGAAATCCTCCCGCGACCCACTTCCCCACATAACCCGTACCAACTTGGGTAGAGCAAAAATCGCTACAAGTTAAATATGAAGAAAGTAAACAATGGATTCCACCAGGTTGACCGCCCCGCTCAGGCAATTACCAAGCCCCACCAGTAACACGATAGTAAGCGCTGTTTAGCAGCGAAACATGGCTGGGAAAAGATAAAAGTCGGTGAAGAAGGGATTGATTACCCTTCATTGTTTAATTACTGGTAAATCCCAAAACCTGTCTGGTAGCGGGGAAGGCGAAAACCCGGAAAAAAGCCGTAAAAAGGGGGGAAAATCCTTCTCCCCTATCTTTGAAGTCGG
>Ga0163217_1017425_pt1 | contig 15910 bp, 14 predicted proteins | sample SynspAceP_FD_185933 | JGI IMG/M metagenome (GOLD analysis project Ga0163217, IMG submission 185933) | Saline lake microbial communities from Ace Lake in Antarctica - Synechococcus sp. Ace-P (PacBio error correction) | ecosystem: Environmental > Aquatic > Non-marine Saline and Alkaline > Saline ... | reverse complement strand
GGCTGGGCGGCCACGGGGGAAGCCCGATCCTGCCACTTGCCGTGGCCCAGCCCATGGCCCTGCCCTGCAACAGGCAGCTCGACGCGGGCGGCCTGTTGAGCGTTGGCCATCCGCCGCCACCGCCCCCCATGCCGACGGCAGCTCCAGGCTGCGGCTGTTGCTGCGCCGCATCTTCCCTCCGAAGGCTGGAGCGTTGCTCTGGCCCTGGCCAACCACCCCAGCGCAGCGCGCCATGAGTGCCGGTGCTCCGAAAAACATGTCAAAGATCATGCCAGAACCTGCGCCATGGCAGCTTATCGCCATGCACGCTGGGCCGGCGACAGCGGCCTGCGCAACCCTGGCAGGCCGCTGCCGAAAACGGCGGCTGGGCCTGGCAGCGGGGAGCGCGTTATGCCCCTTGACGCCACGGGCTCCTTGAGTGGCCCCCAGGCCAGGAAAACTGGTAGCGGCCTGATGGTGCACTCGCCGGCCTGCACCTGTATGTTCGCCACGTTGCTGCAGCAGCCATCGGTGGTGCTGCTGGCCAGCTTCGGGCGCTTTGTCCGGAAGTCAGTGGCGGCGTTGGCCACGCCCTGCGCTGGGCCGCCGGCTGGAGGCCGGTGAGCCCAGCCCATGCTGCGCCCGATTTCCTCACCAAGGCGGCGGCACCGAGTCAGCTTGCCCTGCTCCGCTCGGCCCGGGCTCGACTCCCAAGCGAAGCGACAACGCGCGCAGCGGCTTGCTCCATGACCTGCGCCCATGAAACCCTCAGCGGCCTACAACCGATTTCCCGCCAAGCCGGGTGCTGATCGTCGAAGCCGGCGGATGGGGTGCGTGGCACCGATCAGCCGGCCTTTGCTGTTGCGCAGTCGCTCCTTGCGAGCGCTGGCTATCGAGACGCAGGCCCACAGCCTGCTGGCGACCGACCTGTTGGAGCCCGGTCTTCGATTGCTGGAGAGCCCTGATGAGCAGCGCCCGGGCCAGCCGCCTACCTTCGCCTGCTTCGAATTTCGCACGCGGTGAGGGACGGCCTTCGAGCGCCAGGCAGGCCGCTATGGAACGCGGACAGAGCTTGCAACGGCCTGCATTGGCGCCTGCCCCACCCACTGCCGCGGCCTGCCCCTTCCGCCAGGCCCCTGCTCGAGTCTGGGCGGGAACGGCCTTGCTGGCTCGGGCATCGAACAGCAGCGTCCCGCCTGGCCCTGCTGCGACTGGAACAACTGCGCCGCCCCTGCTCGGCTTATCCAGGCCGCCGACCGGCTCACCTGGACCTCAACCTGGGCTGCCCGCCCAACTTGCAGGGCGCCTCGCTGCTGGGTCCAGCTTTCCCTTCCACTCTGGAGCAGCCGAAAGCCGCCACCTGGAGCGTGGTGCCAGTCTTGCCGCAGGGACTGGCTGGCCCTGGCGTTCCACGGCCGGCATTTTTGCAATGCGCCAGGCCGCCCAGCGGCTGCCTATGCCTGCCAGCGCCTTGCCCTTGCCCGTGGCCAGCCGCCTGTGGAGCTGGCCAGCCGCACCTGCGGATCAACGCGTCGACCCCACCGGCGCTTCAGCCGCCAGGCTCCGCAGCGCCCCTGACCTTTCTTGCGCCAGATCCGAACCTTGGGGCCGCACCAGCCCGGGCCCCGTTGCAGCCCTGCGAGTGGCGCCGATCGAGCCCATTGCGCCCGCTCCGTCCCCGCTGCAGAGGTGCGGCAAAGCCCTGAGCTGGAGATGCTTGCTTGCTGGTGGGGCAAAACCCGCGCCATGACCTCCTCTTTTCCTCCATACCCAGCGTCTGATCGTCTGCGGCACCGGACACCGATGTGCGGAAGACGGTGCGTGAGCGCCCTGCGTTCAAAGGCCTGAAGGCCCGCTACTGGAAACCGGTTGCCAGTGCGGCCTCGAAGACGGCCGACAGCAAGCGGGTCAGAGCAGCCGCTGGCCTCACAGTGAGCCGAGGCGAAGGCGATCCTGCCGAAGGCCTACCGCTTACAGCCATCCGTTCCCCCCCACTGGCGGCGAGCTGGAGCACGACCTGCTCACCAAGCCGCCTGAGTTGCCATCGGACGCCCCCTGCGTTGTGGAAGACGCCGGCGGACTGTTGGTGCACGTGCGCCGGGACCTGCTTCAGATCGACCAGGTGCGCCATTGCGGACTGCCGTCTGCTGCTGTGGCCGCACGGCCTGGCACCTTGAACCACACCCTGCTGTCGGTGGAGCCCCTGCGCCCAGCGGGGGATCCCGCTGCTGTTGCCTGTGTTCAACGACCCAAATCCATGCCGACAACCCCAGCACCCTGCGCCCTGACGGGTGGCCCCCTGCTCGGCTGTCTGCCGCCGCTGCCTCGCTCACAGCCAGACCCTGGCTTGCGCCTTGGCTACGGGACTCCGCCGCAGCGAGCCTCACTTGTAACGTAGCCCCATGACACGCAGCCAACCTGCTGTCAGACGCTGTCGTCCTCCTCTGCCCGTGGGATCCTGGTGCTGTTCACCGACATCGAAATGGCAGCGGTCCGTGGTCAAAACTGCTCCCTTGGATGCGAGGGCCGCCAATCGACCCCCTGCCGTAGTCCTTTCCTCAAGCCTGGCACCCCAACCTTCTGGCATCCGACACCCAGGTGGGCGAGCAGTGAGCCGCCGTGCGCGTAATTTCCGGCAGTGGCGCCCTGCTGGAACTCGCCATGGCCGCCGCCTGAATCGATTGCGATCAGCAGCTGGGTCACCCTGCACGGGCATGCGGAGCCCAGCATTCGCCGCGCCATTCGCCGCCCAGCCCTGGAGCTGAGGCAGGTGATCTTCGCCAAACTTTGCGCCACCCCCATGCCGAGCGTCTGTCGATGCGGCTGAGCGGCCGCCAGCGGCCGGAGCGTCGTTCTTTTCCTCGGGAAACAACGGCTTCCACCGCCGTGTAGGTGCCCTCAAGAATCGCCTGGGCAAGTGGTGCGAACCAAGGAGCTCTCCGGCGCCAAGCTGAATCGCTTTTGAGGGGCTTACACGGTACACCTTCGGCTGCCATGTCCCTGGGCGAGGCGGTCGCTGTTCTCCGCCCCGTTTCGAGCCCCTGCTCGCCCCGTCGCCCGCCCCCCTAGCCCGCCAGCTGGTGGACGACGAAGCCGTGTAGGCAAGGAAACGCGGCCCTGGCCAGACTGGAAAAATTGCTGCCGTACCCACCGCTTGCGGTGATCCTCGAGCCGCTTGTGCAGGGGCCATGCACGGCGATGTGCGCGCCCGAGTTTCTGCGCGGGCTGCAGGAGCCGCGTACGCCAGGCTGGGCCCTGTTGATCACCGATGAGTGATGACCGCTTCCGGCCGCCACCGGCCTCCCTGTCCGCCGCCCAGCCGCCGCCTCCAACCCTGACCTGGTTTAAAGCTCTCTCCCAAGGGGCTCACCGGTGCTTCCTCCGATGGGTGACCCCTGGCCGTGAAGCCCTCTATCAGGGCTTCATCAGCGGAACAACCCCGCCCCCACACCCTGTATCACGGCCATAGCTTCACCGCAACCGCTGCGGCTGCGCCGCCGCCAATGCCAGCCTGAGCCTGCTGGAAAGCACGCCCCAGGCTCTTCGGCAGCTTCGAAAGGCGCCCATCAGCCGCTGCTCTGCTCCTGGCCGCCACCCGCGGCTGCCGCCCGCGCCTCGCGCACGATCGCCGCCTTCGATCTGAAGTGAGGAATCCCGGCTATCTCAACGGGCTGACCGCCAGATCCAGCCCATGCCCTCGGCCATGGCGTCTTCCTGCGCCCTTGGCCATGTGATGTACCTACTGCCGCCCTCTGCCTCGCAGACGCCCAGCTGGAAGCGGTGATCTACGCCGCCATCGAAGACAGCCCTCGACCACTCTGATCCGGCGCCGCCGCATGTCGGGATCGGCTTGGAGCTTCGCCTTGGACAGGCCCCAGCCAGGATGCTGATTCCCACGTGGCCACAGGAAGCCTAGGGAGAACAAGCGCACGGTGGTGCGGCCCTGCTGCTGCCAGCTCACCTTTGGAGTTCCTCGACCATCCAGTCAATCAAAGCACTCCAGAGGTTGGGCAGGTCCAGCTGCTGGATTCCGCCTGGCTCCGCGGGCCCGCAACCCAGCTCCCACCAACCCAGCGCTCAAGGGCCGCAAAGGATGGCTGTAGAGGGTGTTGGCGTGGATGCCAGCGCGGTTCATCCCCATGTCGTCTGTGGCGGAAGGCAGTCTGCACCCGGCTGGGCCTCCAGCCAGCTGTGGAGGGTGACACTCCATGCCCCGCCCCCCCCCAACCCCAGGGGGGGCCCCAAGGGGGGCTTTGGATTGCCAAGCACAGGCTCAGCAGCAGGGCCCCCCCAGCAGAACCAGGCAAACCACTCGCCGCCCAGAGGGCCGCGCACCGACCTAACTCTCTCGACCCGCGCGCACCAGCACTGGCGGGGAGCTTACCAACCTGCAAACGGTTGTCCATAGGCCCGGCGTTGATTGGGATCGCTCAAGTGAAAGCCAGCTGCCAGAAGCCGAAATCTTTCTCCCGCAATCAGCCCGGCAGCTGCGTGGTTAATCGGGTGATAAAAGCTGCTTAGAGAACGGAAAACTCCCCGCAGATCCTGGGCGTGGCCTCTGGGGAGCTGCAGAATTGTAGTGATTTGGGCCTGACGAGGCGGGTTCGCTACCGCCACCAACCCACGCCCGCAGGACTGCGCCATCCTAAGAAACCTCCCTGATTGATGCGGTGATGGCTGCGAGCAGGACGGACGCCGGTGTGGTCCGCTCTGGCCTGGCAGCATCGCAACGCAAACGCGAAACAGTTCCTGGCCTTGCAGCGTCCTGCCCACTGAAAACAGCCGCCTCACCCCACCCGGCTTGCGAGGCGGACGACTACTGGATTTCCAGCTCACGACAAAGCTTCTGCCCTGGCAAAACAGCTGCTGCGGGCAACCCCCACCCCACTCTCCTGATCGATGTCCACCGGCGGCGTTTTCCAGGACTAGCCCTGGCGATCGCCCTACCCCAGGCCCAGGTCACCCTGGTCGATTCGGTGGCCGCAAAGGCGAAGCCGTTACGGCCATGGCCCATAGCCTGGGTTTGAGCCAGCGGTCATGGTGCGCTGGAGCGGCGAGAAGACCACCGCCAAGGACCCTGATTGCCGTGGCCGCTTCGACCTGCCCTGCCAGGCCCGTGGCGGCGCGCCAAGTGTCGGAATTATCTGTTGCCCTTGCTGGCCTCCACTTGCCACGCCCTTGCGTATCGCGGCCAGGGAGCCAGCCGATCAGCAAAGCCTGGAGCGGCGCTGCAAGCCACTGTGGCGGCCGCCGACGAGTGGACGCCTGCACCTCCCATCGGCTCGTGCAGTGCGCCACCCGTGTTGCTCCCGGGCCCCTGCCCCCTGCCCGGCCAGCTATCCCAGCGGGGCGTACCCGGCCAAGTTGCCCACTCGGCGTCCTTGACCCCACCACCCACAGCGACCTGAGGATCGTCTTGGGGAGAACGTTCAGTCCCCGTGATCAGAAGCTGGCTTGGGCTGCCCCCCAGCCGCTGGCGCAGGTCGGCGCAGGAGGTCTGGATCTGCTCCCCAGGGGGCTATCGCCCAGCACCGCAAGCAGCCGCCTTCAGAAACGCTCTTGAATCGAGCGCATCGCATTGCGCCGGGGAAACCAATGGTCACCCTGGCCCAACAGGGCCATAGCGGGCCGCCCGTAGCTCTCCAGATCCAGCCTCAGCAGATTGTTGAAAGCCAGAGCAGCACCGCAGGTTGCATGCCGGCGGCGTTGTCGGGCCACTCCGCAGCCCCTGGACCCACTCTTCCAGCCAGGCGCGCGAGGTCTCTGCCCGGGCGTTCTCCAGGCGCTCCAGCGGCGGCAACAGGCGAGGCAGCCTGCGCAGCAACGCCACGGCTTTTCCGCAGGTTGAAGTCGAGATCCGCCGGACCGCCGCACCCACACTGATCGTGTGGATTCCTGAGCCGAGAGCAGAACAGATCGTTGAACACGATCGGGTGCAACCCGGCGCCACAGAGTTCGTTTCCAAAACGCGCGAAGGGCTATGCCAGGTGGCCCCCCTTTGTCGGTGCGGCTGATCACGAAGAGCCATGTGTGGGGCACGGCGGCATCAATCGCCGGGCCGTTCTGCGGCGGATGAAAACCCAGCAGATTGATGTAATCCGAAGGCATCCATTCGAAATTGCGCCTCAAGAATCAGGGCATGGCGCCATGGGTGGAGAAACCGATCGAACCGATCCGGCCCTGCTTGCTGCCAACGCCTGCGCCACCTCCAGCAAACCCACCGGGAGCCAGGTCTGCTCCAGGTGCTCGGGAAGCGTTGAGGCCATGAATGGCCAAGCATGTGCAGGTGCTGAGCTCCCAGGCCGCAATCGAAAAACTGCGCTCCATTCGGCCTCGAAAACACGCCGGGTCTGGTTGGTGGAACCTTCGTCTGCAGGAGCGCTGGGGTCTGCAACCTCGGCAAAGAGCCAGCCCCAATTGTCTTCTGAGGTGCCCTAATGGCGTGCCCGTTTCGAGTGTGCATTCCCCCACCGCCACGGCGCCGCTCGGACGTGGCCCAACCTGTCCTGGCTGTGCATGATCTGATCAGAGCGGGCAGAATCACTCCAGCTCTGCTGTTTAGGCGCTGCCGCCCCAGAAAGAAAGCAGCGCGCCAATCCGTGCGCCCAACCGCCCCGTGGGCACACTCAATGGCGGGAAGCGTCGCTTCATTGCGGAGGAAGACGGCAACCCAAGCGGCTGATTTCCTGATTCTGCAAATGCTCGTCGAGGCGCCACCTCCTCATAGCCACCCAGTAATGCGTCGACCGGGCAGGTATCGATCGCTCCTGGATCTTTTCGCTGCTGTTGCCGCCCTGCGATGGCGCGGAAGCGCCCAGAGGGTCCACCAAAAATGTGTTTCCAGCCAACATGGCGCGAGTAGCGACACCATTACAGACGGCTTCATCCACCCAGACGCTTTTTGCCGGAGCGAACCACCCAGAACGCGCTCTCGCCGCTGGCACTGGACGGACCTGGCCTGTGCGGTGAAAGGCGAGCGACGGATCCATCACCAACTCAAAGCTGTCCCAGCGGGCACCACCAGTTCAATGCCTGCCGTCGTGTGCTCACTTCACTCACCGAAAACTTTCCTGATGGAGGCCGCCAGGATCGTGCGCAGGGCGTAGCGCGGGTGACTCGGCCAGGAAAAACGCTCACCGCACCCGCTCTTCCAGAAGGCCAGTTCATCACCAGCTCATAGCGCCGGATCTTGTTCCAGCGGAAACATTCACCGCCCTCGCTCTGGGCAAGCCAATTCCGGCAGCACGGTCTGCCGCGGTAACCCCGCCAACCGGACGCTCACCCAGTTCCAGCGCATGGCCCAGGTCACGGAGGCGCCTCAAGGAGGCGTTCGCGATCCTTGAGCTTCCGTTTTGACGGGCTAAGTGGCACATCGGATCGCTGGCGAACGAAGGAAAGGGAACAGACCTGAAGTCAGGAGGCCGACTGCTTGGAGGGCAGGCTGGGGTCAGGTCTGGCTGGGCTGGAACGCTTCGAGGTTCTGCGGCCGCTGCTGAACAGTGCCAAAGCCTTGCCTCGATCCGCTCGGTGAGCTGTTCAACAGCCGCCCCCAACACTTGCCTTCTTCCAACCACCTCTTTCACCCGCCGTCGGGCCGAAATGCGAAAACGGAATGGTGTTAGATCATCACGAGTCAAGTCGTGTCTCAACATTAACCGGTTCCCAGCTCAGCTTGAGAGATGCGAGACCAGCGGTGATTTAAACAAGCCAGCAGGCCGCATCACTGAGCAGGCCCTCTTTCCAACCAGCGTCTTGAATTCTTCTCAAGAACGGCGGGCTTTCGAGTTTGCTCCCAACGGCCCACCCTGGCCGTCATCCGCGCACGCGCGTCGATTCCCTTGCAGCATCACCGAAGCAACCAGCGCCTCCACCCGTACCTGCTGACGGCTCAATCGAAATGGTCGGAAAAGACGTCCGAGCAACCAGGCGCTGTTGCTGCGAACGGGCAGCTCACTTCGATCCGCAGGCTGAGCAACAGCTGACCCCCGCCTGGTCGCCTTGGCCCGCGCCGGTGCTGCCGGCATCGCGAGGACCCGCGGTCCCAGACCGCACGCCGCTACGTCCAAACCTTGCCAGCCCGGATTTCAACCAGCAACACCGGGGCCTCGGGAGTTGCCCAGCGCTCCAGCCACGGCCTTGCGCACATAACCGTTGCTTCGTTCTGCAGCAAGCTGAGCAGGGGCCCACAGCCTGCATCGGGTTACGCCCAGTGCATAGACGGCGCCTTCATCCGCAGAATCGGACAGCTCCCTTCCAGCAGGGCAGCCACCTTGGAATGGCGCGGGGTCGCGGTGTTCGCAGAAGATCCGCAACCCCCTGCATTCGGTTTCTGGCGGCCAAGGCGAACAGCTCAAAAAGACGAGATCGCACTCGGCGCGATTGTCGCAGCTGGAGAAGCTCAATTCGTGTCGAAGAGCATCGAGTCGGGATCGACGGCCAGCTTCTCCGCCAGCTCCCGCAGCATTCCGGATCCGAAAGCCAAAGCTCAGCGGGCTTGAAACGCGCCACAGATTCCGGCATGGGCTTTTTCTCTGCTCCCCGCCTCATCCCGCAGTACCGGGGCCATCATGCGCCGCAGCCAAACCGCGTGCACTCAACAACGAAACAGGCCAGGCCCGAACAACAAGCCACCGAATCGCGGCCCCGGCGCAGCAAGTTGGAGCGGATGAAGGACCACAGGCCGTGATCGTTTCCTCGCATTCTGAACGCATAGGTTCGCCCATTGTGCCTGTCTTTCCACCTAAAACTCTGCCCCCTGACCTCGACATCGGTCATTCAGGAGCACGGCCCGCTCGCGGCTGGTGGCCGTGGCCGCCCAGGAGTCGCCATCGGCCACCCCTACCATGGTTGGCAGCAGCTGCGCAGGTTGCTGGCTGCCAGCAACGTGCAAATATCGGCATTAGCCTTACAATTTGTGGTACCACAAGGAAGGACATGACAAGCAGTTATCGAAGAAACCGCCAGACCGCGCCGTTTTTGCTGAGTATGCATGTCACCGAATTGAGTTTATGGACATGCCACACCGCATGACCGATTTGTTGTTAACAACTGTTTTCTATGACTTCGGCGGAAACCAACCGGTGACAAACGTATAGCCGCAACTGATTTTCACCACTGCCCCCGCACGATGACGCATTATCACAATAATTACGCCTGTAGAATTTTTGCACCATGCCCAATCCAACCACTATTGCCTATTGTGATTGCATGCCCTGTTTCCAAATACTTTTGCGCTTCTGTTGTATCTAAGGGTGTGTGCTTTGGATACTAAAAACACCCCGCCCGAGCATTTAAACCGTCATCCGCCAATTATTACCTTGCGCTGCGTCTAATATGACGCACCATGATTTGGCATAAAACTGCTTACCTAAATGAATGTATAGCCATAATCACAATAAAAATTGTTGGCTCCAATTCCAAAACGGACTGAGCTCTACCAAAAAGTACCTTTTAGCGCCCCTTCATGCCTTGTTAAATGATAGGAGGCATTGATTGAAGTGATAGCCAAATTGTCTTGCGTTCATTCGTCAACGCCTGCAATTGCTTATTGCTAGAAAGTACTCTTCTCCTTGCGAGCATTTTTGCTTTCGTCTGTCTCAATCATTAACTTTAATTATTCAACTAATTTGACCCATTCAACAAAAACTAATTTTAAATCGCTCGCTAAGGCTTGTGCATTCAATTATGCTGCAACCCATCTGATATTAATACTTAAAAGTTAGGTTTATAGTCATTTTACGACTCACCTACCTGATGCATGAAAATATCTAAATTTTGCTTCTTCGAAAACAAACGTTAACTAAAATTATAAGGCACCATTTCGATAGAATTATTGAAGGGGTTCAACACTGCGGTTGTTAAAATAGTTAATCGCAGCTGCGACAAAATTTCATTTTATCGCTAATTCATCATCAACTCTTGCACCGATTTAGAGAGCCTAATTCAGGAAGTTTTCAGCTGTTGCCCCTGAAAAGAAGAAAACACTGCATTTGATTTTGTCTCAAACATTGGCCAAATGCCTTTACGGCAAATTCATCTTCGTCCAACACAGAAATTAGATTCTCTGAGTGCAGTCACCTCTCAATGAAAGCCACTTTCAACTCTTTAAAGTTATCCGTAACTCAGTAATTGGAATGACATTCCTGCTTCAGTTCTCGGTAAGTGATCACGTCAGACCAACACGTTGCCCTATTTAAACATTACCGACAGATTTTGTTTGTACAAAATAAAATAAATAATGCCTAAGTGAATATATTAATAACTTATGCCCTAGTCTAACGATCCAGTAGAATTAATCATTACATTAAAGATCATGGTATCTTGCGATTAACCCTAAAACTACTACTGCATCACTATTCAAATTTTCTGGGTTGAAGCGTAAATATTAAGAAACATGACGTTTTTGCATTCTCATGAAAAACAGAATTTGATTAAAAAGGCGATAAGAAAAGCTCGGAATATTCATATGGAGAATCGATATTTCGTGTTCATGAAATATTTCGGAGTCGTAGCCACTTCCTTCTCCATAGCTATTCAGCTTCAATTTCTTTCCTAATATAGGACAGATCTGGTTTATGTGTAAGCAAAAAAAAACAACAAAACTGCGCGTTTGGTTTGTGTTACAGTGATTTTTTTGCCTCTTCGGTCCTGTTTTTTGTTAAAAAAGCCATCTTGGCTTTTGGGACGGTAAGCACAAAAAAGTATAAATGATAGCGGGAAAGCTTCAAACACCCACCATCCAGCGCCAGATCCATCATTCACCCACCATTGACCGAGTGCATAAATTGGGACGATGAGAGCCCTATCTAGCGACTACCAAAAAACAAGTCATAAATCTTTTGTGTATAGGACGCCATACCAAGTGTTTCCCTCGATTTCTTAGCCGGAGCAATTTCCGGAAAAGTATAGGCCCGGGGCCTGCCATTTGAAGCGCCCTACGCCCCAAACCCTCCCCATAAAATCTAAAATATTCCGTGTAACTGGGGTTAGGTTAAAAAAAAAACCCCCAGGAAACACGGTGCCATTAGGACAAAAGCAGAAAACCTATGGCGGAGATGGATAAAGGACCAACATCCAAATTAGGGTATTTTTTTCGGGCCAATTTTGGTTAGTGGGCTCTCCACCTAAAAACGCTCCTATGACGTTCCAAAATAAGCCATGCCTATTACTATCGTTCCGTGAAAAGCTTCAGGAGTTTCCAAATAGTTGTAATTTTTTTTCCGCACCGAAATAACCAACTGTATCGAAGCCATAATAAAAATCCGGCGCGAAGCGGCAATCAAGGAAATACCGAAGAATTTTTGGTGTGTATTCCATAAATAGGTTTGTTGATCTCAGTAAGCTTAACATACAAACAGCTCAAACCAAAATAATAATAGGTCCTATTTAAGATCTAGGCAATTTTGTTTTTATTGGCTAAGGGAGATCACCTTGGGATTTTGGACTTTTGACCATTTTTTCGTTTTTGGAGCCCTCTTTTTCCAAGTCTTGGTGTCCTTTAAAACTTCTTTTTTTGGCGAAGAACGCCCCACTTTCAGCTGGCACGTAGTGCCATGTTGCTCACCAAATAGGCTTCACACCTGCAACGATATTAAACAGGAAAGCAAAAAATAGGTTCGGCAACCAAGGTTTAAATTCGGGAATATTGCATAGTCGTACATAGGTGTTCATAGTAATGTTTATCGTAATATAGGATCATGATTCAAGACAGCATTGCACTCCCTTATTTTCAATTCATAAGATTGCTTTTATATTCCCCTGTTTCCGAGTTAGATACTTGTTGTTTCTAAGTGTTCATTGATGAGGGTACCTGAACTTCCTACTTGGATTTATACTAACCAAAAATTCCTCTTTGATGCCACTCATACATCGCCGTCGCTCCTTAAATCCCTTAAGTTGGTCAATAATACGGAATCTGCCTTGTGCACTGCTGGTTCCCCAAAGGTATTCGTTGCTAATTCACAGTGTGCAAAAACCACCCTACCCTACATAGCGAATATGAAAATTAGCTTTTCTGCATAGCTGTAAATTTTGGTCCCAATACAAATTTAGTGATACTACAACATAAGCACCTTCAAAAATCAGCCAAATCTTCTTGAGTTGTCCAATTTCATAATATAGTACGTTTTTAGCTTATTTATTGGAGCTTTTAGTTTAGTTGATAGTGCTGCCAACTTTAGTTATGCAGAGTGCAAGGACCAAATTTTAATGTGTGACTCAAACTCGTGTAATTCCAGAATGCCACACATTATGCAACTTCGTCACTTCCTGGGGCCAGGTGCTTCCGCTACCAATATTGTGCGGAGTTCAATTTTATAATTCTCCATGAAAATTCAAAACTATTTATCCCTTCAGAGAATCTCAATAAACCAATCATCAAGATCTAGTATCCCCGTGATATCCTAGATTTTTTTATCCAGTCAAACTCCCAATAAGAGCAATGATTGGAATCCTGAACAAAATATGGGTGAAATTGCCTAGGCTTTCCGCATGAAATCCCCAAGGGTTTTGAAAGTAGATCTGCTTCTCCTTGATAAAGAGCGGAGATGAGTATGTGGGTATGTTACGTTGCTTAAGCCCTTAGATAAATTTTGGCCAAATTTCATTACTTCACAAAAATCACTAGCTTAGATTAACAAGGTTCAAGGAATCTTTTGACTTTGTTTTGATGAGTGTCCTATGGTAGTGACGTCACCATATCGCCACCAGCAGAGTGCGCTTATTTTATTTTAACCTCGTAGCCTGACGCGGATATTGAGATATATAAAAGTGAACCAATTTTTATATGCGGATAATCTTTTCTTAACTGTTTCGGTATATAATGGAAGAACTCTTGCTTTCAATATATTCGTGCGCCCAACAGATAGATGTGGACGCTTAGCCCAACACTGATGTTGATCATTTTTTTGTAAGTTTTGATTGTAGCCAGTTAAGGTAGCGTCTTCTACCCTCTACGAAAGGTTTAATTTTTTAGGTTGTTATGGACCCAGTGCGATCATTCTAGGACCAAGCGGTATTAATTGTACGGCAAAAATTATATATGGCAAACATGATCTTCGAGTGTGTTGTGCTTAAAAATACGCTTCTTTAAATAAATCCATTGGCTGCGAATCCTTATTTTGTAATATTGTTTGCCTCGAAAAACCTATTATGGAACTAAGTTTTTATTCAAATTGAGGTGAAAAATTACGAAATGGTTGACCTAATGGTCAATTATGAGGTTATAAAGGAAGAAGTAAAGCTCCATCGCCAATGTTCTGGAAACAGCTACATATTAAGGACTGAGGTGCACTCCTTTCACAGAGAAGATGTCTGAAGAGACTATTTGGCGTAAAGCATGTGATCCCAGTGAAAATAGGCACCGATGCTCTCAAATAGGCTATCTGATGTGACTTGGATTAAACCAGGGACGAGGCTTATAACGGAAACCGATCTCTTTACTTTATGCATACGCGCAACGGAGACGGAATAAGCACTCATTGCAGCTCACCCACCTATTTTTGGGTAGACGTGGAATTGGACAGTTTTTTAAAAAGACCCGGTTGCCTTGGAAAAGTGGCCCAATTACTCCTACACAAACCCCAACCGCGACCACTTACCGTGCACCTTTTATGGTTCAGATGTGCTAATTGGACGCTATTTTGAGATAAATTGCTGACAAAAGCCATTAATTTATATTGTTTATAGTAAGAATACTTATAGCCCAGCCATGGGGCCGCATCCTTATCCACCAAAACACATATGGACAAAAAAACAGAAGCTGGTGGACCTATGGAGGGCAAAGTTGCGCAACCTCCTTTTTTCCATCAAGAACTTGGGTTGTTATGTGGATGGTGGGTGCAATTTTTCACCAGACGATGGAGATTAGGACCACATACCTAATTAGGCGTTTGTAAACCATGGAGTATGACTATTTACATTCATATGATGTTTCGATGGCAGTGAAATTCTAGACGACTCTATTACAGACCCATGACATGTTTTAAGTCAATAGTTTGTCGACCAGTTATTGATTATATATAATGCACAAGTAGGAGACAGAGTCTGACTTGAGCCTAAAACAAAAAGTATCGCCTTTTAAGGAAAACATAAGGCACCGTATTGTCTGCCCACAAATGACAAATATTGTGAAGGAGATAAATGTGACACACTTGCGTGATTGTCATGTGTTTCATCAATGATCCACTATAAGAATTTGAACGACCAACGATGTCTAGTAAAACAATTTGGGGGATAAGCAAAATTCCCATGCGGGTCTACTACATACCTTGTGCATAGCCAAAAGCTTATTTGGGCATGAGCGATGATTAAGGAGAAGACGATATTTTCCCAAAAACCTACATCAAAATAGTATGAATGTTCTATTTCTTTGCACCCCTACAGCATAACCCGAGCCTGGCGATGAACAAAATCACTTTATAAAGAACCCGAGACATTACTTTGACCGGTCGTTTATGAAAAAATTAATTAAGAAAGTTTACTTCGGAAAACTGCCTCCTATGCGGCTAACCAAATATTCATTTAATATGAAAAACCAAATTATAATAAAAAATCCATAGATGAAGAATAACTCGTAACGGGAGGCTTAGTTATAGGTTCCCATAACCACTGTAGAAGCAAATAATGGCACATTACCCAAACAAACACACACCCCCCAACCCCCCATCGGCTAGAAAAAACCACCGAACGGCCTTGGACTCCAAAACCGCCCCTCCGCCCATTATTCAACTGCAATTTGATGAAACCTTTTTGCCCAAAGTGAATAAAACAGAAAATACAAAGACTTGACACACAGTATCATTCCTATTATCGCTAAGTGATTAAACTGTATTGCAAACGCACTCGAAAACGCGAAATATTTATTGCACGGCCGGGTCAGATTATTCGTAATCTTATAATTGACGACTCCTGTCCAATTCAACGGAAAATGTTTTGGAGTTTAGATGTTTATGGTGGCCTATAACGGCAGAGGGACCCATTTCGAGAAATTTAGATTTCTAAGGAAAGTCAATAGGTAGAGGACTTTTTTTAAACAACATCAGGAGTAATCGAGGTGTTATTATCATTTGCAGCTTCCCGCAGAAGAGCGTGTGAAAGGTAGAGAAAGCCATTGTGTATTTACGAAACAAGTATTGGCACTTTTAGTATACTTGCTCAAAAGAACTTCTCCCACAAGGAATAAACATAGTATACCCAGCCTACCATATTTAGTTCTCCCTGTACCGTTTAAACCCGAAGACAGCGGATTAAAATGCCAGATCTTACCCGAGAGTTGTCACACAGTGAAAGGGCAGCGAATTCACCCTTTATGGTTTATCCAACAAGCATTAGAATGGAGGTCTGGATAGAAATAAATACGTATACCTGTTTAAAAGTGACACCTGGGCTATATAAACGTCCATCGATCGCATCTTCGAATGAGCATAAATTCCAAATGATCAGGCTGATTTCCAAGTATCCAAAATACGGGGGAATTTTGACCTATTTATGGTGTTATTGTGCCACAGAATTTTGGTGCCGTTATTTAACCCCAGACAGGGATTGCCTCAGAGAGCGCAGCTTTCTGTTTTTTTTGGGGGGGATTATCCTACCGATGATGGCAATGTGTTAGGGATTTATATTCATGTAGATGGGATTGCGAAGCAACACGTAAAGTGCTATTAGAAAGATTGTTGAATGTAAGACGAGAGAATTATGAAGTTTTCAACGTAGAACAGGTAAAGATAGTACGGTTTTGGAGGTTATCAAAAAGCTTTGAAAGGTATCCGGAAAAAAAGTTAAAAACTATAAAAATTGTAGACAAAAAGGACCAGGAAGATATCACCCCTCTGCCTATGCGATAAACAAAACCAAGGGCCCAATAAATGTTATTGGCTGGGAAAGCAGAACTACTCTTGATGAGGCTATGAAAATCTTTGCCTGGCTTTGGGAA
>Ga0163217_1066882_pt1 | contig 15911 bp, 8 predicted proteins | sample SynspAceP_FD_185933 | JGI IMG/M metagenome (GOLD analysis project Ga0163217, IMG submission 185933) | Saline lake microbial communities from Ace Lake in Antarctica - Synechococcus sp. Ace-P (PacBio error correction) | ecosystem: Environmental > Aquatic > Non-marine Saline and Alkaline > Saline ... | reverse complement strand
CACTTGTCCCAACGAAATGTTTTCTGGAGAGAATAACATCCTAGCAAAACCATTACACACCAATTCTGTAGTCCGCTTTTTTATGATGCAGGCACATTATACGAGATATGGACCTAAGCAATTGAGGCACTTTTGCTTCGAAAAAGGCCTATCAAAAACTGATGGATGCAATTTGCGCGCCCTCGAAAAACCTAACCTACATCCTTTCATTATCCACCTTTAGGTGTAGAAGGGATGGAAAACAGGAAGGGTATTGATGCCATTGAAACGATGATTTTAATACTCCAATGCTTACTCCAATTTATTTGAAGTAGTTAAAGCCACATCAACTTAATTAAAGAAGGCAAAGGAACCATAACTGAAAAGGAACAAGGAGCCTTTTAATAGAGGAACTAATGCATATTTTTGCTTTTAACTTATTGGGATGGAAAATCAGAAATAAAATGCTGCCACTAAATTCGGATAAATTAGGCGATGTTGTTGGCCTATTGATCCAATTGAGGAACCGAAGCACGAGCCAATAAGGATTTTTCCACATCAGACAAATAAGGGACCATTAGCAGAGATGGGGCATTTCAGTGAATGATGGCAAAGGGACGAGCCAACTACCTTTCAGCCTATCTAAATTAGGCAGTATCTTTTTAAAGCATATGGTATGTATAAAAATATTTTTTCCCTTTTCCAATCGAATAATTTAAATTTTTTGTGCGAAAGTAAGTGTTTGATTCCGGAAGAAAATTTTTATTAAGGTCATTTTCCAATTTAATACAAAAATTCTAAATAGATGAAAAAAAAAGCAATTAATTGCCCCCTTTATCCTATTGTAAAGTTTACCAGAATTTTATCTCACCGCTTACCCCTGCCTCATGCCGCTATTTCCCCACATGTTTCACAATAACCACTTTTGAAGCATTGCAAAAGGCACGGTTATTCAAAGGAGGGTTGGCTCTCCATAAAAAAAGAATTTTTAGCTGTCAACCATGGGGAGGAAGTGGGGTACGACCCTGTTCCTAATTGGTTAATCACGAACTTCATAATTTCTGGTTTTAAAAATTACCCCCAAAAGCCTTAATGTTGCATAATTACGGATAAACACATTACCATATTTCTATTTTATAACATTTAAACATTTCCGTCACTTTTCTTTCCCAGTATTTACTTATCTTAGTCCTTAAAAAAATTGTAGATGTCACTTTTAGGCTTTATTTGAACCCCGCCGATACCACTTTTCAAAATTGGGGTATTACAAATAAAATATTACAATTCTTTCTGATAATTGCTTTCGCTTTTAGGATGCTACCTAATGAGAAAGATCTTTTTAAAGGAAAAAAAATCCCTTGAACAGTTAGACTCCCTTTTCATATTTACACTGTTTTGGCTACCCCATGTTTGGGGCGCTAGACTGGGTCATGTAATCTTTTACGATTGGCCTTATATCAGAAAAACCATGGTTGAGATTTGCTACCTATAAGAGAAGAGTGCAGACAGCACCCCTTTCGGATTTATAGATGGTTATGAATTTACCGGATTTAAACCGGCATCTTGGCCAGTCATGGTTGCGGCCATTGGGAAATCATAATAGGGCATGTACCTTCTTATACCAGAAAATTTTCCGAATTTAAAAATTCTTGGGATTCTGATAGAATCGTTTTTATACCAGTGTCTATTGGTGGCTTTTTGTGGTACGATTGGGGAAATTTCTTCAATTCCGAAATCAACGGCAAACTCCTGTTTTAGAAAATCTTATGCACTGCTACAAAGGTTCGTACGTGGACTCTGAAGACATCCCGCTACAAGGGCCTTGTCCATTACCAAGAAAAACAGTGATGCCGCCTACAAATCTTATTGAAAAAAGATCCCTAGGTTTTCAGGAATATTTGGAGGCAAATACCCCTATAGGCATCCAGCCCAACATATGAAGGTTTTGTTACATTTTCGTCTTTGCCATTTTCGTATTTTTTATATTGGAAAACTGATAAAAAGGAAAACTTGGATACCTTTTGGTGTATTCTTAGTACTATTATGTACGGTTGCGTTTCTTGTGAATACGTAAAGAAGAGTCAAGGCGGCTTTTGAGGACTCCCTTGCGGTTATTATCTACCGGCCAGTGGTTTGAGCATACCATTTTATTCTTGGTAGGATTCTATTATATTTCTTAGACCAAAACCCGGAACATCAAGAAAGTAGACAAACACCTTAATTACAGATCCAAAAAACTCAGAATTTTGCAAAAATGAGAAATAATAAAATCTATCTAATTTTAGTTGTTGTTTTTTATTATCCAATTTGTCCTGCAAGGAAGAACTAAAAAAGAATTAAAACAAACCCCTATTACCTTCAAAAAAGAAGGCGCACCTCCGCATCCTGAAAAAGAATCGGATTCCCTTATCATCAATTTGGACATTGCAGATAGCGGATACTGACTACGAAAGGGAACAGGTCTTATGTACCGTAGTTCAACTTGCAATCTAAAGACAGGGATGTTATTTTGTGTTGATGATTGTGGCATTGCACTATTTTTACATGAAAAAAACACCGAGTTTCCTTTAGATCTCATTTTGTGACGATCAAAATGCCACATGCCAGTTTTCAAAAAATGCACAACCTCAAACGAGACAGCCTACGTCCGAGGTGCCAGTAAAGTTTGTTTTGGAAGTAAACGCCGGAAATGGCGGATAAGTGGTCCTTGGAGATTTGGGATTCAATATTCTACGGCAGAAATTACCATAATCCCTAGATGGGCCAGAAGTTTACTTAAAAAGTAGTTCTGACTTTACGGTTTTTGATTTCTCTTAAAAACACTTAATTAGTGAGCTAACCACAAAATGACCATACCATTTGTCGCTACAGAAAAGCATACCTTCACCTTAATAATTTTTGCCTTAGCCCTGCCCTCCGCTTGCCAGAGAATAAAAATTGAAGCCTTTCATTAAAATATTAAGAAAGACCAGCTCACCCATTGAAATAGGACTACCGGTAACGAAGAGCCTGGCAAGATACCATTGTGGCCACCCAACTTTCTATATTTGGTATTGCTATGGATAACCGGAAAGGCCAATGAACCATCGGAAATCCGCATGACCTATTGGACCGAAAAATTAACCTTTATTCTATTAAGCCACTTTTTACCCAACGCTACAAAGGCTCTACTATGTAAGAGGTCGTTACGAAGGGATTAGTTTTGGAAAAAAATGACAACTTTCTGTTGTTTAGGAACCCCTTTAAAACAATCAGACAACTGGCTACTCCTTTGGCTCTAATGCTGCAGGAGCACAATGGGGGGACGGGACCATTGTATGGTGGAGGAAGTGGTGACCTAAATTGGGACAGTTAAATGGATCTCGCAGTAACTAGCGATGATGAAAAAATGGCATATTTGAAATTGGCAATTCCCTTCAAATCCATTCGTTATGAAAGGACGGGGTTACGGAATGGGGCATCAATTTTAGCCGCCGTTAAGATCTAAAAATCGGGCGAAAATCGAGCTGGACCCCCATTCCTAAAAGACAATTTTCCAACCGCTTCACTTGCCTATACCCGGAACCTTGTATGTGGATTCGCCCCACCTTCCCCGAAAAAAAAAACAAAATTTCTCGATTTATCCCTTATGTCTTGGGGGAATCAGTGAGACCAGGGAAAATAACAGCAAAACCCAGTAGATAAAAAAATTGGAGGCGATGTTAAATTTCAGCCTCAGCACTTCCTTGAATTTAGACCTCACCAGTGGAATCCAGATTTCGGCAGGTTTGAAGTAGATCGCCAGGTCACCCAATCTAGAACCGATTGAACCTTTTTTTTTCCCGAAAAAAGACAATTTCTTTTTAGAAAACGGAGATCTATTTTGCCAATTTTGGGTATGCTACCATTACGTCCTTTTCTTTTCCAGAAAGAATAGGTTTAGGGGTACCCATAGAGCTGGAGTAGAGTAAACGGGAACCTAAAATAATAAATGGCGCATTGGGCTATGAACATTGCAAAACAGCCAGTGTAGATGAAAAACAGGACTACCAGTCATAACTTTGGCGTACTCTCCTTACAAGAAAAAGTTTTTGCCCGATCTAGTATTGGTTAATGTTTGGTTTAAATAAGATCCATCAATTAACCACAGGATACCCGATTCCCTAAGAAACACTTTTCCCTAAGTTCAACCGAACTTAGGCTGGAATACATTTGGCCTCCGCCAATAACAATGGGACAGGGAAAGCGTTTATCTTAAACGTTTGCAACCCAATTTAAAAAACGGTAATGGCCATTACCCAAGCAGACCCATTTTGGGAATACAAAGTCGTAAATGGAATTGGCGCATACATGGAAGAATCGGTAAGAAGACAATTTATACCGCTGAGGTGGGGTTTGTCTAGAGAAATGGGTTATTATGAACATTACTTCTTATGTAGCGGCATTATTTTTTCCAAAAAAAAGTACCATTTTAAGCCATGGGGCCTAAAAATAAGCACTAGCTATTTCTTTCAATGAAAAAGTGGAGCGCACAGACAATATCAACTTTTTAGTACCTGCTGGACTTTAGGGACCGTCCAAATTAAAACGTTTGTGTAACCGCACGAATACGTAGAATTACCTATCCCTTTTTGACCCTACAAGATTCAGGAAAGGAATCCCTGGATATTGGAACCCAACACATTGCGAAACGGCCTATTACTATAGATTTTTAATTTCGAAACCCAAAATATGTTCACTTATTCCATGGGGGGGGCGTTTCGGAGGTTACTATCTGGAGGCAACAGAACAAGCCTTATAAGTGAAATTAGGGTACCGTTTCAACCCTTTGTTAGCTTAAGCACTAATTTAAGCTACAACAACATCAACCTACCTTCACCTTGGAACAATTACAGAATTTTGGCTTATTGGTTCAGAGGTAGATGTTACTTTACCAACAAATTGTTGTTTGCCACTTTATTTCCAATACAATGAAACAATCGCAAGAAACTTTAACCATAAACTCCCGTTTTCAATTGGCGCTATTAAGCCAGGCTTCTGACCTATTTTTAGTCTACAGCAACAACTACCTTATAGAACCTTTTTGAAGTGAAGAAACTGGGCATTGACTTTTAAAATTTCACTTTATGGCTTCAACAAATAACGTCAGCAATCGCCAAAACTCCCTCGATAAATTATTTTCTTACCAAAAGCATAAAAAGACAATATTCATGACTCACAAAATACATTGGGCCGTATTTATAAATAACAATTCCCAAAAAAGATCTCTTTATTAAAAAAAAATGTTTTGGAAGGTGATCTCCCAAAAGGATTTTGAGATCTTTCAGGGATTTAAAAGGGCGCCCTATTTTCCAAAATAACATTGAATGAGTTTATAGATGAAGAGGAAAGGCACGGCGATAAGGATAATATTCAAAATACCCAACAAAGCCATAAAGCACGATGTCCAGTGCGAGAACAAAAAAAGGCGCTATTAATTATTATTTTAATGTAGCGCCACGGATTTTATTGTTTTTGGGACAATCCCTTCGATAATTTGGATAAAGACTCCAAACGACTTAAAAGCATCTCTTGGCCTTATAGCCAAAAACACTATTATAATCCAGTTAATAAGCAGAAAAAGTAGATATCCTACCCATTTATAAATTCATTGGATGATATTGGAAACGCTCAATAAAGATTGCTTTCCGGCGACCTCAAGACAGAATAAAAAAAAGTGCTTCATCTATTAAATTCCTCCTTCACGGGAAGGGAATTTCCCAGGCCAATTACACCTACAGACTTTAATGAATCCGTTTAATAGGACTGTAAGGAAATTAGCGTAGCATATTGGTGATAAAAAATTACTGAAGAATATTTAATTGGACCATAAAGAAAGGGAGTTCTGGCAACTTATAGGTCAAAATGGAAGTGGAAAATCAACGTATTATCCATGATTACGGGGACAACCATAAAGGATACGGACAGAAACTATACCTGGTTTGGTCAACAAAAGGGAACCGGAGAAAGTGTTTGGGATATAAAGAAAAGAATTGGATACTACACCCCTTCCCATGACATAAGTTTTCAGGTCTTGCATTCGGCCCTAACATGGTCATCTCTTGGAATGAACACTCCGTTGGACTGTATTTAATCGCCACCGAAAATCAGAGAGGCACTGCCAAAGAATGGCCTTTGATTATTTTGGACATTGTGGCACCTAAGCGGATGTCATTTCGCCGACCTTTTCAACGGGACAAACAGCGGTATGATTATGGACCGCCAGGGCCATGATAAAACATCCGCCACTACTAATTTTGGATGAACCTCCAGCAGGTTTGGATGATGAAAAGCGCACTGCGTTTTATAGGCCCTAGTAAAGTAAAATAGCTAGAGAAAGTACAACTGCCATTGTCTTATGGTGTCGCCATAGGAAAGAACCTGATTGGAACCACAATAATCTCTACGAATTTAAAATTATCGTTCCGAAGGATCATTTGGAAAAAAATCAATAAAAAAAGGCGCTGATCAGCGGCCTTTTCTTATTATTTTACATGATAGCAGACTTATTTCTCTTCGTCACCAATTTGTGTTTTTTCTTTTCAAAGTATCGAACATTTACCGGAGTTGCAATGAACAAAGATGAATAAGTACCTACAATAATACCTATGATCAATTGCGAACATAACCCTCTTAAGGATTCACCTTCCGAAGAATAAATATCGCCAACAATTACCACTAAGGTAGCATGGAGGTATCAAGGTTCTACTCCAAGGTACGTTTATAGTGCCAAGTTGGTTTTTCACCAGCCTTCCAGCCTTTCTCGGCAATATTTCCCTAAACGTGTGAAACACTACCACCGTATCATTCAATGAATATAACCAATACTGTCCAATATTGCCAGCGATAAAGGCTTGGTCAATCTCATATTAAAAGCATTAGTTTACCAAAGATAGAGAATACACCCCAATACGATTAAGATAATCATGGAATTACAGGCTGCAACCGCACCTAAAGAGAAACTTGCATCTACGGACCTAAAAAGAATATAAAGGAACACTACAGCCAAAGACCCCAATAATGCCAGAAGGCGTTTCTTTTTATAATTCATCCGCTGATAGTTGGACCCACTTTAACCGATTGAAGGATTCCAATCCCTTTTTCACCACTACCGATAGTAAAATCATCAAAACTGGTACCATCGGGCCATATTATTTCTGTAGGGAAAGTATAAAGTTTATTCTGTATTTCATTAATCCAATTTCTAATTCCTTCAACATCTTACTTTAAAGCAGTGGTAATTTTATTTGATTGCCTCGCCATATGTTTTAACATGTGCCCGCTACCGAAAAACTGTTTAGTTCCGAAGCGATTTCAGACGGGGTTTTACCATTTTTCAAAATCTCACAGGTTTTTTAAAAGAACGTCTCCAAGAAAATTCTACCCCTTGCGTTATGCCTTGGGTAAATAATGAAAATAGGACCTATGCCCAACCAAAAATTGAAGAAGCTATATAAGCAATCTTTTCTTTTGGGCCAAGAAATCGATATTGATATTCTTTGAAAAGGATTCTTGGTCAATGCCGTGGGAGAAATCCAATTTTTTTCCTTTTCCACTCACATACCAATCAACCAAAAGTCTGGTGATGAATATGGCCGTAAAACAAGGAAGTAACAATACCTATTAATAAGGTGGTAGGCAAAACCCTTAATTGGTCCTGAACCAAATATAAATAGTATAAGCGCCGTTAACCAGTTGTAATGTTTGGCATCCAATATAGAAGAAAGTGCATTTCCAAATCCATTCTGCTATTGCCTGGCTCTGCCCCTTCCCTTTCGCTTAATTCCTCTTTAATACGTTCAAAAATAAGTACGTTGGCATCTCCGACATACCCTATAGTCAATACCAATACCGGCAATTCCCGGTTTAAGTTAAAAACTGCATTTAGCTCACCAATTACCCCAAAGATCAATTGATATTTTGAGAAGGGCGATTCTGCAAAATATTCCGCTTTACCGTAGTAAAAAAACCATCCATACCAATACAAATGGCCATAGCTATCATTAAAGGAAAAGAATCCACTACTATAGGCTTCTGTCCTAAAGAAGGACCTTACAAATTTCGATTGATGATCTCTGCAAGAAGCAGGCAGTTTAACCTGCCCTTAAAACGTTGGCAATATCTTTGTTCTCAATTGATGGTAAAAGTTCCTGTTATCTCTGAGCGACCACCTGCTGAATTGGTCCTGATGGAAACACCTGGAGCGGTTTATAAACCTTATTATCCAAAACGGATAGCCGATACAGTCTGTTGATTATTAAAGGCATCACCTGTTAGTTCTTTCCCATTTCCTTTGCCCCCTTTTTGGTATTCATGGTCATTGAACCGCAGGTTTGTTATTATTGATCAAAAAAGTATTCCGAAGCATTCAGACACAACATCACCGCTTATCTCGGTGTATTATATCCCTGTTGGATTTTAAAGCATATAAATTCAAACCACTTCCGAACCTTCTGTTGGAACGTTTTCCCCATACAAAATTTACGAAACTGTATATCTCCCGGAATCAATCGACGTATTTCTTCATCCTAAGGTATTCCGCCTATTTTAGCCGTATCCTGAATAGCCGCGCTAACCCAAAGCATTTCCGTTAGGATTAGCTGGGATCAATAACTAAACAATGGGTTAACGTCTTGGGAAAATCCAATGAATCTGAGCAACATTCTGACCAATAAGGAATCCAATTCGGATTCTGGTTTTACTAACGTTCTGGTTTTTCTAACTTCGACAAAGGTCTTTAACCTTTTTCGTTAGCTGTTTGCAAGAAGTTGCTTAAAACTAGGGTTGCTCTGCTTGTAAGTTTCCCAAAAACTCTACTAAGCCGTACTAGATAACAAATCCTGTGCTCGTTCCAATATCCCTTGCTCCTGCAATTCACCAAGATACGACCAGAATTACCTTCACGCTGAATATTGGGCTGAGTTACACCGGAAACCATCAATTACGCTCACGAAAGCACTTCAAAAAGCCGAAACAATGGGACTCATCGATCTTAGTCCTTAATGAATCGGTTTAACCTGATCATGCCGACATTTTTGAAAATTAATTGAGATCGCTCAAACCTTTGTTGCAAAAAATATCTGGAGAAGCCCAATTTTGCATTCTCCTTTTATCTTTCAAAAGATTCAAAAACAGTTTATGTAAGGTAGCATCACTATTTTTTGGAAAGCGGCATCGGCATCGGCCAATGCTTTTATTGAAAACGCCGGATTCTTTGTTATTGTTGGCCAGACCTTTTAAAATATCCGTTTACAGATATTTTGAAGGGTAACATAATACCTCCCTTTAAATCCAGACCTTTTTTAGCTCCTTTTTTCTTAGCTTCATCTAAGGGTAAATCCCAAAAATTGAATTTCCTTCCTATAGAGTCTAAATATTTAGGCTTCTAGAGCTTCCCTTTCAAGGTAATCTTGCTCAGATTTCCGAAATTTTGTTCGTAGCAAAGGACCCAACTGAATTCCTGTTTCTACTTTATTGGTAATAAAAGTGTAGATAGCTGATAAATACTAACTAGCCCAAACAAAAAAGCAAAAAGCTTTATAAGTCCTTATATTTTGCATTGGTTATATTATTTAAAATGGTATTCTTAAAATAGCGTGCAAATTATATTATTTCCCTAGGAACTAACAATATTATATTTTATCAGATTTATAAAATTAAGGGCATCCGCCCCGTTCCGATGGTTCTTCGGAAACCTTTGGACGGATGCCCTAAATACTGGTCAAACCCCCTGTGAAATTATAAGGTCAAAAGCTATTTGTCTTCTTACACCCTCGCCACTATCTTTCATTTTCGTTTTCTCTGCTTCCGGTCAAATCTATTTTTACGATTTTTTCGATGCCATTTTTTACCTAATAGTTCAGGAAACACCAATGCAAATATCATTTAAAATCGTACTCACCTTCCAAAAAAGGCAAGACATTGGAAACATCTTCTTTTCTGATCGCAGGCAAATAGCCTGTACCATGGAGAGACTGCAGCAACCAGGTGCGTACCAAGCCACTTAGTACCCCAACAATTTGGTTAAGGGTAGCCCCACCAAACTTTTGTATCCTCGGAAACTTGCGCCAATCCGCTCTTCCCGTCAAAAATTCGGATACCTTAATACTATTTTCGTGCATGGGCCGTAAAGAGGCACCATTCCTGTATCACTATGGACCGCCCAATTTACCATTCCATCCAACATCGAAATAGGAGTTTCCCAATGCTTCGGCCAATCTGTATTTAAAACCTAGCGCTATTTCTAAAGCACACCTTCCTATAATCCTTGCCCTTAGGTAGATTAGTTTGTTTTGTGAACCAAATAGGTCATTTGGTATCCATTGGATTGCTTAACTTACAATCAAAATTACTTAGGAGGAATGTTCAATTAATTTGAAGATACCGTTTTTACAATTACCTGCATTTAGTTCCAATTTAATTCCTCCACGGGTCATTCCCGGCTTACGGGGAATACCGATGTAATTAATAGCAACATTGGCTCCCAGCTGTTGCTATAATCATTAGTAACTCCAGTTATTTTGGTATCAAAACCATTTAAGGAAGCTGTTTGCATTAAAATCCATGGCCTTGCCTTCAGCAAAACCTTCCTTAATATCCAACACAACAACTTCTGATGGCAAAATTCTTTATAGCAATGTACTCTGCACATACTTGCGCCAACAGGCACCTGCCCAACAACCGGTAACTTTCATTATAAGGTTCTTTTAAGTTTAAATTTTATCCCCAAAAAATACTGAGTTTTAAACAGGAATAATACCACCATATTGTTAGAAACCACCTAATTTTATTAGATGGTAGGATTTTATTCTGGTTCACAAGTTTATGCAAAAAAGGGGAGCGTCTTAAAAAGCTATTTCCTAGTTTATACTCAAACGTAATTAAAAAGACCTTTTATCGAAAAAGTTAAAATAAGGTTCCATTACAACGAATTTAATACAATTACATAACTGAAAGTACACGTTTTCAATACTTCAGTACAAAATCTTAAGAAAATTCCTACAAAATGAAAAAAAGTATCATTCTTGCAATCTTGCTATCCTACTAGCAAGTATTGCACCAGATATTACAGAAAACAATGATCGGTGATTGGGATATGGTCCCACATCTCCGCAGATGGTGGAACACCCAAAAAACAGGGCGGTTACCCTGAGGCAGGATGGATTTTTAACGATGCCTACCTAGGTAGGTACCCATACCTATCAAAACAAGGAAAGCTAACTATTATTTCTGATTTTAAATGGGTCCGAAAAGACAGCCTATACGTTATTTCTTATCCTGGTTTGGAGAGGAAGAAAGATAAGTGCTTATGATCGAATCTGGAAGACGGAATAATACTAGCGATGATTGGACGGTAATGTATTGGCAATAAGGGAATAATTATTAAGGTAAATTTTTGGATTATCTAAATCCAAAAATTTACTCCTAAAGTAAGGTTGTTAAATTCCGCCAAGGAATAAATCGGCAGCACCTAAAGGAAACCAAGTTTCAATTTGGCGCCCAAAGTTCCCGGAAAAACTCACTTGCCTTTCTAGTTAAAGAAAAGGATCTATATAGGGTTTCCTGAAATGGGCCTGATTGACGCTGGTAGGTACCAAAAATATTCCGTTGTAGTTTCCCGGAACCATATCCTATGCCTCCATAAAAATTAATGATCGGAGTTATTAGAGGCGATTGCCTGAAAGGTTTTAAAACATTAATATCCACATCTATCTTCTGATCGCTACCGTCTACAATATTACTATTGTAAAATCGTAGTGGGCATTAATTGCGTATGTAACCCCACTACAGCAGAAAGTGCCAACTGGTAATATTTTTATCTGCAGGTAACAATTTAGAAAAGTCGTACTGAAGGACCCACCCCGTATAACCAAGGCAAACATCATCTGTATCAATTTTAGGCAAAAAACCTTTTCGGCCTTAACCTCCAACCCTTTTATTAAACCTACACTTACCTGTAAAAAGCCCTAGGAATAAAATTGATATTTTCTGAAAGCCAGTTCCGTAGGCAATTCAAAACTCCTCTTCTTGTAGTTATTGCCCAACGGTCCCCTTCCACAAACACACGGATGCCTTTCCAAATCCCCTAAGCTGTTGACACTGGTCTAGAACTTACTGACCAATGTCTACCAACTGAAGATTTTCATAGTGCGCTGTATTTAAAACAAGGACTTTTTATCCTCCTTATTCTTAAAAAGAGGTCATATTTCCTATTTATTCGAAATCTCAAATCCCCCTAAGGCTTTGAATCAGCGGAGTTGTACCACCCATTGACAAACTATAGATGCGCCTTCAGATACAGGCCCCAAAATAACTATCAGGAAAATTTTTCCGCAATCATAATCCTGCAGCAAATAATTCATTGACATGGATGCGAAAAAATTCCCATTGCACTTAAAAACAAAATACTCGGTTAAAAATATATATCTCATAACTAATAGATTTTGGGTTAAAACTAAAAAACTCGCACCCAATGGTGCGAGTTTTTGTTGTGTAAACACATTTTTTTATTGCATTCAATGTTTTGCATAGACGGCATTTTCTCAATTAAACTCTCTTCTTGTTGGTACTTTCATCTCCCATCAAACATAGAGAATTTACTCGATCTGTCTTCAGTAGCATTATCAATATAAATTGTCTTAATGTCCCTAAATTCAGGATTCATTGTTGTATCCCATAATTGTTCTGGCATTCATCCACAGACCTTTATAACGCTGAATTACCTAACACTACCATTAAAAACTATCCGGCAATTTTCATCACGCTCCTTATCGTTCAAGCATACCTTTTCTTTGCGTGCCTTTTGTTCACCAAGTTATAGCGGAGGTGTTGCGATATACAACATGTTCCACCTCAATCAATTCGCGCATTATACTAAAGGAAAAAGGTAAGTATTAAGGGTTTTCAAATGACTTCCATCCACATTCCGATCACACATACATCACTACTTTGTTAGCGCAATTTATCCAAGTTCCAAAAGCCTCCCTTACTATCATCCTCCGTACCTATAGTTATCCAAGTGCTGTATAATATTCTTTGATCTTCCTCATTTTCGAATACCCGGTGTGGCATGCTTTTTCACATCAGGAATCTTTACCTCTAAGAGGCAAAATGGCTTTGAAAAGCCCTATTCCCTTCCTTTGCTTTAGCCAGTTACCTCCCGCAGAATCCCCTTCCACAAGAAAAACTTCACAATTTACTGGATCTTTGGTCAGAGCAATCGGATAATTTTCCGGCAGGCCGCCAATACTCATTACTGTTTTACGCTGTACCAATCTCCCGAGGCCTTGGTATGCCGCATTGACGGGCTTGAGCCGCCAAATCCACCTTTGGAAATAATTTGGCATTCAATCAGGATTTTCCTCCAAAATTAATTGGTTAAACCATTCTCGGAAACCGCCTGGGACTTACAGCTTGAACAACCTCCCCTGTTACCCAATTTAGTCTTAGTCTGGCCCCTCAAACTGAGCGTTCTGCCAACCTTAACAGAAAAAACTATCGCCCGTAAGCCCTTCTCTTAAAATCATCACCTTGGATCTTCGAATTTTAATTGTCGGCATACGGACGATCCGCATATTTTTCAAGGTACTGGTTTAGGCCCCTTCTGAATACCGGGGACAAATGTGTTCCGCCTTCATGGATTTATATTGTTTTACATAGGAATGCAAGTTTTCGGTGGTATTAAAACTGGTATTGTAGGTCCATAGCTACTCAACGGGGGATATCGTTCTTTTCCCCTTCCATAGCGATAAACATTCGGTCAATTGCTCACGATTACCGTTCTAAAAAAACGGAGACAAATATCCTTTAATTCCCTCATCTGAATAGAAGGTTTCGGAAAGAAGTCCACCCTTCTCATTCTTTTCACGTTTATCGGTTCTCAAAGAATTAGTAACCCCTTTGTTCAAAAAGGAAAGTTCGCGCATTCTGTTCGCCAGGTCTCATAGCTAAATTCCTATGGTCTGGGTTGGAAAAATGGTCTCGTCAGGATGAAAGGTAACCTCAGTACCGCGATCCTCAGATTCCCCGATGCTTTTTACGGGTTATAATGATTTTCCTCTTTCGTTATTTCTTGTCCCAAATTTTTTCCATTCCCTATAAAACGGGTCGCCTTAAATGGTTGGATAGTGCATTCACTACTGAGGTACACCCAACACCGTGGAGTCCACCGGAAAACTTTATAGGAATCCTTATCAAAAATTTACCCCCTGCACCAATTTTGGTCATTACGGACCTCTTAATGCGGAGATGCCTTTCTTTTTTTTTTTATGTAAATCTCAGGATACCCCGTCCGGTTATCTTTGTAGTTACCGAATTATTCCTTCATTAATGGTAACGTGGATGGGTATCACAAATAGCCCCCATTAAGCCTTCAATTCAATGGAGTTATCGACCACCTCGTATACCAAGTGATGTACCCTCGTACCCCACCAATATCCCAATATACATGGACGGACGCAAGCGTACATTGGCTCCATTCCTTCCAATGCCTGGATACATCTGCGGAATAATTATTCTTTTTTTGCCCGTCTTTAATTTAGTTTTCGCTCATAAATAAACTTAATTTCATGATAATTTTAGCAATCCTACAAATATACGCAATACCCTATGAAATATAGGGTTGATGGACCCTATTTAGTCACTAAGTTATCAACAAAAATTGTGGCAAAAATACCAATCGATTTAAAAAAAAGCCACCGAAGCGGGTTATTACACTCCATACCAACCCATCCATATTAAAAGCGTGTAACGGAAATTAATAATGAAGAGAGCACTAGGAAGTTAAAATCTACTTTAAAACACCCGAACAGATGAGTTGGCTTTATTTTAAGCGCGTTAAAACGAAGGGTTTCGTGATTCCATTATCCACCCTAACTGCACACCAATAAAATTTAAGGCCTGATGTTCTTTAATATTTTTTAGAAGTGACCGAACATTACTTTCCAATTCGATTGTCATTTTACAGCTGTGAATTATAATTGTGACAATATAATAGTCTAAATCCATGCCAAGTTTCAACAGTATTCCTTTAAACAAATTTGAGGCACTCCATATGGGGTGCCTCTTGCATTTTTAAATAAACTTAAAAACTCGTTGACGACCTCTGATATCAACCCAGAAGGATTTATTTTACCATAAGCATCCGAATTGAACCTTGAAAACTGCCCCTACCGGGACGGGGTCGGTTCATTGTTTTTTAAAAAGGCCTTCATTTCCCATTCCAGGGCAATTCTGGTACTTACAGGCAACCGACGTTCTTGCGGCACAACACAGTGCCGCTGCATTCCGGATGGAAAATTGGTTTCCTCAAAAAAAATTGAACGATTAATTAAAAACTTTCTTTAGACGTAGGTGTCTGTAAAAGGAAATCTGTATTTAGCATTTTGCCAATTTGATTCATCCGTAACTTCTTTCTGAAAACAACCTCTTTTAAAGGTAATCTATCCAGCTATAACCAACCCCATTCTGAAAATTTTGCTCCTTTTTGTCTCCAGGCAACGCTTTCTGGCAACATATCTTTCAAATGCCTTCCTCACTACCCATTTCTCCATTACGGGCTCGCGTTGATCATTCTTATTCCTGGCGGATTGATTTTCTTTCATAGCTTTTACGTCCATAAATTCTTTATCCCCAAAAATGGCACACGGCCCTTCTATTTTACCCCAAAGCTGCACCAAAGATTTTAATGGGGCCCTTCTTTAAACAATCCGACCAATAGGAGCCTTATTCCCCCAATTTTACCGGGGGGCACTGTTGTTCCTTCATTTGGGGAAAAAAAAACTCCCTTCGCCCCATTGGGTGCCCTTTATTGGGAAGTATTATTAAATAAAAAAAAAAAAACCCCCCAAAAATTAAGGTTTTTTTTCGTTTTTCCGGCCCTCCTTCTCCTGAAAAACCATTTTAATCTCTCTCTT
>Ga0163217_1056072_pt1 | contig 15912 bp, 14 predicted proteins | sample SynspAceP_FD_185933 | JGI IMG/M metagenome (GOLD analysis project Ga0163217, IMG submission 185933) | Saline lake microbial communities from Ace Lake in Antarctica - Synechococcus sp. Ace-P (PacBio error correction) | ecosystem: Environmental > Aquatic > Non-marine Saline and Alkaline > Saline ... | reverse complement strand
GCCCGGGTGCAGTGCCGTAGGAAGCGGCGCGTGACGATACGGTCCGTGCTCCAACATTCGTCGACGGATCACTGACGTTCCCAGGCGGTGTGACGTGTGTCCGCCGTTCCCACGTGCACCTGTTAAAGGGCCGTCGCCCAGGTGCACGCGGACCCAAAGGGGAGGGTCCCAATGTGTTCAACTGGCCCAGCGCCCAAGCGTCAGCAGCGTCCGCCCCACAATCAAACGTGCTCAAAGGCCCGTGGCCTGTGTCCCACGTGGGCGTGTGTGTCATTGACTGCCCCAGCCTGGGGCGCACCAGCGTTGTAACACCGTCCCCAGGCGGGCGGTATAGGTCAGTTCAGGCCAACGTTGCCCACCGGTCGGAGAGCTTCCGTTGAAGCCGTTACCCGGAGGGGGCCCAGGCAAACGCTCGTGCACGGTGCACCATGACCACCTGGCCCCAACGCCAGTGGGTGAAGTGGATGCCAGGCACGGGGAGTTCAGCTCGAGCAGCGTCACAGTGTTCCAGGCAGGCCGCTAGGCAGTCCCTGCACACGCGGGGCGCGATCGGCGTGCAGGGGACGGAGGAGTGAGGTCCAGCGGCCTCAAATGTCATTGTTGCCGGGTGGTAAAATCGGGTGGCGGGTGATGTGTCATCGGCCCACCGAGGGCGAGCCGGGTCATCCACACAGTGCACCGCAAAGGCAGCGGTCTGGCGGATGTTGTCCGGCAGGGTGTCCGTGTCTCCCGTCGCGCCGGGCACCGAGTCGACACCATTAACACGCCGGTCTGAGTCATCACGGCCAGTGAAGAAACTGAACGGCGCCAGGTGTGTGCTGTGCCCCTCGCTGATTTGATTCTGCTCACCAGAATCGGGCCGAGGCACCACCAGGCTGGTTGCAACCGGGTAGAGCGCCGCGCCATCAAGCGTGCCTGAGGGTTCTCGATGAGAGCGAATCGGCTCGGGTCGAGGCATCGACGAGCCGAGATCAAGGGGCACTTCATGCGCAGCAACACCGCCAAAACTGGCCCTCCTGGCGAGTGACCTGCGTTCTGGGGAAAGCCAGGGCGTCAGCCGCCCTGAGCAGCGTGGCGGAGGAAACTGAGTCGCGTCTAGCGCCACCGCCGTGGCCCAGGTTCCCGCCTCGCGTGAGCCCCGGAGCTGCGGGTGGCGTGTTGAAGCTGTGGTCACCGCTGGGGATCCAGCCGCAGCGTGCAACCGTGCGGCGAGAGGCTGTAGGGGCTCCACCTCCCGTCGCGGCGACCGAACTAGCCTGCCCGGTTCCCCCTGCAGGATCAGGGTGGACGGTCGTGCAGGCGCTCAGAGGTGAGTTCGGTGCGCAGCTGACAGCGGTGTGTTGCCGGGCGGGTGGAAGGGATAGCCCAGACCAGGAGGCAGTTCCGCCACCCCATCGCTGGCGGTCAGGTCAGTCGGCCCAGCAGGCTGGCCGCCCGGCCGCCATCGACTTGCCGCCGTATGAACACAGTGGCCGGTCCGGGTGTGCTCCGTCGTGCTCAGCCGGTGCCTGCTGGCGGAATGCCTCCGTGAGCACCAGTCCGATTGGGTACCTGACACCTTTGCCAGGGGATTCGCTGCCGGGCCAGTGGTACGGAAACTCGATGCGTGTCGCAACCGGCAAACCCGACTCCGTAGTTGTGTGCCGGCCGCTTGAGTGACCGTCCAGGGAACCGGGATCAACGGCACAGCGGAGATGGCACCGCCGATCCGAGGTCTGATCCTGCTCCAGTCCGCCGTTGGAGCGGATCCCCGGTGACTACGCCAACGGATGGCCTGTCAGGTGAGATCGAGGCCATGCAGCCGTCTAGAGCAACTACCCATGGCGGAAGCAAAGCATCAGCGACCTACGTGGAGTTTCAGGAGCCAAAGCATCAGGACTGCAGCAGATTGGAAAGTAACTGTGGTGTCGCAGTTTTCTGTCCTAGCTGAATGTCGTCGCGCCCCCGTTCACCTTGGAGCAGGTGTCGATTCGCATCTGTATCCAAGTGTGAACAACGTCGGTTGCGGGTCCGCATAAGATCAGGAGCGTAAAGGGAGGTGTGCCTCGCCAAACGGTTGCCAGCCAAAGGGGTGCTGACCCTGTAGGCACGACAGGCAGTCGTGTTCTGCGGCCGGAGGGCACCGTCAGCGGTGGATATCAGACCCGCCTAAAATACAGTTGAGTTAGACCGGGTTCGTTAGATTGTACGTGGGTGTGGTGTAGGATATGTTTCTGCGGCGTAAGCAATCGCGTGGAGCGACACTGCCGTGCTAGCCCGAAACGGGACGGTGTCGGCGTGAACGCGGGTCGCGGCTCAGCTCCTAGCTAGGCGTCACAATCACCCGTCCACACCAAAGGGGCACATGGTCCAAATCAGCGAACTGTGCCAAGCGGTATACAGATTCACGTGCGTCATACGTTTGACTATCGCGATAAAAGCGTATTCGTTGCGATGATGGACATGATGTATCGGTGTAGTGTGAAATTCTGTGGATAGTTCCCACAGAGAACACTCGCGTGTTGGTACCTCGTTGACAGTAGAGCCAACAAGCGAACACCACGTACACAGTTAGCACGAGCGCAATGAGTTGTAAATGAAGACACCTGTCTGGCACTTGGCGTTCCAGATGTGTCGTGTACTCGTGCTCCGAACGTATTTCCTTTCAGTCAGCCCGGTACTGCGTAGCCATGTCAAGTTCAAGAGATCGGAGGAGTGCCAGTTGTCAAGTAAAAAATAGTCTGGCGATGAGTAGTGGACACAAAGTTCGACTTGGAAACGCCGCAGATGTTCGATGCGTTATTGTGGTTTTCTGTCAAGTCGTCAGATAGAAAAGCATTCCGAAATGAGTCGTCCAAAAAACCATTTGTCGTGTGAGAGGTCAGCCTCACTTCGCCACCAGAGTTGGCGTGTAGTCAGTAAGGACGGTCCGTAACAGAACTTGTATGTGTCGTGGCGCAGGTTGTCATCGAGGCGGCACAGCACCGCGACCGCAGTGTGTGAGAACACCCGGAATTTGTGCCAAGGTTAAGTCGGCTGGCCGCGCCCAAGGAACCCCGCACGCCGACTGCAGTTCAGTCCAATGTGTCGGTAAGGTTTCGTTCAATGTACCAGTGTGCAGAACGACTACAGTTTGTTTTCACGTGACATCGAGTGTGAAAAGTCGTCCAAGCCCAGCGAACGAGGCCTCCAGCGCAAAGAAAGTCCTGGGCATGCGTGGCCACCAGTTGTGCATCGAGAGGGCAAGGCCTTCAATCCGGGACGCCCAAGCTCAAGAAGATGCCTGAGCGAAGGTCGTGTGGGTCGTGTGGCAAGTGCCACCCGCCCGCACCAGTCGCCGTACAAGCCGCGAAGTGAAGGGAGGCGTCCTGAATCCGGGCAGCGCAATGGGTTCGTTCCCAGTTCGGTGGGGCGGGAGCGTACCAGTGTCGTCTCGCAAACCGGGCTGCGCAACCGTGGCAGTCACCGGTTGCGTGTACGTCCTACAACTACACCGGGTGTCCACTCCGGCGACTGGCGTGTCGAAGAGGTGGGCGTCGGCGTCCGCAGGTACGTGATGGCGACAGCGGCGACCAAGGGCATGTGCCGCAGTGGGAGGGTGCAAGACCTACAAAAATTTAGCGTGCCACCGAAAAAGTTCCCGGCCCAACTTGCTGGTCCTCGTCCGCGTGTTATGACAACCAGATCCGCTCAAGTGCTGCAGACCGACAGCAGTGTTTCCGGCATCAGGCAGCAAGGATAAGGACAGTCGTCAGTCAAGTGGCGACGGTGTCGGGTGTAATGTCTGGTTGTGGACCCCACGGTCACCCAAGGGTGCATGAAAACAAGTGTGGGTTAAGACCGCGTGTCCCGGCAGGGGCCGGTGCGGTAGCTAGCTGCGCCGTGGTATGGGCCCGAGAAGAGCGGGTTCGACCAAGACGTTGGAAGCGTGAGGTGAGTTAGGAATTGTCAAGTAGAATAAAGTCGGGCATCCCTCACGTCCTCACTTGCCGGAACTGGAGTTGCCCGAGTGGCCAGAGCCGAGCAAAGCCGTGAAACCGGGGCGCAACTGAGCAGAGTTCAAGTCGACAAGTCTTCTGGTCACCCAGCGTTATGGCAAGCGAGTGGGGGGGCAGGCAACAGCGTCTTCGCTATCAGTAATGCGTTGGAGTAGAGTTCCGAGTGTAAAAGGCCGTTGGTCCAGTGTTGTACTTAACGTCGTTGCGCCATAAACAGCATGGTCTACCAACAGAACGTTGACACCGCCACCTGAACCGAGGCCAGAAACACGCGTCCAGCGGAGTCGGTTTAGATATGAGGTTGTCGCGAGCTTATCAATATGTAGTGACTCAGGTGGAGGTGTAATTAAGTCGATCCGAAGTGTGTCAGAGGGTATTTGTAGATTGGGGTGTGTAGAGCAAAGAAACTCGATTCAGTTGAAAGTCATCTGTGTGTGGCATGTCCGGTCCAGTGTCTTTTCAGTGCAGAAGAGTCAGCGATGCAAGTGGGAAGTGCGGTGACGGCCTTAAGAGGACTCAGCACGTGGTTCTGTGTCCTTTCGTTTGGGGGAGGCAAAGGCGGGGGGGGGGGGCCCCAAGGGCCACAGTCAAGTAGAGTCCCGGCAGATGGGGGGCAGGAATAGTGTGTCAGGAGCGTGTGATGGCAAAGTGGTAGACGAGTCTCCCTGACAGTGTCAGCCGTCAACATCAAGAGAAGCCCTGGTAAGAAGTTGAAGTGTGTAAAGTGGGATTCGTAAGATGACAGTGCGGTAGAACGTCTGTCAATCGCGTTGAAAAACACGTGGTGGCTCAACCATTAAACCGATCAAGAAGTGCGCAATGTGCATTGTTGTCGGGGAACAGGGTAAGTGATTGTGGTCAAATGAGAGTGTCACGGGCGTCGCGGGTCCAACGAACTGCTCGGTGGAATTGGGTGGCGCCGAGCGATCGCAAAAAAAGGGCAGGAGTGTATAGTCTAGATGAGTGTGGTCCGTTGAGATTGTTACGCAGTTTGCTCGTGAGTCGCAAGCACCACGAAAGTTAAGTCTTGGCGAGCCGTTGACCGACAACATGAGGCTGCAGTTCTGAAAGGCAGTGAGGTGTGTATCAGGCAGTGAAAAGAATTATTTTTAAGAACGTCGTTGAGTGCGCGTAGTTCTAAAAGCAGGGCATTGAGAAGGGGTTTTGTCAAGGGGCAAACAATCAGGTGTTCTCCCCATTCCAAATACGAGTGGGAGTATGATTGGCAGTCGCAGAGAAATATCGCAGCACTGCGAAGTGAAGTTTCATCAGTTTCGTTTGCGTGGTGCGGTACAGGCTAATGCAGACAGGTGAATTAAAATCTGCGACGGGTGTGGGGTCAAACTACAAGAAAAGAGTCAAGAGAAGAGAAGTGTGAACCGCCAAAATCTGGTATTGTAGCAAATGACTGACGTACGCGAGGAGTTATGTTGAAGTGATGACCGCCGTGTCAAGTCAGATATAGCGCTGTGCAAGAGATCCATGTATGCCTTGCCCGAACCGAGGCCAAAAGGAGTTTACTTGTGTCAGGAGCAGTGGTACTCTATTGATTATATGCGGCTCTGTGAGGGTGGCGTGCAAGGAATGACTAGCGTGCTTGCGTGTTCAAGGGTGTGCCCAAAGACGTCGACCAAATATCTCTGACGTTGTGGCGTACAGCCGTTTCCTGTTTAGCCATCAAAAGATCGTTGCCGCATAGGCGAAGCTGTCGTCTTGACTGTACAAAAGGGCACAGCTTGCCGAAAGAGCGTGAGAGAGGCGGTGTGTCGTGGGCCGGTCAAGAGTTGCCAGGCTTCGTATCAAGTTAGTGAGGTCGTAACCGTTTGACCCCGAAGCATGAGTGAGAATGTGGCCATCGCTGATGAGTTTAAGTATCCACTGGAGTAACGCTGCTGCGACAGGAATGTAAACCTTGCTACGTTCGCGTACCGTAATAACAGTCGCTATGGGTGAGTCAGAAATGCCATTGACAGTGTGAGTGCGATGAGTCAGTTCAGTCATATTGCTTCAGTGTCAGTACTCGTAGAAGTGCGTAGGTGAAGTAAGTGACTGCAGGTGTGGTCAACGCTAGTATGTGGAGGCGATTGAGGCCGCATGTCTCTGTGTGCCCACCATAAGCCCCTTTAGGGACAGGCCGCCGCCACGTCTTCTGTTTCGCCACTCAGGCTCCTGTGCTGCAAACTAGGGGGCAACGTGTGTAATGTGCTCGTCAGACAGTCCTAGCGAACGTCCGTGTGTGTATTAGGCGGTCGTAGTTGTCGTACACGGTCCCTCAGTAACTGTAGTCAGCCATGTTGATTTATGTCGTAACGCTAGGCACTGTTCAGAATCGATAATCAACGGAGACTTGCGGAGTGTCTGAGTGTCCAGGTCACAGGCAATGGGTCGTCAACTGACGGAAGAGTCTAAGAACAGTGATGTTACGAGGTGCCCTTAAGATTGGCTGGTTGTTTTCTACTGCCGTAAACGTCGGGAACGTTGCTGTCGGAAACGTCGCCATGTTGTGCAGAGTCGTGCACACCCACATAGGAGTGCAGGTGGGAGATTGGCTTTCACAAAGTCTTGAGTGGTGGCCCTCGGGCTGGGAAGAAGCGGGTCGCTGCTCTCCACACGGTGAGCAATTGGCTGTCTCGAAGCTGCCGGCCGTGGTTGAGCTGCTCGAGTGTACGTGCCGCGCCAGCTGTCTTTGCAGCATGCAGTCGGCCGGTAAAGATCGCCGAGCGGGTTACTGCGTCGCCCACATCGGGGGCCTGGCGAGTGTCGCGTCGGTGGTCGGTGGGCACCGCGAAGAACACCGTTCAGCAGTCGCCGATAGCTCACCTGGGCGGAGTCGTAGGGTGATGCGGTGCCCGTCGGCATGGCCCGTGGTGCGCGGCTGTCACGTTCGGCGTAGCGGGCTGTGGTCGCTGCAGGCCGCCGGCGTAGCCGGTTTTCCGACGCTGTTGTGACCCCCCGCACTTCCTCGTTAGATCGCCGTCCAGTGTACCCAGAAAGCAGGCCTCCCGCGAGCAGCGCCCGGTCGTGGGTGGGGGGCCGGGGCTCCGGCCTCGAGTCAAGGGTGGTGGTTCGGGTAGGGCGCGGACGAGTGGCGGCACGAGCCCCGCATTGGGGCAACTCCCCGGTGAACCCACCAGGTGGAAGGCAGCAGCAACCCCAGCCAGGACAGCGCGAGGGAGGTGATCAGCGGCCATGTCCCACGTGAACCTGGGCATGGAGACATCGTGAACGCTGGTCCGTCTGGTCGTACAGCTGGAGCCGTGGGTGTTTGGGATGGGGGCGTGACTGCGCCGGGCCGCGTCAGCCCAGTCCAGCAGGCCAGGCCATACACATCCCCCAGCCCCACGCTGGTCGTGGCTCCGCCCGATACATCCGCAGGCACCCGGCGTGCTGAGGGGGCTGAAAGCCGAGCATGCACCATGTCAGCGGGCCCCCCATGGGGGGTGCCGCCGGGCACATCGAGTCAACACCACGCCGGATGTCGGGCCAGCATGCCGAGCAGCAGGCGTTCGGCCAGAGGGCCGGGCGTATCGGCCAGCAGCGGCCCGATGCGCCAGCCGTTAGCCTGGCGCAGCAAGGCAAGGCCGATCCGCCGAGCCGTGACACTCCCCTGCGAGTCGAGTCAGACCAGCAACAGTGCCGGCCCGCGTGGGCCCAACCAGGTCGGCCCAGGAAGGTGGGGGCGCGGGGCGTCGGTTCGCGCGTGGGCGTCGTAAGGCCGTTGGCACGCCCGCGTGTGCGGCAAAGCGGTTGCCCCTGCACCCAGCTCCAGCCCTTCATGGGGAGTCGATCGGCCCGCTCGTCCCCTGGTGGCCAGCGCTTGCCGCCCGCGTGGGTGGGGGAGGCCGCCCTGAAGCCCCCAGCGGCTGTAGTCCTCACCCGCTCCGAGCCGCCTCGAGCCCGATGCAGGGCAGCGCGGCCAGGTGCGTCCATGGCGGGTGCGCCAACAAGTCGAGGGCCATTGGCCCCGCCCGCGCATCTCAGGTGCCACCCAGAAACAGCCGAGTGAAGCCGTAACTGGCGTGTGTAACGCACGCCGGCGAGTGCAGCCGAGTCAGCGAGCTGGGTTGAGCGTCTTCACCCACAACCCCTGGGCGATCGGTGTCCGGAAGCAGGCACACATCGCCATCGCCCGGACAAAAAATCCCGTCGGGCCGGCGCCAGCCACCACCTGGGGGATGTTCTGTGAAAAAAAAAGAAAAAAAGAATAAAGAAAAAAGAAAGAGAAAAAAAAAAAAAAGGGGCAAGGGGGTCGGATCAGCCTCCCGCCCCGTCGTGGAGCAGTCAGTGGCCATCGATGTCTCATCAGTGCCTCGACCACAACCCGCGTCCCGGTCTCCAGCCGTGCGTCCCGGCTGCCAGCGTGGGGGCAGCTTTGAGTCCCCGCACCCGCACCGTGGTGCGTCGATCGTGGTGCGGTTTGATGGCCCTGAGTCCAACGAAGACCCCGCGTCACGGCAAGTACGCCACTTAGCTCGTCGCGGTTCTAGCCGGCAGTCTCCAGCACCACCGGTGAACGTTGTCGGTGGACCCAGCCCTCGGGATCTGTTCGCCGAGTGCCGGCACCACTTCACCCGTGCAACGCCAGGTCGTTCCTCCATTTGTAGAGGGTCACCAACGAGAATACCCAGGTCCGTCAGAAATCGGGCCACGCTTCTGCCGTGCGGCGGGCTCATCCGCGTTCGTCACGTCAGCCGTTGACGCCTCGCTGTGTATCCGCGCAGTTGGTCATGTCCTCAAGCCCCGGGTGGTCTGATGAGAGGGGTACAGTCTTCTGAAACGTGGGGGCAACAGAAGAGTAACGGTTTGTTGGGATGTCTGGTTGAGTGGTCGTGTCTTGGCGGAATTTTGGGTAAGGGTTTCCCCTCGGTTTGACTGGCCATTTATTGACAGTGACCGGAAGTCTGGAGTTCGTTCTCGTTGGACGGGCCACTAGCTAGATGAGGTCACGGGAGGACAAGCCAGTGACAGAAAGATGGTTCTTGAGAAGTGCCTGTCATAATGTTACGTGATCCCGAGTGGAAAGTATGGGAAGTTCTCTGGCTACTCAGTAGATGGTGCGTTCAATACCAAGGCCCGTATGGGTCGCCGTGTAGTGGGTTCCGCCATACACAGGTGACGTAGTAGAGGGCTAGCAGTTTGGTTCACGACAGGCATGTGACGACGCAAAAGAAGGACTCAATGGTCGCCGGTGCTGCAGATAAAGTGTCTTCCACGCAGTGCAGGGCTGGCTGGATGCAAAGTACGGAGTGAAGCGAAAACTCTGTTACTTGGGGCGTCAGGATGGTGAAGGCATTAAAGATCAGATGTCCACTCTGGGTCGGATTAGCATGTACGTGAATCATGTTTCCTCCAAGACCAAGAAGCGTTCGATTCCGTGTTAGGCGACCGTAGAATCGAAACAGACTTCGGCTGTGCTAGAGAAGTACTGAGAGTGAGGTGGAAAACAGATGTCCGTTTGGGAACTGAAGAACAGGTTGGACAGGGCGTCTTGAGGTTGTGGGCGCAGGCACACCATGAGGTTTCTGCATAACTGGCTGAGTCCAGTAACTTGGATTGAAGTTGGGCAGGGGCAGTCTAACCAGCCCCTGAGTGGACAGGCCCACTCAAGCAATCTGCGTGTCTCCGCCAGGTCTCGTGCCTGCCACCAGGGCAGAGTTGGGCGCCACAGGAGAGAACTTATGCTCTGTGCGATCACTGTGTTAAGGCATCGCGTGGTGCGTGGGCATCTGTGGTGCTGGCAATCGCAAAGTGGTGCGCGTCAGAGAAGGCCGTGTGTCATTATTCCAGCGAGTGTGGCAAATCGTCGGATGTAATCAGTGTAGTGGCATGTTGCGTGTCGGACGTACGTGTTGAAGTTACGGTATATTGCGATGTCGGTGGTTAGGACGAGCGCCAGGGCGTAAGGTTACGCCGTAATCGGCGTTTGGTTGGCTCGTAGTCTGTACCGTTGCGTGGTTCGAGTTTAGTATTTGGAAGGTAGTCTTTCAGGGAAAAGTCGTTGCCGGAACTTCTGTGAACGCGTACACTTCAAGGGTGGCAATTTTGCCAATTGGTGTCTGCGTTGGTCACCGCACGTAGCGTCCAGTATGGTGGCGGCCAGAATCAAGGGAGTTGCGGTGAGGGTCGGTGGGTGTGCCGTAAACGTAGTTCGTTCGAGGCGTGACAACGTGTAGCCGGCGCGTAAACGTCAAACGGTTAAGGCGCAAGAGCTGAGGGCGTTGCGGCCTAGCCACGCCGGCAGAAAACCCGGAAGCTGCACTGGCCTGCGTCCAGGTTCGCAAGGGCGTTGCGCAAGCGCGTACGCGGCCCCTGCCTTCCTGCGCGGCCGGTGCGAGTGCGGATTCGGGTTCCTCAACCGGTAGTTGGCCATGGCCTCACGTGCAAGCACCTCCTGCGAATCCGCCGCGGTATCGTTCACTTGTAGTCCCGAAGGATCAAGGGAGGCGCGTCACAGCTGTGTGGAGCAGCAGTTTCTTCGGGAAGCGCGGCAAGCCCGTCAGAAGATGCGCGTTCGTGCATGCCGAGGAAGGCCTTCCGCCAGTCGCCCGTTCCTGTGCAGGGCACCAAGGGCGCACCGGTCGTCGGTTGTGATCGTGAAGCCCTGTCCGGGGCCCGCGTGCGGCGGCCCTGTTGTCGTCTGCTCCGTGCCACAAGAGCTGAGCGAAGTACCAACGGGTGTGAGGGCTTTAGGTGCTGCACCAGGCGTGAGTAGCGCGGCGTACGCGACGCGGCCGTTAGCGCGGCAGGTAGCAACAGTCAGCAAGACTCGGGCCACCGCACCGGCCGCGGACTCAGAGGTCGGCCGCAGTCGGAAAACGGGCGAAACGCAAACGCATGGTGGCCCTGGGCTGCAGCAGCCGATCGCTGCGTTCGTCGGGCTGGCGCCGCCGGCCGGCGTCAAGGGGCGTACGCAAGCGGCTTCGCCGCCCGTTAGCCCGTGTCCGCTGACCACGGCGGTGGGGGCGTGGGTTCTTCGCCTCTCCTGCGAAGTGCAAGCCCATACCACCCGAGTCCCGTGCTGCGCCCCGTGCGGCGTCACAGCCTCGCACACTCTGTCGTCGTGCGTGCTCCATCGCTTACGGGCCGGTTTTCGCTCGTCGCAGGCGGCAGTGTCAGTTGGCTCAAAGTTGGCCAGGCGTCTCCGCTGTCGCGTCGGCACGGCTGGCACCGGCCAAGTCCACAGCCATGGCCACATCGAGGCCGTGGCAGGAGGAAGGTCAAGCGGGTCGCTGTGGGTTGAGCCACAACCAGTCGCCACACCGGTTGCGTGTCGCGATCGTCCAGCCACAAAGGCGAGCAGCAGGAGCCGATCAGGAACTCCCCGCTCTCCTGGGTTCGGTGGTAGCACGGCCAGGGCGGCTCAAGGCCGGCCAAAACTGCTGCAGATGGCATCTAGAAGCCGCCAGAAGCATAGGACATCGTCGCCGCGTGCGCTGCGCTCTGCTCCTGGAGGCGGCTGCGTGTCCGGCCGCTCCACCCGCGTCGTCCCACTCGGAAGTTCCACGTGCCTCGCCGCCGTAGTGCCGCCAACCAAGCCGCAGCCGCATCCCACAGCGTTCTCGTTCCTCTCGCGCCTTGCTCGGGCGTCGTACCGCTGTTCGGTGGTGAGTGCCGTCCGTTGGGCGGTGTTTGGGGTTTGTCCAGATTTGTGCGGACATGTTTTCCAGTGCAATGTCGCGCGTTTCGTCAGTTTCTAGGGATAGTGTCCCCTTTGTTGGATCTGTGGTTTTTGTATGTTGTCGTACACCTCGTGCGTGTATCTGTGGCACCGGTCGCGTTTGATTGGTTCGATCAAGTGTCATGTACAGCAAGAGTCGACGGCGCCGTCAACAGCGTAATACGAGAACCACAACGGCGTCTGCCCGTAGTCTGTCGTCAAACAAAGGCCGGCACGATGGTGCTGGGCCAGCAGAGTCAGCGTGTGCCTCTGTTGTCCAGGTCAGGTAGCCACGTGCAGACTGGGTCAGCGCTGGCCCCGGCTGGCTTGGGGTCAGTTAGCTGGCCAGGTACAGCTCTGAGGTGGTCTGCGTCTGGAGGTGGTTCGTTCGTGGCCATGTGCCAAGTCGAACTCAGCGAGTCACGTGGTTCGGGCCAAAGGCCGCGCGCTGGCTGAAGAGGAAAAAGAGCACCGGGTGCGTGCGCAACGACTCCCGTGCCAGAAGCAGCGGGGTGCCGTCATCGCAAGGAGTCGTGCTGGCCTTGCGTGTCGCTCGCTCGAGGATGGTCACGGCCAGTGGCATCTTTTGTGAGCCGTAAACTGTCAGCGCCAACCTGTGAGAGCGGAAGATCTCAAAGAAGCGTGCCCGGTGTGGTTCGCCACCGACGGCCCCGTTGGGTCAGTGACAAGCGCTCCAAGCAGCCATCCTGCGCAGTTCATCCACCTGCTTGAGGGCGTAGTCACGTCGTTGGCCACCAGCGTTGTCACCTGTGCGGGCAGCAGAGGCTGTCAGGTTGGCGCTCGCGGGTGGCAAGTCTCAGCGTGTCCAGGCTGTTCCTTCTTTGCCGGGCGTCGGCCTCCGTGCAGCCGCTCGTACTCATCGGGATTGAGTCTTGGAGACTGGAGGCGTGGGCGGTGTTTCAAGGTGCGAGATCGCGCGTCCGGTGTGTTGGTCTTACGTCCGCTCAGCCTGTGAGGGCCTCGCTGATCGTGCGCGCCGCGTGGAGCAGGGTCGGGCTCTGCTCAGTGTCGCCAGCAATGTCATCGAGGGGTTCCTCGGTCGGTCCTGTCCTCGGTCGGAGGCGGTTCAGTCTCCAGTCGGGGAGGTATCTGGCTGCATGGTCATGTCCAGTGTCGCCGGCACCCTGGGTTGGGCGTGGTGCTGCGGCGTGAGTCAAAGGAACGTAGCGCTGCTTTGAGGGAGGAGTTTGATCAAAGAGGAGTTGAGGCATGGTCCACCATCCGGCTGTGGTGATGGGAGCAGCCGGTCCGGGCGTCTGCTCCGTGCCGTGCTATTGCCAGCCGCTGTAAAGGACGGATCGAAGAGAAACAAACCCGCGGGCGAGTCGGAGTCGGAGTTGGGATGTCGGGAGTCGGGATCGGGCGGTGGGCTGCGTCTGGGTTTTGTTTTTGTGTCGGGGGGGTTGTCCAAAAAAACATCCCAGAGGTCATCGGTCACCAGACACCGCGCAGTGTGTCGGTAAGACGGATCCATTCGCCAGCGGGAAGCAGGTCGAGGGCCGGATCGTGCACCAACAGATCCGTGGCCAGGGTCCAGCGTCACTGCGTGGGGCGTGATCGCCGGCACGGTTCACCACCAGGCCAGCGGCGCTGCGTCAGCGCCGGGGTAGCGATCAAGAGTCCGGCAGGGTGGTACTCGGTCCGCGGGGTGGTTGGCTTGTCATAGAGCTCAGCGAAGCCGGCCAATGTGTCGCCCTCCAGCACCAGGTGGCCATTCGCGCACAGCAGTGCGGTTCGAGAGTTGCGCAGGGGTGGTCAACCGTGGGTGCCATGAGAACCAGCCAGCCAGTTGAGCGTGTCGCTTTCCAACGGTGGTGATCGGTGTGTCGTAGCTGGCCAGTTCAGGGCTGTCGTCCTTGCGCAAGGTCGTGCCACGTGTGCGTAGCGCTCCGCAAGTCACGCGTCAAGTGTGTCACGGGGTGACCACCAAGCACGCGTTGGCTTGAGCGCCAGCCCACCGTTTCTCGCCCAGCTGGTGGCTGCACCAAGGGCGCCGATGCCACCGGAGCCATAGGCCTGCCCACCAGCAGCAGAGAGAGGCCAAGCAGCTCAGCGTCGCAGGGCTGGTGGGGGAGAGGCCGCGTGCGATGGAAGGCCCGAGAGATCACCAGCCAGCAGAGGGCCAAGTCACAGGGTGCAAGCAGGTGGGTGGCCGGGGGCGGTTCGTCGTGATGCCAGTGTCGGGATCGGGTGAGATCAGGCGGGGCTGGGTAGGTGCGCGCAGGCGCGTGCCCGTGCCAGGGCTGGGTGGCATCAAGGAAAGTCCCAGGCGTAGGCGCCGCGCAGTCGAGCACCGCCGCCCGGCAGAGTGGTTAGCCCTCGCAGGGAGAGTCGCGGTGGTCGACCAGGGCCGGTTGGTTTGGGTGGAGATTCAGGCGCTGTGCTGGGCAAGTGAACACGTGTCGAGCACTGGGCGCGCCACGAGTGTCACCGGCTCCCGTAGAACCGGGGGTGTGATGGTTGAGAGCAGCAGCGGGCATTGGCGACAACCTGCACGGCCGGGCGGACATGGGTCACAGCCGCGCGGAAGTCCAGCCCGTGGTAAACTACGTGGGTGGGGGTTGCCTGCAACTGCGGCAGACGTCGGAGATTTCGAGAAGTCGTCTGCGCTAGTGAGGACGCGCTGCGTGGGCCGGCGCCAGCGAGGAAGCCGCAAGCCGCCTGATCGGCGCTGGGATGTCTCGGGTATTCGGTGTGACCACGTGTCCCTCCATGAGCAGATCGGTGGCGTTACCGTCGATCACAGTCGAAGCTTGTTTCGGTCGGCAGGTTGCTTCGGGGAGTCGGAATGGCAAGCGCCCGTTGCGCGAACCGTTTCGGGTTCACCACCGCGTGTCGTGCGGGTGGGCGCATCAGGGAGGTCAGCGGGGGAGGGTGGAGCGGCAGGGCGCATCAATCAAGGCAATGGCATGTCGAGGCCCGCCGTTGGCGCTGGGGATCGGTCGGGTAGCTGGGCTCCGCTGCGCCCATGGCGTAGTGTGAGTGGCACGCACGGCTGGTGCCGTTGCAGGCATCGTGCAGGGCACGGCGGATGGCTTCGGAGTCAGGTGGGAGCCAGGCGTAGGGGTTCGGGTGGGAGTCGCTCATGGCTGGGTGGCTGGGTACGGCGAGTCGGAATCAGCGGTTGCGTGCCATGGGGTTACCACGCCTGGGGCGTGGAGAGCGCGAGCGTGGTGCGTTAGCAGCGCTGCTGATCACGCCGCGCTCAGTTGCAGGGTGAGCATGTCACCAACGTGAGGGCAGGGGCGAGCTGGCGGGGGTGAGCGGCGTCCGTCAGCGACACCCGGGCTCGTTGCTCGCGGACACGGTGAGAGCGCACCAGGGCCCAAGCAGGGTTGGAGGAACACCGAGGTCTTGGTGGTCGCCAGCGACTGCAGGAGCGCAAAGGATGTGTGCCGGCGGTGAGGCTTGTCTCCTGTGTCATGTGCGGCCGGCTCCCATGTGTCTCGGCGGGCACGAGCGCCATCGCGGGCGTGTTCTGTCAGCATCTGAGGTAGGCGCGGTTGCTCGGCAGGGAGCGGGGCGCGGATCGTCCGTTTCCCACTCGAAGGTCCGCGCCGGCAGGCAGGTCCAGTGAAGGTGTTGGTGGAGAGCACCAGCGGACTGTCGGCGGGGGCGGCTTCAGTCGCAGTCGGCAGTCCGGCACGTTGCCGAACGTGGATCCACCAGGGCCGCTGCGCACGGCCCCGGCAGGGCGCAGCGTGAAAGCAGGTCCGTTCGTACCTCGCTCGTTGAGGGTAGTGCGGGTCAGGTAACGTTGAGTGGGGCCAGCCGAGGGTGCGGGCAGTCGCATGGGCCGAGGGACGCACCATCGCCGCCGGTACCAGACCGCAGAAGCTGAGTGCAGCGTGGGGCGTGAGCAAGGCGGTGCCAAGGGGGGCGTGGGCCCTGAAACCACCGGGTTACGGGGGCTTGTGGGGCACCGCGGCGAACGACGCCTGGGTCATGGCCCAATCGTGGTTGTGAGAAGCACTGGCACGCGTCCCAGTGTGCTCACGGTCCAGTCGCAACACGACGTCCACGGACTGGGGCCGGGCAACTCCCGGGGGCCATCGGCGCCGGACGGAAAAGTTGTGCAACCGGGGGAATCAAGGTTCTGTGGTTTGCCGCGGGCGTGTTCCCACCAGGGGGGGCCGCGGCGGTCCGTGTGGGCGCCACAGAGGACGTGGGGCGCCGCCTTGCGGATTCGGCTTGGTTTGCCCAGGTCCAAGGCAGGTCCGTACGCCGGCAACGAGCAGCAGCCGGGGCAGGGGAGGG
>Ga0163217_1092845_pt1 | contig 15913 bp, 21 predicted proteins | sample SynspAceP_FD_185933 | JGI IMG/M metagenome (GOLD analysis project Ga0163217, IMG submission 185933) | Saline lake microbial communities from Ace Lake in Antarctica - Synechococcus sp. Ace-P (PacBio error correction) | ecosystem: Environmental > Aquatic > Non-marine Saline and Alkaline > Saline ... | reverse complement strand
CAACGAATGATAAGGAAAAGACGATGACAAAACTCGCCATTGGGACTGGGTTGTGATGGGGGGCCGATGGCCGCACATCTGCCCCAAAAAGCAGGGCATTGACGTGACCGTCTATAACCGCACCACAGAAAAGGCCCGCACATGGGCGCAGACCCATAGCGTACCATGGCCGAAAACGCCCAAAGCCGCCGCCAGAGGGTGCGAAATCGTGTTCCTGCGTGGGCAATGATGATGATCTGCGGTCGGTTTGCCTTGGGCGACGATGGCGCCTTTGCGGGAGATGACGAGGGCGCGATCTTTGTCGACCACCACCACCGTATCGGGCCGGCCGTTTCACGCGCCGAATTACATGCGGCTGCGGCTGCGGGCCAGATCAGCTTTATTCGATGCGCGATTTCGGGCCGGTCAAGCGGGCGCCGAGAATGGCCAACTTGTCGATTATGTGCGTCGGCCCGGCGTCTGGGCCTCAGGTGGGCGGACTCCCTTCAGCGCGTTTGAAAGAGCGTTGCCCGTGATGGAAGTCTACGCCAAATCTGCCCGTCGCCTGCGGCGACAGCGGCCGGCCAAATTGACCAAGATGTTGTAACCAGACGCCATCGCCGGTCTGTCAAGGCCTGAGCGAGGCGCCTTCCATTTCGCCCTCAGAAGGCCGGATTGGACGGCGCGAGTGGTCGAGGTGATCAGCCAAGGGCCGCTGGGCGCAGCTGCAGATGGCCAAACCGATACGAGACGAGACTGGATGATAAATTCGACCACGGGTTTCCGCCGTAGATTGCGATGCGCGAAGGACGGTGGATTGTCTGGACACTGGCAACGAAATTGAACCCGAAGCCTGCCCTGTCACGGCGCCTTGGTCGACCAGTTCTATAAAGAAGTCAGAAAATGGGTGGCGGGACGTTGGGATACACCCCCCATCGGCCGGTTCAAACGACTGAACGCTTGGCTTTAGGGAAAAAAGCGCCCGACCCCGCACAGATGCAGGTCGGCGTATCCCTTAGGGCGAATGATGCGCGAGTATTATGTTGCCTTCGAGCGTCGCGCCAAGACGCAGACCGGCGCGGCCGGAACACCGCCGCCACGACAGGGGCAGCCACGGGTCGTTCGTGTTCTGGCTCCACGCTTTCCCACGCGTCCGAGATGACATTATTCCAGATCGGCCCCCGCAGCCCAACCAGGGAGCGGCGGAAATCGCCTTAGGGCGTTTCGGTTCATAAAGAACAGCACGTGCGGCATATTGCTGCGCCCAATTTTGCCAGCCCGCCCAGTTGCCTTGGTGACAGAGGTAAAATCGACCAGTCACATTGTTTTTACTTGCAGGCGCGCCACCGGCCATAGGCCCCGCCAAAGCCAAGCCCGCTTCGGTCACCAGCGCCATCACAAGCATTTGCCGTTCGATTATCGCGCCAGTTGCGCGTGTTTGCGGATAGGTGCGGGTTTACATTCGCGTCAAGCGTGGCTTTACACGCCGCCATCGATCAATCCCGCTGCCCACGCCTGCCCCACCACCGCTTGCCACATTGCCGCCAACGCACCCGCCCCGCTTGCATCGCCACCCAAGCAAAAAGCCCGGCGCGAGAAAATGTGGTTGTTCATAGTATTCTGCCTGTTAATATCAATACCGGTTCCATCGTTTCCTGCGAATCTTATGCGCAAAACCCGCGGAGTGTCACGGATTTAGGGCCTAAATCGGCGTATGATCTGCCACGTTTGCCGTGATTTTACCGCGAAGAGCCAGAAAAACCGTTCATCAGCCGCGCCACTGCCAGGGGCGAAATAGTCAACACCCCGGCGCCAGCCCGCCACGCTTAAAAGCCCATGCAGGCTTCCATCATTCACGCGTTCTTCGTGAGGCCAGCCATTCCTGCCGCAGCGGCCTTGCACCATGCCCTGTGTATTCCCCCGACAACCTGATAGGCAAAAGTGGGGGCGCCAAAACTGGATTTCACGCGGTTGGCAGATATCAAGGTAACGGCATGCCGGGTTTGACCATGACCATATCGGCCCCCTCGCGACAGGTCACGTTCAATCAGGCCAAACGCCCTTCGTTACTGTTGCGCGTAAATCCAATTTGATAGCGTCTTTTTGTCGCCGCGTCCAGTGCGTCCTGATGCACCAACGCAATCGCGGAAACGGCCGATAGAACGCCAGAGCGTAGTGTCGCGCGCTAGCTCATGATCATCACATCCGAGATGTGGCCGCCTTCAAGGCCTGCGCGGGCGATCGCGGCGCATACGCCCGTCCATCATTCCGACTCCGATGATATCGCGCCCGCATCCGCCTTGTGCCAGCGACCGATCTGACCAGTCGCTTCGACCGTACGATCATCACGATGATACCGTCTGGCGACAAGCCATCGTGACCGTTTGATATATAGGATCAGCGCCACATACCGTCATGATGACCATTATCCGGCCCACAGCCTTGCGGATCGCACGAATGGCGCAGGTTGGCATTGCTTTTGCGGATCCACGCGCCGGGCACACTCCTCGTCCGGTTCACTCGATTCGGTGGTAGGAGAATGCGAAAGATTGGCCACATGGCCCCGATACCAAGAATCCGCGCCTCGCGAGCGGCCTCGACCCAGCCTTGCGACGCCTACGACGATAGACACCGGGCATAGAGGGCACCGGCTCTTCCATGCCGTTCGCCGCTTGACGCACATAAGACCGGCCAGATCAAATCCCCCAAGACAACGTGTTTTCACGCACCAAGGCGCGCACACCTTCGGATTGGCGGGTACGACGCAGGCGGGTGGCGGGAAAGGGGCTTGTTGGTCTCATGGCTAAAATACCTTCAGATGCTTGACGCAAGGCTGTGCCATGTATTTTTGCCACGGCTCAAGGCGGTTGGAGAATCCGCTACCGTCGTTATGACTGGCAGTGGATTGTAGCGGCAGCACGTCTGAACGCAAGATGTTCACTCAAAAGACGAGCGCCACCTTGACCCGCTAATCAGACAATCTTCGAAGTCATCGACATAGCGATCTTTCTCCAAACCTGTGGTACTGGATGCCGTAGCGTGGTAGGTCTGTCGTCGGCCATCATGGGTGTGGGACTGCTTCCTTGGTGCGTGCCTGTTGATTTGGTGTTGCGCGGCACGGCGCCCAATGGCGAACAGGCGCTGCTGACCTCGAGGGATTTGGCCCGCACAATGTGACCGTATCTTTATATCACAGCAAGTGTCAGGCATCTGGATATAGGCCTTAACTTAGCTTTTTCATGGACGATGCTGTATTACACTGGCGATATTCTTACCAACTTTTGAATTCGCCCAAGCGGTGCTGCTACTGGCGTTTCCGCTATCGTTGCGTTGGCCTTCTCGAGCGTGTTCTACGCGCCCTTAGCACAATTCGTGCAAAAAATTCCGCCACCGGCGAACGGTCTGATCAAACGCTCTAACCGTCACCGTGCTTTACACCCAGATCATCGGAATGTTCTCTATTTTCGTCACATCGATTGTGGGGATGTACAAAAACCTTATACGCGCGTCCGTATTGGCGGTTTGAAAAAACACCCGCGATCGAACAGGTAACTGCTGATGTCACATGAAATCCCGAAATCACGCTGTCGGCGTCCCGAAGGCTTGAATGCACTATTGCCACGTGCTCTGAACGAACTGGGGCAAAAAGTGGCACGCCCACATCTGTTGCAATTGCACCATGACAAGCGCACCTGGCCAAGCGATGCAGGCCGCGTTGCGCTTTTTCATCGCGCGCCGGAGGTGCCGTTGTTGTGTTTCCGAGCTGGATTGTTTGCCCTTATGACCGTGTGTCGCGCCCATACGCCGAATATTCGGCGCCAGCGCATGGCGACGTTGGCAGGGCCTGTGCACGGGATTGCCGGACCAATTCATTTTTGCCTCATCACCTCTCTGAACGCCGCGACGCAACGTGGGCTGCGTCCCGGCACGCCGAGTGTGCCATCGCGAAATGCCGCGTTTTCCGCGTGTGGGGACCGTATCGACGAATCCGCCATTTGACGGGTCGGATTTTTGAGTCGCGTTTATTGGGATTTGTGTTGCAAAAGCCGCCGACGGGTAACCGACACTGGAGCGGACCTTACGCAGATCCGCTTATTGTGCTGGCATATCTACTTGATCATTTTTACCACGCTGTGACCTTCGGCACCCCGTTGCGGTTTGTATCTGTATTGGCGACACGCTGGACGGCGCGCGCCGCCTTTGATTCCCTGCCACGCAGCGCCCACCATCTGAAAAGCTCGTGAACTGATCGAACTGGCCCCCGTCAGCTGAAAGTTCATTCGGACGAAAGCCGCGATCACCCGTTATTCGCCAGAACTACCGGATCGAATTTTGGGGCGCAGGGCACCGATGATCCGCTTTTTACGAGGCGATCAGTGCAGGCCGCAAGCATCAGTGCGGCAAACAGCGGGATGTCTTCTTTCCGAGAGCTTGAAGACGCTGTTTGATTACGTGCCGCAAGCCACGATCACGCTGGACGACCAGCTCACTGCGCCAGCCCTGTCACGGATGCGGACAGCATCGCCGACCAGTATGAAACCCGCAGGCTGGCCATGGCGAACCGGTCAAAGATGTGACAGCCGTGTATAACCCGCGCCGCACCGAAGGGCTGTTACCTGCGAATTACCGCCATGGAAACCGCGTTGATCGGCAGCCGCGTGATTTGATTTTTAAGGCGCTTGCCCCACAGCCGACGGGACCAAATGTGCTGGATGCGGGGGGCGTTTGCGGCGCCGTAACTTTGCACCTGAACGACAACAGGAAACTGTTAAAGCCTTTTTTTTTTCTGCGGAAGGGGCTTTTTTAAGGGCAAAACGCGCATTTTTTTTTTTTTTTTTTTTTTTTCTTAAAAAAAAAACTTCAAGACGGCCCCGTGCGTCATCGCCAGCTATTCGATGGTTGCCCGGGAACGGTTGACCGCCTGATCGAAGACGAAGGCATGAGGTGAAACCATCGCAATCAAGAACGGCACGCGATTGGAAAACGCGGACTGACATCTGGCGCGTTTGTGGCGGTTGGACACGGGTTCGAGGCCCCCCTGGGAAAGCGGCAGCCAGCACGTCAAAGCTGACTGTTATCTCTGAGCAGGATATTCTTGGCCGACCGTTTTGATCCGCTCTGCCAAGCGCAAACAGCTGCGTGCCGATAAACTTCCTGAGCTGAAACCCCAATCGCTGAGCCCCGGTGATCTGGTCGTCATGTGGATCACGGACGTTTTGGCCGGTATCGGGGATGGGATGGTCGACCGGCTGCCGGTGTCCGCCACGAATGCCTTGCCTGCTGCGAATACGCGCGAAAACTCTAAACTGTATTTGCCCGTTGAAAATATGAAACTGCTGTCGCCGGTATGGTTCACGACGAAGGATTGCCCTCGACAAGCTTGGCGCGGTGTCGGTGGCCCAATCCAAAAAGCCAAGCTCAAGGCACAGCATCCGCGAGATGGCGCGACAGCTGGATCCGCATTCGCCGCCGAACGTGCCGCTGCGCAAAAGCCCCCGTGATGGATCCGCCGCCAGGCCATGCTGGATGCGTTTCTGCACGCTTCCCCTATGCCGAAACCAGATGATTTCAGCTTAGCGCGATCTCCGGACGCTGCTGGACCGATTGACCAGCGCAATCCGATGGACCGGTTGATCTGCGGCGGACGTGGCTTTAGGCAAAACCGACAGTGCAAATTGCGCGCGGCCTTTGCTTGCTGCCGCATGGCGGGGCTACAGGTGGCCATTGTTGCGCCCACGAACCCTTGTTGGCACGCCAGCACTATAAATCCTTCAGCCGAACGCTTTCGTGGTTTCCCGCTGAAGTACGCAGCTTGTCCCGCTTTGTCAGCGCAAAAGAGGCGAACGCCACGCGCGATGCATCACCCCGATGGCCACGCTGGATGTGGTCGTTGGCCACTCATTTGGCCGTTGCTGGCGAAAAGCGTCAAGTTCAAGAACCTCGGCCTGCCCTGTCATCGACGAAGAGCCAGCCAACCACTTTGGCGTTTAGTCACACAGAGGCGCCTGAAGGCGATTGCGCCACGGATATTCACGTGCTGACCCTCACCGCGACGCCGATCCCGCGCGACCCTGCAGCTAGCCTGACGCCGCGTTGCGCGACCTGTCGATCATCGGCACGCCGCCCGTCGAACCGTTTGGCGCATCCGCACCTAGTTGGCTCAGTGAATTGACGCCGTAACCTTACGCGAAAGCGCTGCCTGCGCGAGCATTATCGCCGGGCGGGGCAATCCTTCTTACGTGGTGCCGCGCGCGATTTACCGATCTTCCAGAGATCGAGGCGTTCTTGAAAGGAGCCAACTTGCCCGAGCTCACCTACCCTGTCGCCACGGCCAGGATGGCCGCCGGAAGAGTTGGACGACCGGATGAACGCGTTCTACGCACGGCCCAAATATGACATCTTGCTAGCGACCACCATCGTTGAATCCGTCTGATATTTCACGACGGCCAACAACATGATCGTGCACCGTGCCGATATGTTCGGACTTGCGCCAGCTGTATACAGACAGGGGCAGGGTGGGCCGACCAAAACCCGCGCCTATGCCCTATCTTACAACCAAACCCACGCGCCAAGCTGACACCACTGCCGAAAAACGCCTGCGGGTGTTGGGCAGCCTCGACACGTGGGAGCGCGGCTTTACGTTGGGTCAAGATCTGGATATTCGTGGGCCGCGCAACCTGCTGGGCGAGAGCCAATCCGGCCAGATGCCGCGATGTGGCTTTGAGCTGTTACCAGATCCATGCTGGAAGACGCGAGCCCAAGATCAAGTCGGGGCGAGGATGGAAGTCGTGATGACGGACGATGGCCAATGGGCACCGCAAATCAATCTAGGCGTGACCGGTTGCTGATCCCGGAGGACTATGTTGCCCGATCTGGATGTTGCGTCTTGGCCTCTTATCGTCGCCTTGTTGGCTGACCACCAAAGTCGAGCTTGAAGGCCTTGCTGCCCAGAGCTGATCGACCGCTTGCAAGGCTCCCACGCGAGGTGAACACGCTGATGCTGTGATCCGGATCAAGGCGGATGCTGCCCAAAACGTGCGGGAATTGCCAAGCTCGACGGGGGCCCCAAGGGTGTCACGATCCAGTTCCATAACCGATAAATTCGCCCGCCCGAAAGGGTTGGTTAGCTTTCATTCATGACCAACCGTGGGCTGCGCGAAAGTCAAAGAGAACAAAATCGTTGTCAAACGGCTGGACTTGGAAAACCGATGCCGACAAGATCAAAGGGGGCTTTTGCCATCGCCGCGTGATCTCTGCCGAGCACGTGATCGCCAAGGAAGAAGCAGACCAAAAAAACAAAAGCGCTGACCCGTTGCGGGGCAGGCTCTTTCATGATTGCCTGCCGTATAAGGACCGGATCGCGTCACGGTATAAAGCGACGGTACACCAATCTGCTTCATATTCTCATTAACTTCATTCAGTTTGCATATGCCATAGGCGCTGGCCAGCTTGTGCCAAATACTGCGCCTCGTCGCTGCGTATCAAGATCGATCGCCAGCAGAACATGGCGTAGATTGCGGCGCCCAAACGCATTCTGGCGTTTGGGGCAACCAACGCCATCACGTCCACTGGTTGCCGCCATCTGAGCCTGAACAAATGCGGCCTCGTCGCCGTCAGCTTCGTCCAGATGGTTCAGCAGCTTTCGCGTTCATGTCATCAAAGACACCGTCTGATTTCGCCCGCTTGGAATCATCGCGCGCGATCATAAGGCTGCGGTCGCCTCTTGATCGGCGCGACGGGTGGGGTGATTGCAGGCTGGGGTTGCTGGCGAATTTGAGAGTTCAAAACGGCACGAAGTTCAGCCTCGGGCGTTCAGGGCGCTGATGGGTTTCTTTGCCCCTAATCACCAAGAGCCCGCCGGCACCGCCAGACCGCCCAACAGGCCTCCCAGCCGCCTGAGGAGCTGTGTTGCCACGGCGCGCCTAACTGGTTTAAACAATCCGCCTAGACCGCCGCCGCGTGGCCCCCGAAGAACCGCCCATCAACCCGCCAAGCCGATATCTTGTAAGCCGCCGCCGCTCCGGCCCGACGGTGGTGCCACCTGTCAACCGCCAAGCAGACCGCCCAAGCCGCCGCCCACTGCTGGCACGGCCGGACGTGGATTTGTTCTTGTTCATCATGGCGTTGGCCCATATTGGCCAAGCCACGCGATGGCCACTTTTGCCAATGTTTTCATCAAGCTCATGTCGGGTAATCCTTCTGGGTCTGATCGACTGCCCAAGTCTGTTTGTAGTTGCCGAGCAAAACAAACGTGAAGATCGCGGTGGAGTTCCCGCCCTGAAAGTTGCGTGAAGTGTGGGGAACGGGGCGACTGGCGCCGCGTCCCGCTGTTTTAGCGTGCCGCAGAGCGTCGCGGGGACGAATTTCCTGCGTTGTGGGGGCGCGGTGCAGCTTCGGGCGTCAGTTTCCTGCGAACGGGCCGGGCAAGGCGGCGACAGTCGGTGGAACGGCGTCCATATCGCCGCGACGGCCTGCATTGATCATCGCCTCTATCGGTGGTTGCGCGGGGTGATTCACGCAGGTTGGCTGCCTTAATACCACTGCCTGAAGGGTTCGGGACTCGGATGCGATACGTTCTTAGCATTGCGTTCATGCCAAATTTGGCAAAGACGCGCGGTCGGTGAACTGCATCAGGCTGCAAGCATCGGCCTGAAAGGCCATGGAAAGCATGGGGGTGAAATCAGCACCATCGTCTGCATCAGAGACAGCAGCGCGTTCAATTCAGACGGGATCCTCGGCTTTGGGGTTGTGATCCCGATCTTGCGGCAAAGCGTTTAAAGTGTTTCAGCCAGGGCCTCGTCGATCAGCAGCCGGGCCATGGCGTGCCACAATCTCTGTCGCTTCGCGACACCGGATTCAGATCGCTCAGCCTGCTTGCAACAGGACGTCGACCGAGCTGAGCCATGTTCCACACTGCGATCTGCGGCTGGTTGGCATAGCATAGCGCCCTTGGCGGTCGATCGAGACTGAACACGCGATTGGGTGGAATGCCGTCCATAAAGGGCACAGGGCCATAATCGATTGTTTCGCCCGAGATGGCCGCAGATTGTCCGTTGTTCATGACCCCGTGGATAAAAGCCAACGGACAATCCACCGCCTGCGGATCAGATTCGCTTGGGCGGCACAAAACGGCACGCCAACAATTCCCAAAGGACCATCGGCTTGCGGATAGCTGACGCTGCTATGGCGTAATCGGTCAAACGACGCAGGTTTTCGCGGTTCTCGCCCCGATGGGCCAAAACCACCTAAAACTACCCACGCGCAAATGTGCTTGCGGCGACGCGGTCAGCACCGCCCACCGGGCAGGGCGGTTCGCGAAACACGTTGCTTCTTCCGCCTTTGCCACCGCTGCCAAGGCACGTGTTCGTTGGGATGGGATGCCAAGAGCGTGCATCGCCTCGACACCACGTATTCGCGTAGCACCGGCCCCAGCCAGCACGCCCCGTCGCCACCACGCGAATACGGCGTGCGGCCCGATCCCTTGAGCGAGATGCGCGTACGCATCCCGCTTTGGTCCAACACTTCGCCCAGCAGGATCGCCGCGGCCATCGCCGAGCTGCGGATTTATAGTTGCGCCAAAACTGATAGCCCGCGCATACGCTGCGCCCAACGGATTCGGCACCCTTTTTGGCGCACCTCGTTGCCCCCGAATATATATATCAGATCGTCAGACGATCCGTGCGGTGATCCCCAGCGCTTTTGGCCAAAGGCGCCATTGAACGCCACAGTTTGGGGTCAAGAGCCACAGGGGCGGCTTTGTGCGCTGTGGAAAAAGCCATTCGGGGCAACGCCCGCCCATAGCTGTTATCGAAGGGGCTGTTAATTTCATAAGCAGATATAGGGTCCACGCCGCCCTTTGTGCCCAGCCCGCGTCAGAAATTGCCGCGACGATTGAACATTATAGTTTTCACGAGGGCCGAGAAAGCCCGCACGGTGGTACAGCTTTATGCGCGATTCTCGTTGCCGCGCTCGTACCCTCAAGGTGGATCGCACGCCCAGGACCACCGCCCGCCCAATGCGTTCGGGTACGGCCAGCAACGCTTTCGGGTGCGCATACCGCACCGCGCGACACCGCGGCCGCACATAGATTCGTCGATGATTGCGTCCAGACCGCCAAACTCCACCGACCATCCGAAGGCTGTGATGATGATATAGCCGATGGTGTTGCCCACGAGCCGGGCAATTAGATAAGCAACACCGTTAAGCGTCCCTTCCAGCAGCGGGCCAAGACCGTTGTAGGCGGTCGTTCATCCGCTGCTCTATCCCTGGTCTCGCATGAAAGCTGGCCACAGGGCGAAACCAACCGTCCAGATCTTCGGGCTTGCGAGGGTGAATGACGCCGCTCATTAGACGGGCCAGCCGTTTCCGTCCAGCAGCGCAAAGAAAACCGTCGGCGTCCAGACATTCATAAAGGTCGCATGGGGCCGCGTCTGTTCACCCCCACAATCGGCCACGGTCATGGCCCATGGTAGCCTCTGGACTGTGTCTCGATCTCTACGTTTTGATGTGGCGGCCGCTGAACAAATCGGGATTGATCAGATAAGCGGTCACACATGGGTCATGCAGGGAGCCCCGTCAGAGCCGTATTTCTCTTTGTCGAAACGTTCGAAAAGTCGCGTCATTCTCGGCAACGGCGACGCCCGCAGGCGCTGCCAAGCGCGCGGAAGGCAATTCATTGCGGGCCTTGGTCACCAGCGCCTTATGGGTCACATCGAGCGCATCACGACGATAGGTGCCGCCTGATTTGAACACAAGGTCAGCGCGCTTGCGGCGTCGACGTAAATTTGAATTCGGCAGTAGGTGTGCATGCTTCCCGCCTTCGAAATAGCCGCGCCCCATCAGCACGATCTTGGCAATGCGGTCGCGAATCGGGGGCTTTCACAGCGCGGTCGCGATTATTGGTCAGGCCGGCCCTAGGGGGCACAAGGGTGACCGTACCTGGTGCGTCCGCGCAAGGGTATCGATGATGAAATTCAACGCGTGCCCCTCGCCAACGACATCGTTAGGCTCCGGCAGGGTCGGGGCCATCCAATCCGGTTATGCCGCTGCCACATGCTCAGCTGTGACCAGATCGCGACCAAGGACGGTCGCAGCCGGCAAATATTCTTTACGTCGGCGTTTGCGCGCCAGCTTCACAAACAATCGCGCATTTCGGGAGTGAGGTCCAGCGGGCACCGTTTCCCCGCGGACACAGGTGATTGGCCAGAATGTCGATCTTCTTCCGGGTCTTGCCAGAGCGACAAGGATCGCGACGGCATTTCATCCTGGACCGGGGTCCGTATCGATAATTATCTTGCGCGTGTCATGGTTTTCCTGCTCAAAGTGGTGGCAGAGCCTTGCCGCAACTGCCGGCCGCTTGTCCAGCAGGCTCGGGCTTGGCTAGCTGCGTTCCGCCGTTTTACATCATCCCACCAGCGCGTCCATTTCGGCCAGATCGCTGTTTCCGACGGCGTAATTTACCCTGGCGCGCCAAGCGGCCTCTACGCCGTTAGAACCGACGCGATAAATTATTAGCATGGCGGCGCGCAAGGGCAGCTTCGGCGTTCCTCTACCCCCAGATTGACGCCCCAGATTGGCCAAATTAAACGACATCAGGTCACCGTATTCCTCGGTTTTACTTCGGCGTGGGTCAGGGTATCGCGTTGCCTCGACCAGTTCGGCGCTTCTTCGGTTGATCTTGCGAGACGTTCATCGAACCTTTCCGGCCAGTCAAAGCCCACGCGGCCGGCGCGCCTTTTGCAACTTATAGGCGCGCCAGCAACCCGGAAGGCCCCACGGCCACGCCATCAAGCGTCCCCCCTTGCGGCCTTGCCGGCACGTTCTGCCGCTTTTGATCTTCTCCCAGTTCGGCGCGTCTGTTGGTCTGCGGATTTATCACGGCTTTCGTCGCCAAAAACATGGGGCTGCCCGCGCCCGCACCATCTTGTCCGAGATATTGCGCACCACCGACTGAAAGAAAAAAACTGAAACGCCCCGGTTCTTCTTTCGCCCATGCAGTGTGAATAGACGGTTCTGAGCCAGCAGATCGCCCCAACTCTCCCTCAAGCTCGGGCCAGTCGCGCCGTTCAATGAGCATCGCAAATTCTACGCTTCTTCAATGCGTATAGGGGGCGATGTGTCCCAAATCCTGTTCGATATCCCACGGCATCCGGTTTGGGGATCGCGTAGGCGGTGTCTGACTATGATATTCTCCCAGCAAGCGAAGGTTATGAGTTATTTATTCGATTAACTTTAAAGTTCCATCCCGGCGTCCTGGATCGTGGATCAACGCATCATTTCTTGTTCGGAAGCCTATGCCAGTCCCACCATTGTCTGATGTGCAGATTGCAGCCTGACCCAAGATCCCCACAGGGAGTATCCAGTAATGTGTCACGTCGTCAACACTGCTTTTATCGCGAAATATTATTTGCTTCCCCCCAGATGTACAGAGTGGCGCAGAATCTTGCACACGATCCCTAGCTTGTTTCGGTGATTATGATACTGTGCTTAAAACAGAGCGTCGTTTGTGGTGTTTTTATGGCCGACCGCCTAGCGTGCGAATGTTAGGCGTTGGACGAAAGCTGCCACAGAGAGGTATTACGACAACAGCATTGTTGCGATTATGCAGTGGACGGGCAATGCCGAGGCCGGCACCAATCGGATTGCGTGCGATATGGACGCGCCTGCCGATCCCCGAGGAAACCGGACTGGACTATTGCAGCACTCCGACGTTCAGCCAAGTATGTCAACGCCTTTTGCTGTCTATGTGCGGGCATTAAATCTCACGAATGCACGCTTTGGCGCTGTTGCATTGTCGAAATACTCGGTCGGAACGCGCAATTTCTCAGGAGCGTCGTCGCGTTGAACTGATTTTCATACGCGTTCCGATAGAAACCGCGGCGAGGGCTCGACTTGTGATGGTCTGAGGTAATGTCTATTCTAGACTCTTTGTGATCATCGGGCCAATGGTCTATGCGCCTTGCACATTTTCCTTTTTATCGTGTGCCCTACCCTTGCTTTGAAAAAGGAAATATAAATATTAAATATGGTGTTGCTTGGGGGCTTTGGTTTTGTATACGTCTCTTCCCGGCGCTAATATGTATTTGGCCGCGTGCGTCTGATGAATTGCACATTCTACATCAGCGGCTTGTGCTGTACTTCTAGTGGTGCCACGCCACATCTGACCCGCGGATCCTGGTTGTTGCAGCCAATTGACGCCTTAGGTTATTTGTGCCACTGCAACATAGCAAACTTGATATCTGTGAAGTCTCTGCATGCCATCATGGCGCAGCTGATTTCTGTGGTGATCTCTTGTCACGCTAAATTCAACGTGGGTCACTTACGAGGATAACGTGTCCTCCAACGCGTGCCGTTTATCAATGTGACGGACGCAGCTTTGACAAACGATTCGTTTGCTATGGCGCGAGTGGTCGATTCGTCCGGATGGTTTATATGTCTGAGGGATCGTAACGCTCTGTCTAGGTCAGGCCGCTTCATCGCTTATGATAGTGCATGCGGACGACGGCTTTTGATATATGAAAACTGGGGCTTATCCACGCGGACGGTTGTATATCCACCCACGATTATTATCAGGATTGAGTCCCAGCCAGGCTGTCAGTTGGAATCGCTGTCTGTGTATGATTGCTTGGTTTTGTGAGGGTCGAGGATCCACGTCGAGTGGCATAGCAGATCAATGGCCGCGATATTCGGGGGCAGAAGATTTCAGCTATCATGCTGAAAACGCCCCAAAATGTTCTGTATCTGTTTATGCGGACATGTGGCAATGAGATATTATCTGCATGGTGGGTCTGCACCATGCCGGTTACTGTGAATGTATCTCCTATGAGATTTTTCTGACGATGAAATTCTGCGCTTCTCACAGTCGTGGGAACGCATCCTTCTTTGCCCGTATCGTCGAGCGGGCCCAACCAGTGGAGCCAAGTGATATGGGTTTAGAAGGACGCGAAGAACAAGTAGATCAGGCTCCCGTTTACGCGTGACGAACTGAAAGGCCCCAAGCTTCGAGAAAACGCCTTGGCGCGCGACGTCCCTTCTACGGCGGCGTCATATATCTCTATAGACCTACGTCGGCGTTAGTATATCTGCCGTGACCGGGCGTGCGTCGGCACTCAGCCGTGGCCAACCGACCCGGCCACGCGTTTGGTCCCGCGCGCCGATCGCGAGGCGTCGTCCTTTGCAGGCCCTTTATGATCCGCCTTACGTTGGGATTTCGACGTGTCTTGAGCGATTTGCAATCGCATTGATTACGGAGTGCATCTGGACGTTTTCGACTTAGTCATGCCACACCAGCCAGTTCCCTCAGAGAGGCATGTAACCAGCCATATCAGAAGGATTTTACGTGGAGGTGATGCGGGTGCGGGCAATGTGTCGGTGGGCGTGTCGTATCGACTTTATATCAGCTTCCCGATCCTCAAGGCCTTATGCCCGGAAAAAATACGGCTCCTATCAGTCTGTTACAGATTCGACATGCGCATTTTCAGATTACATGTCTACCGATTGATGATATGGACCGGATCGACCACGGTTAGCGAAGTTCTACAAAGCCGTAAAATCGTTTTTATCGAATACGCTTGATCCCGGAAATCTTCGGTCAAGTGGGCTATAGAATAGCGACCAATACCGGTACACGAATGTTGGGGTTTCACCAATACGATCGATAAGCTCGCGAAGGTCCATGAAAAAGGTTCACAAAGGCCGCAGTTGCCTAATAAACTATAGTGCTGGCGACCGTTACGGCTTGTTATCTGTGGACATCGATATGATTGCGCTTGACATCCGGCGGCATTTTGCCCACACTGGGCATCTAGGCACGAACCGGTCTGGGGCGAGCTCACGTGCGCCGGCAGCGGCGATCATGATGCGGGATCTGGCCGGCATCAACATTGTGGGTCTGGCGGGACAGGTGTGTCGATTGGTGTCTCCTGGCTAACGTTTGCGGACAAACCGGTCGCGACTATGCGATTGCCGGGGCCCAGTTGTGTGGCTGACTGAAAATCGTGTGTATGTCTGTTGGGATTTGAGAATCATAAGGCGGAGTGCAGTGCTCTAAGTGGGCAGGAAAATTAACAACATGGTGGAGCAGTTCTGCTCCGGCGGTGACGCTCGCTCGGGGAGTTTAATCGTGTGCGAGAATTGATTGAGGGTGAAATACGAATATATTATGATGTAATTGTATATCCGTGGGTGTCGGTGTGTGCATTTTACGTGTTGTTGGGAGCTAGCATTTGCGCTATAGTGGACGTCATGATTGCTTCGCTGCCGCCGGCCTGGTCGCTGGGAACTTGTATGCTGTCGACAGGGCACCGGGTGACTATCCGGTCAGAGGGTGGTTTTATGGCAGTGCGTCGAATCTGGGACTAATGACGCTCTGCGTTCTTGCACAAATTTCGACACCCGCCATAGCTAGTAGCTACCCCGCACAGAAGCGTGTGGAGATTGCAGCGGCTCCAGCGCTGCTATGTCACGGGGTCAAGGTTTTGTGGTTTTTGGGGCTTTCCCTATTACACCAGCTTCGACGCTGTCATCGCAGGTCGAGGCCACGCGGACCATTTCCCGAGCCGGTCGTTTCTGGCGCGTTGCGGTTTGGGCCGCCCTGTCAGTAAGTTCTGGGTGTGAACCGCTTAAAGCGTTTGCAAAAGGTTCTGGCCCAGGCCGGGGTTCTGATCGCCAGGTGCAAGACCGGGGACTATGATTTTTTGCCAATGTCGCTTCCAATCATCGGGGAGCACATTTCAACGACCATTCTGCACTGCGCGGCAAATCGGCGGCCGTTCACATTCAAGGCAAGATTTGTTTTGCCCCCTAGTTCGGACCCGTTTTGCCCCTTCGCGGTCCGTTTTTTGCCAAATTTAGGCATTTTTCAAAACCGGTTTTGCGGGCCAGTGGTGCGTGTGATATTTTGAGAAAGCTGTACCTATTTTCTCTTTGTTGGAAG
>Ga0163217_1103103_pt1 | contig 15917 bp, 19 predicted proteins | sample SynspAceP_FD_185933 | JGI IMG/M metagenome (GOLD analysis project Ga0163217, IMG submission 185933) | Saline lake microbial communities from Ace Lake in Antarctica - Synechococcus sp. Ace-P (PacBio error correction) | ecosystem: Environmental > Aquatic > Non-marine Saline and Alkaline > Saline ... | reverse complement strand
TTGTGTTGAGAGAGATCTGGAGCCCTGCCCAGCTTCGGGCGCTGATGCCAGCCCTGGCAAACAAAGACCTACTTCAAACTTATGGCGGCCAGGGGCCACTGCCTTCGCCGTCGCTGGCGGCGATTACCGAGAGCTGCAGCGTATCCGGAGCTGGGGCCCGTTCACGGGATCCATCTGGCCGTGGCTGGCGGCTCAGACCAGGGTCTGCGCGCTGAATCTTGGACGGTCATCTGCGGTACGTGCCGCCCCATCGGCTGGCGCTTACCGAAAAAAATGTGTCCAGTGGCTGCGTGCTGCCGCTCTGGGGTTTGGCCCTGGCAGCGGCGATGAACTGTTGAATCGGTGATTGCGGAGCTCCCGGTGTGGTGGCGTGGCCTGCCGGGAGCTGGCCACACCGTGAGGGCTCACGCTCAGCACCCTGCGCGGTGCGGCTCGATCCTGCCCGGGTTCAGCGGTGGCCAGCGATGGGCCGGCTTGACGCTCTTGATCAGGCCCTCACTCCGCGCACCCGCCTGGGTGGTGCTCTCCCACCTGCTTTGGGCAAACACCGGTCTGGTGAGCCGATCGACAGCGGTTGCGGCCCAGCGGCTGGAGGCCACCACCCTCGCGCAATCCCGGTTGCTGTTCGATTGCCGCCCAGTCGGTGGAGGTCCCTGCCGGGCGTGCGGCAGCCTCGCGCGGCATATCTACGCCTTCACGGCCACAAGTGTGTTGCGCGTCCAGAGGGCCTGGGGGTGTGGCCCTGTCGGAGCGAATCCTCAGCGCATCAAGAACGACGCGTGGGGGGATGGCGCGCCTGGCCAATGAGAACGATGCGGCCTTGATGGCCCGCGGTGGTGGCCATGATCCGTGGCACCACGATTGGTCCGCCGCTTCGAGGAGCCACCTCCTGCGCGCCTTTGATGGGCCGGGTGCGCTGCTCGCTTGAACTGCTGGAGCGGTCGGAGGGGCGCCGGCTGTCTGGCCTTTTCCGCGAGCGCAGCAGCCAGCTCTGGCTTGGTCTTCAGGCCATCCAGGCGAAACCCTGCTCCAGGAGCCGCCGCCAAGCTGGTACTGCGTCCAGTGTTGAACTGGAGGCGATGGCCGGGCTGGGGGGGGGGGGCCCCCACCCCCCAACCCGCCGGGGGGGGAATCTCTGGTTGGAACAACTGGGCCAGCAGGGGAGTTTGGCTGCGCAGCCTGATCACCCCCCACTTGTCTCGCGGGGCCTCACCCACGCCTGACCACCACCAGCGAGGGAGGTGGAGCAGCTGTTGGCCGCCGCTCAACTCCTTTCTCCACTAGCCTAGTGCCCGGATGGGTGTCAGGCCGGGGTCGTCAGTCCAGGGCTGCTTTCGGGATCGAACATCGGCCTTAAGGACCCAACCGGCCAGCAGAGCCCCCACGATTGGGGCCAGCCCAGAAACAGCACAACTGGCCCACGGCCTGGCCTCCGACCCAGAGCGCCCACACCGGTGCTGACGGGCAGGGTTCACCGAGGTGGTTGGTGACAGGAATACTGATCAGGTGAATCAGGCTCAGGGAGGGAGACCAATCGGCACGCCGGCGGATGGCGCGAGCTGCCCGTTTGTGGTGGCGCCGAGCATCACCAAGCAGAAGACGAAGGTGAGGATCACTTCGATCACTAGCGCAGAGAGCAAGCCGTAGCACACCGGGGGAGTGGGGCACCGAAAAGCCATTGGTGGCCAAAGGATGCTGCCGGTCAGTTCAAAACCGGGGCGCCCACTGGCGACCAAGCTGATCACGCCACCGCGATCACGGCGCGAGCACCGGGGCGACCGATTGTAAGGCAGCAGCCCGGAGCCTGGAAACTTGCCGCCGGCCAGAGGCCGAAGCTCACGGCGGGATTGATGTTTGCAGCGGGAAATATGGGCCGATGGCATTTAAACATCGTTAAACAGGGTGAGGCCGAAGGCGATCGAACGCGAGAAAACCGAGGCCCAGGGGGTGGCGGCGCGCGTTGTCATAGGGAAAGACGGCATGCCACACGGCGCTGCCGCAGCCACCGAGGACAAGCCAGAAGGTCCAATCAGTTCGGCTAGGTAACTTTTTGCGGCATCGCCAACTTTGGGGACATGAATTGAAACCGGTTGGTCGAAGAAAGGGCGTTGTAAGGATAACCAATCAACCCCTTCCCGCTCCTGGAGCGATCAAGCAGCGCTGGTGGCAAGGGCTGCTTGCGCTTCCTCCCGGTGTCGAAGTGGTCGTTGGTGGTTGCCGAGGGATCCTGGTAATCCTCGTGCGCCCTTACCGGCGAATCAGCACCAGATCACCGGCCGTTGCTGCCGCAAATGCCAGGGCAATGGCGCTGCCGAATGCCCCTTCCACCCAGCAGATCCGTGCGGCGGGATGCCGGCCGCCACGTCGTCAAAGGCATGCGCCCCGGTTCTTTCGGTGCGTGGGTTGCTCGGAGGTGACGACCACCCGGTCGGCCAGGCAGGCGGCAATGGGCCGCCATCTGGGCCGCTTGCCCCGATCCCGCAGTCACCACCGCAGCCGAACACACAGATCAGTCGCCGCTGCAGAAGGGTCATGCAGGCGGCCAAGGCGTCCCAGGCCATCTGGGCGTGTGGGCGTAGTCGACCAGCACACCGGCAAGGGCCTCTCGTGCCAGCGACGTGTTCAAGCCAGCCGCACCCGCTCCATGCGCCCGCACGGCCGGGAATGGGGGATGGCCTCCAGCAGCCGGGCAATGCACGCCATGCTGCTTGCAGCACCCCCACCGCCTGCAAACAGGTTCATCAGGTTGAAGCGGGCCACCAGGTGTGATCCGGGACGGGCCATGCCCAGCGGCGTATGCAGCCCTGCCGCTGACCCCATCGGCACTGAGCTCGCTCCCCCATCCGCAGCTCGCGTCGCTGCGTTGAGGGAGCTGCGGCCAAGAGGACGCTCGCCGAGGCTGCCGGCCAGGGTCCGCCAATTTCGCCCCCAGGGATCATCGGATGTTCCACCACCGCACAAGCCCGCCAGACAAACGGTTTCGGCGAACAACAGGGCCTTTGGCCCTCGAAATAGGCCTGCATCGACGGGGTGGAAGTCGCAGGTGGTCCGGCTCAGGTTGGTTGAACACGGCTCGGCGAAAATGGCAGCCCGCCACCCGCCCCTGTTGGTCGAGGGCGTGAACTCACCTCCCATCGGCCGCCAGGGCGCTGCCACGCCGCAACGGCCTCAGCCAGCTGGCCCTGCCAGCAGGTCGTGCGAAGGCTGTGTGTGGCTGGGCCGTGGCGCGATGGCCGGGCCAGCGCGTTGACCAGCGGTGCCGAAACAGGGGGCCGTGGTCTGCCCGCCCGCGGCGGCCAGGTGCTCGATCAGGTGGGTGGTCGTGGTTTTGCATTGGTGCCGGTGACACCGATCAAGGCCAGCTTCTCGGCTTGGATTTTTGCCAGAACGCGGCCGCCAGCCGTCCGGGCCAGGGGGCAGTGGCCCTTCCAGCACCAGCACTGGATCGCCCGGCTGGGGGGCTGCGCCGCCGCGGCTTCACCCCGATCACGCCGGCCACGGCACCGGCCTCAAGGCCCTTGGGCCAGGGAAGCTGCGCCACGACCTGGCGCCGGGCCAGGGGCCGATGAACAAGGGCCAGGCTTGATCCGCGCGAATCGGAGCTGGACGCCGCTGACCTCCCCCGTCTGCAGCCGTGGAATGGCAAGACCGGCCTGAAAGCAGCAGGGGGTGGGAGCGTGGGGGCATGCGGGCTGGGAAGCGGGCGGCGGGTGTGGATGCGTTCGAGCCGGGGCGAGCCGGGGCGAGCCGGAAGCATGGGCCAGTTTGCTCGGCAGGATCAGGCTGGTGGGGGGAAGGGCGCAAGCGCTTTGCCCAGCCAGCGCTCCAGGCCATCACCCGCAGCGGGGAGGTTAACCCGCGGCAGCTCGATTTTTCAGGCCGCTGCTCGGCCCACGGCCCAGTACCGGCACCTCCAGGTCATAGCGAGCCTTCAGGCTGGATGTGTCGATGTCGACCACCTGCAAGCTGTGGGCGGGGGGGAGCGGCGGGCGGCCAGGCGATCAGCCAGGCCTGCGCACAGGGCAAACACCCTTCACGGCTGAACGGGTGAGCGGGGGGAGGGCAGCCATGGTGCGCGGGCGGAGAGGCGTGTTATTGGAGAGGCGCTGTGGAGGGGTGTGGGGGCCGCTTGAGCAGGGCCACCGGGCTCAGTCCAGGGACCGGATTCGCAGCCGCAGGGGCGTGAAGGGGATGGCAGCGCAACAGCGGCGCAGGGCTGAGCAGCCGCCACGCCAGGGGCCATTGGCGCTCGATCGCCTCGATCCCATAGGCGCTGCAGTGGGGATTGAAGCGGCAGCGGGGGCCCAGCAGGGTTGAGATCCAGCGGCTGGTAGGCCGCGATCAGGCCCTAGCAGCAGGGCGTCAGAAGCCTGCTGAAGCCAGAGGGGCAGCCGGTCTCCTGAAGAGCCAACGACTTAGTATCTCCGATTGGTGCGCACTGGCAGGGCAGCATGGGGAGACGTTTCCCCATCCTGGCCTGCAGCAGAGCCCCACACTTTCCCGGCCCTTGCCGCTTTCCTTCCATGGTCTCGCACCGCGGTCCTCGCCTCGGAGGGTGACGCGGCGCTTGGGAAGACCTTCCCGGTCTCACCGTAGTCCGCCAGCGGCTTAATCCCCCCGGTCGGCACGGCCAGAAGCCCGTCGCAAAGCGCTCCGAATACGCCATTCCGCCTCGAAGGAAAAAAGCAAAGAAAGGTGTGTGCGTGTTCAACTACGGCAATCTCGAAGCGCCAGCTCGTGCGCTACGTGGAAGAAAGCGCGGCCAGGACGGGCTTCCACAGGAAACCAACCTGCTCAAACTGCTTGAGAATCGCCCTCGACAACATCTGCTTCCGCCCTTACTCGGTTTCTGGGGCCCCACGTTTCCCCGGTGCTTCGCCAACTGGTCAACCATGGTCACGTGACTGTGATATGGTCGTGCTGTTGACTATTCCCCAGCTTAACCAAGCGCCGCCCCGGCGAATCCTGATTCGTGGTCGCGGATCGCGTGAAGGCCAGCCGCTCAACTCGCTGAAGGCAATACCTGATTCTCTCCGCGGTGCCCTGGCCAGACCATTCCCCCCAATTTGAGCTCGACAAGACCAGAGCTCTCGCCAAAGTGAATGCCGGATCGAGCGGGAAATGGGTGGCCCTGTGATCTAACGACCGATTGCTGGTGGTGGAGTTCTACAGCCGCAAGGGTCTGGATGCCTCGGGACCTTTCCACTCAGCTCCTTTTGCTGTGCTTCTCATTCAACCCCGCCTTTGGCGGGATTTTTTGATGGGAAGGGGGCTGCTTGCCCAACAGCCGAGATGGGCAGATCCTGTCCAGCTTTGGTTCTTTACCCGAGGGCAGGACGCGCTGGGCATTGGTGTGGAGCAGACCTTGATCCGCTGGTCTTCGCGGATGGGCGGCGTTCTCGATCCAATCGGCAGGCAAAGCTGAATGTCTTCATACGGGTAATCGGGTGGAAAACATTCACCGCCTGATCCGCCCATTGTCATCCAGGGCACCACCGGAGGGGCGCAATCCGCACACCACTACCCTAGTGGGCACCATCACATTGCTCTTCAGCGTCTCTGACGGAGATCGGACTCAACGTCCGACGATTAGTTGTCACGTCCCGCACGGGCTGTCAGGCCGCCGCCAGACGCATGTAAGGCAGGTTTCACCCATATGGCCTAAGGGATCACGAGGCCTGAGGATGGCGGTCAAACACCCTGGAGAAACACCAGCTCGCAGACGTGAGCGGTGCCGGGTCAAGGCTCCAGCTCCAGACCGGCGCGACCCTTCCCAAGCTCCAGGAATTGAACCGTTGAAGGCCTGAGACTCTTCCGCTGACCAAACCCAGGATGCAAATAAAGCGGCCACCGATTCAACAGCTGTTCGAGCGTGTGCAAAAAAGGAGCGAATTGGGGTTCATCCAGGTAGGGGCAACCACCGGGTGGAACTCATTCACCAAAGGCCCCCACGAAACCGAGCTCTGAAAGGCGCAACGTTGGTGGAGTTCATCACAGGCAGGCGTACAACATTCCTGCAGAGCAAGACAAGCGAAAACGCCGAAACCGTTCAGGAGCGAAACGCGTGCGCAACAATGCAGAAAATCATTGGCCGCGACGGGCAAGGCTCCACCGAAGGGTCGCATTCTTGATGATTGCACACAGCGCCGTCTGGGAAAAGGACGGCCATGGAGATCCCAGCGCGATCCATGGCTTGGAGGGCTGCTGTTCTGATAGATCAGGACAACGGAGCCTCAATAGGCCGCCCAAGAACTGTCGGGATCGAAAGAACGCCACATCCTTGATGGAGGGCTCAAGACCCGCGCCGGCACTGAAGTGTTTCCTCCAGCGGCCAATTTTGTTTCATTGACCCTTGGGCCTGATGGGGTTTCCACGTCCATATGCACCGGATCCCACCAAAAGAATTCCCGGCAGGGAGCAGCCTCAACCGCGCTTGATCAATTGCTCCAGGGCGCCGTTCACATCGGCTTGCCGCATCAGCCGCCTCGCCGGACACAAAAGAATCTCCGAACATCTGCTGCACCGGGCCTCCACCAACGCTCGGAGATCCCCACGGCTGTGCAGGCCTGATCGCCTTCCACCAGCAGTGGCATCTCCCTTTCTGGCCGCAGGCGCTCGCCAAAGCCGGGTACCATCAGGCTGTCGGTGGTGGGCCAGATCCGTGCGTGAATGTGGTGAGATGCCTGGGTGTTGATCCCGTATCAACTCCACACCCATCTAGGCCCCAGCACCCGTTCGACTCTCCAAAGTAACTGTACAATATGCACCTAATACGCAGGACACATCCGAGGCGGCTCATATCGACGTGTGTCTAATCGCGGACGCGGCCCTATCCGAGCATAAGGACTAAAGATGAGTGATTCACATAGATACGAGCTGAGGATTACGCTAGTGCGTAGTACAGCAGTTTGCTCCGCATTCGCAGGCCGCCAGAGAGCAGCCGTGCTACGATAACAAAAGCTGATGAGAGGAGGATAGAAGGATGTGAAGTATCTTTATAGCCAGGAAGCTTGAAGGCAGGCGCATGGCATTCACACCACCTGCCACTTTGCGCACCGCCACCAGCACCCTTGGCAAAACCCTCCCGTGCGCGAAGACAATCAGGGCTTCTTGTCGGTGAGACCGACATAAGACAAGCTGGGCAACCCCGACCGGCCACCATACGCCCTAGATCAGCCGACAAATCTCGACCCTGTAGATCGAAAATGTCTCTCGCCTCGGAATACATCCGCGCCTGCGCTACAGGAGCCTGGACCAGTTACTGTGGCTGCGGTCAGAATCCACGGCCTATCGCATGTCGCTCAGGCAGAGCGTGCGCCGCGGGGCGCGACTATCAGTAATAATCGGCGTCTGCTCCTCGCAATAGGTCCTCACTCACTTTGCGCCTGCCTCACCAGTTGCAGGGCTCAGGTTGGAGCTCCAGCGCTCTCTCTTATCGGGCACGGTGGTGCGGTCTACTGATCCTCCGCTTACTGCGTCGAGCGAGATCTTCTGGAGGAGATGTGAACGGTGGCTCTTCGGTGGCCTTCGCTTGTGGTGTGGATGCACGTACCTGACGGTGCGACACACCTTTCACCGGTAGGATCGGGACGGCGGGCTGCGGACGTCTACCAAAGGCCTCCAGGTAGGCAATGGTACTCGGATTCCACGGAGGAATCGGAATGGGAAACTTGGCGCTACATGATCTTTAGAGCTGCTGTGTAACCACAGACCCACAGAACAACTGCCTGACTCGGGCCATCTCTTGCTCTTGAGTAGGCCAACTCCGTTTATTCCACCAGTGCTACTCGAGACGCGGCTACTCCGAACCCTTAATTTCTCGCTATGACTCTGCTAGAGACATTCGCTGGGCCCTTCCGTGCGCACCCCTGGCGGCGGGGCCACGGCGGTCTGCCGTCGCATCATCCCTGGATGCGAGTCAGGCGGCGTGTAGCGCCCCGTAGATGATCAGAAAGGACACAGAGAGAAGAACACTCGCTGTCCTTGACGATACACACGTCTAATTACTTATTTCAGACCCACGTCATCATTGATCGCCCTGCGGAAAATGCTTCGGCCAGGGGCCTTGATGTTCGAGTGTCGTGGCCTGACATGTAGTCTGTGCGCAACCCAGGACCAAGCAACGGCGTCGCCCTCTTCATTGCGTGAGCACAGACGTTCCACATGTGAAAAACGCGCTTTCACTGAGTAGAGCCCCCCACCGAGCTTGATCTCCGGATGGTGAAAGGTGCGGCGGGGATGAGCATGGAATGATCCCACAGCGAGCTGTGCGGCCAAGGATGTTTCAGATACCACCCCGCCCAACAGGTAGCCCTGAGGCAAGACGGCGGTAGTAGGAGCGAGACATCATCTTCGGCCGTACAACATCGAGCCCCTACGCGCCCAGAGGTGGCCACCGGCTCCCGTATCATGAGCCTAGCTCGCGGCATGGCGTCGTCGACCGGGTGGATTCCATAGCCGCGCGTCGGTTTGCGCACCCCCACGCTTCGGCCGAGGTATGAAGATCTTTGAACTTGACATCGGTCACCTGTGTGCACAAGTGGGTGGCAACCAGGCACACGCGTCGACCTCCAGCACCTCACGAAAGCCGCCTGTCTGCGCCCATGTCCGCCCACTCGACTGCGCACGGGTGAGCCCGGCCCTCCACCTTGCGGGCGCCAACAGGGCCGGGCAACGGGTGTCGATTGCGTGCGCGGCCATCGATCAGCCGCCGGGCCGCGATCTTTTGGCGATGTCCGGATCGAAGGTGGGCAATCACCGAATCGAGGGCCTCGATCATGTGAACCTCCACAGCCCTCAGGCGGGTGTAGAGTCGTGCGAGGCGAATTCCAGGCCGATGAGCGGCTCCCGGATGATCGCGATCCAGCGCGTGGTAACCACTCCAGTTCATCGCGTCATCGTGAGTGTGAAAAACGGGCGGCCGTCGGTGTTTGATGCCGGGTGCGACAAAAAAACGGGTTCGGAGATACGCGCGAACTCAAATAAAGGTGGCGTTGGATCACCCCCTTGGCGCTGTAAACCTTCTTCCGACGAGCCGACATCTCGCGCACCGCCACCCCATGGGCTGCCATCTCGAGGCCGACCGCCTCCTTGCCACAGCGCCTTTTAGTAGAGGATACTTGTCGTGTTGCCGAGGAGAGTCGTCTTCTCATGCAGGTTTTTACGCTAGTGAGATTGGCGCAATACAGACAAGGGGGCCACACAAACCAAGCTGGATCCAGGACATGAGTCGAGAACAAGACGTGTGCGCGTAGGCGTTCCCGAAGCGCAACCGTGCCGCAGGACTGCAAAACGCCCCATAGAAAGATGCTTCCAACGTCGAGCAGTTACTCCTCTACCCGCGCACAGACTAGAGGTCCTGACTCTTACTATAACTCAGCAGGGCTAGCTGCTACAGACTACTCCCAGCTCTGGGCTCCTCTCATCGTGCCGCCCTACGAACTTCGTGCGCAGTGCTCTGAACCTTAGCCGACCAGATAGGCCGCTTCGCGCGCAGACCGTGATCGGCCGCTGCCTTGCAAGGGCGCTGCAGAGCATGGATATACTCTTTCTCGTTAGTACAACAGCGCGTGCTCACCAGCTAAGCTACTATCTCCTTACACAGATACGATCAAGCGATTCGAGCGCACATACTCGAGAAGCGCGCCGATGTCGCTCTGAGCATCATAGACTATACGCACTCATTTCTAACCTTCTTAATCTGCCGCCAGACCGCTCCACAGCAGCGGAGCGACACACACCGCCCACGTCTCTCCGACCTCCTCTGACTCGTGGCGATGAACGTTCAAGAGCACCAGAAGGTGCCAAGATAAGACTCCGAAGCTCGCGCCACAACACCATGCTCCGGACTCAATATCTCTGTTACGAAGAGTCTTATCCATCGTCAGCGCGACCTAACTAATCGAGTTGGAGAAAGACAGCCTAACATACGAAGTAAGTGCGCGTGAGACACGCTGCCTGTGGCTGGGGTGGCGGCTGCCATTCGCGTCGCCCCTGCTGGAACCACGCTGGCCCGCCTCTCTCGCTGCGCGCGCGAGCGCGATCCTGATAGACTAGCGGAGCCGCCGGCGCTATCATTCTGGGCATCCTGCAGCGAGGCAGCTCGCGCCCGCGGGAGGGCGCGACACACATATAGAGATCACACGCGCGAGCTCGCCCACACATTCCTCATGCACAACCAGCCCCACACTGCGCGCATATCAGCGCAAGAGAAAGCACGGCTCACGCCACACACACGGCTGCTATGTTCACATCACGACCCAACAACTCGGGCACCTTACTTTACACATACACATCTCCGTCCCTGCGCGTGCACGTTCACTCTGAACTCGAGCTCAGCACACCGAATGGGTGGCCGAGCACCCTCCCGCGGATTTTCGCCGACACACGCGGCTACGGCTCGCCCCACGCACCACCCCCGTCGGGATGGGGCCGTGGTGTCGAACGGCGCGCCGCACCGGACTGGGACACGGGCGAAGGGCCGGCATCGGGCTCCAGGCAGGATGGCCGCTTGCAGCCAGGCGGGTCTGGCCAGCACTCTCTCTGTCGTGCCAGGGCCAAGGCTTGATGGACCCTTCGAGCAGATGGGTGCCCAAGCAGCAGCAGGCCCTGCTCACGCCTGCCCCAGATATTTTGCAAGGCCAAGGGAATCGGTCCACCAGCGGATGGCGCCGGCTGCGTGAAAATACAGCGGCTCCAGAAGTGCTCTCGCGAATCGAACCAGGTGGACTCTTCCAGCGACCAGATTCGCCTTCTACCAGGTCAATTTTTGCCCTGCGATTCGAGGCCCACTTCTCCTTTCAGGCTTTCCTGTTGGAAGATTCTCCACCAACTTCTTCACCACTCTGATGTCTTTCAATGGTGATTGAATCGAAGGCGTCCGGGGGGTGGGCTTTCGAGGAATTTGACCCGAATTTTCCCGCCAACCACGATCGGGACGCATTGTGGTTGTGTCTTGACGGACGATATATCGGAAAATCTGGTTCAGTCGGTGCATGGGGGACCCAACACCGGGCAGAAGACAGTTAGCACGTTTTGGAGCTGGAGTGAAAAAAATGCGGATGGGAGACTTGAACTCCAACGACATTGCCTTGACCGTGCGCTAGTACCGTGAAACTAGACGGCGTGCACTAGTGCTTGCCAATTTGCCGCCACATACACATAGCCAGCGCACTGTCTGATACCTCGCCTCTGCCACATAAAGATCATCGTGGTTGGTCCCGCATCCCGCGCCTTACCCGCGCAGCATGGACAGCTGGTGTCTAGACACGAAGCTGATCACTGCCTCGATACATACGGCTGGATTCGAAATATTCTTTCCTCTCGCGGCGCGCGTCCGAAACACAACATCGATATCCTGCTATTACTGATCGTTGCGAGTCGGCTCTCTCGAGACACACAAAACTCATATACACCATACCCAACGATGGGGTATTTCGACAGCGCCGTGTGAGACATACTCGCTATATCGATGCATCGCGTGCGTGCGTGGACCCCTTCTCTCGCTGTGTGAGTCTCTCGCTCATGCACCGCAAGTAATATGTGCTTACAACCCCAGCTGATGATATTCATACCGGTGTGTGCGTGCGTCCTGACATGAGCTACGGCTGCATATGTACGAGTAGAGAACACGAGTAAACGGGCCAAAAACTCCGGCTCTGGTGAGTTTGTATGGGCGGGCCTGGGCACACTCGCTCAATCGCGCAAAGACACCGCCATATTCTGCGTTCTAACCCATGGAACTCGAAGGCAATACTAGGTTTCCCCCATAACTTCCTTTCCTGACTCTCGAATAATTGCGCGGAGACTCATGAGTGTGAATCGGTAAATCCATGGCCTTTGCGGTCAGAGTGAGAAATGCAGGCCGCAATGAATGTTTAATCGGGATCTAGATGAGTGCGACACGCATAAGTCACTCTGAGCACGAAGCACTAGTTTCCTCTCCGACGATCTCTGTGCGAAGCAGCCCGCTGAAAAACAGTGAACTCTTTTCGTGTATCCTCTGTGCAGAGACGTACCCATAGATATACATTTACGGACGGAATGCCTCGACTAGTGCGCTAAGCTCTCACTGAATGCTCCGCCGAGGGTTTGCTTGGCTAGATCGCTTCTGATGTGGCATCGCGGTCTCGGTAGGGGTTGGTGTATCATAGTCAACAGTGGCCTGAAGCACTCGGGGGCTCATGGTGGCATGAGCACGATCGTTTCAGCGGCCGTATGCGGCAATCCTCTCATGGTGGACGCATTCTTGCCTGGATTGCCCCCAGCGTTGCGGTGGCCACCGAAACCCTAGATGATGGCCGCCGCCCTGGCCGATGGTACGGTGATCGAGAACGCTGCCCTCGAAATCCTTGAGGTGGATGGATCGCCGGTCTTCTGTGGCGACTGGTCGGAGATAGTTGCATTGGCGCCGGCACCCCGGACGTATCACCCCATCGTTTCTCAAGCGCCCTGCATGGAGCCGATTACCGCCGTGATCCCGTCGCATCGAAGCGGGCACCCTGTTGCTGGCTGCATGCGTACACCCGCTCGGTAGCTGACCTTTGGCCTCCGATCGCGACCGGACCATCTCAGCGCTGTTGTACTCACCACAACGCCTTCGAAGATTTGTCCGGTGTTCGTTCACGGACTTCCGCAGCCGGGTCCCTCACCATCATCCAGGCGACCTGTCCCGTTGTACATCTCCCCAATCCTTTCCCGGGTTCCCCACTGCGGAGATGTGGATGAAACCTGCAGGCAGATCCTTATAAATTGTAGTGTTTCTGGGTTCGGTACACGAGATGCGCCTCCCGGCTCTTGCCACGCGCGGGGATGAAGAGTGGTGCGCCAATGAGGAGAACAATACTATCGAGAACGCCTCCACGCACGTGTTCTCGCCACTGCACGCGCATGGCGGACACAACATTCGTCTCAAACGGACAAAACACCGCCTTGCTTTGAGGGCGTCCCCCAGCCTCAGCGGAGCGCCAGTGAAAGGCACCGGACCTGCGCGCTCTGCGGCCATGGTTCCTGGCGGCCTGGCGCCGAAGGCCACCACCGCCGCTTTGCAGGGCCTTTCTACCTCGATCGGGCTACTCCGACCTCGAAGGCAAGCTTCACAGTGTCGGCGCCGCGATCCGTCGCGTTGAAAGTCTGACACAGGCGCCGCTAAAGTTTTTCCCATGGAGCGTTGCCGGAATTGGTAGACGGACTCGACTCAAAATTCGAGGCGCCTTCGGGTGTGTGGGTCGAGTCCCACCGCTCCCATTTGGCACCTGGCCGCACAGCCCTGGCTCGCCCAGCGGTGAGTCCGCCACGCCGCCACAAAAAAGTGCGGGTGAATGGACCACCTACACCCGGTTCCTCTTGAGCTGGTGGAGGGCCAAGGGGTCTGGGTTCAAGGACAGTCGCGGAAATTCGCTACCTCGATGCGTCGCCGGCATCGCCGACCTGCGCTCTTGGCCATAGCGAATCGGGGGGTTGATGCGTCGGGCCTGAGCCGCCAGCTCGGGCGGCCACAGCATGGTCTCCAACCTGTACAGGATCCCGGAACAGGAACTGCTCGCCACCTGGATCACCAGCCGCAGCTGCACCGATCGCGTCTTTTCTGTAATTCCGGAAGCCTGAGGGCCAACGAAGCGGCGATCAAGCTGGCCCGCAAGCATGGCCACTCGTGCAAGGCATTGAGCGGCCGGTCATCCTCACGGCCCAGGCCAAGCTTCACGGCCGCACATTGGCGGCGGGTGAGCGCACACCGCGTCAGCCCCGCTAACCACAGGGCTCGAGCCGATGGTGAAGGATTCCGCTTCTTTCCTTACAACGGGACCCTAGAGGCTTTGAGGCTTTGCTTGACGAAGCCGAAGCCAGTGGCCCCCGGGTAGCTGCCGTGAGCTTCGAGCCCCGCAGGGTGAAGGGGGGTTTAAACCCCGGCGATCCGGCCTTTCTTCCGGCGGTCTGTGCGCCAGCTCGCGATGAGCGCACATCTTGTTGATCTTGATGAGGTGCAAGATCGGCATGGGCCGGAGCGGACGCCTCTTGGGGCTTACGAGAAGTTGCGGGTGGAGCCCGATGCGATCAGCCTGGCAAGGGGCTTGGCGGTGGCAGTCGCGATCGGAGGCGCTTGCCGTCAAGCAGCCGTCGACCATTTCCGCGCCGGCGACCAGCCAGCACCTTCGGGCGGCATCCCTTCGCCTGCGCCGGCCTGCGCTCACCGTGGCCCAGGAACTGGACAAACGCCGCCTGTTGGTGCCGCATGTGGAGCAGATGGTTGTGCTGCTGCAGAAACTGCTGGCTGATCTGGTCAGCCGCCGCCCCCAGCAGCCTCGACGGTTGAGGGTTTGGGGCGTTTGCTGCAGGGCCTTGTGCCTGCGGGCGATGGCCCGGCAGCCACCTGAGGTGGTGCGCAAGGCGATTCGCATTCGGCCTTGCATGATGTGCCCGCGGACGCGGGGGTGGCTGCGCTTCGTTGCCCACCCCTGGTGATCAATCCCCGCCAGCTGAAACCTGGGCCGTGGTCACGCCTGGAGCAGGCGTTGCAGGCGGATCCGCCGCCGCTTGAAGTGCCAAAAACGGCGGTCGATAGCGTTTGCAGATCTGATCGAGGCCCTTCAGCCGCCGCGGCATTGACCCTGGGCCGTGGAGGCGTCTGCAGGCCGCCTGGGGCCGAACTCGGCCATCCCCGAACGGTCGCTTGCGGCCGTGCAGCGTGGCCGGCACCAACGCAAGCGGCTCGATCTGTTCCCTTCTCCATGGCGCTCTCAGCGCCGCGGCTTTGCCGCTGCGGCCTTCTATACCTTCCCCCCACCTGTGAGCTGGTGCGAGCGGGATCCGGCTGGGCCAAGCGAGATCCAGCGGCCCCAGCGCGCTTCTTGCTTCCAGGGGCGCAAACCCCTTGGCCCAAACGCCATTGCCCTCACTCCGTTTCGAGCTGATCACCGCCGCCGCGTTTTCTGGCCTTCGCCGAGGCCGGGCCTGGAGATTGTCGGTGCGGAGGGGGCACTGGGAGGCCGGGCTCGATGCCTCCAGCGTGCACCCCGATCGGCAGGTGGTGGGCTTCAGCACGAAATCGCATCGACCCATGCCGAGGTATCTCGGCCATACCCTCGGGCTTGATCGCCAGCGGAAAAAGGCCGGAAGCCCTTGAGCCCGGGCGCCGCCGCAGTCAGCGCGCCCCAGCTCCCGGAGGTGGCTGGCCGCCTGCAGCAGGCGGGCGGCACCCTGGGGTGTTCCTTGCTCTGGGTGATTCCGCCTTGGGTCTGCGGTGATGAGCTTTGTTGCGGGGAACTTGCACTGGCGTTAGTTTGGTTTTGCCCGGCAGGTGCAGCGCCCTCAACAGCGCCGTTGCCCTTCGGGCATGCTTGCAGGACGTTGCGGCAGAAGGGGCTGCGACGATTTTAACCCGACCAGGGCGATCACCGCGGGTTTTGCTTGCGGCCGCTGGCCGGCCCGGGCTGCAGCCGGCCTGGTGGGCGCGGGCCTCCCCTGTTGCTCGATGGGGGCCCATAAACGTTCCGGCCGCCGTGGCCCGGCCGGGCGGGAATTGGATCAGCGGGGTGCCCGATCCGGGGGCGTTTCCCATTCCTTGGCTTGTGGGTGGTCGGCATTCCTCGCCAACAAGCAGGCACCGCGAAGGCTGCTCGCGTTGGCCCCTGCTGGCTCTGGGAGAGGCGGGGCCTTGGGCTGAGTTTTGGGGCCGGTGCCCGGCCATCCCAGCTTGAATCCCGCGGACCCCTGCTGGCGCCTGCCCCGAGCTGGGGCCGATCAGCTTCGCCGCCCGGGGCGGCCGGAATCTTTCTGAAGCCCTGGGGCCGGGCCGCTGGCCACAGGGCTTGCGGCCAATGGTAATCCACGCCAGTCCCGCCAAGCTTTCAAGCCCGGCGGGCGGCGGGGCCCCCCGCAGGGGCTTTTGTTGGTTTCATCTCTTCCTTTTTTTTTAATAA
>Ga0163217_1058787_pt1 | contig 15917 bp, 8 predicted proteins | sample SynspAceP_FD_185933 | JGI IMG/M metagenome (GOLD analysis project Ga0163217, IMG submission 185933) | Saline lake microbial communities from Ace Lake in Antarctica - Synechococcus sp. Ace-P (PacBio error correction) | ecosystem: Environmental > Aquatic > Non-marine Saline and Alkaline > Saline ... | reverse complement strand
CACGTCATCCCCAACAACAGGCGGTAACAAGTTTTCGCAACCTCTTCGTTCCATTCATGAACTGACACCAAAATACCACTCGTGCAATGCCTGATTCCAGTCATACCGCCAATATTCCGGCACTCCAAGTTTCTTTGTATATAATCGTAAATAAGATTTATCACTGTCCATCCATTGCAACAAAAGCGCATTGGACTTTTCCTTTAGTCAAACAACTCTTAATAGTTGGCTGCATAAGGCTATAATAGCCCTTCTTAAATTTGGGCGTTCACCCAAGATTCCAAATTAGTGATTTGAAGCTTCCAAACATATTGAACAATCGTAGTCTCATTTCTATTGGTGGAGAATGCCACTGTTAAATCAACATTCTTATTCCTTCCGCAAAATCAGTAGCATTAAGCAGGGAAATATGCAGGGTGTTACACCACATTCAACAACGCACTCAACCTTACCAAGATTTCATCTTCGGCCAACAATTGCGTTCACGGCCTTAACGTTACCCTGTCTAAAACATATTTAGGAAGCAGAACGTCAAACGCCTTGCTTCCCAACATTTCATTTAATAAGCCAAAACAACTGCCTGGGCAATTAACAATCATCTATACCCGTTACAACAACAGCATTAGATTTATTTTTTAATACTTGGCCAGCAACCAACATCCAAGCGCAGCTTTTGCGCTATTCAGAAGATTACCGCCAACCAGCGGTACCATTTAAGCTTACTATAGAAAATAAGGCCAAAGGCACTTTTGCTCTGAAGGTGTCAAAGGCACTCTTTATTCCGCATTTGCCCCGGTCAAGGACATATTGGCCTTCGATCTGCACATGCATGACATCTTTCCATTTTTTGGAACCCTGCCCTTGGAATACCCTCCATCATAACCTCCACCTTGGCAATCTCTAAGAAATCAGCACCAAAAAGAAACAATGATTCCGGCATTCTCCAAAATTATAATCAGCCAAAGGCCCTTTCACCCATACTTAGCCTCAAAAGCCGAAAGTGCGCGCATCTTGGGATATTGCATTCATAAGTAACATGATCCACGTTTCCGTAAGCCTCCTTTAAATTCAGCAATCAACCTAGAGGTCAAGACTTGCATAGGTCTGTGTAAGTATCGCAATCTTTTTGCGTTTAATTTTTTAATGATCCCAATTTAGATTTTACCGGCAGCATCCAAATCACTCCACGCAACAGGCTCCCATTAAAAGTAGGCCCCTGCCAGCGAGTACTGTCATACAACGGACAAACCGATGCCTGTACACGTGCATTTGCAGCCTCCAATTTTTGCATCCGTATTGTTTTCAAACCTTAATTGGTCTCCCTCCGAGTTCTACCAAAAATTACTGGCAAATCAACCGATTGGCAATTGGTAGTGGCATTAAAAATTGGCCACGCCCGGAATTATATTGTCCGGGCTTCCACTACATAAAGGAATAGACTTGATTAACCGGACCCTCCACACGGGGGGGGATGCCAATGAAGCAGCAGCTGTACTAAATCCTACGTAACTTAAGAAAATCCTTCGTGGTTGGTCGAAAGATGCCCGCCAAGTTTTCCTTATCACCAAGAAATTCCATCTACAGCGAAATCTCTTGAACAAATTCATTTTGTCTAGCGCCTCAAACAAATGGAATCGTTTGGGGTTTAACTCCGCCTCGCTTTTTCCAAGTATTTTTGTTTTGATGACATATGATATATCTGAAAATTATCTTCTAATTAGTTGATAATAGTGACACTTACCACATTCCCCAATCCACCCATTTGAGCCGGCCGTAAGTTTATCAACCCCATATTTGTTGGAAAGCCTCGGCCATGAATCTTTTCATAGTAAACGCGTACCTCCTACTTTACATTGGTCCACGTGACAATTAATTACACCACCCCCATAGTTAAAGGAGAATATTGGTACATAATTTCCATTTCCTCAAACAGGACCATACATTGTCTGACACTCGATTCCCGCCAACAGAAACATGCTGCGAGTGCATTGAAAATACGCAAAAGTCTAGGAAGGTTATTGAATCCTCACCCACTCTACTGCTGGACTCACTTATCCAGTATATTTTTGATTTTCCTCATCCCATTCCTACAGCCTTGTACAACTTCTTTATTTCACCCGTTATAGAATCATTGGTATACCGCATAGCCAAATCTTCTGACTTGACCTTCTGGTTTACCTTGGTATCAATATGGATTTATGACAGTTCATACAAACCATCAATGAAGGTATACCAGAGTTTTGGATACCTTGCCGATGAATGACAATATTTACATTCTATTGCATTATCTAGCATGGTATTTAGGATGGAGGAAAATGAATTGTGGATCGCGGGCATAACCTTGATCCACACCAACCTGCATCATCCAAGCCAAAGCCAAAGACGCACTTGCCTAATAATAGAAATATAAGGCAAATACCAGACCAAAAATTGATTTTTAGCAAAGGGCCTCCCAGATTGGAGTCCTTTTCTCTGCCAAACTCTTTGTCCAAAACACGCCGTTTGCCTCTTGCAATACGCCTCAATTTTGTTTCACCAAGACTAAGGCATCATCACCAACAAAGCGAAGACCAACGCCAAGCTCCCAGTTATTTCATGGAAATTCCAGAAGAACCTCCACCACCTTGAGCCACCCATTCATTAACAGCAAAACGTTGCAGCTTTACTGCTGGGGCGCATGTATAGGCTAAAAATCAATTCAAATCCTGATTGGACAAATTAGGGAAAGGCGTCATTGCCGCCTGATTGACTCATTGTAATTCTTCACAGCTGCAGGCATCACCCGCCTTAATCATAGCAGGGCTGTTTTATATCCATTGATAAAGCCACTTCTTTATCATGTTTTCTCCTTACTCTGCCAATGCCGGACCGTCATCTTTTTAGTCAAAAGAGTGACAAGCGCACAATTCTGATTAAACAGCTGTTTACCCTTAAGCAGCATCACCTTCACCGATGGAAGCAAGCTACAGTTTCTTGGGCAAGAGGGAATTTGGAAAGCAGTAATACTACTACCCCAGACTGACACCTAAAAACTTTAGAAATTAGATTGCGGTATGGAACCTTTTTCATATAAAAATATTTTCTATCGAAAAGTTTGGCATGATACTTTATATATTAAAATAACAATTGGAATAAACCATTGCTCCAAATTGATGGCAAAAATACAACATTAGACTTTATTTGCGGAAAGTTAAAGTATGATAATTGACAATTTATACCAATTCTAAAAATATATAAAAAAACTTTTGTATTGATTCTTAATAATTACATTGTATTGTCTAAATTCATAACACAAAAACTCTATGAAAACCTTTTCTTTTTCACTCATTTTACCTGTTCCGCATTTTATTGCAATGCGAAACAGGGCAATATCACCATAACCAAGACGAAAAAATTACGGACTTAATGGATTTATAAAAAATCTGTAAACGAAAAGTAGCCAGTCATACCGAAATCCAAGTTGGTTTGGCTCCTTCAGGAAGCCGAAACCCTTAAATGCAAATGTAGATAAGGTTTTCCCGACATGGCCCCACTAAAAATCGATTTGAATCCTCCCAGCTACCGGGTTAAGGATCGGCAGATTCCAAAAACTCAACTGGAGGCGAGAGCGAAAACTATAAGAAGGAGGCAAAAATTACCCGAGCGCCATGCTTTCTTAAAAACCAGAAAAAACGACCAATTAGGTCGTTTTTCTTTAAAATACTCTTTGTATAAAATTCTTCCCGGCTATTTCAATTTCTTCTTAAACGGCCACTTCTGGAATGCTTCTATGATATCCAATTTTCCTGTATGTCCATTGTATTTTTAAACTTGCAGGACCACAGTCATACCCTTTAGCAACTCTTAACATTCATCCTTAAATCTCTTAAGGGAGGAGAACCTCCAGGCTAAATTACCACACCATCCCTTATTAATCTAAATAGAATCCTTAAAAGATCTTACCACTAGTAACCATACAACCTGCAATAGGTACAATGTGGTGGATATTTTAAGTCTCACGAATCTCAGCGGTCCCCTGTAATTTTCCTCTTCATTTCAGGAGACAACATGCCTTCCTGGCGTCCTTAGATTCATTTATAGCGTCATAAATAATAGAATACATTCTAAATCTATTCTTCTTTTCAGCTACTGTCTGGCATTACCCATAGGCTAACATTAAAATCTATAATAACCGCGTCGAGCAGAAGCCAACAAACACATCCAGATTCCCGTTATTGGTCCTACGGCTTTATGGATAGATGTTCACTTGTATTTCATCTGTAGACAATTTTCGGAACCAATCTGTCAAAGGCTTCCACAGAACCATCCACATCCCCTTTAAGGATAATGTTCAATTCTTTTAAAATCACCAAGTGCAATACGTCTTCCTATCTCGTCCAATGTATATGACGTTGCGGTCCTAACCGATGTGTTCCCTCAATAATTGGGAACGTTGTGCTATTGCTTGCCTCACGTTTCATCTTCCAAGTACATTAAATTTATCCCCAGCTTGTGGAGCACCATCCACCCTAAAATTGATATTGGTCTTGATGGACCATTTGCTTTTATAATATTACCTCTTTCATCCTGCATGGCCTTAACTTTACCACTGCAAAGTTCCCGCCCAAAACATAATCACCTATTTTCAAGGTTCCTGCCTGAACAAGTATAGTAGAGGGACATATTCCTCTTACCCTTATCCAAAAAGCTCTACAACCTCCTGAAGCCAACTTATTAGGATTTGCTTAAGTTCTAAAGAGTTCAAGCCTCCAAAAAAGTATTTGCTCCAACCAATTCCTTAACTCCAAGTCCTTTTTGCAGAAATATCATGAGATTGGATTTTTACCTCCCCAATCTTCAACTAATAAGTTCATTGCGGCAAGAACCGTCCTTAATTTTTTCAGGATTGGCCGTTGGCTTAGTCTATTTTGTTGATCGCAAAAAAATTATAGGTACACCAGCAGCTTGCGCCATGGCTAATAGCTTCCTCGTCTTGAGCATAATATCATCAATCCGCAGCCACTAACAATAATGGCGATATCTTACTTGTGCCACCACGTGCTCGGCATAGCGGTAAACCCTCGTGACCAGGGGTTATCTAAAAAAGGAAATCATTTTGACCATTTTCAAGGGTAAACACCAGAAGCACCAATATGCTGAGTAATACCACCACTCTCACCTGCAATAACATTCTCTTTTCTATATTATCAAACAAGAAGTTTTACCGTGATCCACATGTCCCATTACTGTTACAATTGGGGCACGAGGCTGTAAATCTTCCGGAGCATCCACCTTCTTCCGAAAATACTTCTCCTCCCAAGCAGCGCGTAACGAATTTCTACTTCATAACCAAATTCATCGCCACAATAGACAGCGTTCACGGTCTAATCGGCTGGTTTCATGTTTACATGATACCGAGTGACATACATGCCGAAAAATAAGTTTTGGTAGTCGGGACATCCATTCATGGGTTGCCACCTCATTGGCAGTTACGGAATTCCGTAACCTTTAATATTTTACTTTCAAGTTCTTGCTGTTCAAGATCTTTCATCCCGTTGTGACGGGCTGATCTCTCTTATCCCTTTCTATATTTGGCTCCTTTTCCTTTTTCTTGGATTTCCCTTGTAGTTTTTCTAAGTTTCCTACTTGTTTTTAACATCTTCCTCGGTAGTTTCTACCCTTGACACTGGACACAAAACGCTTGTCCCGGGAGCTCTCCTAAAAACCACTGGACCTCTGCCTTGGACGCTGGCGGCCTAGGTGATGAAGTATTATCACCTGCTTAGTAAACTATTCGTTTCCTTCCTCTTTTTTCTATCGGCAGCATCTCCTGGCTTTGGAGCTTCTTTTTTTCTTGTTAGCTTTTCAAATCTGGTAAGATCAATTTTGCTCCCATATCTTGGGCCCACTAAAGTTTTTTGATATTTAGTAGTTATAACCTCATTCTCTCTGTAGCCATCCTCAGCAGCGGAGGCCTCTTCCTTATACCTTCTTAGCCTCCTTAACTCTTCCTTACTGCCTTCAACCCCTTCCGCGCTTTAAACTGCCTCTACCTTTTGGAGCCAATCCTCCTTTACTTGGGTTCCTCCTTAACTTTGCGGTTCTTCCTTGACCTTAGGTCTCCTGACTTTGGGTTCTTCCGTTATTTTAGGTACCTCCGCCTTTACCTCTTCAATTGATTCCTTGGGAAACAAATTCGGTATTTTTTTCCTCCACTTTCTCAGAGCCTTCACTGGTTCCTTTTACCGGAAACCGCCCTCTTTCTAACGGGCCAACAGGTGGTAACCGGGGTTGTTTTTTACCTTGCGTCCAAATCTATCTTTTCAACAGTTGGTTCCACCGCAAGCTCAACTGGCCTTGCATAACATGTAATCTCTTCTGCTCTCTTTTTCCTTGCAAGCTTTTTCTCCTTTGCTCTTGTTCCATTGCAATCGTTATAGGCCTCCTTTCCTTTCGCCTTTTCCTCCACCACCTCTTTGACGCAACTTTCTTGCTCAGTTTCCGTCTTGAAACTCATCCAACAGAACTTGATATACCTCATTAGATATTTTGGGCTAGGCGTGCATCGTAATCATGCCCTTTGGTAACCCGTGATAGTTCTACTGCACGGTCCAATGAAATATTAAGTTCTCTTAGGACTTTTATTAAGCCTTATCGTTGTCATTATCCGCATAAAAAAAAATTCCTTATTTCTTGGTAATTACTGCCTAAATTTAGTTTAATCTCTAATTTCTTCCTTAAGAATTCGCACAACTTCCAAAATTGCTTTCCTCTTCTAAATCGGTTCTTTTTTACCAAACCAGCCACATCTTGTTCCAAAAACGCTTCTGGCCGTATCCATACCAATTTTCTTAAATTCTTCCAATGATCCAAGCTTCAATTCATCGGAAAATTTTCGTTAGTTCCACATCTTCTCAACACCTTTCACGAAAACATCAATACTCATAAAAACCCGTTAATTGTCCTGCCAATCTAATGATATGACCTCCCCTACCAATCGCCTTGGAAACCTTCCTCCTGGCCTTTTAGGTATTACTGAGCAGTCATTTTCTCATCTTCAATTTACAGAAAAGACAACCCTTGCCGGCTCAACGCCCTGAACCAACAAACTGTGGATGTACGATCCAATTATAACATCGATATTTTCATTGCCCAATTCACGACAATACCATGAATCCTAGGACCCCTTTCATACCTACAACACGCGCCTACTGGATCAATAACGATCATTCATAGAATCAAAAGCTACCTTAGCTTTTTTCCCCTGGAATCCTCACTGCTTTCTTAATCGTAATCAAACCATTTCAAAAAAACTCAGGGGATTTCTGCGAAGAAAGTTGCTCAAAAATAAGGAGAAACTTCTGAACATAATGATAGATAGGTTTGTTACCCCTTAAAGCTCTACACTTTCTATTATACCACGTTTACTTATCACCTTTTCTAAAGAAATCAGCATGGAAATTCTGCTTATCCTTTGCCCAAGAATAATCTCATTCCTTCGTCATTCAAAGAATAATAGCCTTATTCTTATATGCATGAACCTCAAGCTGTATAATCTCTCCTTCTAAGTCCTTAAATTGCTTGTATATTGTAGTATTATCATGCTCATGAATCTCTGGATATTAAGATTTTGTCTTAAGGCCAAAAATAGACCCTTCTCCCAAGATCGATCAATTCACTCTCTTCGGATACATTCTTCCCCAACTTCAAATCGGGCTCTATTTTTCGTGCGGGCCGTAAGTGATATTTCCTCGTTGGATCTTCGACTCCCCTCTTCCACTACAATTCGTGTCTCCAAATCTCCAAATCCCCCTTATCCTGGGGTTTATTGATGATATCGAAATTGTTACATCGCAACCAAAACTTCTTCTTTTAACGGCATTCCTTAAAAAACATCCTCAGACGCCATTAGCGTTACTCTAATCAATGAATTTATCATCTTTTTAAAATTCCTGAGAAAGATCGATTAGCGCAATATTTTCCCATTTTTGGAAACTACAATTAAAATTTTAATACAACTTTAGCTTCCTTTAATATCAGAAATTGCGATTTGCTGCTTTTTCTGAACCGTAATTTGTCCCCTTTTCCTATGGGTTTGGGTTCCTATTTTCCATTCCAAGTAATACTATCCTCTGATGCTTCTGTTAACTTACCCCTCGAATTCCATATCCCGGGTTCTAACTTCAAGCTTTCTTCCTATATTTTTCACATACTGCCTAGGGCCAATGTTGAGATGTGTATAGCCGCTCCGACAGAAGCCACTTCCAAGGAAAAATTCTTCTTCTTCCCTGTCCATATTGTCTCTATGGCACGACTTACAATTCATACAATCCTGCAAAGTAACACCATGATCAACCGTCCCAAGGTTATCATAATCTTATTATCCGCGGATACGGAGAATCCAATAAAAAAAAAAAAATGATTGATCCTCCTTTAACGCGTCTGTCTAAAAGTGCAGTAACTTTTTTCCTTCAACAATACCCGTTTTTATTAAAACATGCCCGCTTTTAACTCTGTGAAATTCGGACACTTCAGAATAATTACTTAAAGCTGTTCATTTACCCGTGCCGTTTAAAACCCAAAGCTTGTATGGTTAATAAAAGAGGGACAGAGAATGTCCCCGTCGGATGGAATAGGCTTTATATGGTCTTTCAGCACGCGCGAAAGTATACATATTTTTTAAGAGTCTGTACAATATCGTAGATGATTGTATTCTAAAAAGATACCTAAGAATTCGCAACTAGTGTATTCGCATAGTCGAATCCGAAGTTAAACGATAGAAAAACGAAAAAAAGACGCTTTACCCAAGGTTTGCGCCTTGAACATTTTACCGAGGCGTTCAGCTCTTAAATCAAATTTTAATTTTTTAAAAAGCCGTCAATCTTTAGTCGATTTTACATACCCACATGCATAGTATGATGAAAAGAACACTATCACTAATCTAATCTAAATCCACTTCAAAATCGATCATTACTATATTAATTGGATTCATCCCTTGTTTAACCCCAAATTCCTGAAGATTGTATAATTACCAATCACATATGGAAGAAAAATCCAGTGGTATTCACCAAGTTTCAGCATAATTTAGATTTCCCAAACCATATTAAGTATCCAATATAAAATTTACCCAAAATACTCCTCTTTTTAAATGTCGGTCTAATTAATTGCGGTATAAGCGCTTCAAAACACCCTTTGATAATCCGCATTAAAAAAACAAGGGCGGCCTCGAACTCCATTGGTAGAGACCTCTCCTTTTGTTTTTAAAAATAAATTTTATACCTACTATGAAAACAACCAGCACTTCGGGACCTTCAGGCGGCTAAAGCCGGAGATTTTTTTCACGAAGAGAAGTGCGCATCAGGGACATCGAAAACTGGAAACTAATTTCGTTTCCCTTTAAAAAATCATTAGTTTTGAAACTTGTATTTTGACCTGGAAGGACGCGGTTTATGTTTTTGCTACGGTAATTAGGAAAATGGATAAGCCCTGGCGTAAATGACAAAATAACCATGACCCAGTCAAAAATCTAAAAAATTGGACAAAGCCCCGAACTGTTTTTAAGGCTTCAGGCAAGAGTTCTTTCAACACTGCGGTATGTAGGGAAAGGATAAATCAATCTTACTATATGAGACAATGACCCCCCATGGAAACCCTTTACATTCCCGATATTTGGAATCGACAACCGATCAACTGGAAGGAAATTCCCGATGCGTTTATGCGAAAGAAAAAAATACGTAGGTGTCCCGCCCTGTCTATGAAGGGGATTGTACTATAGCACTATATTTTAGAATCCATTAGCGGAGTTATGAAACCGTATTACCGCTCAAAAGATTTGGTAATTGGGAAGATGCCAATGAAGACAGGCCCTTGTTACTTTTGACGCTTCACATAAAAAATATTCCTTTAATTGACCCAAACGATAAGTGAAAGTAATGCATCCGACGTAAAACTCTGCTTATTTTAAAGGAAGACCATTCTTATTTTACGGGAGCGACCAGGACCACTGCGGGAGACCTACCAACGGCTACCTATGGAAGGAACTCCAAACAAATTAGTTCGAAACATTTTTTCAAGGTAGCAATAAAAACATTAAAGGTCCCTCCAGAGCAACCAAGGCAATTGGAACCGTACTTTACAGACCCAAGAAAACAAACGATGAATGGTAAAAGTCCCATTTTTTAACGTAACAAATAAACCCTCCCGCTCAACAGCTTGCTTTCAGAAAGACAATTGGAGGCATTTATCCACTATGGTCCAGCTGCTATATCGAACAGATATGATGTCCGTCCGCGCTGCCGATATTTCAACCCTTCCGAATTGGATGCCGAGCAATGGGTGAAAAAAACTGCCAAATCCTTTGGCGCGAAGCATATCGTTTTAACGGCAAAGGATCATAATGGCATACTGCCTATGCCAACCGAAAAACAAACGAATTATTCTATTAAAAGGTTCTCCCTGGAAGGAAGGCAAAGCGATGTGCGTAGGCGAATTTGCTAAAAGCCTGCCGTAAATATGATATTGGAAATTGATTATATTGTATCTGGGGGCGATAAACATTTTGGATGCAGTAGTACACCAGACCGCAAGGCGAAAAGAAAGGATGGTTGGGGACATCCATAAATACTTCCCTGTATTTATGGAACAATATAAGGAATTACTTAGCAACTACGCGAGATAATTCATTACCTATGTTCGATGGGCCTAAACGGACCCTTTTGGCTGGATGTAAATGGACCCAAAAAACCATGAAACCGTTTTGGAAACGGCCTATGCGATGCCATTCCATTCCATGGTACAAACATTTACAGCCTTTACTGCCGTGATAATGAGAACCAAACCCGACGTAAGATGTCGAAGCGAACAGGGCTGGCCCTTATCCCCTTGCAAAAAATATTGTAAGGCCAGGGGAAGGTCTACGAGATTGGGTTTAGGACCGCAAAAACGCGGGTTGGATTCCTGCGCGAGGCCAACCTTCACACCAGAAGTACCTGGTTTGGACGCCGGACTCCGACAGTACCTTGAGGGATATTCCTTCTTAAGAAGTGTATTTTGACCAGGTAGCCGCAGGGGCCAACCTGCTCGTCCAATAGACACCGGGATACTACGGCCCCTTTATCCCTGAAGCGAAGTAGAACGTGTATACGAATTTGGCAAATTCTTTGGAAGGACACATTTTTGCCATACCCCTGGAACAGTACCTCCTCAAAAGTGACCGAGCCCAATACCAAACTTGTCATGATTTGCCCAAAAAAAAACAGAAGTAAATCTGCTGGTAAAATTGAGAAAGATGATTCGGAAATGGCCAACATATCAAGTTCATATAAAGTTGATGCCCACGTTAATAATCAATGGAAAAACGATTGCGCAAAAGGCCCAAAGTATAGGTAGGAAGCGCATTCAAACTTTCCCTGTTGCTAAAACAACTAAACTCGACTCACTTTGAAGGGAAGATGAAAGCGATGTTTATTAATAATTTTACAGTTTATTTTTCGGAAAAAATAAAACTGTCTAAAATTAAAATCAGTTATAGAAAACCCAGATGGAACATATGAACTTAAGTCACCTCAATCCATTTGACGCTTAATATTGCACCCCTTTTTTAGTCCGAATTTAATGAACTATTGTGCGCCACCTTGACTTATTAGCAACCTTCGCTTATAGACCTCAAAAATTGTTGCTTTGAACCTTTAGCAATATCTTCTTCCGAGGAAACTTGTAAGATAATCTTTTGGTCACTTCTATCGGATATAATCATAGGTGATATAAATAAGTTTCCATTCCACTTGATGCTGACCATACTGGGTAGGAAAACATCTTTCTTTGGTCCAGTTAATAATCCATCGCGACCAGGGTAAATCCATTCACTTTAGATACAAAAAGCCATAGATGAGATCGTCAATTTTCATATCTATTGGCCTATGTTTTACATAGTAAAAGATTTCCAGATTAAGTCTATAAATAAAAGAATCTAGCCGTTGAGTTGAAATTTAAACGGTTACTAATGGGGTCCATGGAAATACCCCTTGTCATTCGAACACTTCCCCAATCCCATATTTGGTTCGAACAAAGCATCCATAATGTCCCATCCTTTTCTAACAATCATGGTTCCATCAGCACTACGCGCCAATCTGGAACGTTAAGGCGCCTCGAACTTGCCAGCTTTGCCATGATCAACTGAACGACTGCTTTTGGCCCATCGTGTTATTTGCCATGTTGAGAGGCAAAACCCATTCACCTGTAGATAATACGGACTGGCTTCACATTCATGATACCATCAAAACAATTCTTTAGGCGGTGGGCCAAGTTGGATTACTTTCTTCTGGCATCATTCAATCGTCAAACCCACACACCAGTATTAATGGCCATCGTAAGCTTATCCAGTCTCCTATGAATTGATTGGACCAAAAAATCCAAAAGTTTAACTTGCAGGGATCAATCCATACTCTGGATTCCAAATACCCTAACAGGGGACCCTTTTAATCAGAAATTCTATCACAAGTACTTCTTCCCAAGTTTGCCCATTTATCTCCACTGTAAGCCAACAACTACATTAATTATTAGCATCTTCCCTGGTGTTATTCACGAATAACATGTCGCCCACAGTCGCCCTTTAGGCGCTAACAGCAGGCTAGAAATACCTGTGAATTTTCTATTCTCGGGGGACATAAAACGCTACTGATGATGATTCTTTCATTTAATTTGGGAGATCAAGAAAGGTTTTAATCCCTTTGACAAAGCACAAACAATTGTACCATTGTGGCTATAAAAAATGCACATAAAAATTTTAAATTTCATCATACCTCCAAATTATTAATAAATCCAATTAATATTTAATCTAGTAAATTTGTTGTTGGTTGCCAGCCGCCTCCCCACTTTACCCCCTTTTTTCTTTTTCCTGCGGCAATACCCAAGTAATAAATGGTCACCCACAAATTCTATAGCAGTTGTAGGCAGTACCAACATCCTGGCTCACTTCAATGTTTTTAATCATTTTTCCACGTTTCACCTTCGTCTTTGGACACAGCAACAGTGAGGGGTCCTTTTTCCCCTTAAGAGCCGCCTTTGGAACCATCATTATTGTAACCCACACCAGTAACCAAATCTCCATTTGGAAGGTATTTCTCAATGAGGCCGGTGATACCGGAGAGGAATATTTTACTTCTTCTGAATCTTGACTCCATGTTACGCCATTATCCTCAGAGAAAGAGTGCCTTTGAAACCCTCCACCGCCCCTTAATTAACATCATAACCCTCCCGCGCGCCAAACTCTATCAGCCAGGTTCTTGACGTAACAATGTCCTTGTATCCGGAACTTTAAATCCTGACTGCCACGTACTACCATGATCATCCGAGTAAAACTAAAAACAGATCCCCCTTACTGCTCCACTTACCCGCCGGTAGTGAATTATGCATAGAAAACAGGCAAAAATTATTCTTCCGTTTTTCAATTGGATGGACCCTATTCGTTATTAAGAACGAAAAGATCCTGTTTATCAGTTATTGGATTTGAACGCGAAATCTGCTCCTAGTTTTGCTTCATCCACAGAAAATACGCATTACAGGCAGAATTGTCTTCATCCGAATTTGTCTTTTGAAATAAACAAACGCAATTTCTCCATTCTCAATCGAAGTAAGGAAACGGACATAATAATTTCATTCCCCCTTCATGGAAATGATCATTTTCATCTTTTAAAGGTCCAGGTCTTCCCTCCATCATTAGAATATCTTCCCGCTAGGGAGGCGGGTGCATTTATCATGAGACGAATTCTCCAGAATACCGGACTATATATAAATCAAAAATTCAGGCCATCCTTTGAAGTGTTGATAAAATCTCCTTCCACTGTTACAGGTTGTTTTCAGAGATTGAGAATTAAAATATATTTGGACCAGGTATTGGACCCCACCTTTTCCCTTATTTCCAGAACAAGGAGAACAATGCCCCTGATATAACTATTAACAAGCTTAAGAAAATCAGGGCAATCCTACCATGAGAAGAACAGTTGTCTATAATTATTCTGCAATCTTATTTTATATTTCTTCCTTTAGGAATAATTTATTCTACTACGTTTATTTTCTTTACTACAACAAACGGCCCTTTAACATTAAAGTAAGTGCCCACGCAGTTCACTTTTCCAATGACGTTGTGTTGGCTGCGGGCCCATAACTGACCAGGCAAAATGTCCGGGGCTACTTCCCCCGCCCACAGAAACATAATTTCGCAATCTGGGGAGAATAAAAGTTCATTGATAGAATGGAAAATTGGCCCCAGGTATCAGCTCTCTCCTATGCTTAAACATTATCCAGTTAACCTGGCCGATCCATAAGTTAATGCCCGTAATCCCATTTTTCATTAGAGTAGCATCTGGCAAACACCATGAGCAGTTATGGAATCCCGAATTACTCCAATTTTCACCCCATCAACGGATAACGCACTTTATAAATAGATGTTGTTTCCTAAATCCGAAAGGATGTTTATTATTCCCAATCGTATATTAAAACTACCCAAGAGGCCTGTAACTAGCACCCGACCTCATATAAGCCAATTAATTTACCATCGGGAAAGAACCAGACAGTGATGCTTACATTAAAGCTTCTCCCCGCGTTATCCTCGGAACATATCAAAGGCTACCGTTGATAAATAATGCCAAGTCTTAACCCGCTATCCGAGGATTTTTAGTACGAATGTCCACGAAATTTATTCTCTATGTGCTTCTTGACTCCACTTCTGAGATACATTACTCATAAGAAGGCTACCATCATCAAGCCCAACAAAATATTACGGCATAAAAAACCCCCGACCAATCCTTAAAAATTTTTTTAGGCAGATAAACTCTAGCAGGGTCACTTTACCCTAGTTAATCCATTATCCTTGAACGAAGTTAAGCCTCCTTAAAACACCTTCGCTCATCAGTCTGTTGCAAAAAGAAATTTCCGGTCTTCCCGCCGCTAGTCGGAAACCTCCCGCCTGATTATCCGCAATTGAAACATAACTTACTTCCCCTTCGGTCCAAGGGAAAATTGGTAAGTAGAATTTTCAAGAAATTATGCGGGTAACCTTGGCTTGCCAGGTCTTCTTCCGCCATTATTAGAAACGCGTCAAATACCTGAATAATCTCCCATTGTTAATTTAAAAAACACTGCCAGCAGGGCAGAAAAAATTCTTGCTCTGGAACAATTTACATGGGTTTCCAGCCTCTGATTCACCTTAATACCTGCAAATAAAACTTACCCTGTTGGATTTGACCTTTCTCATATCAGAAATTAAAATCATAAGCCGATTTATCATTACTGCCCAAGTTGTTCGTTTTTGTGTTCTGAGCCCAGTTAAACTTGCCAGATAGAGACTTTTACGAGGCCATAGAAAAAAGTTAAATCTTGATAAATTGTGTAAGTCCCATAATAGTAACTCTCTATAATTAATTTGGTCGCTTTATGATAACAAAACAACATTTTGACACCCTTTATGTAAAAATAAACATTTTTTCGAATTAAACGTTAAGCAAATTTTATAAAAGCATCTCTTTTTTAGCTTAAATAAAATGGAAATATAATATGGAAAACACTGCATATTCCAACTTTCATCGATTTTTTATACCATCAGAAGATGGTGTAATTTAATTCAAGGAAAACCCCCCCTCCGGAACCATTTAGAGGCCATTATGATCTTCAAAAAGGAAAAAAAAATTATTTTTTCCAAATTAATAGGCCAAAAAACCACTACTTAAAACCATCCAGTTTTTAAAGAGTAAAGTTGGTTGGAGGATTTAAAAAAAAAAATATTTGAAAAAAAAAAAATTATCAAGGTATTGGGGGAATTATTAAAAAAAAAAAAAATGACTCTTCCAATTTAGTTAAGGAAAAAAACCCGGCCAGTAAAAAAAAACCCTTTCCCCAATTTTTTTACAAAGGGGAAAAATCTCTTTTCCCTTCCCCTTGAT
>Ga0163217_1016519_pt1 | contig 15917 bp, 20 predicted proteins | sample SynspAceP_FD_185933 | JGI IMG/M metagenome (GOLD analysis project Ga0163217, IMG submission 185933) | Saline lake microbial communities from Ace Lake in Antarctica - Synechococcus sp. Ace-P (PacBio error correction) | ecosystem: Environmental > Aquatic > Non-marine Saline and Alkaline > Saline ... | reverse complement strand
GTTCGCCTTGTTCCAGGAACACAGGCGCATCGCCGAAAAGTGCAGGATAGTCATCATGGCGGATCATCGGGTCTAACAGGTTTTTGTCCCCGTCAGCAGAAAGCCGCCGCCAGCGTTGATCCAAAACACTGGCGCAAGCTGCACCCGTCTGCATCAACCCGCATCCGCCGACCGTCCCGCTCCGCGTTCTTTACAGCCGCGCGACCACAAACGCGCCCGATCGACAAGTCCCCATCAACGGCAAGCACGTCATCCGCCGCGCCTTTGCGCCATTCTCATCCATCCAAACTCCGCCGCCCGCTGCCCAGAATTCAATACCGAAGGATGCTTGAACAATGGAACAACAACGACACAAACGGCTTGGCCGACGCGCGCGCGCTTTTGGTTGATGTAGTCGAAAAACGGATATCCCTATAGATATGGCTCACATGTGCACTCTTTCTTTGGGATGCGGCAGGTGCGAAACCCATTAGGGGTCATCAAGATGAAAGTTCTTGCACAGGCAGGTATAGCGCAACGGCCAGCCGGCAGCCAGGCAGGTACATCGCGCTTCCTGCGCCGAAAGGGCCCGTCACAAGCGCTGAGATCCACAATCCGCAGCAGTCATAATGGCAAACTTTTGGTGATCTGCCTGCGGATCGACCATCGGCGTCAAAAAGTGAACAGCGCGTGCCCGGATATATTGCAGTAACGATAAGCTAGAAAAAATGCTGCCGCATTCGCCATCTACCTATGCGGCAGCCCGCCGCAGAAACGCCGGATACATCACCACATAGACACTGCAGTCACAGCCCAACGATGGCGGAAACGGGTACATTTATAGTCTAAATAGGGGCATTATGCGCCAACCTTTTCACGTCAGGACCATATCGCGGGGGTATCGTCGCTCACGAAAGACCAGCGGCCGATCCTTGGCTTCGACGTAAAGGCGACCGATGTTTCACCAGAATTCCCAGCGTCAAAAGCTGCGGCCCCGGAAGAAGGCTGATTGCCAGCACCACCGAGGCCCAACCGGCGCGCGGTCTGGTAAACGATCAACGAGTTAAATGACAATAGACTGCCATTCAACGTTCGCCATCAGCAGGCTGAACGAAGGACAGGACGTTCGGCAGAGCTTTAAGCGGCTTCGTCAAAGGCGGTCATCGCGTCGATGGGCAAAGCGCATCATCCGCGCGGAACGGTTATTTTAGCGTCTCACCCAAAGCCCGTCGTGCCGGATATATTTCAATCCCAACCTGCTTGAACCCGCCCAAGCAAACATGCCGCGGATGAAACGGGCCTTTTTTCAGGCATCGCCAGAACAGCGTCGAGCGACCGGCGTTTCACCAGACGGGAATCGCGGTATCCTGAGAAATCGCACATCAGAGCATGGGCTATTCAGCGAACGGTAAGAACAGATGCGCCGGGCCTTTTTGAACATCGTTTCTCGCCCTGACGGCTCGCTGCGCGCCATAAACCAACGTCAAATCCGCGATCCATCGATGAACATTCATATCTACAGCAACTCGGGCGGGTCTTGCAGATCGCATCCGCATGAAGATGGTTCACCCTGCGCGGCCTCCAAGCCCTTGCAGTGTCAGGGCGAATTGTGGCCACGATTGGCGGACAGCTTGACCCCCACCAGCTGTGCAACAGCTTGCTTGGGCGCCTCGATCGCTTTCCATGTGGCGTCTGTCGATCCATCACGACGCAGGATGATCTCTGCCTCGGTCTTTTCCAAGGCCGCGATGGCCTGCGTCAGCCGCAAACACCAAGCCCGGGATCGAGGCTTTCCTCGTTCATGCCAAGGAATAAACAACAGAAGATACATTTCACAACCGGCCTGAGTAGTTGACCTCTTTAGGGTTAATCAGGCGATGGGTGAAATAGGGCACTGATTGGTTCAATTTACGAGACCTCGACCGACCCAGAACCCATCCAGCCCCACAACGCAAAAGGCCGGAACATTTTCTGCCCGGCCTTTGACAATCAATCGTGGTCAAATCAGTTGCTGACAGCGCTTCCCCACACTTAGGCGATCGACTGCAGAATTTGCGAGACAGCGCGGCTCATTTGGTAACGGGGCTGTTGCGCGATTAAAGATGATTCATCGGGGCGCAGGCTCGAATTTCGGAGCCAGGGCAAAGTTCGCCGCATTAACGAGGCATCAAGATGCCATGCCGTGATTCGCCCCCAGCTCGCGCGGATCAGCGATGCGCGCAGGGACATAGACTTGCGGAACACATCCACCGGTCGACGACGCCACGCCGCCTGCTCGTTACAATGCATCGGCCAGACTTGCTTTGCGTTCAAACGGCAGCACAAAAGCGGGGACTGCGTCCCACCTCCACCTGCCAGATAACATAAGTTCGCGGTCGTTCAGCACCAAGCTTCGCGACGCGCCTGATAGGTTGCTGCGTGCCTCCTCTAAGCTTGCACGACGTAGGGACACCTCAAACTGCAGCTCTTGCAACTGCAGAGGCACGTGCGCTGACGCGCTTGAACCCAAGGTGATTGTTTGGGCAAAAATATTCCTGCGGCTCGACCAGGTCATATGCCGTATCAACGAAAATCGGCATCGCCGGCAGCAGGGCCGCGTCTTGTCAGGCTGGCCGCTGAAAGAGCTTGCGACAGTCGGGAATCTGTACAGCCGTGCCATCGCGGTACAGACGGAATCGAAGCATAGTCCTGTTCTTCGACCGTTGATCCCGGCTGCAGCGCCAAAGCCTCTTCCAGTACAAGGCGGTGTAACGTCACCGCACAAAAACCGGTTGGCTGCGACACAGCACCGCCGATAGACGACACGCCGCGAATTGAAATTCGGAAAATCTCGAGGCTGAACGTCGTGGTCAACTGCGTTCTCGACCAGGACGCTAGTAACAAGGCAGCCTCGTTTCGTCCTCGATGGTGTCAGACCGGCGCATTGCGCCACGCGCCCACGTCTGGGAATGTTGATCGAACCGTTCGCCTGCCCGGCTATTAACCTTGGCGCGAGTTTGCGCGGGCAAGCAGCCCGCGACAGTTGTTTTCAACCGAATCCGCAGCACCGTGGCGTGGCCAGCAGCACCACATCACCGACGCCAATTTCATTAGGCGGCCAGGGATCATTTGCGGGGGGCACCGGCAGCTCAAGCGGCGTCTATGGGCCGCGTTTTTGAACATCAAAGCGTGGGGGCGATGGCAGCGCCCCGCGTCCCCGCTCAGGCCGGAAACCGCTCCGAGCGGTACGCGAAAAGACAGCCGGCAAAGGCTTTGCGGCCGGCATAGGCAGATCTATTCGCCTAGAATGACGGTTCAGCGGTCAGGTTCAGCACGCGTACGTTTTGGTGCCGCCTGCTGCGCCCTCTACAACTTTTTAGGTGTTCGTAACGTAACCACAACTCGCAATGGGCCAGACCGCAAAACAGCTACCAATAGGTAATCGCACTCAATACTCCCATTATCATGTGACACCTCGCCCCAGGGACAGGTTCGGCCCCGGTTATCACTAGCGTTGCAGGCAGCCTTTGGTCATAAGATTACCCGAACTTCGTCGGCCAGCCCATTGCCGCGCGCTGTTACAATTGGCACCGCTATTTACACTGACCCAATACGTATTCCGAAACGACTGGTCAGACTTTTACAATCCTCTGTCACCTTACGCGTTGGACACTGTGCCGATTTCAAGCGCCAGTGTTTGCACTGCCTTGAGTTATCGACCAAACACCGGTTATTGCCCGCGTAGAGATTTCCATCGGTCCCGTCTAGAATTTGCTGTGCAGCCGGTCGGAATAAACCGCCCCACGCCCGGACGAAGATCAACGGGCTTTGACGGGCTCGGACACATTCCGCGGCAAAATAAACTCAAAGCCAAGCCGCGCGTTGCCTTGCAGCATACGTCTTCCAACATCCAGTGCTTTCAAATTCCGGAACTCAGCACGTATCGACGCCGTCACACGCGCTTCGCGCAAGACCATTTACGCCGGTTTGCTTTCGTTTCCACCGTTAAGCAGCCAGCGCGGGGCGGATAGAGCGTGTCCTGCACCAGCGCTGCAAAAGCGTGGTGGGAACCCTTGCGAGGTCTGGCAAAAAACAGAATCGTCGGTCCACCAGCGACTCGCGACACCACGTGCCAGCAGGCCTTTGCTTTCGCTTCAGCGGGGACAGGCCCGCCAGACATAACCCGAGGGTAAGCGCACGTAAGATCATCGCAGGTATCTCCCCCAGCTGTTCCCCAGCTCTTTGCCGCGATTAATCGCGGCACGACCCCATTTTGCAACGTTGGCCACAGCAAGACGCGCGCCAACCGTCACGGTGAATCGGTTTTATGGTTTGTTGGAATTTTCGTACGCGACGGACGACCGGTTGATCCACGACAGAGGACCCTCGAACCGCAGCCCTTTGTCAAAAGGACCTTCGCCAAAATCGTCAAAACGACACATTCGTCAGCGTGAAATACCGCCACCTTGAACCCGTTGTTTGAACTCGCGATCCATGACAACGTCGCCGCCGTAATCGCCCGCAAGATAGCGACCCACGTCAAGCTGGCCGATAAACCCGTTACCAAGCATAATAGGCCGAAGCGTGACCGGTCACGGACGTTCGTAATGCCTGGGACCCGAACAACATGTCAAAAATCACGCTGTTTGACATAGCTTCAGCTCCGCACCAAGCGCGAAGACGGCTGGCCATCGGGACCACAGCACTTCGTCGAAACACCGCCGAACATCCTTCGAGCATTACCAGCAGAGACGCGGTCCAAACAGGTCTTTGCCGGAACGGAAAACAGGAGGATACTCCCCGTCAGGCTTGTTAACCTCAAGATCAAGTTCTTTGGCCATAGCGCCACCGGGCATTCGTACGCACAGGTTCGATGACCGAATTAAGGACACGCCGGAACGAATCGGCGATATTTGCCCACCAGCGGGTACCGGAACCGACCGGCCAAAGGTCAGGGCCCGGACGCGGACGGTAATCCATCTTGAGCTGGACACCAAAATCGGCCCGGATCGGGCTGTTCGGGTCGAAAAAGATGTCGCCCACATAAGGACCGATAGACGTGTTCGAACACGGGATTAAATATCCGTCAGCTTCCCATTCACGTCCTGCGTATGTCCGTTCTTTCAAACGCGCCGCGGCGCGCAAGCTGCGCCACGCGCCACATTAAATCATACTGCAGCCTCTCCAGGATCAGACCGCTGCGTGACGATTCTGGCTAAGCGGCACGCCGCGTTCAAGGAAACGACGGTGAATTCTTCGATAGCGCGGCTGGCAGTGTCACACGCCATGGCCCGCGCTGTGCGTCCCGCCGCTTGGGCTCGTTATTGAAAACGGCTATTCTCAAACCACGCACCGGTGGCGCGGTGCTCCGACATTGGGTGAATCCTTGCAGGCTCCAGGCCCAATCTTCCGCGAGCACGCGCTTGCAACACAGTCTCTACCGCACACGCCCCACACCCGCCAGCGAGTTATTCCATTCTGCAATGGCCAACCTGATTTGCGTGCGCCGACCGTCCGCCGGGGCCTGCTTCCAACCCACCGGGGAACGACGGGGTCTTGGATTTGATGATATAGCTCAGTTGCGCGCCCCGACCTTCATGCCACCCACAAACGAAACCCTCTGAGGTATCACGCCGTATCTGACCGATACTCAAGCCCCACAGTTGATTCGGCGAAGACACGTCGATACCGGTGTTCACCGATTTCCCGCCGTGTATTCATTCGGGCGAGGTATCCGCAAACAGCGTCGCTTGATCAGAGAGGTTCCATATTCACGGCCGACCAAAGGGAGAGGTGGGAACCGCTGAACACGTTTGCCGGTTTCGAGCTGCCGCCAAGTTTGCATCCCGCGTCCGTGTATCAAACCGTTCGGACAGCACACTGAACGGTTCGGATAAATGAATTCCGCCCCGCAAGACGGCCCCAGCCCAAGCCGGCCGGTTTACTTCCAAACTTTGAGCCAAAGCCTTTTTGTGGCAACGAAAATATTCACTACTCAGGGATTACCGTTACCCAGAGTGCGCGCAGGCCCACGGCAAAACGCGGGGCGGCACATCGGGTTCGTCCCAAATCTGATAATGAACGTCAAAGCTGCGGTCAAAAGGTTTATCGCCGTCCAGAAACGCACCAGTGCGATATTTTGATCGCAGTAGCGAATCGTACCGTAAAGGCGCGCCAAGAACCTGAAAGGGTCGCGGCAATACCGGTAGTTTGGACCAAACGGCGCTGGCCGTTTAAAATTGCCAGATTCGCCCATCTTTCAGCACAACGGGCCGTTGGCATTTCGCATTCAGAACCGGCGATGTCCCGTAGGTCGGGACAGCGATGGGCAGAGACTGGGAAAGGCTGAACAACGCGAACAACCCGGCTAACATCGTACAAGCGAGTTTCCTCAAGGGCCCTTGCATCTGACAACCTGCGCTATTAATTAACTGGTTCCAATACCGGGAACCGTAGAAGAAGTTTGAAGTTGGACTTCACTTTGTGTGCCGCCAGTCAACGGATTTACCATTTACGTTGCGCCAGTTTTGGCAAACACAGAGGGACGCTTGAAAACTATGCTAAACCGTTTGGTTTAAACGCCGTCAACCAGGGGACCCCGAGCCGGAACCGCATTTCGGACCCCCATCACGCCGGATACGTACCCGCTGGTCGCGATTGCGCGATTATCCACGTCGTTTTGATATGCTGGGAACGGCTTCCTGAGCCCTCCCGATATCGCGGGGTGAATTCTGTGTGTCGGTGATCGGTCCGAACCGCGGCGAAAAAACAAAGCGCGCAGTGTTCTTGCGGCGCGCCCTGCATAGCCAGCCGGATTATCAATAACGCTGATGGGGCAACCACGAGCAGATGATTGACCTAAAGTTATTTGATAATCCTTAAGAGAGATGGCCCAGCGCTGGCTGCGTTTACGCGGGCTTGCCAAACTCTATCGAGTTTTTTGACGTCCTCGGGCGGTATCGCAAACCTCTTCGGGAGATGCGAGCTTCCGAGCTCTGGGCCCGTGATGCCCTGCGCGAGGCCATGGGCGACGCGCTGTCGATCTGGCGTGTGACCAAACCTGCTCAACTTCTTGGACATCCGCGGCAATGTGGCTTTTTTCCACGCCGCGGCTAACCCGTTGATTTCAATAAAGGATCCAGGGAAAAAGCCGCACTGTTGCTTTTGGGTGGCATGAGGATTTCTGGGCGCAAACGCCGTCGCGACTCGGTTATGTGGATCTGCACGGGCATACGTATTGTCGGACACCGCCTATGTCAAGGGCGGCGTTTATTTCGATCGATACCGGAGCCTAACGCAAACGACAAATTGACCGCCGCAAACGATCCATAATGCGTGGGTCGAATCAACTTACTCGCCTGGATCTGATAGCGGCCGGCTTGTAACCCACACCTTAGGGATACCTCTTGCTTTTAGCTGACACCATCGGCAAAGGGGTCGCCGTTTTATTTGTTGGTTAAAAGCACGGAGGTGATGTGGCGTTATCGAGTAGGGATTAAGACGCGGCGGCTCGGTTCCTAACGTTGGCGGCTGCGTGTATCAACACGCGTAGAAAGCGGCTTGTGTCGATCTAACGGTCCAGCCTTGTGCTGCTAGCCCTTGATTACTGCTGCTGATCGTTTACTGTTGTGCTGCTTTTATGGTCCGCTCAACGGGCAAGCGGTCTTATTATGCCCATCCAAGGAGTCGAACGGGCGGGCAAAACCGTTCCTCTGTTGGAAAATCAGGACCAAATGGTACCCAACGCTCAGGCCGCCTTGGCCGGCGATTTCTTTCGCGCGCACCCGGAACCACGCGCTTGAATGGGCCCTGTACAAACAGCTGAAAAAATGACCCCCGTGTCATCCCCGGCGGCCATTTTTTCTGCGGCGCACGGGCTTGGGACGAGTTGCCCCAAATCTGGAATGTCCTCCGGGGGATATGTCGTTGGTCGGACCGCCGCCCTGTGACGCGCCAGCGAGTTGCAACAGCTATGGGCGATGCACGTGGCGCGTATCAATCGTGCGCCCCGGCATCAACCGGTCTATGGGCAAGTCGCAGGGCGCGGCCTCCTTCAGCTACAAGTCGGTGGATGGCTGTTTGATGAACGCGCACGCTGATGAACGCTAATACGCGTGGCAGATGTGCTTTGGCCGCGTCCTTCTTTTTTATTTGGGAAATTTTTAACAGATGCATCGCACGGACCCTGCCCATTCGTCTGCTGCGCCCCACCGGTCATTTAAGGGGGCGCAAGCAATGGCCACAGTATTGTGGCAATCGCGTGTCGACGTTGCTCGTCTATAATGCCAACCCTTTGATCCCCGTCCGTCCGTCCGTACCGGTTTGCCCCTACCTTGCGCTGACTCCGAGTAACTGGGGATAGACGACCCCGGCCTACCAACGCCGCTCACCTAACTGATCGTGCATCCCCGAGTCCGTAGCCGCTTTGAGCGTCACCGCTACATCCCTCAGGCCCCACCAACCCCATTTAAAGCCCCGCGTGAACCTGCGCCCAGGTCAGCGGGCATTCACTGCACGACCATCAAAGGCCCCGCAAATCGGGCGGTCTAAATCCTGCGTGTTTATAAGTCACTTGAAATTTGTCAGTATATTGGCATGTCGCTCTCCTTTATTGGGTATCAGCGCAGCTTGGTCTACTGACCGCTTTACCTAAATCCTTACCCCACCGTTCTATCGGGTCCATGTGCCCGCAGGATCGCTCGGTCTACAGGCCGCGATAAACTCGAGCTCCTTGGAGCTGTCACTTACGCAAGCGTGCCGTGGCAATGCTTGAAATTTCTTCACCCGGATTCCGCCATAGCGGACATTCGTCGATTGCGCGAAGGGTTGCCCCATGTTGCGTCGGGTCAATTTCGTCAAACCCAGCAGCGGTGTCGATCCTCAGTCTTCCGTAACCGCCGTAGTCTTCCGTAGTCTCCGTAGCTTCCGGCGCTGCGCTGTCTTTTCTTCGGCCGCTTGGCGCTGCTGACAACCTGTGCACTCCGCCTGACGTTCCTGCATCTTGCGACATCAGCTTGACTGTGCTTCTTCTTCCCGTCATTCGGGACGGATTTGCCCCCGTTTCTGCGTCACTTCGGTCCGGAGACTGTCCAGCATGCTTGTCGAACAGCTGGAAGATTCGTTTTTATACTCGTTCAACGGATCCCGCTTGCGCGTAACCGCGGAAGCCCCTACGACGACCGCAGATTCTCTTTAGCCGTCAAAAGGCTGGTCACCCCGCCATTTGCCGTCGATCGCCTGCAACAACACCTGCTTGTTCAATGTTGCGCATGTTTTCTGGGCCGAACTGTTCAAGCCTTCTGTGCCCTTCATGGAAATCGCTGGCCTTCGATCAGACGTTCGCGGATCCACTTCGTTCGTCCACGCCCTCTTGCTTCACACCAGCCGAAACAGGTTACGTTCAGTTCAACTGCTCGACAACAGGCCGGCTTGGGAACCCCTGGGCGTATTCCACTGATCTGCATAGGTTTCGGCAGGCATAACTGGTCGAATCAGGATCGTCGATCACCTGTTCGCGGCATGTCCGACGTAATCTCTTGCAGGTTCCGCGCTCTCCATGATGTCGCGGCAGCTGGCCAAAGATAACCTTCCGCTGGTCATCATCACATTCATCGAACCATTCAACAGCTTGTTGCGAATGTCAAAGTTGCGATACCTTCGACCTTGGCCTGTGCCGTCGAGAGACTTGTTCACCCAAGGGTTGCCACATCGCCTCGCCTTCTTTCATACGCCAAAGCGTGGTCAGCACTTTCTCAAGCACGTTCCGACCCGAAGAATACGCATCAAATCGCCTCGAACGGACAGATAGAACGACGAAGCGGCCCGGCGTCACCCTGACGGCCGGAACGACCACGCACTGGTTATCGATTCCGACGTCTTTCGTGACGTTCAGAGGCCAGAAACAAAAAAGGCCACCGGCCTCCAGCACTTTTTTTCTTTTCGTCCGCTGTTGTTCCGCCTCGATCTTTTCACGAATTGGCAACGGGATCGGCCCTCTGGATCGGCGTCCAGTGCTTCGATTCACCTTCAAGCTCGACGTTGCCCGCCCAGCTGATGGTTCCGGGTTGCCGCGGACCGGCCATCGTTTGTGGCCAGATGCGTCACCGCTCCGAATTTGCCCGCATCCTGCGACCGTGCTGGAGCTTCTTGTTTCGTGCTGGCGTGCGTTCAGAACGTTATTGCGTAATGCCCCTTCGGTCAGCATTCTGGCTGAGCATTTCGGACTTTTCGATGGACGTGGTGCCGACGCAGAAACCGGCTGCTCCTATCGCATTGGCTTCTTTACCTTTTCGATCATCGCTCTGATATTTTCTCCAGCGCGGAACGAGTAGACTTGGTCATCTTCGTCAACGCGGTGCAACCGGCACGTTGTCGCACAACCAACACCCCAGGCGGTAGATCTCGGCATAATTCTTCGGCTCGGTTTTTCGGCCGTACCGGTCATCCCGGCGAGCTTGTTGTTACAGTCGGAAATAGAGATTCTGGAAAGTGACGGATCGACGCGTGACGTTCTCAGGCTGGATCTGCAGGCCTTCCTTCGCTTCGATCCTTGTGCAGAACCGTCGGACAGACGGGCGACCGGACATTTCATTGCGCCCGGTGAATTCGTCATCAGCATCACTTCGCCATCGCGCACGATGTAATTCTTTGTCGCGCATGAAACAGCTTATGCGCCGGCAAACCCTGGTTTATTGTGGTGCACGACCGTGGTGCTTTCAGTGGTCATACATCGTGACCCTTCTTCCAGCAGCCGCGGCTCAGCAGCTCTTTCTCGAGGAAAGTCGTTCCCTTCGTCGGTAAAGGTCACATTTGCGGGTTTTTTCGTCCAGCTCATAGTGCTTTCGTCAAGCAGCGGGATCAACATCATCGACGGACTTTATACATCTCGGCAGCCGGTCTTCGACGGGCCAGACGATAATCAGTGGCGTCCGCTGCTTCATTCGATCAGAATTACTGATCGACCTCATCCACGGATGGGCCAAAGTTGTGCTGCTCTGAAAAATCTGGCTCAGCTCGACGATTTTCATGTATCGCGGAGGATAATCAAAGCCCAGCTACGTTGTTTCATGGCATAGGTCACATCGCATTCCATACGCGGCGCGTGTCTTCTTCGGTCATGCCAGAGGGACCGCGGGCCACCGGTGGTCAGCCCCAGCGAGGCAAAGACCTTGCCCATCCAAGTCGTCGTCCCCCGCTTCACGAGGTATTCGGTTCACCGTCACCACATTTGCACGCCCTTGCCGGTCAGCGCATCAGATAGGCGGCCAGCGTGCGCGCGTCAGGGTTTTTACCTTTCACCGGTTTTCTGCTCTCGGATTATATGCCTGATGAGGAAAAAATCGCGTTACATCAACTGCGTGTCAAAGGCGCGCAACCCAAGGTCCGGCCGTGCGCCTTCACGGCAGTTTGCCAAAGGCTTCCGCAGGCAGGTTCTTCCAGGCTTTCGCCATCGTTGCCCGCTTGCGCCGCTCTTCTGTTTTTGCTTTAGACCGTCGTCGGTCAAGCCAGAATTCGTCTTCCAGCGCCGTTGATTTGTTCAACCAGCGCGGGTCGCCTTGATTTTACGGTCGTTTGGGGTCCCAAAACTTTTTGGCGAGTGTTCCGATGGCCCAGCATTGCAACTCTCCTGCCGAAGTTAAGTTCCTAGGCGTCCAATCTGCTCTGCCGAGCCGCCGGACAGCCCCTAGCATACAAGACTGAACGTTGCGCCCAAGGCCGCGCCCATAGGGCGATGTTAAGGGTCGCCACATAAACCGTGTCAATGTAGCAGCCCTTTTTGCGGCTGCCAAACCAAGGACAGATTACATGCAAAAACCTCTCACTTTTTCTGGCACCATTCATGGAGTGGCAGCTTCATCAGCTTGGCCCGCCCGCTTTTTGCGCAGGACGGGACGCTTGCCCGCAAACACCGATGCGCCCAGACGATGCACGAACGGCCGTTACTGCTGAAACAGTGCGTCGCGCGGTAAACGGCACGAATATCCACATCGCAACATGATTATCGCCCCGCGCCACCTTGCCAAGTAGCAGTTCATCAACAACTTGCGCCAGAGGTTTCTGTTTCAGGGCATTCTGCGGACCAGCTCGTGCGCAGCAAACCGCCCTGTCGCAGGATTACGAAGGCCGATCTGCCAACGCGCATTAACATTGGGGCGCTCGAAAACGAACGCCGCAAGCTGATCGCGGCATAAGTCATCGAAAAAGCAACGATGGCACAGGGAGTGTCCGAAGAGAGCTGCCAAGCGGCCTATGACGAAGCCTATGCCGCGGCAGAGCACCTACCGAAGAATCAGCGCGTCGCACATTCTGCTAGAGACAGAAAGAAGATGCCCAAAGCCGTCCAGATACCGAGGCTTGATGAGGGTGCGGATTTTCGCCGAGCTGGCGAAAGAAAAATCCACGGCGCGTCCCTCCGGTCCTGGCAGGCGGTACTCTGATGGTTCGGGCCCGGCATTGGATGGTGCCCGGCGTTTTGAAAACCGCTGTCGCCGAGCTTTGAAAGTCTGGTGCTGTATGCCGAACCGGTTTTGAAACCCAGTTGGCTGGCATTGTCATCAAACTGACGAGAAGCGCCAGAAGAAAGCCCGCCAGGCCTCGAAGAAGTCAAAGACGAGCTGGAAACTGCATGGTGCGCCAGAGGCTCAAAGCCACAAGCGTTGATTGAAGAACACCACCGAAGCCGCATATTGTTGGAACGTTCGGCTGCTGACGCAGTTGATTCCAACGGTTTTTCTGACCAACTTGGGCTTGTATGAGTAATCAATGGGCAAGATCACCGCTGTATCCCCGCTGGCACCGATCACTTTTCCTAGATCTTTCCTGTCTCGATGGTGTGCGTTCGCCACCATCGCGGCGGGTTACGGGTATTCAAGGCCGCACGGATGTGATGCTGCCGAATTGACCCCCCGGGTCTACGGTGGGCGGGGGCGTTTCCACCCGCTCTGCCACCCGTGCGGGCCCCTGTTCTGGAACTGTCAGGCCAAAATCGGCGCGACAGTCGGATACGGGCGCTGCGATCTTTGGTCAATCGGGCACGCTAATGCCTTTACCGGCAAAGGCGGCGTCATCGCAGTCGAGGCTATTACCGCCGCGGTTGCCGATGTGGCAAACACCCCCAGTCGCGGGTTCTCACCTTCGTCGACCGGCTGATTGGCGAACCATTGCCTCACGGACCCGGATCACGGCTTGTTCTCCTGACCTTCAAGGGGCGCGCTGTACCGACAAGTGATTTCGGATGCTGCCCAAGGCGATCATGACCACGGATTTTTTAAACCTTCCCTAAAGGGCGCGTGCCCGAGGTCGAAAAATTGACGGAAAAACAGTCTCTATCGCGGGATTGCGAAGGGATCGGGTATGATCGGCCGGATATGGCGACGATGCTGGTCTTATTATCCTTCACCCGACGCAGTTTGTTAGCCAACCTTGGCCCTGCAAAGATGCTGTTCGACCCACCACGGATAGCACTTTTAACTGTATTCACTGTCGACAGCGACACATTCGGACCTCTGTACAGTTTGATCTTTTGCAGCGACGCGGCGCGTCGGCGTGGACGCAAGCGAGAAGCGAAGCCGTTTTTCTGATGGCGTTGCACGGCGTATGCTTGAACCTTGCGCATTTTCAGGTTGTGCAAGAGCGGCGAAGGGGCGACCAAAAATTCGTCGAAATCGCCATCACAGGTGCCGCGCACGGGATGCGGATGCCAAAACGCACGGGCATGGCTATTGCCAAAACTCCACGCTGATTACAAACCGCGATTTGCCGGTCCAGGACCCCAAAAACTGGGATGGCCCGCGTTGTTATGGCGATCGGTAATAATCCGGTGCCGCGGCGGATCATATCGGCTGTCGATTCCGCTTTTGGCCGAACGTTGAGGTCGCAAAGACGGCTGGCGCAGCCCCGACTATTCCGACAAGGAGGCCGCCGCGCATATGAAGGAACAGAACATCACCGATTGGTGTCGGATTCTGGGGCACTTGGCGACGGCAAGGCAACGGTTTGACCTGCGAACCTGGACCCACCGGCTATATCGAATCAACGCCGGACTATCGTTCGTGAGTTGTATTGTCTCGGCGGTTGCTCCCTGATCGATGTTGGACGGGGCGCCGCTGCTTTTTGCACAAGCGCCCGCCCGGCAATCCATGGCTGGTTCTTTTGGGAGTTTCCGTGCGGGCAAGGTCGAGGCCGGCGAAAAACACCGAAGCCGCGCTGATCGCGAGCTGCAGGAAGACTGGGCATCGACAACTTGGGCATCGTGCCCTTGCGGCCGCTGACCTTTGCCAGCACGCCTATGATGAATTTTCACCTGCTGATGCCCCGTTTGCCTGCCGGCCAAAATGGAATGGCACACCGCAGGCGCGCGAAAGGAACAAGAACCCTGAAATTGGTCACGTCGCCATGCCGCTTAAGGGAGACTTATCCCATGCCCCCGCGGACCATTCCACTGATTCCCGATCCTGCGCGACTGGGCTGATAGAGCCAGCGCCCTGAGCCTCTGTTTCCTTTAGCGTTTAAAATGCTGCGCTAACGACTTTTTTGTTGCTAGACGTGAGCAAAATAGTCGCCTATAAAGATGCAACTTGCTGGTTCTCTCGGGGGAGGAAGGTAATGCTACGTACAATCAACAATCGCGGTCTACGGTTTTCAGTCCAGGCGTTTTTTGTGCGCGGACATTGCCGATGGCCGCATAACGGTAAGGTTGATAAGCGATCTACACAGGCAAAGCCGATTCAGCGCCAAAGCTTGACCTGCCGAGAGACCAAACTGCCGCGAAAAACATTCTGAACCATTCCTCTTTCGCCAAGCGTTTGCTTAGGTCATTCAAGGGATGGATTCAAACATGAATGCCTTCCGGCGCGTAATCGGTTATCTTAAAAACAAAGGGCTCTAGGCCGCAAAGACGGGAATAGAACGCTAGGTCTCCGTATTTCCAGAACCGGTTTGAACACCACGGACATTCCCGTCAGCCTTCGGTTGAATTTTCGCCCAATGGCGCGGATCTTGGCAAGTTGTGCGCATCTACAGCCGAGGGATAAAAACCCCGACGCGACTATGTTGTTTCGCCTCTGTGGAGACGGCACAATCAGCGGCGTTGCCGCTGGGGCTGGCGAATGTGCCCCAATTCAAGATGGGGCATTATTCCTGCGGCGGGACATTCAAACTATTTCGCGCGCCCTTTGAAACCTGCCCGAAACGGTGGATGAAGCTGTAACCGATGTCATCGCCAATGGTGCGTTGCTGCCCCACGGATATCGCCAAAGAATCAAACGGCAAACGTCTTCCTGAACAAACGCCAGCATCGGGGCCTATTGCCGCCAATTTCTGAAACCCGCGAAGGCATATACGATCCGGCTGGGGGCGGCAGCCGAAGTCGCCGGGCCTATTGGGTCGGTGGTTAAGGCGTTGGCAACGCTTCGTTTGCGCCCTTCTTAAAAAACTGACGTTCACCAGGTCGATTGGAAAATCGTTTTTTAAAAACAACGGACCCCTTTGGTCTTTGCGATCAGCAACGCCTTTGTGTCAGTTTTGAAACCCAGATTGGGCCTCAGCGCGGAAGATTGTATCGGCAAGGCGGCATTGGTTTTGCTGCTGGTTAGCACCCGGGGACCCAAGACCGATGGGGGCCTGTTTTCAAAAAACACGCTGCAGCATTGGCGTTGGGGCGTTGGCGAAACGGGGGGAAACCGGGGAACTATCAAAATTGCACTTTGCGGGAACCGAAGATCACGCTTGAGATGCCGGCATAAAATTCACTGGCCCCGTCGCCCCGCGACGGGGGGGAGGAAAAACTTGGACCGCATTGGAAAATGTTCCCGTTTTTTTCAAAAGGCTAAAGAAGAATTTGCCAGCCCGCCGGGGAGGGGGCGTTTTTTTTGGGCCCCCCCCAAAAAAAATTTGAAAATCGTTTTGGCCCCGGCCGAAATTCAAAACGACAGGTCTGTAAGATGTGATCCTCTCCTCTT
>Ga0163217_1115959_pt1 | contig 15919 bp, 21 predicted proteins | sample SynspAceP_FD_185933 | JGI IMG/M metagenome (GOLD analysis project Ga0163217, IMG submission 185933) | Saline lake microbial communities from Ace Lake in Antarctica - Synechococcus sp. Ace-P (PacBio error correction) | ecosystem: Environmental > Aquatic > Non-marine Saline and Alkaline > Saline ... | reverse complement strand
GCTCAGGCCCCACTTCTCGGCCCCGAGCACGAAGGCCGTTGGTCCCGGTGAAATCGCATTGGCGAATAGTTCCACCGCGTTCACGCCCAGAGGGTGCCGTAGATCGGAACCCTTTTCCCGCCGCAGCCGTTGCAGGCCCCTCCTCCACCGTGGGTGGGGTGCACCGCACACCCACTTCTCGCTGCCGGAGGGCCTGGTTGAAGCCGGCGGCTGCGGTCCGCAGACTCACCGCATGGGCTTCGAGCACCCCAACGGGTTCGCAGCTGGCGCAAGATTGCCGAGAGGTTGTTGGGGCTTGTCCACCGCCTCAGCAGGCAGCGTGAGATCGGCCATGCGCGATTCAGCACGGCCTGGAGTCGCTTTCGTAGGCGGCGCGGCAAGCAGGGCATGGAACGGGGCGGAGCTTCAGACCTTAAGGCTCGATCATGGTTTGACTGCATGCAGCGCGGCTCCTGCAAGCAGGGGTGGGATCATGAATTGATTGAGGCCTTGCCTGCCTGCCGCGCCGTTGCTTCGATCAGCGGGTCTATGCCGTCGTGGCGCCCATCCCCAGGGTCGCCTTCGCCACCTATGGCCAGGTTTGCCGACTGGATACGGCGCTTTTACGGCTGCGCCCGCCAGGTGGAGTTGGTTCGTTGCGCGTCTCGCCCTGCCTCACCGGTCCCTGCACCGGGTCGTCAGCGCCCGAGGCCAGATTCAGCATGAGCCTTCAGCCGCGAAGGCAGCGATGGCATCCAGGCCGCGAGCTGCTGATCGCTGAAGGCATCCCCGTGGGATGGGGGCGGGCGCCTGGCCCTGCGGAGCTAATCTCTGGTGCCGCAATGACCATCCCCAACCATGACCGCTGTGCCGGATCGCGATGCTTTTGCGGCTGCCTTGCAGCCAGAAGACGCCGGACTCGACTCGCCGGGCGGGTGGCCTGGGCGGGCGCTTCTGGGCCGTGGCGGCCGGGGCCTATTGCCGGATTTGGCCCTGGAGCGGGAACTGCGCCGCCTTGCCGCTCTCGCCGCCGACCGTGCCCTGCGCCGACCGAGCTCTGTTTTTCGGGGGCGATCCCCAGCGCCCGCCGCCTTGGATGCCTGGCTCGACCAGCTCGGCAAGGTGCGGCCCAAACGTCAGGGCTCCAAGCTGCGCTGGCTGCGCACCTCGGCCTCTACCAGCTGCTCGCCACCGAACGGGTTCCCGCCTCAGCGGCGTTTGAGCACCCCGTGGAACTGCAAAACGGGATTGGTCTGGCCCGGCTGGCGCCCGGTGTGTGAATGGTGTGTTTGGCGGCGCCTTCTTGCGTCGCCGTAGCGCCGCTGGCCAGCAGCCCCCTACCGCTGCCTGCCGAACCCGTCGCGGGCCCTTTGGTTTTGCCGCCACTCCCTGCCCAACTGGCTGGCTGGCCATCTGCTGCAATGGCTGAGCCGCCGAAGGCGCTGAGCGTTCGGGTGCGGCCAATCTGGCCGCCCTCCTGGTCTGCAGTGTAACCTCGGCTGGCAGGCAAGCGTGAGGCGGTGCTTCGCCGCTTTTTGCCGCCGCTGGCGTGGCCGCTGAACCCTTGTTGATCAAGCCTGGGGCTTGACGCTCCACGGCCGCTGCGGTTTTGATCTGCGCGCCCTGCCCGGCATATGCGAAGGCCACTGGGTGCGTTCAGGGACCGCAGCGCCCAGCCGGATCGCCCTTTGCTGGAGCCCTCCCTGGTGAACGTCTGCTTGATGCCTGCGCGGGCCCCCGCGGCAAAGAGCACCCATCTGGCCGAATTGATGGGCGATCAGGGGGTGGTGCTTGGGTGGATGGCCGTTGATCGCTCCGCTGGCCGCCTGCGCCGCGTCGGGTCAATGGCCGAGCGGTTTGGGCTGGCCCGATTCAGCAGCACGAGACCGGAATCGGCCGAGCTGCCAGCGAATTGCCAGCTGAGAGCTTCGATCGGATTTGTCGACGCCCCCTTGCTCCGTCTTGGCACCCTTGGCCCGCCATGCCGGATGCCCGCTGGCGGCATCACCCCCGCCGCCATCGATGATCTGGTTTGTGCGCAACGCCGCTGCTGGAGGGGATGGTTTGCCTTGCTCAAGCCAGGCGGTCGGCTGGTTTATGCCACCTGCACCGTTCCATCCCCGTGAAAACGGTGAAAACTGGGTCACGGCCTTCCTGGCGGGCCAACCCAGCTGGAGCCAGCGTCGGAACTTCAGCTCTGGGCCCACGCCGGGCGGCGGGGATGGCTTCTACGCCGCCGTTGCTCCAGGCCCCGGGCTGAAGCTCAAGGCGTTAGCTCAGGTGGTGGCGGTGGTTGCCGTTGGGTGCCCAGCACGGCGGTGGTGCTGTTGGCGGTTGGTGCTGGCGGCGGGGGGCGGGCGCTGGTGGTTGGGGGTGAGGTGGTGGCTGGTGGCCGGCGCCGGGCAGCAGGAGTTGGCGCCGGAACAGGAGCGACGGCTGGGCGGGCGGCTCGGTGGGCGAGGCGGTCTGGGGGCACCGCTGTGGGGCTGGCCTGGGACTTTGGGGTTGGGATGGCGACCGTCGCTTGCCGCCCTCCCACGCGAGGGGGCATCGGCGTCGGGGGAGCCGAGTGGGGCCGGAATTGGTTCCTTCGGCTTGGAAGTCACGGGGCTCGAGCTGGACGTCGTCTCTGGGCCGATCCTGCTTCCCACGGCCTGGGGCTGCTCGCGGGCGGGGGGCGGGCTGCGGTTGGGGCGGCTGGGCTTTCCGCGGCGGGTTTTGTTGGCCTTGAGCTGCCCGTGAGCACGGGCTTGGGCGGGAACTTGCCGTACGGGCAGATCCTTTCGCGATCACGCCGCATGTACCGGCCCAGGCCGGCGGCTGGCAAGCCACCGCTGTCGCTCTTGAGGAAGCGGTTGTGGTCCCAGCCCAGCCAAGATGCCGGTGGTTGAGCTGGGGGATTCGGCGCGATGAACCAGACGTCACGGGCGCCCTCGGAGGTGCCGGTCTTGCCGGCCACAGGCCTGCCGATCGACGCCGCTCACCGGTGCACCAGTCACACCCGCTGCAGCATCCAGACCATCGCGTCGGCGATGTCGCTGTCGGACCACCCGCCGGCCCCGGTCCGACTGCAGGCGCCTGCTCCAGAGCAGTTCGCCGTCGGGGCCGCTGATCTCCTCCGAAACGGGGTGGGTGCCACGAACCACGCCGCGGTTTGATCACGGCGGGCATAGGCGGCGGTCATGCTCAAAGGCACGGTCGCTCTCGTAGGCGCCCAGCGCCATCGGTAGAAAGCGGCCCCAGCTCAGGGTGATTCCCAGGCTCTTAGCATGGCGATCACCTTGTCGAGCCACCTGCGCAGCAGGCTCACGCCACCACGTGAGAGAGTCTGCAGGGCCGTGGCCATTCGTCACCTGCCTCGGTTAGGCGATCACCGAAGTTCTTGAGCGTAGCCAGCGAAGCAGCGCTTCTTGTGTCCAGACGGTTCTGGCCGCATCCCTCCTGAGGGCGGCGAGATAAGACGAACAGCTTGGAGTGGAAGCCGGGTGATTCGCAGCGCCTGAGTGGCTCGGTTGAACTGGCTTTGTTGTAATCCTACCGCCCACCAGGGCACGCACCAGGGCCGGTGCCCGGCTCGACGGTGACCTAGCGCCCCCTCCAATGGAAGCGGTGGCCACTGCTGCTGATCACCTTCTGGGCCTCCGTCTGCAGGCCAGGTTGAGGCCTGCTGCGTATCGTCAAGTTCGCCCACCTCAAGGCCTGCTCAGGAGTTAACACATGCGGTTAGCTTCCTTGGCCACCCAGCTGGTGAAGTAGGGGGCCTCACTTGTTCCAGTACTTGGCAAGGCCGGTTGGAGCCGGAGCGGTGTGGCCTCGGCCTCGCGTTCTGCTCGGAAGCGCTGATGAAACCCCGCCTGGCCGCATCCGGGCCAGCACAGTGCTCGCCGCTGTAGGGCCAGGTTCTTCGTTTCACGAGCGTGGCGAATACACCGACGGGGCCGGCGCAGGCCGGCGATCAGGGCTGCTTCCGGCAGGGTGAGCTTTGGTCGGCGGCCTTGGAAGAAGTAGATCCAGGCCGGCATCGGCGGGACGCCGTAGGCGCCTGAGCCAGATACACATAGTTTGATGTATTGATCGAGGATCTCTTGTTTGCTGAGTGGCGCTCGGATCTTGCCAGGCAGGGCCGCCTCTTGAGCTGCGGACCAGGTTGCGGTCCTGGCTGAGGGTACCGTGCGGGCCAGGCTGGGTGGGATGGTCTGGCGCCTTCTTCCACTGCGCCGCGGTGCGGATGTCTGCGCACCATGGCCCGGCGATCCCCCAGGATGTCAACACCGTCGTGCTCGTTAGAAGCGCCGGTCTTCGGCCGGCCACGGAACGCCTTGCGCAGCAGCTCGGGCATTCGAACCGGCAGCCACCTTCTAGCGGGTGGCAGGGCCGAGCTTCTGCAGCAGCCTGGCCATCGGCCGAAAGGGATCGTCACCGTGCCGGGTCGGTTGAAGGTGGTTGATCCGCGCCCACGTCAGCAGCATCCCGTCGACCGAAGCGCACCAGCGACGCGGCCGAAGCTGCGGCGCTGCCGACTTCCCGCTGCCAAACAGCCCGGCCAGCAGCAGCTTCTTTGCGGCTTTGCCGGGTCGACGGTTTTCCTTTCCTCCGCCCTTCAGGGCGGGTGGGGATCCCTTGCGAAGAGACTTCGCTGGTCACAACACGGCCGTGAGGCTGCTGTGGCCGATCGCGAGCGCCGTTTCACCAGCTTCCCAGCACCAAGAAACGGGCTGGGCGCTCGCCTGATACTTCACGTCAAAGGCACCGGATCGCGGGCAGCAGCCAGATGTCCTGGAAGGTGATCTGGGAATGATCAGCAGCACAGCGCCAGCACCGCGGCGAAAGTTCTGGCCAATGGCGATCAAGCACAGCACATCGCCAGCTGGAACAGATCAATCATGCCGGCGGTGATCCAAGCTGGCCCGCTCGATGCCGAACAACCACGCAGCGATTTCAGCCCATTCGCCCGGTCGCCTTCCACGCTCTTGAAGTCGTACACAGCATGCCGAGCCCGGCCAGGCTGTAGGCCAGGGTGAGCAGGGCTGTTGGCTCCAGGTTGAGCGGCGAAACCAGGCCTTTGCCCGGCCACCAGGGCAAAGCGATGTAACTGGCGCCAAGGCATAGTTGCCCAGCCAGCCGTTCTGCTTGAAGCTTCAGCGGTGGCGCCCGAATTAGATTGTAAACTGACCAGCGATCCCCCAGGGCGAGTAGCCAACAGCACCGTGGGTGCGGTGGCCCGCCAGAGATCGCGGCCCCCCGCCACGGGCCAGCCGAGAGCAGCAGCACCCAGATCTGCACCCGCACCTGCGTTCCAGGAGATCTCCCCGAGGGGATCGGCCGGTAGGCTCGTGATCGCGTCGATCTCGCGGTCGTTAGTATCGTTGATGGTTGGTGTAGCCGGGCCAGCAACGGACACTCATCAACATGCAGGCGATGCGGCGCCGAAGTCGCGGCGCTCCACACGTAGTTGCCGAGGGCAGCCGCTCCACAGATCACGCCCCAGATCAGGGATCCAGGTGACCTGTTCATCAGCTGCAGCCGCAGCTTCCCAGTGCTGGTGGTTGCCTGCGGCCCCCTTTTCATGCCCAGCAGCTGCGGGCTTTTCCGCCGCTGTTGCTGGGGGCGGGGAATCGAGGGGCGTCGCTCAGAGATGGAAGCATAGGTCACCGCATGACCGAAACCGCTCGGACCGTCATCGGCGAGGATGGATTGGTTTCAGGCCGCGGGCGGATTTCGTCGTCGAAGAAACAGCCGCTGCTTGCCGTTGCTGAGTTCCACCACCCGCGATGGCCGCTGCCCCGGTCATCTTGAAACGCTGACGGTGCCGGAGCATCGCTCTTGAGCGCTTCCAACCCAGATCGCGGGATTGCGATCGCGCACGCGGTGATCCTCACCGGGAGGCCGATGTCGATGGATCCTGGGTGGCAGCCTGAGTCATGGCCCCAGCGCGGCTGGGCAAGGTCGCGCAACCCTAACAGCGCCCCCCGTTTCCCCCTCCATGGGTCGCCAAGCGCATCATTCCCTTGCTCGATTGTGGCTCGGCCGGGGGGGTCAAGGGGGTCAATTTCGCCCCCCCTTGGCTGCGCGATTGCCGTGATTCCGGTGGCCCTGGGCTGCCGTTACGGACCCCCTGTGCCGACGAACTGGTCTTTCTCGATCACTTTTTCCGTGCGCCAGGCCATGCAGCACGCGCGCGCGACCAGCGCACCGCGGCAGCTGGTGCGCCCAGCAGTACGCTCAGCGCGTAAGGGAGCGAATCGCGCCCTTCACGCGTGACAGCGCCGGGCAATTGGCAGCTGTGGGAAGAGGGATCACCCGCCTCTCTGCGCGCTGGCGCCGACAAGGTGAGCCTCAAATTCAGCGGCGGTGCGCGATCCCGATTGTGGCCGCAAGGGGCCGGCAGTTCGGCTGTCATGCATCGTTTTTGCGATCGATGGCCCGCCGGCCCGCGCCGATGGGGCACGGGGTTGGGATGTTGTTTGCTGCAAGGGGGCCGGCAGAACACCGGCTCGATGCCGTGGCCTGGGCCCGCCAGGTGGTGGCGCTCGGATGCCGGCGAACTTGCGCTCACCTCCATGGATGCGATGAGCACCCAGGCCGGCTACGACCTGGCGCTCACCAGCGCGGTTGGCCAAGCGCCGTCTCGGTGCGGTGACGCCTCAGGAGCGCCGGCTGCATCGACACATCGCCGCCGCCCTGGAGCAGGGCGGAGGCCTCGGCCTCCCTGCTCGCCTCCCTAGCTCACGACGGCCGTGCTCAGCATCGAAGCGATCCAAGACCGACCTGATCGCCAGGGGGCTGCGATCGTCCGACTTGGAGGGGCCGCAAAAAGGCTGTTAAAACGAGCCTTTACAGTTGATTTCTTCAGTTGTAACCACTGAATTACATTTTCTTCTGACGCCACCGGTTCGGCTCTGCCCCACTTCGTCTCGACAACCCTCGCCTCTTTGGTGTTGCAACTGTGGCTGGCGCTGGTGGGTTGGGCGCGTTTGCTGATGCAGGCCCGCCAACGAACCGACCAGGAGTTTTCGTTTGATGCTGGGCCGTCTGCATGGTCTGCTCCGCCGCCGTCGGCCTGGCCCAGTGATGGTGCTCACTGTCAGTTTCCCCCTACCGGCTGATGGTCGATGGCCTGACGAACGTACCGTTCGCCAACGGGCACGCGTATCAGCTCGATTCCGTCGCTCTGGCCCTGGGGGACACCTCGCTCGATTGTCTGGTGGAACCCGCCCGTTGCCCGGTCTGCCATCCTTCCTTGAGCCAGCCCATTGTTTCAGAGTTGTCATTCGCCCCAGGCTGCCGCTTGAAGCCTGCTGATCCCGAGGGTGTGAGTTGTTCGACGCCATCGCCCCGCGTTATGACCAGCTGCAACGACCTGCTTCAGCCTTGGTCTGCATCGCTTCGGGAAGCGTCAGGCGCTGGCATTTGGCTGCAAGCCCCGTCCCGGCCAGCGGCTGATCGATCTCTGCTGCGGCACCGGTGGATCTGGCCCTTGGTGCTCGCGAAGCGCTGACGGCCCGTGGGAGAGGGTGCTCGGCCTCGATGCGCCGCCGCGCCCCTGGCCGTTGCCGCCGCCGCAGCCAGCTCCAGCCTGGTTGGCCCCTTGCGCTGGCAGCAAGGGCGATGCCCTGCACGGGCCTGCCCGCCGGCTCGGCCGATGGGGCAGTGATGGCCTACCGGGCTGGGCGCAACCTGGCCGGATCGGCCGCAGGGTTCTGCGGCGAAACTGCGGCGCCTGCTGCGGCCCGCTGGCCGCGCCGCCGTTGCTGGATTCACCGGTCCGATTCCGGCCACGGCGGCCGGTTGCCCTCACGGGCCGCGTCCAGCGCTTCTATTGCGCAATCTGTTGGTGCCCCACGCGCGCTGGTTTTGAGCTGCCGAAGCAGTACGGCCTATCTCGAAAACCAGCCTGGAGCGCTCCCCGACGCACCGAGCAGGAGCGGCTGGCGCTTGGCGGCCGGCTTTTCGCTTTTTGCCGCCACCGCCCCGTGGTCGGTGGGCTGATGGGGGTTTTGCTCAGCTGGTCCTGAAGCCGCCTGAGAAGACAGCGATGCATTTCCAGGGACATCATCACCAGCTTGAACCGGTTCTGGGCCAGGCAGGGGATGCCTGTTGCTGCAGCCCTATGACACCGAAAAAAGGCGCCGGCAACGATGAGCCCACACGGTGCTGCGGGGCGATCGGACCGGAAAACCTGGGCGGTGGCCTATCCGAGGCCCTTTTGCGCGTCCACCGACGGCCGCTACGGCGACCAATCCCAACCGGGCCCAGCACTACTTTCAGTACCAGGTGTTGATCAAGCATCACCGATGGCATCCAGGGCAACCTATCTGGCCTCGCTTCGAAAGCCCTTTGGCATCGCGCCCTGGACACGACATCGCTTTGTGGGAGGGACAACTGGGAATCGCCCACCCTCGGCGCCTGGGCGTGGCGGGAGGTGTGGGCTCGATTTGGCATGGAGGTTCACCCAGTTTCACCTATTTCCAGCAGTGCGCGGCCTTGATTTGCCGGCCGGTGTCGATTCGAGATCACCACGGCCTCTTAGCGCCTCGGCCATTGTATCTCCAGGACGGTGGAGGAGTATTCTGGGAGTTGAGCTGGAATGGCTGAGCGCAGCTTTACGGCGATCTCTGCTGCCTCCGAGAAGGCCAGTGAAGCTACAAACTTCGAGGCCTCCCAACCCCGGAAACGGCTGCAAGCAGTTGTTTGCTCTCTATGAGGCCGAAAAGCCAGCGATCTGGCGGCGGCGGGCCTGCCGGCGCCGGCCCTCGATTACGTTGCTCCAGTGCAGTTCACACTTTCAACCTGCCTCGAGGCCGTTGGGCGTGATTTCGGTAAGGGCGCACTGCACGATCGCCCGATCCGTCCACCTCGCCCGCCAAGGTGGACGGAGGGTTGGTTGGAGGAGCGCGCCAGCTCCTTCCCCTTGCTGAAGGGGTGAAGGCTGGCCGGGTTTGAAACGCGTTCTGCTGAGCGTTATTGCTGCTGGTTGGCGCTTTTGAGGCCGGCCCCGCTTCAGCGAGCGGGCGATTTCTGGGCCCTGCGGCTTGCGGCGGTGCCGCCCTGGTGGCCCGCTGCTGGGCGCGACCTGCCCAGCCCCGAGCTCTGCGATTCTGCTGCTTTTAAGCTTGCCGAGCTTCTAAGCGTTTGGGCTGGGTTTGAAGTTTTCACTGGGCTGGAAGTGGGCATGCTGTGGGAAACGCTGAAGGGTGCTCTTCCCTTCGGACGTTTGGATTGCCTCTGCTGACGGTGCGCTGGCGGCTGGCCGGCCTGGCCCTGGGTGTGCTGCCTCTGGAGGGGGCAGCAGGGGAGTGGCTGCGTTGTTGTTGGCCTCCTTGCTGGTTGCTGGGGTTTCAGCTGGTGGCGGGCGGGCAGCTTGGGGCTGGACTGGCTGCGCGGCTTGGCCCTGCTGCTGCTCGTGCCGGCCCTGCTGCTTTTGGGGGGTGGTTTGCGCCCAGCCCCAGAGCCCGCCCGCCGAATCCGGTGCGGCTGCTGCCTGCCCGCCCCCATGTCTTGCAGGTTCCTTTCAGCAAGTGCGATTTGCGGGGCACCATTTGGTCGGGCCGATCCCAGGCCGCGGGGTGAACAGGGCGGCTGCAGGCGCCGTGCTTGAGCAGACCGGTGGCCGCACGGAAACTGCTCTGGCGCCAGTTGCCCGCCGTTCAGCAGGTTGGCGGCTGTGAGGTGGATGGCCTGCTGCGCCGGCCGGCCAGCGGTCCCCATCCGTTGTGAGGCCCGCCGACGCTGGCCACGCCACGGCGGATCTGGAGCCAGCTGCGCTTGGAGGATCCCCCCACGGTGCTGGAGCGCCCCGCCCGCGATTCGCGGAGGGTGCGGCGGGCGGATGGGCGGCGGCCCTTGCTGGGCCTCCGGCGGCCCGGAAACGCGGGCGGGGTACTCGCTGCGCTGTGGGCTCGGGAGTGCCGGTTGGTTGCCCTTGCCCGCCGAGCGTGCGCGAAGCTTCCGGGCCGCCGGGTTTCCCACGCCCTGGCGGCCTCGGGGTCCACCTTCACCGTGTCTGCTCGATGGTGCGGGTGATGGCCCTCGGGCGAAGGTGCGCGGCCACTTCGGGCGGGCGGCTGGGCGATTCGGCGCCATTGCTCCTGTCTGCTGCTGGCCGGCCCCCAAGCCCTCGGTTGGTGCGGGCGGTGTTGATGGGGGGCGTCGCCTTTGCGGTGCTTGAAGGCGGTGGCCGCCAGCCGGCCCCTGGGTGTGTTGTTGCTGAGCGTGCTGGTTGATGCTTGCTGGTGCGTCCGAACTGGCTTGCTGGATGTGGGGGCTTCCAGCTCTCAGTGGCCGCCACGGCCGGCCTTGATCCTCACGCTCCACTGGAGGCAGGGGCCCTGCAGCGCTGGCTGCGGCTGGGGGGGTCTGGCTGGATTTGGTGCTTGGCCTGGCGGCTTGCCGGGGTGGCGGCCTCGCTCTGGAACCTTGCCACTTTGCAAAACTGCCTCCACTTCGGATGTTGTCCCGCTGTATTGCCGTTCCGCCAACCTGGTGGTGGCACCGCTGCTGACCCCGCTCACGCTCGGGGCGATGGCGATGGCCCTCTGCGCCGTGGACCCTTGCCGCGCTGCTGCCCCTGCGGGGCCTGGCCGCTGGGGGCACTGTGCGGCCTGCTGCTTGCTGCTGGTGCGGCGGCTTTGCGGCCTGCGATGGCCCAGGGCAAGGTGGGCGGCCGATTCCCTGGTTGGTGTGCTTTGCTCTTCTGTCCGCTGCTGCCCTGGTTTCTGCAAGGGGCCAGCCGCTGGCGCGGCATGGGCTGGCTGGCCTGGCCTCACCCTGGCATTGCACCCTTCTCGCCTGAACGGCGACCGACCGGCTGCTACTGGTTGCATCAATGGGAGGGAGCGAATCTAGCTGCTGGCTGCCACCGGGCGCGGCGCCGCTGATCAGCCTTTCCGGGCCGATGGCCTCAGCTGCTTCCAGCGCCGCCAGGTTGGCCACCGGCCTCAGGCCTCAGGCCGCTACGACTGGAATTGCCCTGCTCGTCCAGTGGCGAGCGACGAGCACGCCTGCTGGCAGCAACAAAAGCCCCTGGTGCTGGCCGCCAGCGTAAGGCCGAGCGCCCCCTGCTTGCGGCTGTTCAGCGTTGGAGAGCCAGGCCTGGCGCCTCACGCCGTTGGAGCGCGACAGCCACGCCACGTTTTAACGGTGGGCAGCCACCGTGGCTGCTGCTGCCGATCGCCAGTCTTTGCTTGGCCTGCAACAGCAGCTGTGGTCCGGAGGCCGCGTCCCGGCTCCCGATCGCGCTGATGGCTGACGGCACCTGGTGGGTTTCCAGCCCTGGCCCGCTTGAGCGTGCAGCCGTGGCAGCGGCGGCGCCCCGGGCGCCTCTGGGTGAGTGGGGAATGGCCCGATGCACCAGGTGGCTGCAAGCCAGTGGTGGCCAGTGGAGCGCCGATAAGGCCCCGCGGCTACGGCTCCGTAAACTCCAGATCTGCTCCACTCCGCCCGGTCGGCCGGTGACGCACAGGGAGAGGTTGCTGAGTGGTCCGAAAGCGAACGACTCGAAATCGTTTGAAGGGAACTTTCCGTGGGTTCGAATCCCACCCTCTTCCGTTTCGATAGGTTCCGAGACTGGCCTAGAAGGCCTAAGGGAGCTTCTGACCCTGGCGATCTCACACCTGTGATTCATCTTGGTTACCCCACCAGCTTTCAGGGCGACCCACCACACACCTAGGCAAATCAGTAAACCTCTGGGTTCAGCTGATGATACAGCCATTGATTTAAGGGCGCGCGCCGGTTCAATGATCGCTTCCTTCTCCAGGTAAGCGATCACCTGGGCAACGGATTTCCTTTTTTCCAGGCTCTGAAGGGCCGGTGGCCCCGCCAGTTCGGCGGCTTCAGGGGCTTCGTTAGGGGCTGGAGATTGCCCGTGAAGTCTTTGATCTGGCCGGGCGGCGGGGCCTTGCATAGAGGCCCTTTGGGGTCGCGGGCTTTCGGCAGACATCGAGATCGGGCGGCGCAATGAAATCTCGATGAAATCCGCCGGTTTCACCAGGGAGCGGGGCCTTGTCGCGATTCAGAGCGGAAGGGCGACACGAAGGCGGGTGAGCACGATTCCAGGCCGGCATCGAGAAACAATTTGGGCCACTTTCGCCGATGCGGCGAAATGTTCTGCTTCCCGATCGGCGTTCGGAGAAAACCCAGGTCCTGGCAGAGCCCGGGCGGACGTTGTCACCATCGAGCACATAGGTTGGCCAGGCGCGGCTGAAAACATTCGGCGTTCGAGGGGCGTTGGCCAGGGTGCTTTTTACCGCTGCGGAGAGGCCCGTGAGCCAGAGGATCGCCCTTGCGATGGCCCCGTTGCTGAGCCCTGCTCTCGCGGATGTTTGATCGAGGCTTGATGGCCAGACGATGTTGGTGGGCTTTCCGCTGGGGCTTGGGGGCATGGGCCTCGTTCAGGGGAAGGATGGACAGGAAACGATGGATTCAAGAAGGGCGGACTGGATCGCCCTGAAACGGGATCGCGTTAGGCGTGACGCCTTAAACAGGGAATGCCGGGGTTCGATCCCGCCGCCATCGCGGGCCGCAGCGGCCTGGCAGAGATCGGCGTCGGAGCGGGCCATGCTGGCGATCAGGCAGCCGGTCCTGAACGCGGAATCACCGGTGTTGGTAGAGCAAGGGGCGACCATCGCGTAGGTGGAAGCCGCCCAGCGGCAGCAGCACGGCTTCGGCGCGGCCATGTTCCCAATCTTTGGGGGGCGGTGCGGCCCGAAAGGGAGACATACAGATCCGGTTTCGCCCCGCAGGGATTCGCGCCCAACCTGCCGCCCACACTGCGCGGGCGAGGCCGCAGCCACCCAGCGAGCCCATTTCAGAAGCTCCAGGCGATCATCACCGGGGCTGCGACTGGTGACGGGGATCAACTCCGCAAGGTGTGGCCCGGATGCTGAAACGCACCGGCTGACGCTCCCCAGACGGCGACTCGCACCAGGCCTGGGGGGACTCGCCTTGGAAATCAGCAGCGACCACCCCGAAACCAGAGCTGATCAAGCTCGGAACAGCACCACCCCCGAGGACGGGACGCTGCTGGTGGATCAAGGCGAGGTGAACGGCGTATTCGGGCCGGTGCCCGCAGAAAATCCTTGGTGCCATCGAGAGGATCGAGGATTCCAGGAGCCACTCGGCATCGATCGGCTTGGCCGGCGGGCCACTGGCTGGCCGTTTTCCTCACTCAGCAGGAGTCCAGGTGCCAATGGGAAAAGGCTTTGCAAGGCCGGTTAAAGCAGGTGATCATTGACCCGCCAGATCGGCGGCTTGAGGACAGGGCCCCTTGGGATTTGTTCATCGACGAGAGCCGGCCGTGGTAGCCGAAGGGGGCTGCTCGCCGGCCGGGCATATGGCGCGCAGGATGGCGGCCGATTCCCAGGCCAGGCGTCGCAGCACCGCAGCCGGACTCGGGAATCGGATGCCGACGGGAGCTTTGATCAGCTGGCCTCACGCAACCACTCCACACGCTGCGGAGGGCGAAACCATTCAGGAATTTCCTCCCCGGCCCGCAAACATCTTGCGGAAACTGGGTTGGCCGCCTCAGTTTCTTGACATGCAGCCCACGTGCTTCGGCATGCTCCGGCTGCACGTAGCCCTCTTCTTTCGGGTATTAGACGAGATGAGGGAAGGGACCGTTTCCATGCCCAGTTCGCTGGGCGTTGTCTCTGGCAAAGTCCTGGGCCTGGTAGGGCCGGAAATCATCACCGCTAAGCGATGATTTTGCAGCCGGCCATGTCGCGCGATGATGAGATGGGATGCAGCCGTAGTTTCTTGCGGGATGATTCATGTGGCTGCAACGCTTTCGCGGGGGCCGGCCATGTGCATTGGCGAGGGAGATAGGCCCAGCGGTATGCGCAGGGTTGGCCACTTCGGCGGCCAGCCGTTCGTACGGATGGCAAAGCGCACAGCCCCGGACGATGTCGTCGTCCTGGGTGGGTCCACAGGTGGGGTGAACGAGCACCACGGCGGGCTGCGCTTCAACGTTGCTGGCGTGCAGGGCGCGGGTGAACAAGTGCGTAGTGGGCGCGGATTGAATCGGGTTGCGGCCAAGAAGCCAACCACGTCCTGGTCGTTGGGGCAAAGCTGGCCCTCACCTCAGCAGGGGTCTGCAGGGGAAAGTCACGCTGGGGGAGTTCGAGGCTGCACGGCACCGCCAGATAATCGGCCCACGTTCGCGCAGATCATCCGGCACGGGCAGGGATGCTCAATCGAGGTGGGTGCCGTAGCAACCAGCCGCCTCGCGCACCTTTGTCGGGCTTTCCCAGCGGGCTTTCGACCGTCATCACAGCCAGGTCCTGCCCCGGTAAGTTGAGCAACAGCCGGTCCCCAACCGTGATGCTCTCATCGCATGTATCCAGCACGATCGGCAGGCCGAAGAGCAGGCCTGAGCTGGTGCGTTGGCCGGCCACCACAAGCGTGCGTAATCGTCTTCGTGCATGAAGCCGGCGCAGGGGGAGAAGCCACCACCACCAGCAAGCTCCACGTCGCAGGGCGTTGCGGTTCTGAGACAACCCACCACCGATCCACTCTCCGCCTCCCCATTGATCGCCTGGTGCCTGCTCAGAGGCAGCCTGGAGATCAACCAGGCTGCCCCGTGGGGGGGTATCAGGCCGGTCCTGGGCCAAGGCGGCGGGTGATTGCGTTCAGGCGGACCATTCAGGTTTCCAGGCGCGTGGATTGGAGCCCATTTGGCAAAACAAGCCGGCTGATCTTATGTCTCTTCTTGCCCACCCCTCCCTCCAGGTAGGAAGCGCGATCACCAAGTCGGCGGTGGGGGTTCTGGTTAGTGATCGGCCTTCATTGGTGGGACTACGCATCTTAGGGCAGCCCCGGGGGGAATTCCAGCGGTCTGCTTGCGGTCCCCGAATCGGGATTTTCAGGGAGCTGATGGTGGCCGGGCAGCTCCAGAAAAACGGCCGTTGTAAACTATGGGGGAATGTGAAGGGGCGCGCCCGCTCCATCAGACTTGGAGTCGCGCCAAAGTGGGCAATTTTCAGTTCCCAATTATTTTGGTGTGGGATAGTGCATGGTTTACCTTTGATCTTCTCGAGCAATCCTCGGACCTGATCAATCCCCGGCCTGATTTGGGCCAGAAACTCTTGGCTCAATCGTGCCAGCTTTCCTCAATACACCTATTCTCCAAAGGAATGGCAGCGGGGCGCCCAGTCCTTGTGAATTTAAATGTAAAAATGCTCCTCTCCTTCTCCAAGAATAAGGAGAATGTTGGGCGGAGCATTCTTTTTGAAAAGTCTGGTTGAATGCCCCGCTTTGAAACTTCATTTCGTAAGGCTTTTTTCCTGGATGATCCCGAGCTTTGGTCTCTTGGCGCCCTCCCAGATCCCTTGTGCCCATCCACGGGTTTTCTTTGACCAGAAAATATTTTGAAAATCTTGTGAATTTCGAGGGAATGGGAGATGGATGCTTTTAAAAATTTCTTTGGCCATTTTGTTTTTTGGCGGAAGCATGATGGCGGCCTCACACTGTTGATTGGCTCCCTTCTGGAGATGGCGAAAAGATCCTCAGTTTTTTGCATATGAATCCGGTCGAAACCGATGCACTTTGCCCATGCCATTTGGGGACGGGTTGTTGGTGTCGTGATTCCAAAAACGAGGGCTTACCGAGTTAGATCGCTGCCGGGTCACCATCAAGCCGCGGGGCAGTTCGCTCCATCGATGGGGCTCAGTGTGGAATAACAGAGGGCTTCGAGTTGCGAGGTTAATCCATAGGGTTGGGGTCCCAGCCTCAGCCCCTGCCCCGCGGGCCGGCTTCCCTTGAGGAGGGCTGGCTGGCGGCGAGGGATGGTTGCGGGAGGGAGGCGCTGCGACGCGGCATCGAACCCGCCGGGGCCTTCCGGCTGATCTGCCGCCCGCTACGACCGCCTCCCCCACGGCTTGCCGCCTTGGCCGCGACCACCGCTTTGAGATCGAGGAGGTGCGCTGAGGTGGATGGTGGGCTCGAA
>Ga0163217_1052711_pt1 | contig 15929 bp, 23 predicted proteins | sample SynspAceP_FD_185933 | JGI IMG/M metagenome (GOLD analysis project Ga0163217, IMG submission 185933) | Saline lake microbial communities from Ace Lake in Antarctica - Synechococcus sp. Ace-P (PacBio error correction) | ecosystem: Environmental > Aquatic > Non-marine Saline and Alkaline > Saline ... | reverse complement strand
TCGTTTGCGCCGTGATCGACGAGGCGATTTCTCCGACCGCCCATGTGGCCGTTGATCGCATCGGCGGGACTCGGCATCTGCCTGCAGTTTGCGGCCGCCTGGGGCTGCCAGGTCACGGGCGATACGACCACGCTTGAGCAGAGAGTGCCGCAGCTTCGGTGCAGTGACGTGACAGCTGCTGGCTGATTGGCTTCCACCGAATCGCTATGACGTGATCATCACACAGCAACATTCGCTCGATTGGGACGCGGGTGATCACGCCTGGCGGCCCCGGGCCGCCTGCATCAGCTGGGTGTGGTGACCGAGCCGATCCCATCCAGGACCTTCGCCCTGATTTCTGGTCGCGCCAGCACCGGCAGCCCCACCTCCTCGCCGGCGAGTTTGCGCAAATGATGAATTTCTGCGCGCGCCACCAGTCGCCCGAATGTGGAACACCTGCCGATGGCGAGACAACACCGCATCAGATCGGTTGCGCCGGGTTGATGTGCGTTATTTTTTTCGGGGGGGGGGGCTTTTTCCGGTTTGCCTTTTTTTTTCCAAAAAAGGGGGGGGGGGGGGGCCTGATCACACAGAAAATCAGACCGGTTGTTGGCGGCAGATCAGATCCTCAAGGCGTGAGGCCAAGGGGCAGCGGCTTCTCACTGAGTTAGCCGCATCACGAACACCCATGGTGGATCGAGGCCTGAGAGGGTGGGACATCAAGGAGGCGTGCTGGCGCTGGTGTGGACGCCGCGGCTGAAGGAACGGTCCGTTGTAGAGCAGGCAGCAGCGCTGGTCAGGCACCCTGGGACTACCGGCCAGCAGATTCATCACCGCTGGGCGCGGAATGATGTGGGGCGGTGTTTTGGCGGCGAACCGGCTGGAGGGACCTGAAGCCATTGCTTCCAGATCGTTTAATCCAACGGATCGGCTGCGGCAGCCGGCCCGGAGAGCGCACCCCTTCGAAATCGACCGACGCTGCGCCAGGCCAGGTCTGGCGCTGTTAGATGGGTTGCCATTGCACGATGAGCTGGGGGCAGATGTGGACGGGATGTTGACCAATGCGGAGCCCACCTCGAGCACCTTGGCGGGTCGCTGGCAGCCATTTGACTCAGCACGTTCGAGGATCGGCTGTTGTTGCGCTCGCAGGGCTTCTGAGAGGGGCAGATCTGGTTTGGAAGCGAACACGGAGCGAGCGCGTCCGGGGAGTTTGGGACAGTGGGTTCGGCCGTCCAAAGGAGAGCGGGCCGGCGCAGAACCAGCAGGCAGCGCGGTTGGATCTCCGCAGCATGCGTTGCTGCTGCCAATTCGTTTGGACGAGGGCACTTTGCACGATCGCCATTCAGCCCCCATTGGCGCACTGGCGGGCCATGATCGGGGCCGGAGATGCCGAACCACGGCACCGGTGTGGCCGGGCCTTTGAGTTGGCTCACCAAACCCGGCACACGCGCATTCGAGTTGTGGCGCACGGCCCGTAAACCGGTGCACTGACCAGATAGGTGGAGCCGCGGCTGGCGGCGCGATTCTGGCCATGGCGGGGCTGGCGTTGTGGGGCCACAGCAGCACAGACGAGCCCTTCGGGGGGGTGCGCGATCGGTGGAAGCCGCTCGGCCTCTCCAGCGGCGAGATCGGCAACACCAGGCCGGCGGCACGGGCGGCGGCTGCGCCTGGTGACAGAGCTTTCCATGCCCAGGGTTGAGCAGGGGTTGGTGTAGTGGAACAGCCAAGGGATCGTCAGCGGGCGCGCGGGATGGGCAGCAGCTTCGCAGGAGGCGGGAGTGGGTGCGCGGCGAGGCACGGCGGCGCGGGCTGGTACACCGGACCATCCGCAAGGGATCGCTTGTAGGAATCCAGCTCGATACATCGGCGCCTCGTCTGGGGGGCCAGCGGGGTGCGGTAGTGGCCGATCGGGTCAACCGCACCAGAAAACGGGATCAGGGGCGCGACTTGCCTTGCAGGTGCAAGCGTTGTGGATTCGGGGTTCTCCAGACGTGCTGAGGTGGCGGCGGAGGGGCGGTGCTAATGGAGGCGTTTCCAGGCCGACAGGAGGTCTCACAGCTCAGGGTTCGTCTGTTGAAGCTGACGATCTCGCCGCAGCAATTCTCTGCTCGCCGGGGGCTTTAAGGCGTTCGATTCCTTCGGAGTTGTCCTCGTCAAGGCGTCGTAGCAGCGCGGATTACTGACGCGTCATGCTCCATGAAGGACTCTTGCGGTGGCAACACGGAAAAAGGTAACTGCCGTCCAGCGCACCACAGATCAGGGGGACAGTTCAGCGGCAATACGGCTGAGACCTCTTCCATCCCAGCGGCCTGAAACCCAGTAGCCCATCCACGAGGGGCACACGCCGGCAAGCAGCAAGCGATTGACGCGGGTTCATCGGCTCAGAGCCTCGCCCTTGGCAAGCATGCGCGGTGAGGAAAGGGGGGAGAACAGGATCAGCGGGAAAAAACAGGAAACCGCCCTAGATGCCGAGGCGCTTCAAGCTTGCCATCACCGATCAGCGGGGTGTTCATCACCAGTAGGGCCAAGGCACACACCAGTAGGCACGCCAGGCCAGATAGGCGCCGCAATCACCAGCAGGGAGTCGGTTCTGAGCGAGTGGAAGTCCAAAGCCATGGCATGGAAAAAGAAAACCCTCCCCTGAATCTAAGCTGATGAAGGCGGGGCATGGCGAAATTGTAGACGCAGCGGACTTAAAATCGCAGGGCCGCAAGGCTGTGGGGTTCAAAGTCCCCTGCCCCAGCTCAGATCGGTTGCCGCACAAGAGTTTGTCCAATAGCTTTCTGGGGTGTCCCACGCTGACCGCTCTTAGGAACAAAAACGACCAAAGGAGGGCAAATAGGAACGGTTTTAGGCAGGGCGATTTGCAGGGCTATCGGGCCCCAACTTTGATTCGCATTCAACTTGTGATCTCAGACCCGTGGGACCCCGTCACACTTGTTTCTGAGGGGGCTGGTCTTCTGAACCGCCACAGTGTCAGCGCATGGTTATCCGGGAAGCTTCAAGGGACGATGTGAAAGGAAAACGCCCAGCCAAAGAAGTCAAGCTTGAGACTCTTATTCAGGAAACTCCCACTCACAGAAACGCTCAGCCCCTGGTCAGGACATGACTTCATAAGCCTGCGCTTAATGATTGTGATCCAATGAGCTTGAATCGACCCCTGCCTTCCGCTTAAAATGTTTCGAAAAGTTTGCTGATACATTAATAAGGCCGGTTCTCCGGACCTATTTTCCCGCTTCTTCGGAGCATCACCCCCGTCCTTATGACCACCACCATCCAGCAAGCGCCAAGGCGCTTCTGCCTTGGAGTCAGTTCTGGAGTGGGTCACCTCCACAACAACGCCTGTATGTCGGTTGTTCGGTGTGCTGATTTGATCCCCACCCTGCGATGGCTGCACCATCTGCTTCATTCGTCGGCCTTTCGTGGCACGCGCCCCCTGTCGACATTCGACGGAATCCGCGGCTGGTCGCCGGCTCCTGATGTTACGGCAACAACATCATCTCCGGTGCTGTTGTTCCTCCGGCACGGCCATCGGCCTGCACTTCTTACCCGATCTGGGAGCGCCAGCTCGAATGAGTGGCGTTACAACGGCGGGTCCCTATCAACTGCGTGATCTGTTCCATTCCTGATCGGTATCTTTGCTTGCTACATGGGCGCGAGTGGGAACTCTCCTACCGCCTCGGCATGCGCCCCTGGATCTGTGTCGCCGACAGCGGGCCCTGTAGCGGCTGCTCGGCTGTCTTTCCTGACTTACCCCTTCGGTTCAGGGTTCGTTCGTCTGACGGCATGCCCCTCGGCATCTCTGCACTTCAACTTTCATGTTTGGTTTTCCAAGCCGAGGCACAAATCCTGATGCACCCCTTCCACATGCTGGTGTGGCTAGTGTGCTTCGGCGGTTCTTTGTTCTCGGCCATGGCACGGTTCACTTCGTCACCAGTCCCTGGTGCGTGAGGACGACCGAAAGCGAGAGCCAGAACTACGCTACAAGTTCGGGCCAGAGGAAGAGACCTACAACATCGTGGCGGCCACGGCTTACTTCGTCGTCTGATCTTCCAGTTTTACGGCCTCTTTCAACAAAGCGCAGCTTGACTTCTGGCTCGCCACCTGCCGGTTGTAGGCATCTGCGTTCACGCCTTAGGCGTGAGCACGATGGCTTTCACCTCAGACGGTTTCAACTTCAACGTCGATCTCGAGGCCAAGGCGCGTGTTCAACACCCTGGGCTGACGTGCTGAACCGTGCCGGTCTGGGCATCGGAAGTGATGCACGAAGCGCACGCTCAACCAACTCCGCTTGACCTTGGCCTCTGCAGAAGCCACCCTGTGGTTTGATTCACGCCGTCACGGCTGATCGCAGCGGAGCAACCGTTGGCTCCGGCATGCTTTCACCCAAGCCCTCACGCGAAGGGGGGCTTTTTTGTGGGTGATGGGGTCCTGCCAAACAGCAATTCCGGCAAGTATGAGTCACGCGGTCGAGTCGTCTTGGTGAAAAGACTCAATTGCTGTACGATTACCAAATGATCCTCCTTGATCGGGATCCGGCAACATCAGGCACCTTGCTTGTCTCAGGCTTGCTATAGCCAGCCGGAGCCTAACAGGCATCTGTCGCTGCTGTCGTTTTCTATCAACCTGCTGGAGCCTGTCGACCTTGTTTCTGGTTGCCGATTGGGTGGTTTCGTGCAGCCGCAAGAGTAGCGTTGACAAGCCATCCATCTCGGAACAGCTCGCAAGTCGGCTAGTTCTGATCGACTTGGCGTTGCTGCCCATGGCCCCTGTTGTTCCCACAGCTTCGTCCGTTCGTCCGCCTGGGCCCTGGGTTGGCCGGGGTTGGTGGTGGCTCGACGGGGCTTTTGACGGGTGCAAGCGCAGACGCTGCGGGTGGGTGTGTCCGGTCAAGCCCCCTTCGTGATGCGCGAAGGAGACGTCCCAGGGAATCCGAGCATTGACGTCTGGAGGGATCTTGCGCTTTTTCAGAAGGCTATTGCCCTACAAACTGAATTCCACAGACATCGAACAGCAGCAAGCATCAAAGAACGTGGGCAATTTGGTGAGCTGGATGTGGCGATCGGATTTCCGCATCAGTCACCTCGGATCGGTTATGATCGTGGTTATCGAATTTCACCAGCCTTATTTACATCAGCCATGTTCGGTGCTGGTTTTTACGGAACGGATCGCAGGCTCTTGGCGGAGGCTGCGGCCGTATTTTTTCGGCTGGGGCGGCTCTTGTCTTCGGGCGGGTTGTGCTGCTGATCTGCTTGTTTCGTTGGTGGGCGAATCTGAATCTGGGCTGAATTGAACCATTCGCAAAAATCCAGAGCATTTTCCGCGCCATACATCCGTTTGGGGATCGGGCAACGGCATGTGGTTTGCCCTCTCACCTGACACCGTCGGTACGGCGACCGCGCTCCGGTAACCGGCATTGGTCGTTGGATTTCGGGTGTTGTGGATGGTGGTGTCGTGATCGCCGTTTCTCGATCACGGTGGCTTGGGCCTCGGCCTTCACGATCTCCCTGGCCAGCTGGGTGGCTGAGCCCCCTCTCGAACCTCTGCCGACCTGCGTGGTTGTTGGCGTCGCTGGCAGGTGCGTGGCACCAGAGCGTGAAATGGGGCAACCATTACGAAGCAAGGCTCACAGACCGACTCCTGGACGACGCATTGCCCTTGCATGGGGCAGAAGGGGTTGCGGGCTGTTTTTGTCGCCGGCGTTGAAAATATACTGCTCCAGATCCGGAGCCGCCAGAAACTGGCCCCCTTCAAGCCTGGCGACGAACCCTATGGGATTCGTGATCAAGCGCAGCGCACCTGGAGCGCCCACTGGACGTGCCTGGTCAGGGATGCAGCGCAAGGCCTCACTGGTCGAAGATCGCCGATCGCTGGATCGAGTTCCATACCCAGCAAAGAAGAGCCGATCGAGGGGGTCTTGATCGCGGGCCTCTGAGCCGTGGGCCATGACCCTGCCTTTCACGTCTTACACGCTCCCTGTGTTGGCTCGGGCTTCGTCTTTCGGTTGATGTGCTTGAAACCTCTGGGTCTTCAGTGGGCTTTACCGCGCATTTCGAGGTGTTGTTTCTACTTATCTGGCGGGGGTGATCGCCTTGATTCTTGAACATTACCGGTTCGATTGCTACAGGAAACGCCTGGGCTTCAAGCCGCAGTGGGCGATTCGTAGCTGGGCTGTTTCTGCTCCATTCAGCGTAGGGGTTGATTCTCGCCGACGCCACGCGGTTGCCATGCTGGTGATTTGCTTCTTTCGATTGGCCAGACGTTGCCGGGAGTAGGGATTTATTTTTCAGGCGATAGCCAAGGCAACATCAAGAGCAGCTTGAAAGTTGTGTGCTTCGGGATTCAAGTTTGTCTCGGTTTCTCTAGGCGGTTCTTCAGCATCTTCTTCCTGTGTGTGCTCACCGTCTTCTTCCGATTCTATGGCGCGTGAAGATGCGTCCGCAATTGTTTGGTGTCCTGGTTACGGATGACCGTGGCTGTTATGTTCTCGAGCGTGATCGGCGTAACTTCAACGCTACCATCTTCAACCAGCGGTGTGACGGTGGTTGCTGATTCCGGCATTGACGCCGCTTTATGCCTGTTGGGGGCACCGTTTTCCCAATCCTCTCAGGTTTTGCCATCGGGCTGATGGGCTTTATTCCCTTTTGGCGCCATCCTTGCTTTCTGGTCGTGAGATTCTTGATTCTTATGTTCAAGAAGTTTTCTGGCTTGGGCTGCGCGTGTTCAGCGTTGCTGATTCTCGTTGATCAGGTTGAGTCGAAAATATCTGCCGCCGCGGCTTCTTGGCAAAGCTCACCGGCTCATCCGATCGTGGATTTTGTTCGTCGGTGATTGGTGGGGGCGACAATGGCTGATTTCTACGGTGTGATCACGGCCCCGTACGGATTGCGGCCCCATCAAGGCATATGTTTCTGGTGTCAACTCGCTGCTGACTACTGGCTCTGGTACTATCAGAATTTTCAGCGGATGGAATGGAAGATGGGTGCCAGCAGTAGGGCTTATGGGGACGAGATACAACGTCAATGGACCTTGACAGGTTCCCGGCACAGGTATGAAGGGTGGCACGAAGAAACATGTTGCCGAAGCTATTGGGATCGCTCTCAAAAATACGATTCAGAACGCGGTTAGCGCAAGATTCGCCGCAGGCTTTCGCCTCACGGGGATATTCGCTTTTGGCGCCAACCCATGACTTTGGCGCCTGTTTGACTAGGCGCGGCTGGCAAATCTCATCGACAAGTCCGTAGCTCTTGGGCACTGGGGCCATCGGCAAAAAGTCACAGCTCCATCGTCGTCGACGGTGCGGGGTGACATCATCAACTGTCCAATTTTTAATAGGCAATTGAATGGGCGCCCGTAGGTTGGCCGCGCGGGGCCGCCTGGACTAGATCGGGATTGGTCGACTCTGGCTTGCGTTGCGCAGCGCGTAAAAGGAAATGGATCTCAGCAAGCTTCAATCTCTGAACAGGTTCATCAAGGATTGAGCGTGCGTTGGAGGCCAATTCTGCTATCGCTCTGCTTTCAGGATTGTGTGGGGGGAAAATTGCGTGCGAGCCAGGTGCGGATACGGACTGCAGGTTCGGGAGATCGATTGCATCGGCCTCTGCCGCTTGCCCAGAATAATGGGGTTTCCTTGCCTACAGACAGCACCCTCAAGCGCCTTGATCGAGTCTTGCGTAGCCTAATTGAACTTGGGCAACTTTCATGCCTTTCTGAAGCCTGAAGGCGGCCGCTGGGTGTGAACGGTTCTTTGATCGACGTCTTTCGGGAGCTGAGCTGGCCACATTCCTTCGGCATGCCCGTCCAAGTCAGTCAACACGGCAGTCGGAGGAGACCCCGGACCAGGCGCACGTGTTTCTGTGCCAGAGCAAAAGCACGCTAGCGACTGATTCCTGTGACGTGCGCAGCAGAGGCTGACGTGAAACGGTCGCTGACCTCCCACGGCGGGCTTTGAGGTGGTTGGGCAAGCGGAAGCTGCGCAGGCCTTCTGGCCGAACACAGAAGGACGGCAAGGGCTGTTGCCTAGAACCTGCCCAGGGAAATCATTCATCATCGATCAGATCGTGGAGCAGCTTCCTCGAATGGCGAAGTTACTTCAGGCCTTGTCGTGTGGCATGGCGAGCGGCTCAACGGGCCATGCTCCAGTCAGGTTTTTCAAGGACGAATTCGGTCGCCCTGGCGCCTGGGTCAGCGGATGTTGGTCGGCAGGACCAAGCTGACCCGTGCTGGGCCGTGATTTTTGAGCCATCAGCGCTTCGATTTGCGGCACGGCGTAGGAACGTCAACATGCAGCATGGAAAAAAAGGCGCCTGAACGTGTCTTTTTACTAATCTACAGGGTAGCGATTGTTAAAAAGAAAACAAAAGATTGACAGTTGAAAGCACAAAGAAACCGAGTTATGTCCGTCGAATTTCGCGCTCCAATTCGGATGATCTCAGCCATTTTCTCAACGGTGGGCTGGTTGTACGCGCAGCGTGCTCTCCTTTGTGTCAGGTCGGACGATTTGGCTCCCCTCACGCCAGGTTGGTCATCACCACCCATCGCCGTTCATTGCTGAGGGCCTGGGCGGAGGCCACAACCGCCTGCTATCTCACCGCAGCTTCCACAGTACGCCGGATCGTGCTGCCTTCAATGGCAACGAAACGCGACCGGCAGACGATCGCTTTGGGCGATGGGTTGTTTCAGTACTCCCGTTGAAATCCGCACGCTTCAAGGGACGGGGCCCCATGACACCGGGTCATATCCGGCCGGGCAGGATCACAGTTTCGAGTGCTTCGGTGCCAGCTCAAGGGCCAGGCTTTTGCGCCCTTCGAGGGCGCTGACGCAGACGTTCCACCTGCGCACAACGATCTGCGCAAGTTCATCGTGCGCGCAGCTGTGGAAGATTGAATCGATTCACCAGAGGCGGTTTGAGGAACTCCGGCCGGAAGTGAGCGCGCAGGGCTCAGTTCACTCGCTTTCTCGATCTCTCGCCATTGGCGAGGCCGGGGGATCACCGGCCAGATCCAGACATGAGGCACTGCCGATGTTGCTTGGTGAGGATCAGCACCGTGTTGGTGAAATCACCTTGCGCGCCCTGGCCGTCGTTGACGCGACCGTCATCGAAGCACCTGGAGCAGTACGTTGCACATCGGGATGGGCCATTCCAACCTCATTCGAACAGGATCACGGCATCAGGGCCGGCGGCGCCACGGCTTACGGTGCAGCTGGTCACCCTTCTTCGTAAACCCACATAGCCGGGGGGTGCGACCGATTCAGGCGGCTCACACAGGTGATTCTCCATGTATTCGCTGTGCATTCGTCCGAATTGCGCCACCATGGCGTTTCGTCGCTGAATCGAATTCTGGAGCGGCCAGGGTTGCAGAGTTTCCGTTCTTGGCCCAAACGCCCGTGGGTCGAAGAAAACAGGAACGAAGCGAATCGGCCGATTCGGATCTGACTAACCGGCGCGGAGAGCGCTGAAATCGCATCTGCCACCGCGTGACCGCTGCTGCTGGCGATCACCCGGTTGTGCAGCTCCCGCTTCGAGAATGCAGCACTCTCCATTTCGCTCGTGCACCAAGCGGAGCCCACCGGCGGATGCCGGTCCACGTGCGCGAACACTCGGCGAGTCGTTCCTGGCGTGACCTCCTCCACGCAACAGGTTCTTTTCGCCGGCTTTCGGCGTTGAGAGGGCCGCCCTCCTTGGCCGCACAGAGCTTCTTGTTGAGGTCGGCCAGGGTGCCAGTACTCCAGCTGGGGGCCCGGTTGACGGTCGTAGCTTGCGCTTGGCCTGTTCCACTGCAACTGCCACCTCTCGATCTCTTCCTTGAGGCCGGAAGAGGGCATCGATGGCGGCCCTTCTCCTTCTTGCCACTGAACGGCATTGAGGCCGCTTTTCTCGCTGTTCGCCCAAGCTCCGCCAGTTTCCCGCTCCGATCCGCTCCAGCCCGGCTCTTGCTGCCCGGGTCCGATTCGCGGCCCAAGGAGAGCTTCTTCCATCTCCAGCTTGCAGGGATCTTTGCGATCCCGATCTCATCAGATCTCCTCGGGCTTGGACGGTGATCTCATCTTCAATGCGGGCCGCTGATTCATCCATCAGTCGATCCTAATATCCGGCAAAGAAGCGATCGCGATGTAGCGGCTGTGAGAGGCACGGCCGCTGCAACCAGCGCGTTATCGGCATTGCGTACGCCGTTGGTGGACACTCATGCGCTCCTTGAGGCACGGCAGGATCGAGATCGTGTCTTCCACCGTGGGCTGGATTCACGGAAACACCTGCTGAAAGCGGCTTCCAGGAGTGCCGGGATCCCTTTCGATGTGCTGGCGGTTGTCATCGAGGGTGGTAGCACCGATGCAACGCAAGCTCACCGCGGGGCCCAGATCGGCATTGAGCAGGTTGCTGGCGTCCATCGAGCCCCGGCCGGCACCAGCAGCACCCACCACGGTGTGGATTCTCATCGATGAACAGCACGATCTGAGCCTTTCGCTGCGAGGTCACTCCTTGACGCCGGCCTTAGAGCGCTACGTCGAATTCACCGCGGTATTTCGCGCCGGCAATCAGGGCGCCCATGTCGAGCGAGTCAACTGGCGGTTCTAGCAGGGACGAGGGCACATCACCGTTGACGATGCGTCTTGGGCCAACCCTCCACCAGTCCGCGGTTTTGCCCCACACCCGGTTCCACCGATCAGCACCGGGTTGTTCTTGTGCCGGCGCTGAGGATCTGGAATGGTGCGCCGGATTTTCCTCATGCGCGGCCGATCACCGGATCGAGCTTGCCCTCGCCGCGCCGCCTTGGTGGAGATCACGGCCGTTATTTCTCAGGATGGTCGTAGGTAGGCCCTCCGGGGTTCTGATCGGTCACCGTCTGGCTGCCTCGCACCGCATCGATCGCCCTCCCGTAGTTTCGGCCGCATCGATGCGCACTTGAGAGGAGCAGCTGGCGCCGCAAACGCCCATCGCCTGCCAGGGGCCAACAGCAGTGCTCAATCGAAAGGAAGCTGTCTCGAGAACTCCTTCTTGAACACCTCAGCCTGATCGAGCAGGGCGTTCGAGCGCCTTGCAGAAAAAACAGACTCAGGCGCCGTGCACCCAGGCTGGAGGCTGCGTGCTGATGAACGTCTTCCACTTCTGGGCCAAGCACGGCGGATCCACCCCGACTTCTCGAGGAATGCGCGTGGCAGGCCCAGCTCTGCAAAGAGGCGCGAGAGATGGTTTCGGTTTCGGAGTTGTTGGTGGCGGCCGCTGTGGGCCAGCTGTATGGGCGGCGACGATTCGCGCCCAGGGCCTTCTCGGTGAACTGCTTTCGGGCGGTGGGTTGCATTTTGACCTCCTGACGTTGTTTCTGTGTAGGAACACCGTATTGCCGGATCCCCTGTCCACAGGGTGGGTGGCCCGAAAAAATAGCGGAACATCCCAACGAGGCGGACGAGCACTCTTTTATGTATTTTCTTTACTGAACCACTGGAATAGAAATCCGGTGATGCCTCGCTCCCTCTTCACGCTTTTTGCGCCCCGCTTCAGCCACGGCCCTTTGCCCTGGCTCGCTCTGCTCCTAGGCGGAGTGCTGCTGACGTCAGTGGCGCAGGCTGCCACCTGCAGAAGCATGAAACGCCGTGGGTGGCGGCACCGCGTCAGCAAAGGTCGACTCCAGCTCGACGAGTCCCCTGGGTGTTCCCTTCGGACCGCACCACATAAAAACCACCGACTTCCGCGGGTGACCAGGCGCTTTACAACAAAGCTACCGGACTCAATTTCAAATCCACCTCACCCAAAAGGCGGGCCCCTTTCCGATCCAGGCCTATCTGAAATTCATCAGATGGCTCAACCCACCTTACAGGTGGGTGACTGAAACTTACGACGCCCAGCCCGGGGCAGTTTACAAGCAATCGGGCCGGATGGCTTGCCCCGCGCCAACAAGCTCGTCAGACCAGCGGGACATGAAAGTCGGGCAGTGGCCTACACGCCAACGCCACCGGCTTCACTACCCATCTCCGTCTACGCGCCGTTGACCCAGACCCATGACAGCTGCGTCACCAGCCAGGCTGGCTTGCTTGATTGGCCCGGACGCCACCCTGACAAGGCTTGCAAGCGGATGGTGCACCTGCAGCGGACTGATTCAAGATCTCGGGCAAGCGGCGGCCTCTGCCCCGGACTCACCTTGCTGGATGGCACGATTCCTGGTTTTTTGCTTACACCTACAGCGGTTGAAACAGCAGATCGCCCAGGCCTGGATCCCCGCGATTCTGGGATTGCAGGTGCGCTGCTAAGCGTTCCGCTGGTTGTGCTTCTCAACTCGGTTCTGATCCAATCTTCTTACCGGGGACGGGACGGAACCGGATGGGCTGGCATGCCGACGGATGATACCTGAACTCGGACCCAGCGCGCCGATCCGCTTCATTTGAGCCTGGGGGGCAAACCCCGCAGTTTTTCCGCTTCAAACCACAAAGGGCGAGCCCGGACAGCCGTGAGCGTTCACTGCCTGGAGCTTGGCATGAGGCGATCTGCTGCTGATGGATCACCCACCCAGCAAACATTGGCTGATTGAACTGCCCCGGCCGCCGCGGGTGAGCCAGACGCCGCCTCACTCACCCTTTCGGGCTGCTGCGCACCAAAGGCTGAACCCTTAGCCAGCCTTACCATCGAGCTTCAATGCCAACGGGGTCGATGGGGACACACTTGACGCGGGCGCCATCGGCAGCCGTAGATGGCATCCGAAGGCGGACAGACACCCGCCGGCAATTCTTGCGGGGCAACCTGGAGGGAGCAGGCCGTTCTTATGGTTGGAAAAACGCGCATCCTGCCGGAGGTAGCGGGTACCAGGCAGGGGACAGCCGATTCAGCAGAGAAGGTTCTGAGCCTGGAGGGAGGGGGTGGTGGCGGCGCCCAAGGCCAGAAGCAGCAACAGCGGCAGCGAATGAATCATTGATGGGGCGCGTCGATCTACGGACATTCAAAGGGATGGAGCAGCGAGAGTCACGGGGACCTGTTGGCCCGGCTGCGTGGCGGAGTCACCAGCTTCGAGTCTAGCAGCAGGGATGCCGGAAAAGGAACTGCTGGGCTGGTCGGTTTCACCGCCATGCCCCAATGGCGTGATCCCCAGTGAGTCGACATCCGCGAGATCCCGAAGATCTCTACCTGAGGTGCTCGGCCCTTCCACGGCCAGCCAAGCGTTGAGCTGGACTGGCTCAGCGGGGCACAAAAAAAAGCGACCAAAGGGGGCGTGATTTCGAGGTCAATCAGTTCAGACTTCGAAACAGACGGTTCCAGCCTTGGCGCCATTTTCTTCGACATAGCCGAGACATCGGCAATGTCGGCTTCGGGATAAGGCCGACCGAGGAAAGGCGGCATGGCGTTCTTTGCCTTGGTGACCTGGCAGGCGATGGCTGCCTCATGATCCAGTTGCTGTAATCAGCCAGGTAAGCCATTCCGAGCTCCCTTGCTTCAGGTAGCGCTCGGCATTCAACCACATTGCCGCCTCCAATTGTGCGCAGGCCGCGCAATTGGCGGAGGAAGAGCTGAGCCACCATGGCCTAGCCGCAGCCAAAGCTTGGGCTGCACGAAAGGAGGGCAAGACAGAGAGCGAAAAGCTGATCAGGCGGACGCATGGGAAAAATCCGGGGGCAACGATCAAAAAATTAGGCGGCGTTGGGCCCTAAGCCAGCCGCGGGCCACAGATCGAAACAATTCTGTGATCACCGGCTTCGCAGCTCAGCTTCGAGGCTGCATCAAGAAGGCAGAGACCGCTTCACTCACAATCACCTTGACCCACCATCCGGCACCCCGGTGGGTTCGCAACCAAGTAGTTGAAGGCTGCCACACTTCACTGAAGGTTTCTTCGCCAGGATTCGCCCTGGTTGAAGGCCAAGGCCGGCAGTGGGCTCAGCTCTTCGTGGCCGCATCGAACACGGCGTTATGGAGGGGGCCAGCTTGTGTTGACAAGCGGACGGTGTCGCCTTTGGCAGATGGTCAGGCTGCTGGGCTCAAAAGCGGAAGCATGCCCGAGATCTTGTGCCCAACCTTCACTTCCACGGTGCAGCATCCGGCGGGCAGGGCCAGCAACAGACGATGAATCAGGGCAAAACAGAAAGGCGAACAGGGAAGCAAACAGGGGCGAGCGCATCGCAAATCCAAGAGGTTTGCCAATATAGGAATGAACACCCTTCAGGGCCATGGTTCAGCGGTGAAGGTGGCTTACATGACGGGCCGCCCTGCGGTCTCACAAGGCCAGCTCCAAGCTCGGAAACCAAGGCTGACAAGCCCGCAAGCGGCTCCGAGATGGGAACTGATCGGCTCATGCACGAAGTTTGCGGCTGGCCGGATGCTGAAGCGATCCCAGGCGTTCACTCGCATCAGGCAGCACCTTGATCAGGGCTTTCGATCAACCAGCCGTGAGACTGCCAGGGCCAACGGGGGGCGGGACATCCGACGCCAGCGGCAGAGGGCGACGACGGTGTCGTCCACGTGACCCGCCGGGCTGGCGAGCACCAGGGCGCCGCAGCGGCCCTGCCCGAGCTTCCGGGTTTGGGTTGGTGGGGGCTGCAGGGTCAGCATTCACGCAGACCCGGGCGATGTCTTCGGCGCTGACTGAAGTGGAAGCTGGCTCAGCCCCGCAGCAGGCGGGCCAGCCCACAACCAGCCGCACCCACCTCGTTGAGCCCGGCGGTGAGTAGCTGGTCGGGGCAGGGCTGCGCCCGGTTGCACGCGGATCCCCGAACAGAGTGTTGGAAACACACGCCACGATTTCCGCTTCAGCGAGGGGGATGGGTCTCGAGCTGCTGCAGGGAGCGAGGGCCTTGGTCTGGATGTATTACGGTGCCCGGATAGGCCCGCCGCTTCCGGCAGCAGGGTGAGATCGCGGTCGAGGATGCTGGCGGGTCGGAGAAGGTTAGATCACTGCTCCAACCTGCCGGGTCGGGAGCGCACCAGCAACTCCTTGACGAGCCACACGTACCTTCATGGGCACGCTCGGGATCCACCCCAGGCCGTGGGCCGTGTGGATCAGCCGCTGGGCCGAGGGGGGGGGGGGGGGGAGTGGCAATCGCGGGCGCGTGGGGGCTCCTGTTCGCGCAGATCACCCACCAGCAGGGTGATGCCGGGGATCGTGGCGAGGAAACGGCGGTGAAGCTTGGACAGAGGTCGCGCAGCCACAGCAGCAGCTCCCAACATCGGATTCGCGTACACACTGTGGGCGATCGCGTTGACCGACGCAGCACTGGCGCGGGTGATCAGAACCTGGCCGAGCGGCTCAACAAGCCGGCTCCGATCAATTCACTCTTCACCGTTTTTGCCGGCTTCAAAGAACCACCCGGGCATTCTCTTCCGGACGGTGGCCGGCAGGATTTGGCCGTGGCCGAGGTTGGAAGGATGTGGCGCCGGCCCTGGCTCTTTGAACGCACGGTGTCGACCACTCCGGCCCGAGATTTCGCCTCCGGGAGGTGCAAAAACAAACACGCCCCGGATCCACATTGCCCTGCACACCGAGAATTTGTTCCGGCAGGCGGGCAAGGCCCATCGGGCCATATTCCACGGGGTTCCAATCCAACGAGAAATGAAATCGACCCCGGTGTAAGCATGCGCCTCCAAGCACCCCGGCACTGCCAGAGATATTAGGAGAATTAGGCGGTTGTCGGGGTGGGTGGCCTTCACCTGGATCCACCACCGTTTTCTTGGTAGGGGGCGGCGAAGACGTTCGTTTTTAATCGAGGGCTGAGCTGGCCTGCCCAGGCAGCTCGAACACAGTATTGCACCACCTGGGCCCGCGCTGTCGCATCTTGGTTCAGCGGGCACAATAGGTGGCGATCGGACATTCGGCCAGATTTGCAAGGGGCAAAACTGGTTTGGCAAGGCAGGGCAGGGCTCCTGGAAAAGCCATATTTCGCCCTTGATTCCCAACACAACGGCATTTAAATTTTTTTCTTTTGCTTTGCTTTTTACTCCCTTCCTCCTTTTCTGTTTTGTGGTTTTTGTTTGG
>Ga0163217_1066376_pt1 | contig 15930 bp, 19 predicted proteins | sample SynspAceP_FD_185933 | JGI IMG/M metagenome (GOLD analysis project Ga0163217, IMG submission 185933) | Saline lake microbial communities from Ace Lake in Antarctica - Synechococcus sp. Ace-P (PacBio error correction) | ecosystem: Environmental > Aquatic > Non-marine Saline and Alkaline > Saline ... | reverse complement strand
GTACTGCGTTCGATCAAGGGGCAGTTCGCTGCCCTTGCTCCTCAGCGTTGGGTTTGTCGAATCCGACGGAGGCGGAGGAGCAAACCGCCCGAAGCCGCGCACGATCACAGCACGACGAGCATCCGGCCATGACCATTGGGCCATCACCATTGATCACGGGCATGACCACGGCCATAATCCACGAATCCAGCACGCTGCAGAGACCCGCAGAACACCGTCAGACATCTGGCGATCGAAGGCTTCACGTCCGCTGTCGGTTTGCAGCGAAAGGCCCTTTGGCTTGCGCAATTTTCAGAATTTCTCGACAATCAACTTGCGCCCGGGGTGTTTTCGCGCCAAAGGGCATCTTCTGGTCAAGGAAATGAGCGGCGCCATGTGTTCCAACCTGGCCGGTAGCGTTTCTCGATCGACGACAGCGACTGGCGTGGTGAACGCAAGAACCAGTTGGTGCTGATCGGCAAAAAAAACCTCGACCACGCCAAATTTGCGTGAGCAGCTGCGGGCGTGTGTTTTCCAAGGACGCCGGCAAGGGATTCGGCTGATCAGCCCCCCATACTTGCCATGCAGTGGTTCCCCTGGATTCAGCCTTGGGGGCAACGAGGAAAGTCCGGTGCGCGTCAAATCTCCCGCAGGGATGACCACTCCAGTTCGGCACTGTCCCGCAGCTGTGAATGGCCGGTCAAAAGCTTCGGCTTTGAATCCTGTCCTCAGTCAGAACGCTCGCCCTGTTCGCCCCTTTTCCCATCCCAATCGCCGGCGCGGAGACCGGTCGTACCCACCATGCAACACCTCCTTCCTGTCTTCCCTCTGGCCGGCAAACTCCGGGCTGGCAGCCCTGCGCCGGCCTGGGGCTGAGTCTGGGATCGGGGCCCGTTACTTTGCCTCCGCCCACTCCATCCGCTGCGTCCGGTTGGCAACGGGCTTCAAGCCATTTCCGCTGCTTGGGGCTGATCACCTGCTGCTGCTGGTCGGGGTCGGGGCTTTCGGCCTCCTTCATCAGCTCAACGCTGTTGCTCTTATGCCCTGCAGGCGCTGCGTTGGGCTCCCTGTCGGCCTCAGCGGTGGCCAGCTGCCCCTGGCGAACTTGGTCGCGGCCCTGGCGTCTTCGCTGCTCGGTCTGCTGATCCTGCGCAGCCGCGCAGGGCCGGCGCCCCGCCCGCACCTCTTACGGGGGCTGGTTGGTGATGGGTTCCAGTCGCCGTTTCACGCCATGCTGCATGCCATTTGAGCAGTGGAGCCAACAGCTGGTGTGGGTGGCCTTTCCTGGCCTCAACCTTGGTGGTTGGGCGTCAGTTATGGGGTGCCTGGCGCAGTCGCACGTCTGGACCCTGCGGTCTCGTGGACTGCTCAGCCTCGCTGGCGGGGTTCCTCGCCCTTGGCCCAGGATCCGAGGCTTGCGGGCCGTCGGTTGCCGGTTAACCGGCTCGGTTTGGCAACGTTGGAACAAAATTTGCCGCCCGATCCTGGCTATTTTTGGGACTAAACGCCGGAGGACAATGGCTTGAACTTCTGCTATTGACCGGGCCGTCTTCGCCCTGTTTGCCTCGCCCTTGGTCACCACCGACTCCGATGCGACAACTCCGGAGGTTGTCTGCATAGCAGCCTGCTCTTTGTTTCCGATTCCCGACCGCTTCCTCAATCGCAACCGCTGAGCGCTTAGCCATTCACTTCCCCGATTTTTGGGATCGGGGTTTTTTTTTATTGGGAGCTTGGGCCGACGCCATCCCTTGAAATCACAGGCGGACTATCAGCCGTAGCAAAAGGCTACGTTCAGCTTGTCCCTAATTTGATCGGCCCGTTGCTTATGGGTTCCCTAAACTTCAAGCCAATTGACGCCTGAGCCGAAGCCGGTCTGAATCTGAGGAGGCAGGTCCCCAGCATCCCTACTAATGCACATCTAACTCACCCATTGCCCACCTTACGTGACCAGTCCAAGACAAAGCATCGCGGCCTCTCCGCCCTGCTGGTGGCTGCGGAACAGTCGGCAGCCCTTAGATCGCCACGAATCGCTTGCACCCCATCGGAGACTCGCAGCAGACGAAGAGGTGAATGTCTACTCCGGACGGACTTACAACACGGACAAGAGCTTACAAAACAGTTCACCGAGAGACCCGGCATCAAGGTGAATCTTGCTGGAAGCAAGGACGACGAATTGCTGGCGCGGCTTCAAGACCGAGGAAAACAACAGGCCCGCCGATGTGCTGGTGACGGTCGATGCGGCCGGGGGCTGCAGCGGCCCAGGATGACAACCTGTTTCAGCCGATCGACTCCGAAGCCCCTGACCGCGGACGTGCCCGCGAGTTGGCGTGGATCCCAAGGGGAACTGGTTTCGCCCTGGACCCGCCCGGGCTCGGGTGTTCATGGTCAACCCTGACGTGGTGAAACCCTGAATCAGGTCACCAGTTTACGCCGATTTGACCATCCCGCTTTGAAGGCAAGGCCCTGCTGCGCACAGGGCCGTGTCACAACCAATCCGCTGGTGGGCTGATGTGCTGGTTCAAGAAGGCAAGGGCCGACACCGCGCAATGGGTGAAGGAATGGTGCGCCAAACGTGACTCAGCCACTCTTCACCAGCGACACGCCGATTGCTGCGCGCCTCGGCAATGGGAGTGCGGCGTCACGGTGGCCAACAAGTTAACTAACCTTGGCCGCATTGCTCTCACCCCGAGGCCCTGCCAACGACGCGACCCGCCGCCAACATCGCGTTTCGTCTTTCCCAATTCCACCCACGTCACGTCACCGCAGCCGGTGGTCACCAGTGCGTCTAAGAATCCAAGGCGAGCCCATGCTGATCGAGTTTCTGGCCTCACCTAGCACAGGCAATGGGCTACGCTCGGCAAACACGAATAACCCACTACAGGGTTCGGGGACAACCAATCCTCAACAACTGGGGAAGCTTCACAGCTCGAGGTTCAGCGTTGAGCAGTTGGCCACGACGAATCAAGCAGGCCACCGAGATTGATGCAGGCCGAATCAACGGCTGGGAAGTAAAGCCAGCCGCCTCATTCCAACTCCCCTCGCGAGGAATCCCACCTGTTACCACTCCCGCGTCGATTGACAGGCTCCCCCCTTCGCAGCGGCGCTGATCGCCCGCCGGTCAATGGGCAGGCGGGGAGGCTCGGCATCGGTGATCGTCGTTTTGGCGATCGTCTACTGGCCCTGGTGCCCGCTCTCGCCCTGCTTGCGTGATGGGCTTCGCCGGCGGGGCCGAGGGGTGGGGCTCGGCTTCGCACGGTCCAAGCTCAGACTCGTCGGAACTCTGCACTGGTGGTGGGCGAGGGGATTCTCGGGGCCGTGCTGGGCACCGCCACCGGGGCTGTCACCCCGCCGCCTGGCTGCTTTCGGGCCCGCCGGATCCTGCGCATCGCCCAGCTGATCCATGGCCTTTCCCGCCTACCTTGCTTGCGCCAGCCTTATCGACTGGGCAGCACCACGGGGCTTGCGCGTTTCATGGCGTCGTTGGGCCCTGATCTGCTGACGTTGACCACGTACAGCTACGTGCTTTTACTTGAGGCACGGAAAGTTTTTCGATCAGTGGCAAGGCCCTGCTCGAAGCCAGCGCGCAGTCTTGGGGTGGGGCCATTGGCGCAGTTTCTGCGGTTGCCCTGCCGTTGCCCTGCCCCGATCGGAGCCGGTGTTGGCCCTGAGCGCCGATTGGAGGTGGTCAATGCCTTGTGCGGTGCGCTTGCTGGAGTTCCGACGCTCTCAGCCGGTATTTTTCGCACGCTGGCAGGTGGATGGCGATCCAGGCGGGCGCGGGCCCTGCTTCTCGCTGATCGCCTTGGCGATCGTGCTGTTTGCTGGTGTTCGCGAGCGCGAACCCTGCGTCGCCGCAGTCGGCGCGGAATTCTGGCGGGAAGCAGCAGCTCCAGGACATCTGGGAACTGGTGGGTTGGCGTGCCTTAGCTGCCAGTTGATCACCGCCCCTGCCGCCAATCGCCACTTGACCATTCCCAGATCCTCTGGGTTCGCCGAGGGCTGCGCAGGGAATGGGGAACGAGCCATGCAAGACCTGCTTCCCCTCGCTCGCCGCAGCTGGGCCTGGGCCCTTTCAGGCCACAGTGATCACCGCGTCGCGGCCCCTGTTACTGGCGATCATCAGGCGCTGGAGTCCAGAACCTGGTTGCGCCCAGCTCTCGTTTTTGTCGCGGGCATGGGCTACGACGGTGCCGGCAGCGGCTCGCCCTTGGCCTTGCATGTGTTTTCGGTGGGCCGCTGGTCGATTCAGCCCTCTGGATGCTTCTGATCTGGGGTTACGGGGTGCGCTTTTTGGCATGTCCAAGGGACTGATTGCGGCCTTTTGGGCGGTCCCCCAAGCATCGACGAAATCGGCCACCAGGCCTTGGGCTGCTCCTGGTTCGGGCGTGCTCAGGCGCATCCATCTGCTCTGTTGAAGGGCCGATGCTGGTGGGCCAGCCTGCGGGTTCTTCGTTTGATGTGGTTCAAGGAGCTGCCGTTGACCCTCTCCTGCGCCCCTTCGGACTTCGCCACCCTGGCGGTGCGGGTGTTTCAGTACGCCCAGCGACGAACGGGGTGGGGCGGCCATGGGCCCTGCCCTGACTGATCTATGGTGCTCGGCCTTGGTCGCCTCCATAGGCCCTTGGTTTGCGAGCCTGGAAAGGCCTCAGCCCAGGACACGCTCAAACGTCAGCCTGTCCTCAATCGACCCAATTCGCAGCTCAGATCTCGCCGGGATTGGCGGCCAAGGTCCACGGCCTGAGCCGTGTGAAATGGGCTACGCGCCATAGTTTGCCATTATCTTACACATTTGTCAGAACGTCTGGAAGTCAAAACGTCTGGCAATTCAGGTCAAGAGCCAACGCTAGAGGCCTCCTATTGATGGATCAATTTCACAGAGCCTCAAGAGGACGATCGCCCAACGATACTCCCAGTGCACACACCAGCTCACCAGCCTCCGCGACTTGGTGGCATGGAACGGTTGTCGATCCTTCTCGCTCCAAGCCCGACCTGGAGGATGCCGCGCATGACCAGGGATACCAGAGATGTTGATGGAAACCAAGTGCCTCCTCAACAACTCTGGATGCAGTCTGGCGAAGCCGCTGTTAGCGGCTGCCTTGCGGCGCTGTGTATCTTTTCATACTTCTCCACGATCAATTCGCACCTGATTGTGATGGCCTTCACTTCTTACTTGAGGAGGTGGAGATCATCCAGCCATTGATTCACCCACCAGAAGAAGCGATGTTCACTGATACCCATCCGACCTGCTGATCCGCGGGTTTCTCCGCGCTTGTTATTCACCCGTGATTTTTTGGTGCGATCGCGGTAGCCAGTGTCGGAAGCAGGCCACTGCAGCTCCATGGTCTTGGATGCCTGCCGGGCGATCGCCGGCTTGTGCAAGGGCACAACGCGGATTCGTAAGATGTGCTTTCTTCACCAGTGGTCATTCAGGCGATCATGCCAGCCGCTGGAGGCATTGCTTGAGGCGTGAGGCCACGAGAGCCATTGTTTGGCACCTGCTTGCCGTTATTAGATCCCCAGGATAGCGGGGTAGCGCAGCGGGTTGTGCGTTCATCCGATTGTTTGGTAGGCGAGATCACGTAAGCCCATTTCCGGCCAGGGATGGTTTTGATGAACCGTTCGGCCTTCCCGTTGGTCTGCGGCGTGTAGGGCTTGGTGCGGGATGGGCTTTGAGATCCAGGCGCGACAGGCTTTTCCGCCAGTCTCCAGAGCGTTAGGAGGGCGTTGTCTGAGAGGATCGCCGGACAGGTGATCCCCTGCTCAGAGAACCAGCGACGGCACGGGCCAGGACCAACGTCGCTCCTTCTGCTCATCAGGCCAAGCACTTCGACGTAGGCCAGGCGGGTTGGCGTCGTCGATCGCGGACATGTACCTTCTCGTAGCCGGCACCTCGGGAGGAGCCTTGACGGACCGGTCGCCGTGTTTTGATGCGGTGGCCGACCCGCTCAAAACCTGCAGATGGTTTTGATGCGACATGGATCATGTCCCGGGGCGCCTCCCACTGTAGCGACGGAACAAGACGTTTGGGTCAAGGTTCTTCAGGCGTCCCAGGCCCAGGCCCTTCATTTGAGCGACCAACGGTGGAGGGGGCGCAACAGAGAAGCCCTGGCGATGCGGCGGAGCGTGCCAGCGTTGGTGCCGCAGGTCTTACAGCCTGCATGGGAGTTGCTGCGGATCGCAAGCGTCCGCCGCTGGCTGCGGCGAACAACTCGTCGATCCGCAGTGCCGCTACGCCGCCTTGCTCGAAACCTTGGAGAGCCACTTTGTAGGCGTACGCCAGGCTGATCCCGGCTTGTGCTGCAAGGGGCTTTGAGTGGCCCGCCTTCACTCGAGATGCCGGCGGATTGAAGCGCGTTCCCGGACTGATGGGTGTCGCGGTCCAAGAGGGTGGCTATGCATGGTGTGGTGAGGTCTTGGGACGGTTGGTGACACTTCCGACCCTGGCGGACCTCCACACCCCCTTGTCAGCTTTGAACAACGTGGTGGGACGCTACACAGCTAGAGCCGAATCAAACCCTTGGCTGGGTGTTCCTCCTATTCGCCTGATTGTCAATTTCAGCAGTACCACCATGGTATTCCGATGTCACTACAAGCGTCCAAAGCTCTGGGGACCGGGGGAGAAGCACGTCTCAGCAGCCCTTCGGAAAGAAGCCTCGTGCTCTGCGATGGCTTGCAGCAGCACCTGAGGCATGGAACTTCAATCCAGTTCGGGCCTATGGGCCCTGGCCATCTGGTTTCCGCCGGAGCGGGACATTCCGCGTTTCTCGGCTCTACTTCAAGAGAATCAGATGGCCAGGGCCCAGTAGGCCGAACTGGCATTGAGTTCAGCTCAGGTGCTGCTGCAAAGCCATCGAGCAGGGCTTCTTCGAGGGGCTGCAGACGGCTCTTCCCCCGGGTCCCCAGAGCTTTGGACGCTTTTGTTGACATTCTGGAAACCATGGTGGGTTACCTGAATTGACAATCGATAGGAGGACACCCAGCCAAGGGTTTGATTCGGCTCTAAGACTGTGTAGTCCTCACCACGTTGTTTTCAAGGCTGAAACAAGGGTGGTGTGATGGTCGCACAGGGTCGGGGAGTGGTTACCACCGTCCAAGCCTCACACACCATGCATAGCCCCCCTTCTGCCCGACTGGACAACCCATTCAGTCAGGAACGGCTCATCCGGCCGGGCATTCTCGATGAAGGGTGCCAACTCCAAAGCCCTTGCAGGCAACAAGCCGGGAATTCAGCCTGCGTACGGCCTACAAGGGGGCCTTCTTCCAGGTTTCGAGCAGGCGCGTAGCGGCCAACTTGGCGGATCGACGGGATGTTCGCCGGCAGCCAAGCGGCGGACGCTTCGATCCGCAGCAAACTCCAGCAGGCTTGTAACGACCTGCGGGCACCTCAGCGCTGCACGCTTCCGCCGCATCGCCCAGGGCTCTCTGTGCGCCACCTCTCCACCGTTGGTCGGCTTCATGAATAGGGCCTGGGCCTGGGACGCCTGAGAACTTGACCCAAACGTCTTGTTTTTTCGTCCGCTACCAGTGGACGCGCCCCGGGGACATTGAGTCCATGTCGACATCAACAGCTGGCCAGGGTTTGAGCGGGTCGGCCACCGCCCTCACCGGGGACCGTCGTCAAGGCCTCCTCCCTGATGGATGCCGGCTACGAGAAGGTAATGTCGGCGATCGACGACGCCACCCGCCTTGGCCTACGTCGAAGTGCTGGCTGCATTGAGCATAAGGGAGAACGGACGTTTGGATTCCCTGGCCCGTGCGTCGCTGGTTCCTCTTGAGGCAGGGGATCACTGCGGCGGATCTCTCAGGACAGCGGCCCCTTCCTACCGCTCTGGAGACTGGCGAAAAGCCTGTCGCGCCTTGGATCTCAAGGCCCATCCGCCACCAACCCTTACACGCCGCGACCAACGGGAAGGCCGAACGGTTCATCAAAACCATTCCTGGCGGTAATGGGCTTACGTGATCGGCCTACCGAAACATCGGATTGAACGCAACCGCTGGCCTACCCCGCTATTCTGGGGACTATAACGGCAGCAGAGGTGCCTACATTTGGCTCTCGGTGGGCTTCACGCATAGCAATGCCCTCCAGCGGCTGCTGGATCGCTGAATGACCTGGTGAGAAAGGCCATCTAGCGGATCTGCGTTGTGCCCTTGCACAGCCGGCGATCGCCCGGGCAGCTCAAGGACCTAGGAGCTTGCAGTGGCCTGCTTCCGGCACTGGCTACGCGGATCGCACCAAAAATCACAGGTCGTGAATTAAACAAGGCGGAGAAACCCCAGCCGATCAGCAAGGTCGGCATGGGTATCATTGTGAACAATCGCTCTTCCTGGTGGTGAATCAATTGGGCTGGATGTCTTCCACCTCTCAAGCTAGAAGAGAAGCCATTCACAATCAGGTTGCGAATTGATCGTTGTGAGAAGTACTGAAAGATTACAACAGCGCCGCCCAAGGCAGCGCTCGGGCTTCGCCAGACTGCATCCAGAGTGTTGAGGAGGCACTGGTTTCCAGTTCAAAACATCTCCTGGTTTCCTCGGTCATGGCGCGGGGCATCCTCCAGGTCGGGCTGGAGCGAAGGTCGGACAACCGTTCCATGCCACCAGTCGCGGAGGCTGCGTGGAGCTGGGTGTTGCACTGAGATCGTTGCGATTCGGTCTCTGAGCCTGTGAAATTGATCCATCAATAGGAGGCCTCTAGCGTTGCTTTCTTGGGACCTGATTTGTCCAACGTTTGGACTGTCAGGACGTTCTTTAAAAATGTGTTGATTCAATGGCGCAACTTATTGGCGGGTCAGGCCCTTTCACCACGGCTCAGGCGTTGGACCTTGGCGGCAATTCCCGGCGATGATCTGAGCTGCGAAGTGGTCGGATTGGACAGGCTGACGTTAAGCGTGTCCTGGCTGAGGCTTTCCAGGCTCGGGCACCAGGGGGCCATGGAGGGGCGGACAAAGCGAGCACCAATGATTCATCAGGCGGGCCCATGGCCGCCCCCACCCGTTCGTCGCTGGGCGTCTGGAACACCCGCACCGCCAGGGTGTCGAAGTCGAAAGGGGCGCAGCAGAGGGGTCAACGGTCAGCTCCTTGACCACATCAACGAGGGACCAGCAGGCTGCCACCAGGGCATCGGCCCCTTCAAAGAGGGCTCAGATGGAGGGCCTGAGCACGCCGAACCAGGAGCAGCCACAGGCTGGTCTGGCGATTCTCGGCGATGCTTGGGGGGAGCCGCTCCAAGGCCGCTTCCAGGTCCCTGCTTGGACTCACTTGGCCAAAAAAGGCGCCACCCGTAACCCCAGATCGAAGCAATCAGAGGGCTGATCGGCAGCGGCCCACCGAACAGCCATCAGGCCAATGGCGGAGCACGCTGCCAGGCACGCGTAGCCCATGCCCGCGACAAAAAACTGAGCTTGGCGCACAGGTTCTGGGGACTTCCAAGGCGCCTTTTTGTGATCGCCAGTTAACAGGGGCCGCGAACGGCGGTGATCACTGTGGCTGAAGGGGCCAGGCCCAGACTGCGGCCGGCGAGGGGAAGCAGGTCTTGGGAGGGCTCGTTCCCCATTCCCTGCAGCCTTCGGCGACCCAGAGGATTCGAATGGTTCAAGGGTGGCGATTGGCCGGCAGGGCTGGTGATCAACTGGGCAGCTTAAGGCACGCAACCCACAGTTCCCCAGATGTGCCTCTGGAGCTGCTTGCCTTTCCGCCAGATTCCGCGCCGACTGCGGAGCGACGCAGGGTCCGCTTCGGCGACTACAACACCAGCAACGCACGTCGGCCAAGGGCGATCAGCGAGAGCAGGGCCGCGCCCCCTGGATCGCCTATCACTGCCAGCCGATCGACAATACGGTCTGAAGCGTCGGAACTCCCAGCAAGCGCACCGCACCAAGGTCCATTGACACCTCCATCGCGCTCCAGGGCCCACACCCGGCTCCGATTCGAGGGCAGGGCAATCGGGCAGGGCATCCCAAATACTGCGGCCATGGCCCCCCCCCAGACTGCGGCATGGCTTCGGGCGGCCTTGCACTGATTCGAAAAACTTTCTTCGTGCTCAGTAGGAACACCGTAGCTGTACGTGGTCAACGTTCAGCAAGATCTGTCTCCACCCAACGAACGCGCAGGCCGTGGTGGCTGCCAGGTCGATTAGGCTGGCGGCAAGCAGGGGTAGGCGGGAAAGGCAATGGGATCAGCTGGGGCGTGCGCAGGATCGGGGCCCGGGGAAGCTGCACGCCTCTCCGTGTCGTGAGCCAGCCGGTGGCGGTGCCCTAGTACTTCCCTCGCCCACCACCAGTTGCAGACGTTCCGACGATTCTGAGCGGACCGTCGAAGCCGAGCCCCCACCCCCTCGGCCCCGCCGGCGAAGCATCACGCAGCAAGGGCGAGGAGCGGCACCAGGGGCCAGTTAGACAGATCGCCAAAAACGACGATCACGATTTGCTGGCCTCCGCCTGCATGGACCGGCGGGCGTCAGCGCGGCTGCGAGAGGCGGGGAGGCTGTCATTGACGCGGAGTGGGTACAGTGGATTCTTCGCGAGGGAGTTGGGATGGGGCGGCTGGCTTACTTTCCAGCGTTTTCGGCCATCATTCGGTGGGCCTGCTTGTTTTCCCCCCCCACGTTGGCCAACTGCTCAACGCTGACCTTCGAGCTGTGAAAGCTCCCCAGTTGTTGAGGTTGGGTTGTTCACCGAACCCTGGAGTGGGTATTCGTTGTTTGCCGAGGTCGTAGCCTTTGCCTGTTGCTAGTGAGGCCCAGAAACTCGATCAGCGATGGTGGCGCTTGGATTTCCTTGGGAGCTGGCTGGTGCAACCGGCTGCGTGACGTTTGATCGTTGGGTGGGATTGGGAAGGGACGAACGCGGATGTTTGGCGCGGGGGTCGCGATTTCGTGGCAGGGTGCCTCGGGTTGAGAGCATGCGGGCCAGGTAGTACTGGTTGGGCCACCGTGACGCCGCACTCACCATTGCGAGGGGCGCTGCGAGCATCGCGTGTCGCTGGTGAAGGAGTGGGCTGAGTCACGTTGGCCACCTTTCCCCTTTCACCCATTGCCGCGGTTAATGTCGGCCTCGCCTTCTTTGAACCAGGGACATCAGCCACCGGCGATTTGGTTGTAGGGACCACTGGCCCTGTTGCGCAGGCAGAGCTGCCCCTTTCAAGGCGGATTTGGTCAAATCGGCGTAACTGGTCGACCTGACAGGGTTCACCACGTCAGGTTGACCAGATTCACCCAGGCCCGGCGGGTCAGGGCGAACCAGTATCCCCTTGGATCACGGCAAACTGGCTGGGCCACCGTCGCGGTCAGGCTTCGGAGTCGATCGGCTGAAAACAGGTTGTCTCCTGGCCGCTGCAAGGCCGGGTCCGATCGACCGCACCAGCACATCGGCCGGGCTGTGTTTCCCTCGGTCTGAGCCGCGCCACAATTTGTCGTCCTTGGCTTCCAGCAGATTCCACCTTTGATGTGCCGGTCTCTTCGGTGAACGTTTGTTAAGCTCTTGTCCGTGTTGTAGTGCCGTCCGGGAGTAGCATTCCACCTCCTCGTCTGCTGCGAGTCTTTCCGATGGGGTGCAAAGCGATCGTTGCGATTCCAAGGGGCTCCGACTGTTCGCAGCACAGCAGGGCGGAGAGGGGACCGCGATTGCTTTGTCTTGGACTGGTCAACCTTGGGTGGGCATGGGTGGTTAGATGTGCATTAGTAGGGGATGCTTGGGGACCTGCATTCCTCAGATTCAGGACCGCCGGCTCGGCTCAGGCGGTCAATTGGCTGAAGTTTATAGGAAACCCCATAAGCAACGGGGCGATATCAATTAGGGCGCTTGAACGTGCTTTTGCTACGGGCTGATGGTCGCTGTGATTTCAAGGGGAGGGCGCGGCCCAAGCTCCCATAAAAAAAACCCCCGATTTCCCAAAGATCGGGGAAAGTGATGGCTAAGCGCTCAGCGGGTGGATTGGAGGAGCGGATCGGGATCGAACAGCAGTAAGGCTGCATCAACCACCTTCCCGGAGTTGTTCGTCATCGGATTTCGGTGGTGAGCCACAGGGCGATTGGGCCAAAACAGGGCGAAGGACGCAGGTCAAGAGCAGAAGTTCAGCCATGTCTCCGGCGTTTAGTCTCCAACAGAATAGCCCAGGATCGGCTTGGCAAAATTTGTTTCAATCGTTGCCAACCGAGGCCGGTTACCGGCACCGCGGCCCGCAAGGCCTCGATCTGGGCCAGGGCGAGGACCCCGGCCAGCGAGGCTGAGCAGTCCAGCGAGCCGGCAGGGTCCAGGGACTGTTGCCGAGCTTGCGCAGCACCCATAACTTGACGCAACCACAGGGTTGAGTGGCCAGGAAAAGCACCCAGCCACCAGCTGTTGGCTCAACTGGCTTCGATTGGCCATGCAGCATGGCGTGAACGGCGGACTGAAACCCTCACCACCAGGCCCCGTTTAGAGGGTGGCGGGGCGGGGCGGCCGGCTGGCGGCGGCTGCGCAGGATCAGCAGACCGAGCAGCGAGGACAGGCCATGGCCAGCGAACCAAGTTCCGCCAGGGGCAGCTGGCCACCGCTGAGGCCGAACAGGGATGGAGGCCCAACGCAGCGCCTGCCAGGCATAGAGCAACAGGCGTTTGAGCTGATTGAAGGAGCCGAAAGCCCCGGATCCCCGACCAGCAGCAGCAGGTGATCAAGCCCCAGCAGCGGATGGCTTGAAAGCCCCGTTGGCCAAACCGGCGCCAGCGGATGGAGGTGGGCGGAGGCAGGGTACGGGCCCCGGAACAGACGTTCGCCCCAGGCCGAGCGCAGGCTGCCATGGCGACGTTTGCCGGCCAGAAGGGAGACAGGAAGGAATGTTGGGCATGGTGGTATCGACCGGTCCGCGCCGCGGCTCTCGATGCGGATGGAAAAGGGGGCGAGAACAGGGCGAGCGTTTCTTGGACTGAGGGACAGATTTCCAAGGCCGAAGCTTTTGGACCGGGTCCATCACAGCTGGCGGGACAGTGCGGACTGGACAGTGGTCATCCCGTGGGGAGATTGCACCCGCACCGGACTTTCCTCGTTGCCTCCCCAGGCCTGAATCCGGGGAACCACTGCATGAGCAAGTATGGGGGCTGATCAGCCGAATCCCTTGCCGGCGTCCTTGGAAACACACGCCCGCAGCTGCTCACGCAATTTTGGCGTGTCGAGGTTTTTGCCGATCAGCACAACTAGCGTTCTTTGCGGTCACCAGGCAGTCGCTGTCGTCGATTTCGAGAACGCTTACCGGCCAGGTGGAACACCATTGGCGCCGCTTTCACTTTCCTTGAACCAGAGGATGGCCTTTGGCGGCGAAACACCCGGGCGGCAGTGATTTGGTCGAGAAAATTTCTGAAATTTCGCAAGCCAAAGGGGGCCCTTCTGCTGCAAACGACAGCGACGTTGAGCCTTCGATCGCCAGATGGTCTGAGGCGTGTTCTGCGGGGTCTCTTGCAGCGTGGCTGGGATTACGTGGTTATGGCCGTTTGGTCATGCCCTTGATCATTGTGATTGCCCTGCGTCATGGACCGTTGATGCTCGTTCTGGCTGTGATCGTGCGCGGCTTCGGCGGCTTGCTCCTCCGCCATCGGTCGGGATTCGAACAACAACGGCTTAGGGAGCAAGGGGCAAAGCGGAACTGCCCCCTGATCGAACCGCAGGGACCGAGGCCTTCCGGCATTGATCTCGAGAAGCTGCTGCTCCAACGCCAGCAAGCGCTCTCCTCGACCAGATCTCCTTTGTATCAGGGCAAGAGGATGTCGCCTAGGACGTCTGGGCCCGACCCACCTCACGTTCACCAGCTCGGCATTTCAAAATCTCGCATCTGATCAAAGTGATGATCGAATCGAGTGGGTGCTGTCACGCAGCTCACTTCCCAGGAAGGTTCATGGCAACCGGTAAAGGGGTCAGGCCAGGCCTGTGGTTTCAACAACCAGATAAATCGCGGGTCAGGGCGCTGAAGGTATCCCGTTCAACGGCCTCAAAGCAGCTCGCCATTGATCGAGCAACACGATGCAGCCATTTGCTCAGCTCCACCGTGGTCGTCGCCAGTGGAGGATGATCAGATCGTTCGATGCGATTTCGCCAACTTCATTTGACCAGAACTGGCGTTTTGATCCCCTCCTGTATTACTGAGGATGTGGATGAGCAAGGTGGTTTTACAGCCCAAGGGAAACCGGTGAGGATGGGTCACGGCAGGCCCGTAACCAGCGCGTCGGTTAGCGATCAGGGGCTGGAGCAGTTTGATGCCGTGGTGGTGCTGTTCATGGAGGGAGGGACGGCCAAGGCCTGGTTCTGCGCACAGTTGACGCCTTGAACCAGCCTGATGCCCTGAGAGCCGCCCCTTGGCGTGGATCAAGCGCGCCGGCGGTTGGGCCTTGCTGGCTGCTGCCGATCAGACACTTTCGACTGGGATGTTTTTTAGGCTGGCCGGTGGTGGAAAGAAAAGGAATGATTCCTGCTCTACCATCGGTTTGCAGAAGGCCAGTAACGATGCCGGCTTTCGAAGGAGATGCGGCCGGGGCCATCAGCAGGATCGCCAGGCTGCCTCGAAATTAGAAGCCCACCCCAGCTCATCAGATAGCATGTTTGAGCCACTGGTGGGATGTGGTTGGCTATCCGCAAGAATCGTGCCCACCAGGGCCAGGGCGCGATGGGCGAGAGGGAAAGGCGAGATCAAGAACCAGTAAGCCGATCACCTCAGAGAGGCCGGCCCACGATTGCGCCATCAGGATTGGGAAAGGGCAGGTGCAGTGGCTCCCATAGGCGCGCGAAGTGGCGGGATCAGCACTTTCTCGTAACCGTTTGGTGGATTCATCATTGTGGCCGATCGCCAGGCGGAGGATCAGCAGGCCAGGCACCTGGCTTCGCCAGCCTTCCTTGAGGAAATAAGCGGTTCAAAAGGAGTCATCGGGTGATGCTCTCCAGGGAGGAGGGGGGCTTGGGTTGGGGCGGAGAGGGGTCACGGCCCACAGCCGCCATTCGCGGCGGTAGGAAGCCAGGAAACACTTCCAGCAAGGGTGGGAGGTGGTCATGGTTGGCGATCAACTTCACCAGCATGGCTGATCTGATTAAGAAATGTGAGTTCTGACGTTTCAAGCTTGCTGCAACGCTTAGCCCGCAGCGGGGTGCCACCGGTGCGCAGAATGTTTACATTTCCGCAACCATTTCCATGACCGTCGGAGAAGCTGTTTCTTGGAGCTTGTGGTCCCAGCGGTGTGATCACCCCGCCGAGCTCGGGAACTGGGTGGTTTGCCCAGGCAGCCAGCTTTCGCTGGTGGAGGAGGCCGCAGCCTTGGCGCCTCGGCGCCCTGCTCGCATCAGGGCGGCATCCAGTTCGGCTCGCCTTTTGAGCCATTCGTTCGTTAGCGGGGAGTTTCGATGCGGTGAGGGTTTCAATCCCCCAGTCAGGGTTGGGGGGGTTGTTGGTTGCAATCAGATTGTTCCGGCCACGCAGTATCCGCTCCCAGCGCCTCAGCTCCACTGGCGCGGCTTCAAGTTGGCCGCTTGGGCCAGTGTGCTCACTGCCAGCGTTTTCAAGCAGGGCTAGGGCGGGGTGGAATCCCCAGGTTCAGGCGGCTTTCGCAGGTGTTGTCTCTGGGCAAAACAAACCTCGGCCGGGGGGCCCTGCCAGCCACTGGAGTTTCGCCGCGATTCATCAGGAAACAGCATTTCGGCCCAGGCCATCAAGAAAATCAAGGTTCATGGGCTGGCCACACGAATTCCGCTGTTTCTTGCTGGCGTGGATTGCGGTTGGAGCTTTGAAGCCAATAGCTCGCGGCAATGGCGGGGGCTGAAGGGTGGCGGTGGGCTTATCCGAGCAGTAACAAGCTTCAGGTTTCCAGCATTCATCACGGTTCGGCCAAAGCGAGGAGGTTGCTATTTTTCTCCGCCCAGGCTGAGGGGCCGTTGGCACGGGCCCGGGATTCCAAACCCAGCGGCTTTTTTCCGGGGAGAATCAATGGTTTTTATCATCATG
>Ga0163217_1048712_pt1 | contig 15931 bp, 5 predicted proteins | sample SynspAceP_FD_185933 | JGI IMG/M metagenome (GOLD analysis project Ga0163217, IMG submission 185933) | Saline lake microbial communities from Ace Lake in Antarctica - Synechococcus sp. Ace-P (PacBio error correction) | ecosystem: Environmental > Aquatic > Non-marine Saline and Alkaline > Saline ... | reverse complement strand
TGACATCCAATTTGTATCCTACGCCACAGCCACTTAATTTTCCTTTGTAGGATAGAGACAATCACTTCTTTTAGAATCAAGACTGCCAATAGCCTCTTGGCAAAAACTCGCCTGGAGTATGCATGATACAACATGAAAAATCACTCCCAATTGTTTTGCTAAAGGCCACTTTTTCGATGGCCTTGATCCCGCCAAATTCTAGCAATAATCAATTTCACCCCTTTTGCTCTGCGCATATCAACTCCTTTTTTCTGAAATCCATACTTTCTTTGTACGCGATCAGGAATGTTAAAAACCACTTAGGATAGAAAACTTCGTCAGAATCCATAGACAAAGAACAGCAGTGTCCATCGACATTCGTAATCTCCAGTTGACATGACTTGGCTTCCTCATTGGCAATGGCACCTTGAATTCGATCCACGGCTTTCGGCCATACCTTCATCAAAAAAAGGATCATAGCAACTCGTTAGACTTGCGTTCGGAAGTACTCTTTTGCATCTTTTCAAAACTACTTAACCCCCTATTAATCAAGACATTCGCCTAGAAATCGGATTGCATTGATCCTTTTGCAAAGTCGGTCTATTCAGCTTTGTGAGGTTTTGGGTTTTTGTTTCCAGATGTACTCCATTAGCTAATTAGTACTTCGGCGGCTTTTAAGTGATCGAATTTAGTTTAAGGGCCTGATTTTAAAAATGCCCCTGAGCAGCTTTAACATTTTTCAGACACTTTATATCAGTTTCAGCGTTTTGATACTGTTCCAAAAGTAGGGCGGAAAATCAGTGCCTTGAGTTTCAGTTTCATTTTTCTCCCTGAATACCTCAAGACCTGATTTTCGTGAACAGCTCGATTACATTTTTCCCGCAGAGGCAATGCCCAAAGGGGCTAAAAATAAAACTTGGCATATACGATTAAACTCGGTCCATATTCATTTCTTCTGGAAGCCCAAAGCTGCCAATTGTCTTTGCTCTGCTTGCACCAAAAAAAAAATTTTTTTAAGCGGGGGGCCATAGGCCAGTCTGGCTTCCCAACTGCTTCTAAATCTGGCGACGTTCTTCGGTGTAAAAAACCACTGCCAGTAACAAAAAGCCTGAGGATCAATTAGCTCAGCATTAAATACCCATCTCCATCCAATAAATTACTTCTTATTATTTTCGCTAAGACGATGTTCAAAAAGAAATGGGATTCACTTCTTCTTAATGGTGCCTAGCCCAGTGCAGTCACTCCGGGTTTAGGTCAAAGTTTCATTTGCCATTCTCCACAACCAATCGTCTAATATCAAATGCTTCAATTGGACTTGCCCCAAGGAGATGAGCCCATGATGGCCAAAAATTTCCAGTTCCGGAACCACATCGAGGACCTTTTTTACCCTTGCATGATCGATTATCTCTGCATGCCTGAGGCATTTTGGAAAGTAGTCGCATGATGCCTGTACCGAAGGACATTCTTTGGATTGATCACGATCTCATGCTTTTGAAATCCGGCTGTGCAAGGACTGAATTGAGCTCTAACGTAGACCAAATCATCTACTGCCAATCCGGATCGTAGTTTTTCTCCCATTCCCGGTTCCAATTAATTTTTCCCATTTCCCTTCGGAAACTTGGATTTGAGTAACCTCGGAATAATCTGGAAATGACTTCGTCAAGCTTCACCGATTGAAAGGCTGAGAAAGGGATAGGCAATCCAATTCCTTCCTCCCGCTCGAGGAAGGAATCGAACTCGATTTCGGATAGCTCTGCATAGGATTTCCCGGAATTCCATCCAGGGCAATTGATTTTAACACTCAGAGGTAATCCATGATTAATAGATTGATATCATCCAGAAATTCGAGATTTCAACCGAAGTCCTCCGATCAATCCCGTCCGCAACATTCTGGCTTGGAAGCCAACCTCAGCGGCATTCCCAGCATTTCATGCTGCCACCGGTAAAGGGATGGACGCGTATTGTTTGCGATGTCTTTACCGTTACTTAGAGGCGGATTTGTGTGTTCTCAAGGCAATGCATCTCTTGGGCTCGTCAGAGGTCGCAGTTTTGCCAGTACCGATAGCCCAGATTGGCCTCATAGGCATCACCTATGTTCGAAACAGTCGGATGCGTTAAGGCTGGAATAGACTGATCTGTCAATTGAATTTCACATTTAGGTTCACTGCGTTACCGGGCGTTTTCGGATATCAAGTGTTCCCCACAGGCAAAAAAATCGGGATCAGTCCACTCTGCTTAAAGCTGCCTTACTTTGTCTGCAAGGGACTTCATTAGACTCTTTGAAATATTCCTTCTTCGCTTCAGAGTGCCTTATTATCACGTAGGTTACTCCGAAAGAAGCAAGATTTTTTGCAGAGACCTCTCATTAAATGCCCCACGATTCTTTTCCGGAAGCAGCTTTTTGTGCCTCCTTACAGAAATTCCGGTGTCTATTCCCAATCAATTTTTTTTACAGGAAATAAATGAGAAATGGCGGTTGTTGAGCACAGCAACTCACGTCTTTTATTTGTTCGTCTTTGTACATATTGACGATTTGTCAGAAGTGAGTTTTGACCTTCGTCAAGGTGAGGTTCATTTCTCCCAGTTTCCGGCTTTATTTTTCTTGCGCTGATGAGGATTAAATTTATTAGGTTTAACAAATAGAATTGAAATTACTTTCTGTTAAAATTAAGAAAAATATCTCCAGTAGGAAATATAACGATGGATCAACCCTCAAAAGAATTGGAGCGCTTGAGAAGCTCTCAATGAAATTGACTACTTTACTGTGCTTTACCCAAGAGCGGAGCCCTTGGGATGTAAGACGAAAAAATTTGGCCCGAAAAAAAGGAATTGACCGGAGAAAATGCCGATACTGGATTCGGGAAATGATCGCAGAAGATATGTAGACGAAGACGTTATGCGAGATCTTTCTGCAGAGGAAAATATCGGATTAAGAAATTTGGGGACGATCTGAATCCAGGCGCGAACTTTGAAAATGCGGCAAGTCCCGGAAAAATACCATCAAAACTGGCTTCTGACGAAAATAGATCCCGATAGGAGTATTACGATTACGTTGCTCAACCCAAACAGAGAAAAAATGGGAGTCAGACCAAAGAATCAGACCTTCAAAAAGAAATACAAGATCAGTCCAATACCTGATGAGGCAAGGGTTATGAATATGAATCTATTCAAAGAGGCTATTGGAAGAATTTTAACTCTTTCTTACATAGTAAACTGAAAGCGATTCCCAAATCTCCATAAAATCCATTCCAGAGCTGGAAATCGGATTATTGTTCGAACATTCCGAGCTCTAAATAAATACATCCGAAAGCTTTATTGGCTTTATGACTTTCTAAGGCATTTCTCCAAAAGAAAAAGAGGGCGTCAAACAGAAAAATTAGTGGACTTCCACATAAGGGGTGTGGTTTTTCATTTCCAACGCTACAAAAAGTTCCAGTGTAGGCCAGCGGAGATATTTACTAATCCTAGAATGGAATTACTATAAGATTGGACCGTCAAATAACTCTCTCTCACTTGGAACGGCAAGAAAATGGGCATCTCTCCGAGTGGTGGTTCCTGACGTCATCAATCGCCCCTGAATCCAGAAAAGTTCCGATAAGGAAAAACTCCAGTCTCACCCGCTCTTTCGCGTTAAATCGGTGATCAATCTGATATACCTTCCTCCGGTCTAATTGAAAGGATTGTCATTTGCGTTCTTCAAGTGGTTAAGCATCAAACCGACCTTAGTCTGACTGTTGCAGTGGCGACTTGGAGAAATAAGCAACGCGAGTAGGGAGTAAAGTGTATTCGCATCTGTAGTTTGTTTAGGAAAATGAGGAAATAAATGAACTAATACTTTTATTTAAATTCGGGGAAACGGATTCAAATTAAAAATTGTTTACTCCACCATTTCCGACCATAATCTTCGCCTGAACAGCAAGCAAAGGTGGGAAATCCCTCCCCAGGATGGACACTTCACCCCGCAGAAATAAAGATTGTTAAATAGAAGACGGAGAAATTCGCGCTGGCGGGAGGAAAATGCGCAAACTCTGTATATTCGAAAACTGTTAGCCGTTAGAGTGCGCTTGTGCACCTTGAGGTCTTAGACTCAATGGTACGAGGATCCAAGATCTCCTCCACTTTCGATCAGCGATTCCACATCTGTTTTTTAAGAATTCGGTTGAGCTTGTGGCATGATTTTTTTTCGAGCTTCTGCATCAAGCTCTTCCCCATCCTGACCTTCAGATTATTGGGTACATTGGATTCATTGTAAAAAACCAATTCATTACAGTCTGTCGGCGCATCATCTTGGCTTGCAGACCGAAGTGATGTTGACATCTACACCGTTGAGGTCAGAGGTGATCGTTCCTTTTTTGAATATATTGCCTCAAAACCCTCAAGCGTAGTTATCTGAGAAAAATGTTTGTTCGAAGATCCAATCAAGCAATTTCGCTTTGATCCCCGTAAAAATTAAAGCTGAACTGTGACTTGGGGTGAGTGAGAAGGCAACTCTTGGTGCTTTTGTTTTTTCCAGAATTGGTTTTATAGGCATTGCCATGTCCATATTGTGGTGATCACCAAATCGTGGCGAGATGGATCTTGATCTCAATTTTCACCCACGCCGTTCCATTCTCTATAGAATGGCTCTTCCCGGCTTGTTAGCACAAATGACTACGGTCACACCTAATTCCTTCGAAAGTTGAAAGACTTGCAGTGATGTCATGCGATTCCTTTTTTCGGGAAAAACGGCGCCAATATATAAATTCAAGATGGGGATGATATTAGCGTGCCTGGAGTCTGATTAAGGTTCGAACACCATTGCTTGTAGCGTAGCGTTGAAAAGCCTGTACTAATTTTTGATTCCCAAAAAGCTTTTCATTTCGCTTTCGTTTCATGGTTGGAAGAAGATCCCCAACTTCCCATTTTTAAATTACGATTTCAATTGCATCAGGATTGGTTTCAAGCTCCAGTTTATGCAGCGGAACGATGGCATGAAAAGCGGGGAGAGATGATCTTAGATGAACGCGGATCTTCCAGACGCTTGCCGAATGGAACCGCCAGGAAGCTGCCAAGCTTTGCCTCAACTTCATTCCAGCCAAACTCGTCAAGATCTGCATTTTACGCATTGATTGCGTCATCTTCCCAAAAATAATGCAGGCGATTGGAAGCTCTCAAATATTTCAAAGTGATCTGAGGATTTTGACCCAGCCTAAAATCTGAATAGTTCTACTCTACTATGCTTCGGCAGGTGCTAAAACAGTTTTGTGGGTCCTGCATCCAAATCGGTAATCTCCACATGTGAATCTCAGAAAGGCTTTCCTCCTGGACTAAGAGTTGGCTTTCAAAAACAATTCGACCTGAAAGCTTTTACCACATTCGGATGGCGGCAGCAACGTCCCTTGCAACTTTCCAATCCAATGATTATTACTTTTCTACTCATTCCCGTTCTTATCATTCTAGCTATCTAAACTACTCAATCCAGGTATAGAAGTTTGATACAATTTTTGGCCAAAAAAAAATCCCTGAAATTTTCATTTCAGGGATCCTATTGGAATTCCAAGCCCCAATAGATTTTTCGGTATTTAAAGCTTTTCGAAGATTCTTCTAAAGCTTGTCGTCGGCAAACATTCTACTACTGTAACCTCTCGATATCGGCACTCGCTCTTGCTCAGTGGGTATCACGATGACGCATCGTCACGGTATTATCTTTCCAGGTCTGATGATCCACCCCGCGATACAGATGGCCGTTCCAATCAAATCTTGACGGGCGTAACGCTTTCCAATGGATTGCGGCATCCTTCATAGATTAATATTGAAGTCGTTACTTCAACAACTTCCATCATTCCTGCGCTTTCTCCGGAAGTCCGTCCTTCTTTGTGATCGGAAGAATAGCGCCTATGACAGGGGCAATGGCAGGGATGTAGCTTTAAGATTTCAAGTTCGGCTTTTTCTCTTCCGTATCTCTCTTCTGTCTGCCATTACAGGCATTGTCAACAAAAACCACACCGGTCTGCATCGATTTAGGTCTCCACACATAAGCGGATGTAATCTTGATTTGATTCCGGGATCGAAGTATTGCTGCTCTTTTTCTTGGCAAATTCCTGATGTGCCTTTAGGTCAAAATCTTTCCGAGAGTGAATCCCCTCCACTTCTATTGAACCAGAAAGTGAGAAACAAACTCGAGCTATCCATTGCGCATTGGCATAATTGTGCCAATTTCTTCATTGGTTATGCTTTCTGAGTTTTTCTGCAGGGAATACCAAGTGCCAAATGCCAGTTCATGCCGCATACTGACATTTCTGATACTCAAGTCCTAACTCAGTACCAGGTCGTACAAAGAATTGCATCTCCATCTGCTCAAAACCACCGCATTCTGAAAAAATGAAACTTGGACGCGCGACGATTTTCATTTCCGAACAATCGCTTTTCCAATCTGAACGTATCCCCCAAAGAACTTTTCATTCCCGAAGCTGTCTTCTGACCATTTCAGGAAAGTTTACACAAAATACCTTGTGCGGTCTCTGGGTCTTAGGTAAATTCGTAGGTAGGAATCTTCTGCCACAGAACCCACCTGAGTAGAGGAACAGTTCGGTTGAACTGACGGACCATCCCGTCCAATTGGAAAGTACCGGGCTCGATCGGCATATTGATCCCTGTCCAATTTGATGTGAGTCAAATCTCTTAACTTCCATCCACAGTCTTCCGGCCTTCACGCATCTCTCGCCAAAGCTCCAGTTAAGGCATTGCTTTTTCTCAATTATCCACCAGCTCGTTCGGAATACTGCAACGCATTGTTCTGCCACGAGTACATCGCACGATAGCGCTTCTTAGAATCCTTATTATCGATCATTCCGGAGTTCGGTTAAGCTATCAATGTGGCCAGGAAGCTTTCAAGTGGTAGGAGGAATTAAAAATCGGAGCATCCCGATCCCGACTTATATTATCTCCTGTCGCGAGTTCATTTCTGGTTTTCCCACCCAGGAGGGTCCGCTTTAGAATTGTTTTTAAGCTCGACACATTAAAGCACCGAATCGTAAAACGAGCCTGGAGGACGTTCATAGTTTCTTGAGCTCGGGTACACGAACCCATACTCTTTCGCATCGGAAATCAATATATCTTTCAAATTGCCCGTTATTCCGCAGCGAAGTTAACTGTTTTTTGCCCATAGTTAGCCCAAAATGAAGGAACTAATTGGAATCCTGCGGCTTTCAGGTAGATAGAAGCTTGATTTACTTTAAAGAAAACTCCTTTTCATACAAAAAAGAACTCCTGTCTTACAATAAACAGGAGTTCTTTTTTACTAGTAATAAGCCTTAACTATCTAAAGGATATTACGTCACCCCCAAATTTACCTCCTCTAGAGGCTAACTATCCCCGGTTGTACGCCAAATACAGGTGCAAGCTCTATTAAAAACCACAAAATTCTTAGTTGCTTAATGGTCTTTATCCAACCACACCAAAAAGGGAATAGCAACATAGATATCATTCATGATCATCACTAACGCTTGTCGGTGATATCTCCTAATAAGCCCAATCCTAAACCTACATAGCAAATTGACTTTCACTTTCCGTCATGGACAGTTTGTAACCTCCCATTCATGCTAGTCCCATGTCGCGACGGGGCAAGTCTTATGCTTCTCCAAACCAATTTCTTTTCCGTGTCAGTACCTACGGTGATAAAAGTTTTCAGAACTCTGGAAATTGATGCCTACCGCATACTTGAGCTTGAGAAAGATTGATATAAATGCAAAAGGAGGCAAATAGCTAATAAGAATATTTTTTTCATGGCTGGGACTTGAGTGTTTCTACGGTACCTATCCAAAAAAGTCTGCCAGAATTTAAAAATTACAGCCACCTTTTCTTGAAGATTCTTTCACTTCTGGACCGCACTTCAAACGCAGCTTCTATAAATTTTCAACACGCTAATTAGTCTGAGAATGGTTGACAGACAGATTTTCTTTTCCTAAAAATATTATTAGCAATATTTTACTAAAAATTCGATAATCCCATTTCGGTTGGGCGTATGATCCTTCACTTCGTGGGAGAAATTTTTCCCCATTTCTCCTTTCGGCTCCACACCCCCATTCACTCTCCTTCCGGGGGTCTGACCGGCCTTAAACATTGCCTCCTGAACATTCGAGCCCCTAAATTTGAGCGTAAGACCCTTTTTTTCCCTGAACCAAAAATCTCGGAGTGGGTTGAATGCTGACAAAAACGCCTGGCTGTCGCCGAGCCGTTTATCGAACCAAATTCTAACTGAATATCGAAATCATCCTGCAAAATCGCCCGTTCGTTGCTTATGGATATCAGCTTGTATTCCAAATTAGGGCAAGCCCAAAAAAAAAGAGTACATATTTTGCATCAATCAGATGGAAAACCCCCTAATCATAGGTTATCCATTCAGGAAACATCTCTCTCGCGCCAGTTTGTCGGCGAATATTCTGGTCTAAACTCCCGAATCACAAATGATGGATCTAAATAAGTGGATTTCCCCAAAGCATTCTCAGAAACTTAAATTTCTGGACATAGTCAATACATCTCCATCGAAGCCGTCGATTTTGAACATAACGCTTAGAATTTCGAACTTTCTTCTTGGCTATCTCGATTCCCAGCTCTTCTGCCTTCATTACGAAAAAAATGTGACGGGGTTATCTCACCACTAGCATGTTTCCCCCGCAATAGACATGCTGTTAGCCATTGGGAAAGTGGAACTCCATTTGGGGTGGGTAATGACAACAAGGTCTACATATTCTTGCTTCTAGTAAATGCTTACCAAAGTTCGGAAAGTCTGAACTCCAGGATACTTCTCTTGACATTTTGTTTTGCCATTACGCTTACTGCAGGCTGTAAGGGTCAGCGAGTCGGCAACACATCGCATTAATGGGGGCGTGCATTTTTCAGCGACTGAGCCAAAAACCAACGATTGCTGTTCGAATAAGGGTATTCATAAATTCATTCGTAAGCCTTGGTCACCCAATCTCTATTCTGGAAGTCACCCACAGTTTACATGGATATCTTCCGATGTGTCTCAATAGTCTGATTGACTAAGGCTTGAGTGTTTCTCAGCTATTTTCTTTGTTTTGGATGGCCATCTTTGGACTTAGGCTGATGATTTCTTCTGTTTCTCTCGTCGTGAAAGTCTATATTTTTGACCGAAAGCTATCACAGTTAAAACTCCTTGTGTTCTCCTGCTTCTTAAACTTTCTCAAAATTATGAACGTGATCGTCCTTTGAAGACTTACGTGAATCGTGAAAATCAACTCATCGGATCAGCATCTTTCAAAATTAAAAAGGCATCCGCCCCTATTAATGACTTGTTTGACAGATTTTTCTTCCTGTTCACTTACCATAGATAGTACTACGATCTTAATCTCTGGAGGAATTTTTCTTGGCTGCTGCTATTACTCCCAAACTCATCAAGAATGGGCATTATTCAAGCTCAGTCAAAATTCACATCGATAGGTTGAGTCCCTAAAAAAGTCCACTAGCTTCCTTTCCGTTTCGGGAAAAGTTCTTTCACCACGACTCATATCATTCTTCGTCCTCATAGAATACCTGCTATTCCCTTAGCAAAAATAAGTTATGATCATCAGCGAGCGCTATTTTTATCATTGGGAAAGTTGAGATGATGTTAATAATATAAGTGTTAATCTATCCCTCAAAAGTTCCACTTAGGCTAGGTTCAATTTGATGCAGTGTGCCTTTCCCCAGTTTCGGATTCAATGTGAAATTCCCCCTCCAATGGTCTCATCGCTTTCGGCAGGATTAGGTCATTTCCACCCTTCCTGTAGATTGTTACTTTGGTATTCGAGCTTTCCATTATCCGAATGGAAAATTTTGCTTTCTCATTACCGCTGGAAAGCACTCTTTAATTTTCTTATATTGATCGGGTAAAGCATGCTTTGATCAGCATATTGAGTTGTCTCTTGGATTTTACTCGTATCAATACCAGCCTTTTCATCTTTTTTCAAGTTCATTCCAGGTGGAGGCCATTCAAAACTTCAAGTTTTGTTCACAAAAACAGTTGTTTTTCTTTTTATAGGTTGCTGCTCTATAAAAAATCCCCTCCTAGCGTTATTCCTTCGGACCCAGTCCTAGAATTAGAAGTCTTGGATAAGCTTTCTAAACTTCTTGGTAATTTGACTTATTAAATTCACGCCCCGGCAGTTGTGGTTCTCAGGTTTCACGAAACCAAAATTCAGTTTGCCAAAGGAAAGCAACTGCCGATATTATCATGAAGTTCTCGGCCTACGTGATTGAGCTGTATCCTGCTGAATTTCATTTTCGATATTTAGCGAGGATTCTTTTTCGTGCGTTCCTTTTAAGCTGACTCCATTTTCTGGACGATTTTGCACTTGTCGTGTCTATGGAGGAGAACATCGCCACTACAAAAAATTGGACCAACAATAGCAGCCAGAACATATACTTGGCGATGATTAATGGATTATGGTAACTACTTTCTTCAGACATGCTGGCGCTCTTTATCTAAACTTTAATTTAAACAATCTAGGCGCGTACTTAGAATCATCGGCGCCTAAAATTTAAGAATCCAAACATGACCTGTGTTTTATGAATTCAACAGATTTACCAAACGAAAGTTTGGTCAGTCCAAAGATAACTTTTTGAGAAACGGTCTTTAGGAAATCACAGGAATTGAAAAAGAGGATTAAACGTCACTTGCCAAAAGAAGGCAGCCGAAGAGGGTTTCGGATTCTATATAGCTTATCATTTTGTCATAAAAATCTATAAAATAATAAATCCACATTGCGTGAGAATGCACCTGCAACGCGATGGAAAAACATCAGAGGCTGACTGCCGTTAAAACAGGCTCTAATCCCGTGGATTTGTTATTAAAAGGCTACTCACTAAACAAAAAGCTATCAGCCAACATGACAATTCCTTTTTTTATTCTCAGGCAAATAAGACTTTAAAAGAGAGCAAGATTAGGAATTGTCATGAGTTCTTGGGCTTGAACAAATTGTAACAACCAGATCTGTTAATTGAGATTGGACTGTATTTCCTTAAAAACTCTCACACTTGCATTCAGCTTCAGCTATCATACCCAAAAACGCTCCTAAATTTCTACGTAAAAGGCCAGGTAAAAACCCACACATCAAAAAAGGGAAGAAAATCTTTTGTTTTAAGTCTTTCCGAATGCGAGGTAAGCTTCACTAAATAACAAACAAACTAACAAATAGTCAAATACTGTCCACGCATAGGAGCATTAACCACGCTAAAAAAATAAAAATCCTACTTCATCTATCAGCTTATTTATCGGATCCCTATTCGCACTCGGTAAGGGCACTGAGGACCTTTTGTTCTGGTTTATTCTTCCTCCTCTAATCCCGCATCGATTATATTGCTGTTCTTTAAGGTTTTGCCGCTTCGCATCACTAAGGTCATTGACCCGCCATCCGTATTGAAGGCTGCATCCTCTGGATAGATTTTTCAAGCAGTCTCTTCGGCTGTACTCAGTAAAACTAAACTGACAACTTCGCCTACTTTTGGATCTTTGTCTGCTTCGCCCAACAGCTTCCTCTAATCGTTTTGCCCGATCAAAAAATATCCAAGGGCTGGTTTGATTTGATCTTTGTCCTCGTTTTTTTTTGCCTTGGCGGCTACTTTTCTCTGACCTTTCTTTGCTCCATACTGTTTTCATGCGTTTCGGAAACTCCTTCCTTGCTTATTTTCATAGAAAAAGTGATTTTTGTAAAAATTTGAAATACAATAAAACTTAGCGCTAATAATTTTCCCAAAAGATAAGGATTTTATCTGCGGGACTAAGCAAACAAACGAACGGGCAAATCCAACGCATTTTCTAATTTTCTACGGAATTCCAATCCCGTAACAACCTCAGTTTTTCAGATTTTTTTTTACTCGGCCTTTCATATCGACCTTTACGGTTCATTCAAGATTCGGCCACACTAGGATTTTGGCCAATCCAACATTTACAACAGAAAATACTTGTCAAGTACTGTGAATACCCCTTGCGATAAATTACCTAGTCTGGTCAATCTCAATGTAGGAAGGATAGCTGTCAGAACAGCAGATCCAGCATAAATTAAAGGGAATAAATAGAGCTTTTCTTTTTCACGTGAACTCATTGGTTGAATTCCATCATTCCAATTCAAACTAGGTCAGCCCAGTTCAGTAACAAAATCAAGCAGGTTATAATACCCAATATCGAATTAATGGTCAAGTTAATGAACCATAAAGGGCAATAATAGTTTTGCCACAGTAATTTCTTGGAAATCATGAGCAAAACAAAACCATCGAGTAATTGAACAAAATGAAAGTCAGTTGCCAGAAGGAAAAACAGTCTTAATGGATTTAAATATCCAAATACGATCATTTAGACAACTTACTCATGATTAAATAGCCGCCCAGAGGCCAATAATTAGAATGAAGCTCCTATAAAGAAAAGGAGTTGGCTTGATTATCGTGAATGTTTTCAATGCCCAGAAACATTAAACACCAGAATTACCACTAGGAAAAAAAACATCATCCCATTGCATGATTTTCCTATTTCTATTGGTCTATATAATCGGATTAAAAAGAAAGTAACAGAAAGTTAAGATGTAAGCACTTGAATATGTTTATAAACCCATTACCGCTGTACTTTAGGATTTTCAGTATTTCCAAAAAAATGCATGGATTCCCCGCATTCAATTTCTTCTGTAAAATAAAGACAAAAGCGAACAGCCGTTTCATAAGCAACCGTAAATACCAAGATAAGTAAAGGGCGCCAATAATGACTATTGGCCCTCTCTTCCTTAGACTAATTTGAAAAACTGAAAAATGATAGCCAAAATCAAGGCATTATATCGCCATTACAACATTATACAGCTCAAAAAGCGGCATCAGAAAAACTCATTTATCTCTTTTTTTGATTTAGTTGAGGATTCACAATGAGCGAGGACAAGATTCCTTCCTATTCTCCATACAACCGTCTTCATCCTCCGACGGCAGGAAAGCCAAGTTTCATTTTTCTAGATTGCAGACCTCATGTACAAGATTTAGAGCATCACGTTAGTTTGCTCGACATCAATCCTTGGGTTGATACTTTTAAGCAACCTCCTCGGTGATATCTGTAAATAAATTGGATCCTCTTTTTTGATCTTTATCTGCTTTAAGCCTAATAAACCTGTCTTAAAAGTCTCCTATGTCAAAAAAAATATCCAATTTTTGGTCGATCTTTATCCATTGTTTTCTTTATCTTGGCCGTCTTGCCTTGCTTGACTTCTTTGTCATAATTCTAGCTTTCATGCTCTTCGGAAGTCCTCTTTGAAATTTTCATAGAAAAGTTTTCTTGTAAAATTTGTGATGGATTTAAAATTTTCGTAAAATAATTCCATGTAAACAGATTAAGAACTTAATCCCTGCAACTTTAGACAAAAAACAGAGTGAAACACTGTCCCACTCCTTTTTGACTTTGATTGTGAACCTAGGGCTAATTTCTTAGCCTCTTTTTCCGCCTCATGTTATCAATTTCTTCTTCTTCATCAAATCTACCATATAGGAGTAGCGATGATACCAGAAGAATAAGTTACCTACTTACGCATACCCAATTGAACTTCAGGGCAAGGAGAATCCTCTAAGTACTTCGCCTCCAAAAAACCAGAAGCTTACGATCACCACGATCCAAACGTCGTAAATGACGGTGATCAAGGTTCTACCCAGTGTTGGTTGATTGCAGTCATCTGAATACCCTTGACCAGTTTCTGTGAGTGCCTCTGTAATTTTCGTATTTTCTCTGATTCTATCAAATACGATTACAGCTATCATTGATCGAATACCAATCACTGTCAATACTGCTGCGAATTCAATACCCTGATTCAATTTCAAATGTTGGCTCCGAATGCACTTGCAATTCGCAAATGCTGCAATTACAAAACAGCGTATCGTGGATCAAGGCAATGATACATGCCAAGGAAAACTCGCACTTTACGCGAATCCTCAATAAGATGTAAGGAAGATCGCCAACCAAAAGCGCAAGGCATTGCCTCAGCAGAGGAAGCTTGATATCATCTGCTACAGTAGTCCCTCTACTTTGGACCGAGCCTGTAATTGCAAAACCTGAACGCCTGGCGCAGTTTTTCTGCGTCTTCGTTGAATTGTCAATCCAGTCCACCGCTAGAAATCCCCTCGTTCACTTATTCTCAACCTCTAGTTAGAAGCCGGGCATCATCCTTACTTCTCCAGTTCTAGGAGTCGTCACCTTTTAGGACATTGGCATGCGCCATAGTTTTGTACCTCTACGGATCCTTCCAAATCGTTGTCTTAGCCCTGTTTTCCAATTTCAGAAGCTGCCAATGGGCTCAGGCAAAAAAAGCCACGATATAAGATCTACCTCCCGTAAAGTCAACTCGAATTTTAACCCGTTGAATGCTGCCTATGCCTTAGGCCGACGTATGATGATTACCTGTAGAAATCAAGTAAACGCAAACTTTTTTTACAGCTTACCCAAGGGAAATCCAAGTTCCAAATGTAGAACCAGGCATTTTTTGGCAAATTGGCTGTAGCGAGCTAATAGTGCTTTTATGCGCCCTTCTTGCTCATCCAAGATACACTCACTTCTCCGTAATGAATTACCGGTGAGAAGAGCAGGAAGAAGCAATACCGGATATCCAATACGATCGCAAAACCTTAAACAGGACCTTCGTCACCAAGCCATAAAGGATCGCACCATGTCATAAAGCGTTGGTTCACTTTTTGAATTCGAGAACGCTTGAGAACGCCTTTTGTCGATAACCTGCACTCAATAGCCCATTTCCAACAAGCCCAACGCCATGCGAAAGCTCGTCTTTCAATTCTTTCGAAAAATCAAGGACGTTTCGCCATTCATCGAACCATTTACCCGATCGTTCAACACCCAATACCTGCGATACCCGGGGTAGGTCAATTGCTGCACCTAACTGAGCAGGAGGATGCCCAAGGATTAAGAAGATGTTGAACACCAATGCCCAGCGACTCGCTACAACAACCACCCCTTTATAGCATAATGGCCTACATGATATACTACGATCCAACAACCAGCTACACTAGATTAACAACCCTTAGATTTAGAGCTTCTTGGACCCTAATTTGGCACCGACTTGATTTGCTTCCTTCTACAATTTGAGTTGGTTGCGGAAGTGCACCTGACTTTCAGGATGTTAGCCCCAAATTTCTCTGAGCTTCCCAGTAAAGAAGGAAGTTTCCCAGAGATTTCAGACTGACCAGGTTGGTGAATTTTCTCCGTTGACAACCGGCGCGGGTGTCACTTACATAAATCCGTCAAGGGACTTACAGCGATTCTTCTTCGGATAATGCTTTCCATTGCGGTCCAATTTTCTCCATTTTCTAAGCCACCTTCAGGCATTCAATCTTTGATGGTACTTGCTGGACGGAGAAGATTGATTCCCCCCCCCCCCCCCCCCCAAAAAAAAGGTTTTGGCGCCGGCACTCTCTCCAACATTCACCTTCCAGTGGGCTTTCTGATCTGATCCTCTAGTTAGTAGATTTGAATTAGCAAAAAGCGCCAAAAAACTTCTTTGATCCCATCATCTGCCCTTAACTGGTCTTTTAAACCCCAAAAGCAATTTTGATTATCAGTGGAAAGACAGCGACTTATACTCTGGCTATCCTTTCCAACAGACTTCTCGGTGACTCGTCAATGGTGTCACGGGATCTTCATAAGCTAAACGAAGTTGGGCTTCAACAATGGGCGAAAATCGGACGAAGTTTTAGTATTCGGATTGCATTCAAAAATGGCATTCCAATTTCTCCCAATTGTTTTTTCAAAGCGCATTTCTCAAAGGCAAATTCCTCTTCATGATTTTAACCTGCTGTAAAGGGCTACTGGAATCAAGCCAGATTTTACTTCTTTGGGGATTCGGCAATTATTAGTTCAGCCCAAACCAAAGGGGGAGTTGGGATTGGAATCTTCTTTGTAGAGCAACCACTTTGATTTTCCCATTCCTTCTTTCCTCTC
>Ga0163217_1019409_pt1 | contig 15933 bp, 10 predicted proteins | sample SynspAceP_FD_185933 | JGI IMG/M metagenome (GOLD analysis project Ga0163217, IMG submission 185933) | Saline lake microbial communities from Ace Lake in Antarctica - Synechococcus sp. Ace-P (PacBio error correction) | ecosystem: Environmental > Aquatic > Non-marine Saline and Alkaline > Saline ... | reverse complement strand
AATATCGACCATGCAAAGTTCATTCTATCAATACAGTATCGACAGCAATTAACCAAGCAATATGTGTGGAAATGCTCTGTAATGATATCAAATATAGAAATCCAAGCAAAAAAATCGGTGGAGGAGCTTGCAAAAAGCCCCGATGGAGACAGCAATTTTCACTACGCTTATTTTGTAAAAAACGATAACCACCACTAAAACTATAGTTTCGTGCGATGGATAAGGCGTATTGCCCAGGCAATGCGCTCTGCCAAGTATTTTCCCTGGTTTCCGTGATTAATGAAGGTTACCTGCAGGAATTTGCCAGTTTCCCCATTCTAATATTCTTTGGCTGCGTTTATGGGTCAGGGTTTTTTACCTAAAAAAAAACTTTCAAAATTGGCCTCGATCCAATAAGGGTGCAAGCACCTTTCACAATATCAAAAGTTAATTAAAAATAGAGGACAGAAATTTACCACAAACTTTTAAGAAAAAAGTAAATGGTGTTGTTCCAAAGAAACAGTCTTGGCATCAAAAAATTTAAAGGAGTTTCGGAAACTAAGTGCTGGATCAACGAACAAATATGTTTTTCGCCTACCTTGGGAATGGATTTTTACTTTGGATTGCGTCCAAGCATAACAGGCATAGAGCAATGGATAGGTAAACATGGAATTAAAAGTTGAAAACTGTTCCATACCATCTATTTTGATGCCTATATAGTTTGGGAAATTTGCCCATAATCCACCCGTCCTATTCGTACCAAACTGGTGAAAAACGGATGTCCTGAAACGGAAGCATCACATCCTTTGGTACGATCCTAAAAGGCAGTCCCAATGATATAAACATTCTTAAGGAACAGGCTTATGTACAGGGCCATATGCGAAAAAGTACATCTTAAGGACATTTCCCTTCAGATGTCATGCCAATATTGCCTTCCCGTATGTGCATCTGCAGCCGAGTATTCGCGATAAAATTAATTACCAGCATGCGCAAAATTACCGATTCCCTTACAGATGATGAATCGTATTCTCTCCGAACTAAAGCGGCTTTTAAAGTTTTTGTGATGAAATCAAAAAAACGACAAAAATTTTATTGTTTTGACGAGATCCCTAAAAGGACCAATAGCTTGGGACAAGCAATTGGATCCAGGGAAGTCTGTTGAAAGTATTAGTGACTTCAAGTCGACCGAATTATATCCACCCATTGACCTTAGTTTTGTGCGATGCTTCAGAAAGTTGCCACAGATAAAAATTATATTTTGAGCTGAAATTCATAAACAACGAACTCATTTTGATTATACCTTCAAAAACAGGTATCTGTAAAAAATATGAATGCCTCTTTCTTGTGAAGGAAGAGGAAAATATGCAAAGTCGCTTGGGAGCAAGGATATTTACAAAACACGTAAGGTTAATATTCTAAGGCCTTGGAATAAAGAACAAACAATGGATTCGTAACACAGATCGTATGGTGCCGCGTTGGGAGAAGCCGTTATTAGAAAGAAAGTCGGTAATAAGGCTATGTTCTATGGACCATGCGGAAACCATTCCAGACTCCACGTTCTTGGCCCAATTATGTTACGGGATAGTGTAACGGCCACAGAATGGCACAGAGTTTATCACTCTATTTTCTTTCGGTATATTGCCCCTAATCTGCGGATGGCTGATCTTTAAATTGGACGTAATGACCTGCCAGTGAAAGATTCGCTTGGTTAATTTTGGGGACTCTTTACGCATCCCATTTTGGATGCTTTTACTTACTTGGGCGTACTAAACTGTTTTGGCCTTTTGACCCTAGAATGCTTTCAGAACATCTTTGTTATGATCCCTTATGACACCCTCCCTTTGGCGTTTCTTATAAGGCCCTTAAACAAAAGCGCGACTCGCCAATTCGACGTATAATACTATGGGTTGAAAGTTAGCAGTGCCTATTTGGACTGACCTGTGCTTAAGGGAATGCCTTAAAAAAATAACCGGATAGTCTGGATGCCCAAGGATAGCCTATAAACGACATGGACTGTGAGACCGTCTCATTAATACTATTCTATGTCTGCCAATGTGGATGCAGGTGAGCTACCTAATTGGAACTTCTCTTTTTTGATAAAATCCCATTGAATTCAGTAGATATCCTAAAAACCATGAATTAGTGGGCAGCTTGGCTCGGGAACGTAAGGTAAGCGACTTCAAGAAAATTACGGAAGGGATGGTTACCAATAAATAAAAGAAATGGAGACTATTTTTAATTGACCACGATTGGATGATGAGTGGAGCCATGAGCAACCAATTGCCTTCAATATAAAGTTGGTTTCCAAGGACGGTATCTATTGTAGAAGAAAACTCCAAAATGAAACGCGGATGCCAAAAAAATTAACTCCTAGCTCTGATGGGAAGATGGGGGAATAAAATGTTATTTAAATAAGGAATGGCTAAGAATTGTTATAAAATAAAGCACATCATTTTGTTCTGATGCGGTAATATTCTTGTAAGTAGCTGTGGTAATTGGTGGCCATTCTTTTGAGTGTACAGTCAAATCGCAATGATTAAGGTAATCCTATTGGCCAAGGGTTACGGAGTATGGGCTGTCTTAGATTGGTGCAATAATCCCAGTGGAATTCTTATGCTGTCTTTGCGTTCTTTCGCCAATGTCTGCAAAGAGTCTATTGATCAAGTTGGATTCGGGCCTAGATTATTTTATGGTATGGCTACAATAGTTGGTGTATTTTTCCCTTGATGCCAGCTGCAACCCCGAACTTATAGATTCCTTCCACTTCCCCCAGATCAAATCCATAATTTTCAGGAGGAATTACTATTAACAGCCCTTTCTGTATTCTTGCAGTGGTGTTTCGGGATCCCAAGAAACTTTGCGGATAACTTTCCGTAATTTTGCTGATGTCCATTTTTTTACTTGGTTGCTACTTGAAACTTGATAGTTCCTACCTTGGACTTCCAGGATGCCGGAAGTCCATATGTTTGATATTGTATGTATTCTATATCATCAAAAAAAATTATGATTCCTTATAAACTCTTCACCTGTACCTCCGTGAAAGGCATTGGCTCTGTAACTTAAGCAATTCCTCGGCCTTCTGTTTTTATAAATTTGTATGATTCTTCCTCCTCAACTATTTCACCATAAATTTTATATTAACAGCGTATCTGTTCAATACTTTTTCCCGTTGACTTACCTTTTGGGAAAACCCATCCTAACGGCACCTTTCTCATCTTCCAGTTTATAATCAAATACACGCGCCTTTGGTGATAATAAACTTGCGATTATGGGTGAAGTTCTATAGCCAAGAATAACAGAAAGATAAAAAGGAAGCCATCCAGGCTAGTTTTTCCAAGGCATAACTGCCATTAACCATCGAAACCATCAATAATAGTGTGTGGTTGTAATCTATCGCATATCCAATCCAAGCCGCTATCGTTTTCCAGAGCTGTGATTTAACAGCGGTTGCGTTGTTTTAGTGATTGAAGTTTCCGTCTGGGCGGCGTCTTTATCCCGTTTTTCCTTATACACAGGTTCCTTTTCCCAATAATTGATCTGCCAGCCTGCCTCAGCTTCTTGAAAAATATATGTATCGTACAGAGGCGTTGGTTTCGGCCTCTTAGTAGCTATTCATTCTTAGCCCAAATAGCGGCATTCAATTTTTCTGTTTTTGGGTGTATTGGTAGCGAGTTGCTCTTTATAACAAGGTCATCGTATTTTTTTCTCAAGAAGCACTTGATTATTTCCTTTCGAAAAAATTTTCATTTCAAGGTTGGATATAACAATAGCGATGATCACCGCCAAAAATGTATTCTAGGCGAGCCTGTAAGAAATTCACTTTTAAAAGCATGCGTCTTCTTTATGGTGGAACAATAAAGCGGGTCGAGATTAAAAGATGAGCAGACCCCATAAGCCAAAGAAACCAGAGGAAACATTGCGAGACAGTTGAATAGGCGTAGCACTGCAACATAAAAGCCTATAACAGCGGTAAAGGAATACCGTTGCGCCAAATTCCGGCCATATTTGTTTTCTCTTCCCTTGGAGCAGGTTTTTAGGAAGATCGCATCTGCTCCAGAGCAGAGAATAAAAAAATGCGTGTACATAGTGTTCTGAATTTTTGATGATGTTCCTATAGGTTGTTAGAACGTAGAAACAATGATTGTTACCAGAAAATTATCATAAATATTGTATTTTAGACGCTTTTGACTATTGGTAAAGATATGCGTCCCAGGCTTCAGATTTTAAATTCTAGATGGCTGCCCATTGGCGTATCAAGGTGGCCGTATTTAGCTTCAAATTTTCCAACAAGTTTTTCGAGAGTGTCCACAGTAGTGATAACTTATAAAAAGTTGGTGCAAAAAGCTGGTATTGTAAGGCCATCGGAAATAAGGAATATTACTTCTTGCTCCCTTCTTGTAATTAATGGTATTTTTAGCCCTCATTTTTTGACAAATCAATGCGCTTCCTCACTTAAATATTTCACCGTCCAATTACTGTTTCAATGGCATCCAATAATTCTCTTTGATGGCATTTTTCAAAACACAATATCCGGAAGCTCCATTATCCATTATTTTGTTGATGTAGCCTCTGTTGATATATGAACTTAAACCTATAAATTTCAATTTTCGGAAATTTCAATTTTATTCCTTACAGAGGTCTATGCCGCTAAATCGTAGGTTATGTCCAATAAGATGATATTTGGTTTATGGTTTGCAGAATGCATGCAGGATGTTGCGTTCATGCATGTCCCATCCACTCCAAATCCCTTTTCATTTTGGCAAACCAGTGACCTTATGCCCTCTATTATCATATAATGATCATCGACAATAAATATTTTTGTTGTCATTTAAATATAAATTCAATGTGTATCGATGTTTCCTTTTGTAATATTCAGAGTCTACTTTAAATTCCTTTTAGAATTCGACCCTATGCGAATATTGCCAAGCCCATTCCTTTCATTTTTTAAAATTAGAGTATCGAATCCGTCGCCATTCATTCCTCTACAGTTATTGGGCAAGTGTGATGCTCCGTTTTAGTTATTTGCACCAATGACAGTCTGCCCTTGCATTTTTAAGGTTGTTGATGAGTTCGCTGAACAATTCTATAGATTGTAAGGCTACCGTTTGGTTTATCAGGCACCTCAAAGTCCCATGACAATAGTTATCTTTAATCCCACTCTTGTTATATGTGCAAAAATCTTATGAGTGCAGTATCCATCCCGAAGTTTCAGAGGGATTCTGCATTCATATATGGGCCCACCCTGCGCATTTCTTTAATTAAACTGTCCAGCAACCATACTCCGTTCAAATACCTGTTGATTTTCATTCTCATACCATATTTTCTTTTAATTAGTCTCAAAGGAAGTATATTTAATTCCAAAAAGCATTCCTCCCAAGCCGTCATGAGGTCTTGGCAAATTCTAGTTCTTTCTTGTTCTTCTTCCCTTAGGACAAAGCTCAGTAGCTGCAAGCTGCTTTTCGGTCTCCAGTCATTAAATACGTGTCAATTGAAGTTTTGTTTATGGCTATAGGCTCGATACGAGATAAAGACTTAATAAGCATGAAGTTGCTATTACACCGAAAGCAAATAATTTCAATATGTTTTTTTTGTTTAATGGTAAGCTCTTGAATTTTTTACTGTATATCAAATTGGAGATTTGGCTTTCTTTTTTCGGAATCGAAACTTGGCTTCCAAAAGTTGGATATTTCGTGGTTTTAATCCCCTACAACAGAATCATTCAAAATTTCAAACTTCTTTCTTATTCAAGCTTCGGAAATTGGTTTGTTATCTCGGCCAATTTCATAGAGGCTTTTAGTACAGATCTTAAGTTCGTATTTGACTCTAATTTTGTGCCAAGGATATTCCTGTTAGTATGTGGATTGCATTTAGTATTTGTCCTGTTCTTGTACAGATCTTGCAATCCCAATAAGCAACATCTATTATTCCTGGCATCTTTTTCTTGATAGGCCCAATACATCATGTAGTATTTTAGGGCTTGACTTTGGTCGTTTTTTGCTTGAACAACATCTGCTGTACCCCAGCCAATCCGTCCAAAAGCGACGATATATCGTCGGTTCTTTACCTATTTCGTTATATGCGAATAGTTTTCAATTCGCATATTGTATTCTTTAAATAGAGCTCGGCTGTTCTATATTTAAATGTGTATGAAAAGAGATAGCATAATCATTTTTAAGTTAGCGGCGAGTGTCAATGATTTCAGCAAATGCCTTTCCCTTTTTGTAATCCTTAGAGATTGATAAAAAAATAGATGCTAAATATTATTTAGAATCCTCGTAATCTCGGTCTCCCAAATTCTTCGCAATTTTTAAAGCCCGTAGATATGGTGGTCCTTGCCAATTGAAAATCTGATTAGATAATCCATCACTCCTATTATGATTCAAAGCCACTGCAATGCTTTCTTGCTCCAAATAGTTTCATAAATGCAAGTGCTCTTACATTAAGGTCAAGTGCTCCGATATACCTGGGAGGTTTAGAATTGGAGGCGTTGACTGGCCATATTGCCGCCCTTCCGTTATCAAATCAGCGCTAATGAAACCTGTTTTGCCAGCATGAAATACCAAAGGGCAGAGTCGTAGATTATTAGCCAATTCCTCCGCCATATTTGTAATACATTTTATAAGTACAGTATTCATTGGACGTTTTTATTTTGACGCCCTATACTGTCCATTTTAGTGTCTGCGGCAAAGCAAATTGCAATGGGCCAAGTATAAGTACCACCAAACAATTAATTTGCACCATGTATAATGAACATAGCTTACAAATTTGCTCCATTAAAGGTAAGCATAGTGCCGATTACCTATATCCCTTTTTTTCCATGATTTATGTAGGATAAAAATCCTGTTTTTTAGGGATTGTAACAAAATTGGTGTTTAATATGAAATTTTTTACAATGTATAAATTGTTATTGCGTCAAAATATTGAGTTTTGGAAATGCAGGCATGCAAATATTGGGGGTTCTTTCAAAAATAACGGTATTATTGAAGTAACTATAAATTTTATTGGAATGAAAAAAAAACATGTTATGCTAGTGCCCATACTAGGCCGTTAGAATATCCAGGCCTATTAAAATAGGGGAGACATTTATTGCCAAATTGGGAATGACCATGCGAATGCCCAAAATTATAAATGCAAATTTTACTGGAGTCTTGAAACGAATATGACGTGAAGAATAATTTTCCATGAGTTTCCAGATTGAAGATGTTATCATCATATAGGGAAGGAGACAAGGTAGGTGCGCCAAAGAACTCTGTGAGTATATAAGTAAGTATGTAAAATAGCGAGCGAGTTCATTGTAAGTACCAAAAGAAAAGAAGCGACAGTAAGCCTAGTTCAAGCCTCCTAGAAATGGATGAGCTGTACTGCAGGGAATGAGGATGGATAAGATTGATGGCAAAGCCATACCGACCTCAAAAAAGCGCCTAGGAAAATCCCAGGCCAATTTGCATGTAACCAAACCTATGGTGGATGAACAAAAAGCTTCCTTGGCCATGTATGAAGATCCAACACCAATAAAACGAAATGGGAAAAAAAAAATTATCCAGCAGACCCCTGCGTTTCTGGTAAAAAAAATTAGAGGAATACCTTAGCCTAGTTGCCAAAGTGGATTTTAACGAAAGCTTAACTGCTTCCCATATTATAAAATTAAAAAGTTCGTTCAATCCGGATTATGAGAGTAAAACGCCCAATGAGAAAGCCTATTATAGGCGGGTAAGATGTGAATAGTTGAAGTACTGCTTTGTAAAAGCTTGCCCAAGGCGAGATTATTCTCAGTAAAAACTAAAATGCCTGTGTCATTGGAAAATTCCAATAAGGTAATCTACCGTTAGTAAGGCCTCCCCATCCGTTTGCGGTGTGTGAAAAATGGCAATTGATTGACCAAAATCAAATACAGCCACACCGGAGGGCGAACCCAAAAAAATCACTTTTGCCAAAGATGGAAGTCAAAAGGCAAATCGATTATAATGAATAATGTTATTTTAATGCACGGTATCCTTTTTTGTAATTCGTCTGTCCAAATACCCTACAGGTTTTAGAAATCATGTAGGTTATTTCATCTCCATGTCCTGCAAAGAGTTTTTTGAAACTTATGGTATTTGGTTATATCGTAGCCTTCCTTTTCGCTTGGGTTTAAGTCCTAACAAGTTTAGAAACCTTGCAGACTACCGAATGATGATGTAGGTAAAGGGAAAGCTCCTTCCCCATGTAGGGAAGTTGCCATCCCGACCTTTTTGTCGGATGGCGAAGGGGGTAGTGTTACATCCTTAGGCATTAATTGTCTATTTGGACCCCTAGTATTACTCACTTCTACCCGCCCATCTCTTTCCCGACTCGTGTCGGAAAGAATCCAACCCCTCTCTGGTCCAGGGTGGGCACCACTTTTGCAGATAAATCGGATCAGAATATATGTCCCCAATGTTGGCAGAATTAATCTACCCTTAATTAAGTATTGCAAAAACAGCGCATTGTATAGATTTAGCGTTTAGCCTTTGCAGTAACATCCTTTTGCACAAATCCTGCAAGCGTTTTTTAACCTTTGTAGGGTATGGTGTTAAGTCATGATTGATTATCTGATTTTTCATAGTTTTGTTTTCTAACCTACAAGGTTTGCCAAACCTTTTAGATATAAAGGTTTGGTGGGTTAAATCCTTCAAGTTTGGAAACCTTGAAGGCTACTTAAGTTTTGTTGAATGTGTCGATCAACAGCCAACCCATTTTACGACAGGGTAAATCGCTACATCAATGCTAGGTCTTTTACTCTTTCTAACCAATTCGATTTCTTTCACTGCTCTTATATTGATGGGCCCCAATAAAAAGGTCGCTCCTTTTTCGGCCAATTCCTTTATTATATTCCACTGGATTCTGAATTTCGAGCGGTGGTTGAGTACAGTGTACAATGTCCCATAATATACCAGAAGGCTCTTTTATAGCTTTAATTTTTTGAATTGTCGCACTTTTAAAGTTGGTGATGGATCATATCTTCTTCCACTTTAGTGTATGAATTGTTTTCAAATCCCCCTTTAGGGTCATTATATAAGGACCGGAGCACATAATTATTTTCCTTAATGCCAATTTTATATGCCATTGTAAATGCATTACTTCAACATAGGTTTTTTATTTTTATCAATTACTATCCCGGGCTCTGTGTAACTGGGAGACTTCAAACCCTAAAAACTATTTGCCTTTTTTTAAATACCGATCAATAGCATTTTCAGTTCTGGAAAATTTTCAGTATTGACGTGGTTGCAATATTGGAGAGTGATGGAAAATCGGAGCTTTACAAAAGGGTTATTTCCGATTTCAGCGCCATTTTTTGGAGTTATGATTATTGTTACTTCAACGCTCTATCAGTTTCAAATTTTTTTTTCGCTTTTAGGTGGGTTGGGTTAGAGGAATAGACTTGGCTCCCCTTTTTTAGTTGAACCGGATCTGGAGTAGTGGGGGCAGGACATTTCGAAAGCTGTGCCTCCTTTATTTGCGTTATCCGTCATCGACCCATAAATCTGTTCCAAGCGTTTAAATTTCTTTTAGAGGAACAACCCTTTTTTTCTTGGGGCGTCATTGTATTTTTTGGCGAGATGTTGTTGAAATTCCTGAATTTCGCGTCTGTTGCACCCTCTTGCGTGTTTAGGTAATTGTATTTTCAACGACGTTGATTGTGGCCAACCGCCATAGTCCATTAGAATAGCATCCACTTTTTTATGGATATTGTCCGTGTTTCTTCTCAAAACCCTAAATATGCCCTAAACACTCTGAAACTTTGGTCTTTCGTAAGGCCCTGGTTGTATTTAAGTAAAGTGGGGTGTTTAATTCTTCAAGTGTAACCAAAATCAAACCAATTGACCAACAGCCTGTCCATTCTATTTATGCGATCACAATTTCATCCATTGTAAATTTTTGGAATTTTTAATAATAAATGCTTCCGTTCAGTATTCCTTTTTCTATTACTTCCTTTTGGTGGTCTGCCCAATTGGTAACGGTCTCTATTTTGAATTTCAAGGATTCTTTAGTACTAAAAAACTGTTAAAGTAAGATGCCATTAAAGGCAATATCATTAAACTTTTAACCAATATGGGTTTTTGGATGTTTTGTTTTCATGATGAGATCGTTTTTTGATGATGAATAAGAATGGCATTTTGCAATGGTGGCGCTTACGGCATGATGAGAATGCCAAATACTAAGTTTTGATAGTTCGACACTGCTCATTTTTTTAATACGCCTGATCAGCTAAAAAATTCGTGGTTGAGTTTTACTAAATGCTTTACCCAGTAAAAACCAAGTGAATAAACCAAACAGAACATGAAAACAGTTCCAAAGAATAAATTCCAAAAACTGTGTTTTGTTGCATGCGGTTCCTCGTGCCAAAAAAAACTTCCTGCGATTTTCTGGGTTCATTAATCTTTTCGGTTGGAAAAATTATATAGCTAAAAAGTATGTCGGAGCAATGAGTTCTCGAAAGCAACACATGATGAATTCGTCCCGATTTCGTCTCGTTGTTTCTTGTGCTTTTGATCAATGACCTTTAAGTTGCTAAAACTTAAGACCGAAAAAGGATTGCTCCCAAACTATATTAAAACTCCATAACAAATTAGGGAGAATGTGTCTCAGCTTGTGGAAATGCCTCTAATAATACCGCTTTTTCAGGGTGTTGGTTAAATAGTAAGTTCCACAGTAACCGTAACGTATGGTGAATGTGAATTAGCGGATGCCTAGCGAGATTATAAATGCGATAAAGTAATATCTTTGAAAATGGTGTATGGATCTTTTCCAGTACCATCTTGTAAAACACAAAGGAGTATGCTAGCAGGCACTAAAATTAAGAAGAAAAGATCCACCCCATGGCTATTTGTTTTTAAAAATTCGTATCTATCAAGTTTCTTAGTTCTTCTAACTCTTCCTGCTCAAATCTGTTTCTTTTCTCCGAAACAAGGAGCAAATTGGGCAGGGTTGCTATCATTAAAAAAAGCTTTTAATGAGTCCGTTGAAATGTTTGGAGGAAAATATCCTTTTTCTTTACCAAAAGGAAAATTGCCCTAGTCGTTCCCCAAAGGGTATACCCTACGAAAAAAACCTTGTCCGTCATCCGTTTTAATAAGGTTGCCACGTAGTAGTGCCGGTTTGGGTTCTGGAAGACCTCCAATTAGATCCTTCATAAAAGCTTTGTTTAGCTCCAGAGGTGGTTCATTAATTCTTCTTCGGTTTTGAGAGTTCATGTTCAATTAATCGCATTGTGTTCTACAAACATAGAATAAAAAATTATTATATTCTACAAGTGTTAGAAGTGTAAATTTTTTTGGACCAAGTGGAAGTGTTAGTTGGTGAGGTAGATTGTTTATTGCCAATTGTTTATTGTTAATTGATTTTGCGTTAGCTATTGCAGCGGACATCCTTTTTGGATAGAATCTGCAAGCGTTCTAAAAACCTTGTATGTATCACGGTAGTTTGGGCTTCAAAGTCTACAAGTTCCAAAACCTTGCAGGACTGCTTCAAATGAGCCAAAAAAGATATAGCGGAAAGAGCGACCGTAGGGAACGCCCAAAAGAAAAAGAATAGTGTTGATGTGGGAATAAATGAAAAACCTTCTCCCAGGGCAGTTCGGGAGAATTAAGGGCCGACCCTGCTTTAATGGAGGTTGTTATTTATTGAGAGTTCCGTGAAATAGTGTTTGATAAAAAATAAGGAATGGTCTCATATTCCCTTAGGTAGTTCCAGACCCCAAAAATGCTCGTTGGGCGAATGGATGCATCACTATCCAGCCCAAACCCCATAAGGAATGTCCTTGCTTTTTTAATTCTTTTCTCGAAAAGGGAAACGATAGGATACTACCCCCCACTGCGCTGAGGTATTTGGGGTCTTACCAAAGGTCAGGTTTTCGTAACTTTGGCATGGCGGCTTTATAGGCGTTATGTCGATAGGCGTTTAACATAGCCTTGTCCACCGTGATGATCGCGGGTACCTTTACGGTAACTCCGTCGGCGGCCAATTTCAAATGTCGTTTGAAACATTCTGTTATTCTTTCCAATCCTGATGTGGTACCAAGCGCATGGAATTTTGGCAGAGGCGCTTACTGGCAATAAACGTTTTTGCTCCCGCCCCTATGTATCACCCCAAATGCCATTAACGTCCCAAGGTAGTCTAATAGAATTACGTTCGTTGTGTGTACCCCTTTTTCACCGTAAACTGCGGTTGATATTTAGTGCTTTTTATAGTTCTCCAAGTTAAAGGAGCCTTGGGCCATTTCGGCACGCTCTTTCTTGGAAAGGTTCCACCTTGTCATAAAAAAACCCGGGATGGATATGGTTGTTTCATCGTGCAATGCGGCAATCATTTTGGTCAATAATTTGATTGGGTTCGAGCCACTGCACCACCGTAGTAGGGCCCGAAAGTGCAGATCTCTGTGGTCCGGTTACTTCAACTTCCACATAGCTAAGTCCTCGCAAACTGTGGTTATAGAGGGCACATTATTGGCAATCATTGCCGGTATCCGAAATTAACGATGATATCATAGCCAACTTTCTTGGTCTTTTTGCAACAGAAAGTGCCCAAGTTTTCACTTCCTACTTCCTCTTCCCCTTCGATCATAAATTTACTTGCAGGGCAATTTGGTTGGTTTTTACCATAAACTCCAAAGGCCTTAACGTGCATATACATTTGTCCTTTGTCATCGCAGCACCTCTAGCAAAAAGGCACCCTCTGGGGTGAATGTCGTAGCTAATTAACTGGGGCGAAAGAGGAGTCCAAAGCGTCGATAGGGCCGCTGGTTGCACTCATAATGGCCATATACCAATATAGTAGCAAAATCGGGATTAATTTATTTTTCACCGTAAACTTATAGGGTACCCAGTTGGTTTTCACAAATCTCCACCTGTGTCGGCACCCTGCTTCTAAAAAGTGAAGCCTTTTACGCCTTCGAAGCATGATACGTTCCCGGGAATAAACAGGGTCGGCGCTAACGAGGTATCTTAATAGCTGTATTTACATTCGTTAATAAAACGTCTTGTTTTCTGTTAGGTACTCCGAAATCTCGCGCATAAATGGTTTAATTGAAGGCTAAATTGACAAAAAAAGAACTTTTTAATTGCCTAAGTATTTTAAAAATGAAAAATTACTTATATTTGCATCCCGATAATAATCGAGTCAATGCAGGCGTGTGAATGGGTAACACGCTTAGGACTTAGGATCTAGTGCCGCAAGTTGGAGTTCGAGTCTCTCCGCCTGTACAAACAAGGAAAGCGGCACTTTTGGAGTCGGCTTTTATTTCAGGACAACATAGGTACAACAATTTGAATTTTCTTGTTTAAAATAATGAATCATTTTTAGTCTTCTAGAATGATGATAAATCAATTGTAAAAGTAACTTAATTGGTTTGTAGGCAGCGGGTTAACCAGTTTACTCTTCGTATTCTTCTACTAAGATTATGGGCTTCCAAGAAATGGAAAGCTTTTTTTGTTTAGTTGTTGCACCTAGAGTACAAAATTTTTTATAGTGCTTCTTAGAAGGTTGAGTCTACATAAATTATTGTGTGATAATCCTTTTCAGATAATTATCGTGTGCTTAGCCAACAACTTGAGGCACTTTAGGAATAATTTAAACCTCCTATGTTTTAAGTTGAACTTATCAAAAGTCAATTACAATTTGATATTTTTTTTAAACTATTCCTACACTTTACCAGCAAGCTTGCCAAATGGATATTCCACCCCAAAGTTTTACCACTGTTCCGAGCAATGGTTTACCACCGATCCGAAAAGCAATGTTTACACTGCATCCTGAGTATAGTTACCAGAAAATCAGGGCAAAGAGTTTACCCCAATTTTTCTGATCGTTAAGGATTTTTGAAGATGAAACTTTGGCTTTTATAGGCTGACATTCCGGCACAAAGGTTTACAAAAATTCCGAAGCAGAGTTTACCACCAAGCGAACAGGATCTATGATTCTGGAGTACATTAGGTGAATAACCAAACTCCTTAAAAATCATGGCCAAAAAACCCTGCTATGCAAAAAAATAAGACCAAATTTACTATTACTAAAACGAGATCTATCCAGAGCGTAGCATTTGCGGAGCAGAACTGGTGTCTCCAGGCCTACTAATTCATTCCTACCGGGCATCTTTGAAGACCAGGGATTTGGATTATGATACACTTCTTAAACTTAAAGAACCGGAACTTTAGAATTGGTTTAAAAACCAAAAGAAAGGATCGGACCGGACCCCGGATGTCCGGTAAACTATATTTTTTTGAACAAGCGGAGTTATTTTTATCTCCGAAACTAGGGCGCTCGCTGTAAACCAGGCTACTGCTCTGCAGGAGTATTTAAAATAATATCCAGAAAGCTTTGGCTACTCTCGTTTTTGCGAATTATTGGATATCCAGATCAATTTGAAGAGCCCGGCCCGAACCATGGTTCTTTAAACATAAATCCCGCGAGAGCTCTGGAAATGATTTTGCGGGTTCCAAGTTAAAGCTATGTGGCCACTTCTACGGGGAAAATTCATTGCCTTGGCCGTACTTATTAGGCGTACTTCCCTTTAGTGGATTTGGGTTATGCAAAAAGCATGCCCGGATGCTTTCCCCTTGCCCAGGTAATTTTCCTGCCCTGAACGACATCTTAAATTTTTGGAGGGCGTTCGCTTCAATGCCAGATCAGATAATATGAAACCAATGGGTGGTCCGTTAGCTGCGCATGTATTTTGAACCTACTTTTTCCCAGGCATTGGAACAATGGGCCTGCACAAACCATAAGGGTTGTTGGCCACAAGGGTAAAGGCCCGCAAAAAGATAAAGCCTCTGTAGAAAACCAGGTGAGATCACCTATCGCCGGGTGTTATGCCCACTATCCGTAACGAACGTGCTACAGCATCCAAGAGCTGAACCAAGGGATAAGAAAAGGCTGGGAAGCCCATCATTGACATTCAACTTCCAGAAAGAAGTCTTTAAGCCGAAGGGAGCTCCTTTACCGGCCAGGAGCTTACCGGTACTTGCAGGGCCTTAAACCCGAGCATTCCATTAAACCAGTTCAACCATCTCACCAGGGCCAACGTCCAAAAAGAACTGATTCATTGCGTAATGGGGGAAAGAACTGCGCACTTTATAGTGTTCCCACCACCACGTTGGGTAAGGAAGTAAAACATTTATCGATTACAGAATGGTGCGAAATCTATTATCAACTGGAGTCGCATTTGCCGTGCAACCGGCGCAACTATAAAAAACAATGGGATAACCCACCCTTTTGGAACATGATCCCGAACAGTTTCATCGCAAGATTTGGCGTGGCAAACGTGATGAGGCACCTCCGGATTTATATTAAAAACAAAAGCTGGCGGGACAATTGGTCCCCATACCAAAGAAATTCTTCGAGAAAGGCTTATGAAAAGTAAGATCTCCGTGCACCAGGCCTAGGGCCCCTTCTGGGAATTTATGGCGACTGAATCAAACCCCCAATATGGGCGTCCCCGGTGTGGAGGCAAGGCCTGTAGGCGGGCCCTGACCGGAAACCGTTATAGACTACAAAAGTGGTAAAGCCACTATCCTAGAAAAAACAAGATGGACCCGGATAGGAAGAGGAAGCCCGCCAGAAAAAAAATCACCATTTTAACTCCATCAACCGGAAAAATCTTCCGGGGGCCACCCCAAAAAGCTTTTGTAAAACAAATGAAAAAACATTAATTAATAAATTATTTGGAAGTATGAAAGAACACAGCCAACAAAAAAACTTTTTACAACAAATTACAGGCCTAAAGGCCTTACCGGGAATGGCCAAGCGTATTCCAAAAACCGCCTTACTTAAAAAGGCCCTTGCCCACCACCCCCCCCAAAACCGGGCAGGGGAAAAGGGGGGATTTGCCCACCCCCCCCCCCCCCCCCCCCAAAAAACCCCCACCCCCCCCCCATTTTTTTCTGGCCCTGGACTTGTTTGCCCAAGGCAAGAACCCAGGAGTATCGTAGGGATCTCGTGCCC
>Ga0163217_1054554_pt1 | contig 15935 bp, 22 predicted proteins | sample SynspAceP_FD_185933 | JGI IMG/M metagenome (GOLD analysis project Ga0163217, IMG submission 185933) | Saline lake microbial communities from Ace Lake in Antarctica - Synechococcus sp. Ace-P (PacBio error correction) | ecosystem: Environmental > Aquatic > Non-marine Saline and Alkaline > Saline ... | reverse complement strand
AGCTCACATCGACGTTGCAATCCCCTCGTGCTGCTGCGGCGGGCCATGCGAGTGAGATTCGGCGGGTATGGGAGCATTTTGGGTGGGCTTGCCGTAGACCATCGTACCGCGTATGACTCGGCTCGGTGAGCGATACATCTTTGGCTGCTCCGGTTGCTCGCTCGCCTCGCGAGGGGCTTCGAAGATCTGGGAAAGGCCACGTTCGTATGCAAGGCGATTGCAGACCTGCTGGACTTTCACCGCGTCGTTCTCGTTCGCCTCGCTCGGCCACGAAGGCGACCGATTGTTGCAAATAGGCACGGCCGATAACCCTTTGAAAATGAATCGTCGGGGCGGCCGCGCGATGCAAGTGATCCGTAGCCATGCGTGCTGTCTATGTAGCGGCGTTTCGAAGGTGGCGTTTCCCACCGCCGCGATGCAACGTCAGCTATCGGAATTCCACTCGCCGGTGCGGGTATGTATTCAAGTTCGTCGAAGCCCAATTCCCTCACTTAACTCTCGATACTCCTTCTCGTCACCGTCGGCGTCGACTTCTCGTCAAACTTAAGTCCCAGTCACGTTCGCAGTGGTTGCGAGTAAGCTTGATAAGACAGTAATTGCAACGAATCCACGACTCGGGCATGATAGTGCGCCAATGCTTTCGTACGCTCGGACAGCATTCAACTCTCCGTTGGCACTTGTTTTGGAACCGAGTTGACACGCTTTGCAATCTCTTCGGCGAGTGGCCTCCGCTCGCGCATCCCAATTCTCGTTCACAATTCGCATCGTTCGGGCGTTCGCTCTGCGACGCAGTCTCGATCGCCTTCGACCGTCTCGCCTATCTGCAACAGCGAACCAAATCATCCCGCCGCCGTGTTGCAATGTCTTCATGCTTGGTCTGTTAGAGTCGGATCCTTTTCAGGATTTGCAATAGCTCTCGAGGTGGCCGTCCCAGTATCTGAGCAGGACTCGCGTCCTGCCGTACCTGCGAAGCAACTTTCCTGCGGGGAGTTTTTCCGATTGCGATGCACGCGGGATCAGTGTGAATGAACGCGGGGTTGCGACAGCGCCGGCGAGAGCGTGCGGATAGGCCGGTGAGGTCCAGAGAGTCGACTCGACGGCGTTTTGCGCGAAACGTGATCAGCCGCGGCTCGCGGTCCGGTCCGTAGCCAGTGATCGCAAAACTGGATTTCTCCAGCATCAATTTCGGACGATTGCATTCGTGTCGAAACCCGTGTTGTTTCGACTCAACTGCAAAGCGGGGCAGTTTGGACCGTTCTGCGCTGAGACACACACGCGTCGTTCTTCATCAATCAGTTTGTTCCAATCCGAGGGCTCGTTTGCCAACCGAATTTTTCCACATGCGTGGCAAAAGATCTGCTTCCTGGACGCTGTAATCATGCAGACAAGTCGGTTCGAGGCGAGGAAACCGGTCATCAACAGGTGTCTGATTGGTGTTGTTTCATCAAGCAACAATCAATTGTAAGTCATCGAACAATCACTGCGGACGATTGGCCGGCCAGTGGTCGAGAATATTTGTCAGATTGTTCTTCAAAGATTATTGCGAAGAGCTGACTCGTTGATACCTCGACGAGCGTCTCACGATCGACTGCGGGGCCGCTGCGAGATTTTCAAACGTGGAATCAGCAACTGCATGCGATAAAGATCGCGACGAGCTCGGGCTTCACTCGATCGTTTTGCAGACGACGATAATTGTTGAATCTGGGCTTAAACGCAAAGCACGCCGTTGGTGAGCGTGTCTTGCGCATCTGATCAAACGGTTGAGTCATTGGGCTGCGTTTCACTGCCGGTCTCAATCACCATCGAAACGGTTCGCCGCACAACGCACTTGATGGAAGTTGTGTGTCATGGACGGTGCAAAATGCCTCGCTGGTTCTCATCGCCGACGCTGGAACGTGTCTCGATCCGTCGACATCAGTCGCTCGGCCAGACTGTGGCCTTGAAAGACCATCGGCCGAACCTCGCTGAACTTCCGAGGCAGATCGCAAGCGGAGGACTGTCGTCAGGCGTCAGTCCGAATTCGACATCGGCAAGAGATCTGGGATTTCTCATGCGGTTTTTCAGTCACCTCTTTTGAGTGTTTTTTCGGAGAGCCTTTTGCGGCGACTCTTCCGATTTGAGCAAGACTTTTCTGAGCTTTGTCAGCTTCAATAAATTGTCTGCTGCCAAGTTTTCTCGATCAAATCGTTGACCTGTTCGTCCATCGAGGGGATTCACACGGATGGGTCTGTGTCTGCGTCGATGGGTTTGCTCTGAGGACCGATTAGTCTGCTACGGCATCGGCTCGGCGCTCGGTCGGGCGGCGAATTGGTAAAAGAAAGCATACGAGTGAGGAGAAGTGCCGAATGGCGTCGGCGCTGCGCGAGTAACGAACTTCAACTGCCTCCAGTGTAACGGATTGCTCACCCACTCCAAAAATCACGGTAGGCAACCTTTTTATCACACGCAGTCGCCAGGTCAGGATGAATCCCCCGGTCTTCCCTACGCTCGCAGATGACTCGGCGAATGTACAGAGATTCGCTGACTCTTGACATGGTCTCCCTGACCAACATCCTCGACAGAACGCATTCGCGTCCATTTGGGTTCGATTTACATTTCGACAGCGATGAATAGTGTGCGTAGTGGACGAGCGGAGAGTCCCACATCAATGGACTCGTAGCCTCTCTACTCACGAGCGGTCTTTGTTGTCTCGCTGTCGGCTTAAACCTCCTAAACAGAGCGAGTGATGAAATCAAGGTTGATTATCGAGAATGCTGGTTCTTCTTTTTATCGTAGTTTTCGCTCATTGCCGATCCGTGTCTGACGTGCAAAATCAAAAGCTAAGCGCGAGCATCGAACGGCAAGCGACGGATCGAGGAATCGATACGACCCGGTGCCGTCGATCCCCGCGTGTCGTCGTGTCTATTTCACGCTTCAATATCCCGCCGGCCGCAACCATTCGAGCGGATTCGGCGATACGAAGACACGGATCGTTTATCAAAGGAACTCGCCGCCGGGTTCGCGATCGTTCATGAAACGTGTGCGAACGATGACGGGAAGTGGAAATCATCGACGTAACGTCGGGGCGGGCGGGGCGGTATTTCGGAAAAAACCGACGCAATAAAATCCACGAAGTCGTCCGGTGTGCGTCAGGAGGCATCGATCCGACGCATCGGTGATTCTATTGTTTTGTAACACTGATGGATTATGGACCGGTCGTAGCACGATTTCTCACAGAAGTCCTTATTACGGTGCGATTCGCATTGTCAGGAACCGGGGCTGGCATGCGATTCCGAAATTCTCGATCCGCTGCTTTCAAGACCCGACCCGATCCGCGCGGCGAACGCAAATCACGATCGGCAAACATAATCCTTTTCATCGGTGGGCGTTTTGAATCGGTCACGCCGGTTGTCGCTGCTATTGTCGCAGCGGAAGACGAGGCCGGTTTCGTGGCACCGCGTTGATGGGTTCGGCAACGGACGTATGCGAAAACCTTCGGGGGAGGAGCGGCACGTTTCTTTAACCAACTCACCGCGTTACGCTCGCCCGCCCATCCAGCGTTTCATCTAAAATGACCAATCAGCTCAACAGCGTTCTCTCGGATTGGACCGATTGAAATCGATGTCGCTAACAATCAAGTTCATTCGAATTCGTGGAATTGTTCGAGGCTCATCCGTTCACGTGTGCCGTACTTGACCCGACGGCCGGCAGCGGACTACGACGCGACCACGCGTCGGCGTCCGACGAGGGAGGCACGAGTCGAGATGCAGAGCGAGATTGCCGAGCAGGTGCTAACGGTGATTTGCGGTTGTCGTTTTGTCAGTCATTGGTGCGACCACGACCGCGTCGGTTCGCCTACCGTGTCGAGGCGACCGGCACGCCTGATCTTTTCCTCCGTGCGACTGAGTCTTCGGATGCTTCCATGATCGATGCCCCTTCGAAATTCGGACATGCCTCCGCTGAACAACAACTCAGCGAGATCGCAGACGATGTCGAACTGCATAGCGATCGAATCACGTTCCTTGATCGATTCGAGATCCCGAACCTTTTGGAACAATCGATGTCGACAAATCGATGCCTCCTAGAAAACCATGCCGGCTTTCACGATCGCCTGAATCCGCCGAGGTCGGAATGCAGCGCCCGACGTACATGCGTTCCCACCGCACGTTGCTGGCGATCGAGTTGGCGACTTCTTGCCAGTGGAGTTTCCTCACGCACGGCAAGCTGCTTACCGTTGAATCGAAGTGGGATCTCCTGATAGGCCGGGGCGTGCAAGACGCATCAGGCCAAAGTGATTCGAATTATCGGCGACGAGTCTGCTTTGGGATCACGACGCATCGGGGCAGGAGGGACGGCGTTACGAATCGATGTTTCGAACTCAATGACTTCGCTTGATTGTGGACGAGGCAGGCGGGGCAATAACGGCGTTGGGGCGTTTGATCGAACCGGTTTATCTCGTGATACGGTCCACGTGAATCATTCATCTTCTTTTAGAACTGTTCAAAGAACTTCCCGTTTTCGTACGCAGCCTTTCCAGGCTGACATTTTTGTACGTCAGCCTTTCCAGGCTGAACAATGTTTCGTACGTCAGCCTTCCAGGTGACATGACAAATACGAGTCAGCCTGAAACTGGCTGAGGGGGGGGAGAAAAACCGTTTTTCATTTCGTTTTCTCATTGCCTCGTATATTGAATCGTTTCATTGCCGTATCACGCTCTTTTTAATCGTTAGGATCACGAACCCAACTCACGCCGAGGCCTACGATACCAACCGAACCGACCGGAATATTCTCATCGCCATCTTCGGACGCCAATGTATCCGCACGCATCCGCGTACGGCGCCGCGAGATCACGACCCGGTTCGATCGTGTCGCTCGTGCGGGATCTTGTTCGCAATGCGTTCACCCGTGTCCCGGATTGCAGTCGATGCGGGCGGCTTCTTGACCGTCGTGTGAAATTTGGACTCGAAGAGGCCGAACGCTGCGAGTTACTTCCCGAAAAACAAAAACTCCCTCGTCTTCCACGATCATTGCCGACGCCGGGGTATCACGTTCGGGCAATGACGGCAAAAGGATGGGGCCGGGCAAGGCCGAAGGGGGGCCTCACAATGCGGCGGGCAAGCTACTCGTCGAAAAGATGAAGTCGCCGCCGGGCATTTCAGCACTCGACTACCGCCGCGAAACTTTGACGATTCCTCGACGCCCCGATGCGAATCAACCGTTTGTTTTTGGTACGGTTGCATGAAACCCCACCGCAGTTTTGGCAGCGTCCTCGGAGCGGGCGACAGCATCGATCCACGGCATCGATTTGCTGCGTTTCTTCCGACGATGGAAATCGTCCGAACGACTGGCGGATTACTTTTCATTGAGATTCAGTGGTTCGATTTCGCATCTGCGGGAGCTCGATCGGATTGGCAAGCAGGCGAATCGAGATTACATTGGTTCATCGTGACTTTCGGACAACGGCATGGCGTTTCGCGACCAAGGACTTGTTGATACGGGTTCATGCTGGGATCTCGTGCCCGCCGCACGGAGGCGCAAGGCAACAACGATCTGTCAGCTTGTCCCGATTGAGCAACGATCTTCGCCCGCCGAGGTCCACTCAGCGCACTTACCGGATAGCTGTTGCCCGTCTACTCACCGTCCCGACGTTCCCCGCCACGGAATTGTGTTCCAGCGCGCGGTTCTCCTCGTCTCCGTACCCCATCGGCTATCTCACGCTGATCCGGCCACGATCTGTTTATTCGAACTCAGCGGACGTTGGCCCGCCGGAAAACCCAAATTACGATTGCAAGACGATCCTCAAAAACCTTGTCGAATCAACCGGCAACCTACGGGCTCCCGCTCGACCGATTGCCCACTCATGTATTTCAAGCGTGAGTCCCCCGAAAATTTTTTCTTCAAAGACCTGTTCGACGCCGCCGTCATGAACCGCCCCCGCGAACTTTGACTTCGTGACTGTTGTCTAAACATCTAGCGAGGTCCATCCCGGTCGCATCAAGCAAGAATGCCACGATTGACACTATTTAACTCAAACCGTGCCGCCCAACATCGAAGGCGGCCAGGTTGGAAACGTACCGCGATTAGCGGTCTGCGGGTATCCCCACCGCAATGGGCCGTCGAAACAGTCGTGCCGAGCCCCTGGTCGTCCGGCGTCCGCAATGAAGCCCGAGCCTTGTCCGAATCTTATCGATTGCGATTTAGAATGATTCGACTTCAGGTTATCCGTGTTGATCAATCCACGGCGCATTGTGTAGCGTTGCCACGCTTTGCGATGATCTGGCTGGCCCAAAACCGACGCGCGGTGTTGCAATGTGCCCGCCTCAAATATCGGCCAACTTACTTGCGGCGACTGGCATTTCCTTCGCTCCATGAAATCCGCCAATATCATGATCATCGGCTCAGTCGCGGCAGGTCGTGTCCAAATCGCATCAAAGCGCCGTCATACGACGAATTCGTGGCAGGGTCCTCGGATTTCCGCGATGGACCGTTGCGTCCGATGCCTCACCCCACGTTGCTGACTCTCGGCGTCACGTTGCGTTGAAGACTCGTCGTATTCGACAGCTCATCAGCACGATAAGTGTCGTGCCGTCGATTTAAATTCGATCAACAGGTCCATCTGTTTCTCGCCCTCGCGTGCGGAATCGCGGGTGTTTCAGGATGCGAGCCGTGTCGTTAAAGGATCGAGTACAACACGAAGTGCCGTTGGCGAGGTTCGATTCGATGCCCACCAGTAACTGTTCCGACAAAAGATATTGTTCAACATCGGAGCCTTACTTCAAAGCGTCGAGAACAGGGGCGTCTGATACGTTGAGCGTGGGCTGATGTGCCCATCCGCGGCTTTCTCCGTCGATCTCTCGCTTCCCGGTCGCTTGCGTCCGAACGTTGGTAAAGGCTGAGTTGGCCAATACATCACGATAAAATGGAATGTTTTCATGGTTCTTTGAGGAAGGGCGTCCCCCCAGGTGAATGACGGCGAGAGGGCTGCGATCGCTTGGTCATCCGATAGAATTGTCTGCCACATATCCTTCTGGCCGACTCTCGCAATTTGTCTTTTGCCAAAAGAATTCCATTTTGCTAGTTCCAGACGCGCTCGGCCCGGTTTCGAACTCGTGCTCGAGTGTCTGCGATTTTCGTGTTGGCCTTTCCCAGCGAGCAATTTATTCACTGCCGCAAAGCTTCTCACCGAGACATGGTTTCTTCTTGTGTCAAAATCTCTGCTTTTCCGCTCATTTCTGTTTCGTTTTGATCCCACCTCGGCGTATCCCGTGTGCCGGGTAGCCGGGGTGATTCACCAGTTCAGGATTTCGCGAGCTTGCCCGTGTGGAGGTTAGCACGGGACTTGTTCCCGCGGGTCAGCTTCGATGCGGGGTGGGTTGGGGTGTTTTAGTAGCCTCGTTGTCCCGCTCGACCGGGCGCGCCGGCGGGCGACTGGGCTGGACAGTGTCGACAGCCGAACAAGAAGACCGGTTGAATGTAGTGGAAAGAAAGGTGACGGGGGAAGTGGGTGTTTTGCGGTGGAAACTCCGTTTTGATTGTTTTTCCAGTCATCTCGAGAAGCGCGTGCGCCGACATCGATCTGACGAAGCCGTGTTTTATGCATTAATGGTCAATGATCGAAGGCATCTTGAGAAGCAGAGGTTGATCGTATTGCTTACGTATTGGTTGTGCGTTATTCTGTATTTGTTTTGTTCTGCCCTTTGATGCAAAATCATGACTTTTTGCGTTCCGAAGCGCAGATGGTGCGTTACTGCGTGGAGTCTTGAGGAGCATAGCTTGCGATTATCGCACATACCTGTCCGAGCTCCCGGTCACTTGTCTTGTTTCCCCAAGTTTCCCCGGTGTGGCCGTGACATGGTACGAGTTGAGGTCGCGGATTGTTTTCTGGCCGATTCGAGCCCGGAGCACCAAGTTGAGAAGTGTCGGTTTCGGCACCTTTTTGATCGGAAGGTTGTTTTTGTGGTTGCTCGACTTATTTCCGGGTACTGCGGCCTTTGAGAGCTGAAATTGCGGTCGAGGCTCGCTGTGGGTTTGCCGACTTTTCCCCATGTGCTTAACTCCGTCCATCGCCTTTCCGGCGCTGCTGTCGGGAATCAGGTTGTTCACGTGTCTGCTGATTCCGCCTGTTTCCCGCCTCCGTTCAAGAAATCGATGCTCTTCGATTCCATTGTTTGTGTTCCTTTTTAACCATTCCGCTGTTCGCTCAAACTGTGAGGTGTTTTGTCACCTGTCGAATTTTCCCGAAGCAAATTCGACCCGGTCTTTCGGGACCAGACGGTGCTTCAGTCGAGGGAGACGTGAAGGGTTTTTGGCGTCGATTTCTAAGCCCCGGTGGCGGATCGGTGGGTCGTGCCAAATGAGGAAAGCCCTGCTATCGCCGCGTTGCGTCCGGGTTTGATGCGGAAGGGAAGCTTCTGCCCCCCTTCATAGGTTCAAGAATGGTCGAGATGGCGCCGCCGCCGCGTGGCGAAGTCGTACAGTCCGTCCGTTTTGCGACATCCAAACACTGGCTTCACCTCGTTGCCCGAAACCGGCGGTGTCCCAATCCGAATTGCGCGAGCATCCGATATTTTACCCTCGTTGAATGGGGGGCAGCGGATAACACCGCCGACAGCTGGAAACACAAGATGATCCGCCGCGCCCTTCGCTTATTGGTTTGCCCCAACTTCGGAACATCGAGCCTTTTGGGACGATTCTCCGGCTTTGACCGTCGTCTTGGCTTGCTTGCATGGAACCTATGAGAGCGTTGGGCGTACTGTTGGATGTGGTGCTACTCGAGACAAGAATACGTTTCCTCCCAGCGTTCCATGGTCGCTATGCTTGGTCGAATTGCTTTCACCGATGCCTTACGACATTCGGTGCATGAGCGTGTCGATTTGATCCGGGCGAATCCGAGGATTGTCGATCACTGGTCGCGTGGTTCTTTGGCTTGGCCAGTATTACAAGACCCGCGATAAGCCAAGGAGCCGCCGACGAGTTGATGATCGTTGATACGCTCGTGCGGATTTCTCGATGACCGGTTTCGGCCCAGTTTGTCCCACGTCATAGTTTGAGCGAGATTCCGTGGATTTTTATCGTGCCCCGTATTTGCAGCTCCAACTTCACCACGGCCTCTGCCTCCTCGATGGATGAATACCACGCGGACAATTAGTGAAAGGCGCCTGGACAGTCAAGGGTTTCTGCGGACGAAGTCGGACGCGCCGATCAAAGTGGTACGCATAGCGAAGTACTATCAACCGTTTGAAAAGCACCGGCGGCTGTCGGACGAACAGGATTCGCATTCGACTCGCTGGGCGCTGGGTGAAGAGGTTCCCTTTGAAACGTGGATTAAATTCCTTGTCAAGCAAAGGAAAGTCGCACTGAGCCCCGTGTTGCGTTTTGATCCGTTGTACGGATCATCACTCCCTTCAGGACGTTCACGTGCACGGTTTTCACTTACAGGAGTGAGTGCGTGTGGGTCTTCGACGATCTGGTCGACCCAGCTGACCACGCAGCTGAGTCCATTCGTTCGCCACGGTCCCAGATTCGGCGATGGGGTGTTCTTATCGCGGGCGAGAAACTGTTTCTTGGTGTTTCGGCGGAGCATGGACAGCTGCATCACTCGATTGGGTTCGACCCCAGTGGTCGGCAGGCGGTTGAATGAGGAGCTTTTAAGTGGATGTGAAGGCTCGAGCCCGGAAACTGGCGCTATAGAAAAACCGTGAGTGGCGGAAGAAGTGAAGTAGGCATCGGACGTAGCAATGCCCACTGCTAGATCGTTTGATGCTCGAGGCTACGAGGTTTCAGCAGACGATCCAGGCTAGAACGGCTCGGTAGCGCGGGCTGTGGTAACAGGCCCCCGCGTGCAGATTCTAGCGTTTTACGACACCCAGCCAGACCCATCATTACCTGACAAAAGATGTTTCATTGTCCCTGGTGTCGAGTAGGACGGGCCGTTCGCAGCAGGATAAGTGGATACAGCACCTCGGAAACTTTGACTGGACAGAAGCGAAAGGCTGCTTCAACTCGCGACCGAAGTCACGACTGCAAAGCAGACCCGCACCTCACGATGTACGCACGGTCGCGCCACCAGCTACACCGAAGCCCAAGCCGCCTAGACCATGCACACGTTTTCGTTCGCGAAAGAATCACTGCACGCCAGCGAGAAGTGGCAACCAGTCAGATTCTACTAGATCCTGCCGCCGCGAAAATCGACACTCACTTTTACCGCTGCAGTGGTCAGTAAACGTTAGGCGAAACATCACTCAACCGTACATCGATTAACCGCGCGAGTGCTGTGTAACCCGAATCTGGCAAATCTATTTCGACGCGCATTGTGGCCACTCCCAGTAATTTGGAAAACAAGGCGAACAGCACAGACGCATAACGGAAACCCTCGATTACTTGTCGCAAAGTTCATTAGAACTGAGAACATGTCGTCGCGTCTCTGCACCGCGAAAATCTGCGTTCCCAAGAGTATCAAACTGCGAAAACGGGCCAATCACGAAGGCGACTTCCCATCACGCTGATAAGCGTTTCGTCATGAGACGGAATGAATCCGCAGCTTGGAAGTGAGAAGCTTGCGTTGATGATGCGTTATCAGATGTCTCGGGAAACATCGACCGGAACATTAGCATTCGACTGACTGAAGCAATGCTCGGCGGACATGTGTATGCCAAGATCAGTCGCCACGAACTCGACACTGCTGCGTCTGTTCGACTTTCCCAGGCCAACATCACAGCGCGAAGCGAGTGAAACCACAGTGCCTCAGCAGCGTTATTCGTGTTGAACCAGCCCTTTTGTCGTGGAGCAAGCTTGAAGCGTGCCGCGCGCTGCCACGCGGAAGACCGGACAGTGATGAGTCAGAACGAGCGTGCATTCCAATGGCTACAGGTCGCTGCCAGTGACACGAAGTCGAGATTGGGTCGGCCTACTCGGCATTGACAGACCCGAAAGCAAAGTCTTGCGAGTGCAGAACTTTGCTCAAATATTGTCTGTGCAGAGCGAAGTTCATTTAAATCGATTAGTCCTTGGATATTCGAGTTACTGGGAACATCCTCACGAACCCAGGCAGAGCATATGTATCACTTTCCACATTCCAGTTGATCGCGTTGCGTCTCTTCAGCGAATGACGGTCTGGGTATGCGTCGGAACTCGCGGCATCTGGCTCAGGTACGGCACGCTGGCTTCCCTTCGGATTCGAGCGCCCGTTGGGCGAGTCGCTCATTTTTGCGCACGAGCGAAAACACGTCATCCACCTTTTCATGAAGGCGGACCCTCACAAGTCGACACTTCGACCCAAGCCCGCGGCAACGAAATACAACGGCCAGCGACCGGCCTATGGGACCTAAGACGGAGCGAACGGGGCGGACTGATGATGTCTCGTTCAAGTTCCGTAGTCGGCGGTCCGGCATCGAAGTCAGGTGATTGTTCCCACATCGGATCGTGCATCGATGACGATTTGCTGAATCCGGTCGATGCACCGAAACATCCCAACACGAGCCTCCCTGTGATGATGTAACAAGCGGCAACCAGCACCCACCGCGATGGGTTGTGGCTCTTTATGTGGTACTGGAATTCAAAACTTACGGGCTTCGTATTTACTGTTTCCGGGCAAGCCAGTGTCGGCCGCGAGCTTATGGAGTAACAGTTTTTCGTGCAGGTGTGTTTCAGGCACGACATCAACCATGCAAGCAACGCCGTCGAAGAAAGTCATTCAGCACCATCAACAACGCTTATTGACCATGACGGTCAACGACGGCAGTTGGATCTGCTGAAGCAGATGAGATGAACTGCATTCGCCAGCGGGGTGGCGGGCAATTCGCCGGAAGTTCGCGACGAATCGTCGAGGGGCGTTTCGGATGCAACGAGGCAGGGAGGCTGTTCACCTGAGCAGGGGAAACGAAGCGACGCTGGAAGTTACGGCGTAGGGGCAGTTCGCGACCGGTTGCTTGCCGCCGACGGCTCGTCGAATGGTGGCGTCCGCATGTGCGTTTTAGTACGGGGAAACGAGCCTTGGGACCCGAAGAATCAATACGAGACAAGCCAAATGTCGTCACCCATTGTCCGCCTGATCATACACCTCAAGGACGACGATTATTGAAGATACGCTGATCGTCTGGGCGGGAAATCGGCGATCCGGTGCAGAAAATGCAACGCCGCGCCACATCACCACGGCTCTCAATGTGGTCGCGCGGCGCGTCAAAGGCGGTATATTGGTGCCGTTGCTTCGGTTCGCAGCGGTCGAAATAAGTCACGTTCACGACCTGACGCAACTATCTCCCTTGATGCGGTTTGGACACGAAAATTACCTTCGCATAGCGCCGCGACTTTCCGGTAACCGAGTGCAGGCAGAGTGGTTCCGACTATTCGCGTAGCTTGTCAGATCTATTCGTTCTGAGAGTGCATTGTTCGCGTCGTCGATGACCGGAGGCGATGCTGAGGGAATCTTCCAAGCCGATGGCGGTCAATTCGCGTTGCAAACGCAGTGCGTTGACATGTTTAGATTGAAAGTCGGCATCAGATTCTTTGCTGTGAAGTCCATTCGTCGTATCAGGTTCGATTCGGACAACCATGTGAAGTTGGGCGGTGAAAGTGCAAAGTGGGCGGCAAAATTGGGCCACGGCAAAGTTGGGCCACCCACATTGCGAGGGCGCGGAGGTTTACCTGAGATTCGTTCAACGCACACCAATCGGAGACTGGACATGTCGCGTACCCGTGCGAGTTACGACCCGATCGGTGCATGTTTTTCATTTGGTTCGGCTACGTGGTGGGGTGCTTTGCAGGGAAAGACCACACTCGGGCGTCTTATGAGCATCGTCGAAGGGTATTCTCAGTGCCTGGAGTGCCTTGCCTTAATTTTCGCTATCGATACCGCCTAACTTTTGATTGTAACCGTGCATTTCAATCTAGAATGCCGTGTTAATACCCGGGCGGGATCGCATTGCGATTTAGGACGAGGATCGACGCGGCCAGCACGCAACGTTGGGAGGGTGGGTCGGCCGTCGGACGCCAGAGCGTTTTGTGGGGGGATTTTTTTTTTTGGGGGGGCCCCGATCCGAAATCTGTACGAACGCACGATGCGGTCGGTCTCTGTTAGAGGACTCGTCCGACGCGCAAGTTTCCAAGTTTTCTCGCTGTTTCCTTGCGGTTCTTGCGATTGTGTGGTTGGACGGCGCATTTGCAACAGGACAAGTGGGCAGATCCCCGAATTGGCCCGATCTGAAGGCGGATTCGGGCTTCGATCTCCTGGTGGCGTGACGTGTGATGCGTAGTTCGGTCGGTGTTCAAGGTGCTGCGGGCGGCTGGTTGTGCGCCGAGAGAATCGCGCGCTGTTCGGATAAAGCGACTCGTTTTTCCATTGTCATCAAAGTCACGGGAGTTGGCTCGCACTGCCGCCCGCGTCGGCCTGTTTCAAGACGGAGACGCGCGACGAGGCGTGGCAGCGAGGACTGCCTGTCTTAGGACCACAATTCGGCTGCACCTGATCCCAAGCCCGCAGACTATTATGGGCCCTTCTTTTCTCTTCGCTTCTTTCGCTTCTTTCGCTTCTTTCGGCAATGGTGTTCCGTTCAGATTTCGCGGGTTGCCCCGGTGGTAGGCAGACTCTCAGGCGACGAGGGACGTGCTTCCCGGCGCAGCCCAGTGCGAGAGCATTGCTTCAACGTAGCGTCCGTGTCGCTCCGCGGACAGCCGGCCCCGGAAAGCGGGCGACTGGGCGCGAGAGGCTAATTAATCAATGCGTGGCGATCAGTTTCACCAGTTCTCGTCCGCTCGCCTCACGCCTAGTGTCCGCAGATTCCCCCGGCGGCCAGAAGGAGCAACCGCAGGGTGGGCGGTTCGATCGTGCGCTGCAATGCACCACCCGCCGGCAGCAACAGCCGCCCCACAGTTCCTCCGTCACCCCCAGAAAACGCTGCGGAGGGTGGATTTCGGATTGCCTCGAGCCACCAACTGATTGTCGATCACATCGAGCATCGGACGACGTCCAAGCACCCATGCAAGCGTGCAATGAAGTCGCCAGCGTCCGCCCCCAATCATGCCGTATCCTTGCAACATACAACAGCACGTCCGGCATATGGATCGTTACCCGTTCGTGACTCGGGGGCTCCATCGTTCGTAGTATGATCGCGGTCAAGGAGGCTTCGACGAGGGTAAGTGTCTCTCTGTTTTTCAAGTGTTCGTCGTGCGGTAACGCACATGCAACTCGGGCAGCTCGCTTGGATCGGATTTGTTGGATCGCGGCTGTCGAACGCAGTCACTTAAAATCCCCGCGACGCAGTCTGACACCCGCCCCAGCCACAAATTCTCGAACGTCCGATCCCGCGCGAAATCGTGCGATAAACAGCCACAAGTGACACGATATCCACCACGCCATTTAAAAACGTCACCGTTCAACCTGATTTCCTCGTCGCTAAAGCGCCGTTTCGCGAATTGAAGCAGCCTGAGGTAAGCCCCCCTTCTCCACCCGTCGCGGCCAACGTCGACATCAACGCCAGCGCCCGACCATCAACAACAGGATCGTGCAGTCTCGGTTCCTTAACTTGCGGCGGATCCCGGCATCTTGTTCACCCCGCCAGGTGCCAGAGTGATGCCTCGTCATGCATTGAGTTTTCCCCACGTCATCCGGATCCGAGCGATCGTCGCCGGTTGATCTGTTCCGTCCCACCGAGTTCGCACGCCGACCCGCGTTCGATCCCGCAACGTCAATCGCGTCCCCCACCCGCCCCACCCGGTCTCCAAATCGGTTACGAGCGAGCCGACTCAGCCGGCAATCCCCCCCCGGAACGGCCATTCCTCAACGCCTCCCGACACGGGTCAACCCACGGGTGCAGCCCCCCCATGAGATGTCACGCTCGCCCGTCGCGGGACTCGTTCAACGTCAGCGACCCGGTGGCGATCAAACTGATGGTCATCGGTTCCGGCCGCGCTGTAGCAAGCGATTCCCATACCGGCCTGACACATCGCGCAGGCCCAACGGACTGAATCCGTCGTCTGTCCCCCCGACCAGCGACGTTGCGGGTAAGCCCGTCCCTTCCGACGCACAGCAACGAAACGTTATGCTGGCATCATACAGCCACCGAACTGCGCCCACCTCATGCCGAAACCAGCCCCTTGCGCATTCTGCTGGTGCACGATTGAACCTCCGGGCCATCCCTCAGAAACCCGCGTGTCCGGAAACGGCCGATGCATTCAACTGCCCACCGAGGTGGAGTTTGGGCCCCCATCGTCGGCGAAGACTCGCGCGGATTGCGTTTTTTTTGTTCCTGTATTGTTGCCGCGTGAGTCATCTCGTCGTCTCTCCAATTAGGAATATCCGCGTTCATCCGGATGATCGGAGCAAGTTCATGCCAAATCCATCCCCGCCTTTCTCGCCCATCATCACCGGCGCGTGATATTGCCGTTGGATAAATAGCTTCGCCGACGATCAACACGTCAACCCCTTGATTGCGTGCCTGATCGAACGAGCCATTCCGATCGTCTCCGTCCCCATGCGCGGAAGTCAGAGGGACTGACGCCGTTTCGGCATTCGCGGGGCGAATCAAATCCAAAACCTTCATGTCGGAACTGACAGCCTCGGGCGGAGATCTCGCACCCGTTGAATCATTCCAAGGCGACTTGGCCCCAGATGCTCGCGAGCCCGGCAGCGATCGCTTCGATCGATTCCTTGCCCGGTCTTTCAGTGTCGAAACATAATTGAACCGGAAGCGGCGGATTGCCTCGCGGGTTCCGTCGGACCGATCTGGCGCAACGGTGATTCCCACGAATAAAAACATGGGACGGGAATTTTTGCCACTTGATTAAGGCATGTCCGTTGCCGGGCAAAAACCGATTCACCGTTACCGGCACCAGCCGCGGGAGGAAAAATGGGAAACAAATCCCAAAAATTTGGGCCAAGGGCGGGAAACGTTTTTTTTTTTTTTTGTTTAAATTTTTTTTTCCCTTCTTTTCCTTTGGCCCCCCCCCCGTGGGTTGAGGAT
>Ga0163217_1042049_pt1 | contig 15936 bp, 7 predicted proteins | sample SynspAceP_FD_185933 | JGI IMG/M metagenome (GOLD analysis project Ga0163217, IMG submission 185933) | Saline lake microbial communities from Ace Lake in Antarctica - Synechococcus sp. Ace-P (PacBio error correction) | ecosystem: Environmental > Aquatic > Non-marine Saline and Alkaline > Saline ... | reverse complement strand
TATTTTTCTTATTTTATTTATGTTTTCTATATTATTGATCTATATTTTATTTATATTATTAAAATTTATTTTTTTATATTTTATGTTATATATTATAATCTTTCCATCTTTCTATGATTTTACTATATTTTCTAATCAATCATTATATTATTATTGTGTGTATTATAATTTTTTCTATATTTATTATTGGGGATATTTATACTGGTGTTTCCTGTCATTTGAAAGAGTTTAGTGGTAAATACATTTTGTGTCCAACGAGAGGTTACTGCCTAAGCAAGAGTTTGGGATATTGATTACAGTTTGGGTAATTGTGTGCAGCACGAATGTAGATATGTGGTATTATCCATGATTGTTGATATGCGCTAAGTAAGTGGATTTATTAATATATATATGACTTTGTGAAATGTTAATATTCATGTGTCGGTATCCTGGATAACGATTTTTTGTCATTGTGAGATCTCTTATTATATTCACACTCAAGAATTTTGGATGTATTGTGGAAAATTATGGTGTAATGTACCAAAAGGATCATGCAACAAACTCCTCAGGAGGCTCAGTGTGTTACACCAACACCGTTTTCATCGTGCATTATAATATATGGAGAATGTGTGGAATGTTATATTGATGTTGGGAATTATCAGGGAAATTAGGGCTTAAAGAACGGAATTAGATAAGGTCTGGTCTTACACCCATTAACCGTCTCTTTAAAGCTTAACCAATGCGGAATATCAAAAGTTATTATATAAGATATTTGTTGCTTTTGCTAGAGACTTCACGAAACCCTAGCTATTGGAGCAGATTGGGGATTGATAAAACCAAGAACCAAAATAGGATTTTTTAGAGATTGGAAGTAGACTCTGTAAAAATCATTGTTAAATCATTGATATAATAGGTTTTGAGAATAATATAAACAATAATGAGTATGGAAATACTGAAAATTGAAACAAACGTTGATAGCATAAAATTTCGAATGCATTTTACCATAAGTACTGGAAAAAATGACAGAAATTTATTGCTGGAGAGGCTTTTGAAAAGATTGAAGATACAATTGGTATATAAGTTACAGAGTCAAAAGTTGTCTCATAATGAATAATGCGGTCATTTTACTAAATTAGGAAGATTTCTTCGGAATTTATATTTAAGGAGTAAGTAGTGCTTTTCATAACCTGAATGTAAGATAGAGGGTAATCATCTCTCCTCTTGCTGTTAGGTGTAGGTAACTTAAATAGTGGATTGCAATTTGTAGGCAATATTATGATTACGACTTAAAAATAAATAAAATGGTAAACAATTTAAAGTAAAAATCCACTTTTGGGAGCAGCAAGGTTTACAGTAACGGTTCAAAATATATAGTGGACACCGGAGATAGGAAATACTGATATGACATTGTGGTTTCTTTTTTTCAAGGGTTAAAGGTAATTACGGTCTTAAAACACATGGACATCCATTTTCTGTAGACTAATGGTTCCATAGTATATGGATGTTGTAACTTGCTTGTACCCTTACAACGGAATTTTGGAATCATACGGGTGATATTTGCCACGTATTAGTTATAACAGGTTTAAAGGTGTTCAATCACGGCACTTAACCACTACTTTGGGACTTGCCTCGAACATCATCCTGAACAGATAGTGTCTCTCAACAATCCTTAAGGAATTACAGGGAAGTTTTCTGAACGACTGCCAACAAAGAGGGTATTTCAAAACAACAGCCCTGACAGAACGTATACGATTTAAAGAGATGTAGTAGAGAAACCATTCCACAGTTTTAAAGGTACTTCCTCAATCAATCAATGGATTCATTATTTTGATGGGATCGGGCTTTTGTTTTCAATATAATGGGACACTCTTAGGTGCTATCATATATGTCGATTTGGATTGATTACGGAAACGTTTTGTCTTTTCAGGTGAATATTGGTAGTAATCAATGACTTATTTTATATCATACTTTAAAAACTCCTATAAAAAAGCGCGATGTTATCTGATTATCGAAATCCACACTTTATCGGTGAAGATTTTAATTCTCTGAATGAATCGGGAAGCTTATATCTTCAGATTAAAAATTGGTAAATGAGGGAACGATAACAGAGGTGGAACGTCTCGTTCGATTTCCAAGCTCTTCTCTCAGCTCGCAGTGCTCGAATTGGATGAATGCTCATTTTCTGGAGACTGCTCAAAGAGATAAAGATGCCCTCAAAGTTCCCAATGAACTTAAATGGTACAACAGCCCCATGGGATTCGCTAATTGTTTTTCGAATTGTTCTAGCACTAAGGACATTGGCACAAATTGGGACCGATAACAATAATTGTGATGAACTGTGTTTCCTATTCAGTGATGTGAGCAGCTATCGAGTTAGAACAACTTTATGGATTAAGAACTCGAACATCCTAGAAATTGTGTATCTGCAGTGATGTGGATATGCTTAATGGAAGTAGATTGTCTTCACTATCTTGAAAGACAAGTGAACAAAATTCCATAAATAAATACTTGGTTTTTGTGCGGCTCTCAAGCTTGATGGAACCCGTGGAAGAAATATTGGAGGCGATAAGGATTTTAAAAGTGTATGGAAACTGGTGTGGATTTCATAAAATTCGGGTTTAGCCGAAATTTGAAGGGTCTCTCTTGGCACACTGGTGACTCATACGGAATTATTAGAATTGTTGTTTATGTAGTAAGATAAAAAACAAACCAGGAACGAAATTTTATTGTCACGTGTGAAATAAGAAGGGTGGTCGGATAGCACATTCAAAGGAATAAAAGAACATACAAATGGGATCTCGATAATACCACAATTGTACAGTTAGTTGAAGAAAAGAAATTTCAATAGATTCATCATCAACTTTTTAATTAAGATAGGATATGGAACAAACACTCAATATTATATTAAAATACAAACATTCTCGGAATTTTCACGCTCTTCAAAACGTATAAGTGGTGTATTGACTTCGAGAGATATGCCACGTATTGCGATTTTCTCAGTAAGGTTTTGGCTTTCCCGAATGATTAGATATTTTAAGTCATGCTCTATATTCGTAGCAAAAAGTATCTATATTTTAAAATTGATATATCTGATGTCTAATGAATTCGTGGTTATCGGATGCAATGCTGCAAAAAAATTGAAAGGTTTAGAAATGAACGCTTGTATGTGTTATCAATTTGGATACCTATTGAATCCAATTAAGCTACGTTAGGGGCAAAATCTATAATCAAAAAATTCTTTATATCTACAACGCTTATAAACAATATCCTTATATTCTGATATTGTTGTAAATGGCAAATTATTTCTAATGTATCACTTTTATCGGCATTTTTTACAGCTTGTCGAGGGTTGACAGATATGGATATAATATGAAATATCATGGACCTTAATAAAGCTTGTGTTACTTCGGGAGCAATTTGAATATGGAACAAGAAACGTGGTTTTTGATAAGCTTTGTTATTTGGCGGATTAACTGCATAGAACACGCTATTTGTAGTTGTCCATAGTTGCCGCTTTACGGGCATTACAATGCCCAAAAACGTGCTTCCTCGTGCTCTCTATATCTCGCAGCAGATACGGTGCAGTTTACAATGGAATATTTGATTAATGTAACCTCTCTCCGAAGAAATCAAATGGCACGGTGAAAGAGAAAGGTGGTTGCATCGTTGTGGGTGAGTGTTAACTAGCACAATTGGATGTCCTGCGACGATATTTTTAATTCAAAATGAAAAGTTGGATATTTGATAGTTAAGTAGTGCTTATCGCTTCAGAGTTTCTTTCAAAACAGGCAGCGGCATCTAAATTTTGTGGTTCCTGTATTTCCAGTAGGCTTAACTGTTAGTGGCGCAGTACGAAAATTGTGCTCTAAACTGATAAACCATATGGTAAACAGTTGGTATGCTGTGGGGTCTTTAATAGTGCAAGTTATCATTTACAGATGGTCACGCTGTTGGTTAGAGGTATTTGGTCTACGCTAGTGAACCTTTGATATGGAGAGTTAAAAGTTTTAAAAAAATGAAAGCTTGATGACCAAAGACTAGAGGATAAGAGCTTTTGTTTTTTGAAGGAGAGCTATTGGAAACTTTCTGAAATGATTTGGCTTGGGAAAGTGGGAGTCAAATTGCAAGCAAGTGTTAGAACCGGAAAGACTTTATCAAAATTTATCGCTATAATGTTGGTGCTCAGGGTCGTTTACGCTCTACAGTTTTGGCACAATAAAGTGTGGAAATAAAGCGGTATAATCGAGGGTATTGTAAAAAAGAATCGGATAACAGAAGATTGCAAAAATTAGCCAAACTTTCGGGTGCGCCACAATCTATAAATTCGGCTTGGGATTCTATTAAATATCCATTGGGAGTCGTATCGAAGAGAACAATTACTCATTTATACTATATTATGCAGAATCAAAGGCGACTTACATGCTTATGCGAGTATAAATAATTCACCATCATCGATTTTATAGCCTATAATTTAAAAAATAGACTATGAAAACTATACTCTTATTTTAGCACTTTTCCGAAATGAGAACTACTAGAATTTTTGCATACGAAAATGGATGGCGAATAGGAAATCTACTTTGGACGTAAATTTCCTGACGGATGATCTTATACACTGTATTTTTTCTGATGTTAAGATTAAATGTGTGTAGTATTTGGTCTGTACCTTGCACGGCCAGACAAAAAACTATTACCACTTTCTACTTTTATAAGATGCTCATTACTGCATAAAATCGCTTGGAGCGATGTGTACTCTGGTTTGGTAGCACCATTATTCTTGCCTATATGCGTCCAGGATCAAAATTTTTAATGGAAGAGGGAAGGCAGGTAACTACTGGTTTTCTTCTGGAAAATTGATTTCGGTTTTTGCAGACTCAGTATTTACCACAGTTGACACACCTGCACACAGAATTAAGTTCTTTGGGTTGAGTGATATATATTTTCTTATAAGGTTATTCATTGCAGCATGCTATTTCAGGAATGGATTAAAGGAAATGTGTTGAATAAACCTGTTCTTATCGTCTCGATTCTGAAAGCGAGCACACATGGGTATCCGAGTTGCAAAAATGCAGGATCTTTTTACGGTATTACAGAATTGCGTCACTGGTTGATTTTCGTTGATGTAGAAGTCTCTCTAGGTACGCGATGTGGATTATAAGTACAAGGCATGGAATAACTATTTTGTTGTATGATATTAATCATCGAACTGACAACGAACAATGTATTTTGAAAATTGCTTGAACATTCTCTAAAAAATGCTTAGGGTATGAAACCATACTATTTTGTTAGGGTATTCACGGCATTTTTCAGGAACGCCTTTATCAGGTATTTTTTGTTTAATTTTCGGTATTGTTAGAAAAATAGTTACCTGTAATTACGATATATCACATTTTCTATGCTAATTGATTGAGTGATCGTAATAGGTGCAAAGAAATTTATAGAATATTAATTTGAATCACATTATGGAGAATACAAGGGTTCTTATGTATTTTTTCTTATTCAGGATTACTATGCGAGGACAAAACTGAATATATATTTGGGCAGATTTCAGGCGTAGTCATAGTTCGAGAAATTTTAATAGATAAGTGTTTTTTTTACAAACAATATCTTTTGAATTCTGAATAGTTATCGACTAAATGGATATTTATGAAATTGGAGGTAATATAGAATTATTGCAAAGATATAAAAAACTATACGATATAATTACACAACTGTATATCTGCTGTTTAACATGAATGAAGCTCTAGTGATTATATGGTAATGGGGCATTCTCGTTTTCCTATATCTAAGTCAAAAGGAAACGAATCAACACCATCTCTCTATAATTTTAAGAGTATTATGATTGGAATAACCTAGAAGATATTGAACTTGTGCGATGAGATTTGATTCAGGTCCTTATTGAACCTTTTTTTTGGTTCAAAAGTACCATTAATATTTCGGGCGATATTAGCGGTTAAACAAAAACAATATTAATATTAAAATCAATATTAAAGGGCCTTATTTAATTGGTATTGTTCATCAGCAATTGGGACTATTCTGTCAATTGAAAATTTTAAACAGTATGGTTTTATTGACCTTTCAGGAATATTTCTGAAAGGCTCGATGTGTTAGTTTATTTTTACATTGAATTATATAATTAAAGAAAATGAAAAATTTTACGATACACTATCAGAAGTCATAAGGATTGCAAAAAAAAGGGGCTACAGTTGATTTCAATTTTGACCTCCGAGTGTTTGGATGTGCTTCTCCTAAAATTAGATAAAAATAAAAAAATCCCCCCTCATAGGACTTGAAGTAGATGAATTTATCGTTTGACAGGGATATGAGTTTAGTACTTTGATTGTATTAATATAGTCATTTTTATATGCTCTATTTTCATTAAAAATGGATACTAAGGGTCTTTCTGGTAGTAATACGGTTGTTATACGCGAAAATATTTCAGAGCTATGCGAGAAATAAATTTACGATTAACATTTAAATATGAATTATTGGACTCAATCACAAGATCATAAGAACAAAAAACTATGGCCACTTGTAAAGAGGGATCATTTTCAGATGGACACTCAAAAATGGATCATGGTAAAAGAAGACCATTTCGAAACTGGGTCATTACAAGATGCCACTCAAAATAATTGGAACATTCTGACCTGGCAGCAACTTACTATGGGTTAAGTGCAGGCCTTAATGATCTCAATTAAAATGATGAATTGTCAGACTTCTCAGAAAACGGTTTTGTGGGTAAACCTTTGTGCTTACAATTTCCTCTCAATACATTCTTTTTTCGCAATGATTTCATAGATTTTTGTTGTGCTATGAATTTCTTTTTATCACGTAATACATTACTATACTTTTTGCTACTTTTCAACTGTGGTTATTTTTATGGTGGTGGCCATTTTTTAAAAGTGGATTTTGGTTTCATTTGATAGTTAAAAAAGGTGGCGCTGGTTATGATGTACCTTATATCCTTGGCTACTATAGCGTGGCTTACTTTTATTAGTTCGGTGCTCTGTTTTATTGGTTTTAATAGGATGTTGACTTTTTCTGGGAATGGCAACTCTAATTGCCATTATGCTCGTTGATTGGCATGGATTGAAATGAGGGAGTGTATTGGTGCATCAAAGCATTTACAAACTTTTTAGTTAAGCCATTTGATTGCCAGTGAAGCACATCGATAGTTAAAATGGTGATAAATTGAGATGATTTTCACTTGATTAGATTTATTTAAAAAACGATCGTGATATTAGTAAAACCCGGAGAGAAAGTTTCAGCTGATGGTATTATCGTAGAGGTTCTATTACTTGAATGAATCTATGACTAACTGGAGTATCGAAAACCAGTAAAAGGGATTAAATGATTAAAGTTATTGGTTGGATTCGGTAATGTGTGAATAGTACTTTAACAGGTAAAGGTTGAGCATACATGGAAAAGATAATTTTATCTCAACAAGTCTCAATAATGGTGAGGAAGCGCAAAAAAAATAGTGTCTTTAAAAATTCAAACCTATCGGACAAGGAAGCGGCAAAGGTATCTGATCTTTAACATATGCAATTGTGCTATTGGGATTTCAGGGAATTGGTCGGTTTGGTTTGTATTTTAGGTTTTTCCATTTGTATATGCATTTGGAAGAATAATAAGGTGTAACGGTAATGGTTATTGTTGTCCTACACGCTTATGTTGTTTGCTATTCCATATAGGGTAGATAGCATATCAACAGCGGGTTTTGCGGCTCAAAGGTTTGTTATTAGTGAATGAGATGCTTGGAGGACTCTCGAAAGTATCGTTTTGTTATTTCGATATAAACTTGGAACTTACTAAGGAGTATTTTTTGGGTTATCTACGAATTGAATCGTAAATAATGTTTACATCTGAGAAGTTTTGAGATTTTTTCATAAGTTTGCATTTAGCAAAGATTTCGGATAACCCATCGTGTTATGGTGTTTTTAAAAGTGGTGTAAAAGAGACATGTTACCATCCCGAAACTGAATATTTAAACGTCAATTTACAGGAATGGTGTGGGGGTCCTAATTAGTAGATAGAAGGATAAACAATTAAAGTCGTGAAGTCAGGTTATTTAGAGATGAGATATAGAATTCCGAGGAGTTGCTTCTAGTGATGCCGCTGGAACAGTTGTTTTTTGTATGATTGATGGATATTACAGGGCTATATATTCTTTCCGATTAATATAGCTCTAGAAGATCTGCTGAAGCATATTAGTGTCCCAAGAAGATCATATTCAAAGTTTCTTTAATGGAATGGATTAAGAATAAACACTATCAGTCCAGTATACAAACTTGGATTGGCATGGGCTATTTGCTGAAGTAATTGCACATCAAAAGGTGAAATTGTTAAAGACTTCAAGATAATAGGTGATTTTTGTTTGTCTGACAGGCTATGGTGTAAATTGTATGACTGATTGGCGCAGCCTATATGGTATTGCTTTGTTGGTTCTGGTCTGACGAGCTGCTTGAACCGAGATTATATATTTGGTAAATAGTAACACAGGATTTGCCATTATATTATTTGAAAAGCAACCTACAAAAATGAATTCAATTCTATATGGGCAACTGGTTATAACGCGTGCTTTCATTGAGTGGTCGTTTATTTTTCAGGGTGCTTTGTTTTAGTGCCCGTTCTTGTGGGAGCTTATGTCTTGATGAGTTATTGAGCACTTTTTGTAGCTTATTATTTGTCACTATTAAATGCTGAAAATTATGGCAAAATAATGAAATAGGATGAGAAAGTTTATAGTGGATATTTTTTATTCTGAGTGTGGCTTAAGTAAGTCTTTATTATAAAGTCTAATGTGTTCGATTTGCCTATTTATTAGTTTGTTCTTCGATATCCGTTGTTAATTTAGTCAGTCGATGGATTTTGTTGTCAAATGTTTGGATAATTCATATTAGATATGAATTTCTATTTTTGGAGTGGATAGGATTTATATATATCCGGTCCAATTTTTGATTAAAGATTGTCCATACTTAAAGTACTAATTGTGAGGAGCTAAAAATTTTTTCGATAGAGTAATATTCTTTTATGCAGTGGAGTCAAAGAGCCTTGTGGAGATTGATCACTTTGGGTATAGTTGGTGTTTTTACTTGATACAGTTGGTCGTTATGGGATATTGGAAAGAATATTAGTTGATATTTAAATAAGAAAGGAAAAGGTATGGAGTTTTACATAAAGTTGGTTATGGGACTCTTTTAACCAGTAATATATTAATGCCCGGGGTATTTATTTCCATCTGTGGATTATAGGAATTATATATCCTAATTTATGTTTACGCAGTGATTTAGTGGTTAAATTTGTGCTTATTTACATAACATAATAGTTTATATTTGTCGTTACTAAACAAAATGATTTAAAGAAAGCATTGTTAATTTTTTCCCCATTAAAAGTTTTTGTGCTTAGGAGATATATCAACTTCGTCTTAGTCGTGTATAGAAAATTTACATGTTTTTTGAGGCAAGTGCAGAAGTGCGGGATTCCGTTGTTCTTGTTTTGTTGAAAAGGGATCCTCTGTGGCCTAGGTATTTACTTTAATATATTCCAGAGGTACTTATTTAGTAATGATTTCGACTTGGGCAGATGAACGTTTGGTGGCAAATTCCAAGATTTGATTTTTTTAGGATGGGAGGAAATTTTTGACATTAGGTACGGCGGATTGGAAAGGTAGGTGGTTTATTCAATAGGAATACTTGTAAGACTTATTTGCAAGCAAATAAAGCGTTCAGTTTTGATATTCTATGAGATTTGTTCTGTAGTTGTTGTTATCCATTGACAGTTTTGGTTTTTATTCAGGGACACAATTCCAGACCAAGAAAATGTTCCGGAATAATTTTTGGACAGTATGCTGATACTTTGGGGTAAAACGCTAATGATACTTTCGAGAAGCTCAGCGCAGGGCAGCCGACGAAAGCTAAAGGTATAATGAAACCAGTTATTTGTAGGTGTGTTGATGAGAGCCGTTGGGGGCGCTTTCCCAGCCTTTAAGATGATCGTAAGGTCTTTTTTTGGACAAGACGATCCTTCCACCTACCACCCGTGGTATCATTATTGGCATTTGCAGTGAAGGCCGTAAGCACTTCGAAATTGTTCTGAAAGTGATGGCTATAAGAATGGTAGCAGTACTTATTGCGCGGGGTTTTCGCTGTGGCCCTGGTGCTAGACTTAAAGCTAATTATATGTAGGATAGGTAAGGACCTATGACGGCGGGTGTTCAATTCTGGGTGGTGTGATTATTGAGGGATTATATTTGTTTCCTTTTTTTATCGTATTGTGCAGCAAATTTGTTCCAAGACGTACGGTCAGATTTAAGCTGCTTTGGGAATATCTACTATAAATTGGCATTGCTTTGTTTGGTGATTGAATTGCTGAATCAAATTGAGCGGATCTTGGGTCTCTCCATATTTTTCCAATACGTTTGTTGATTCGTGTAAATGGTGCAAACTCGGATTCTTTTGCATCTGCCCCATGCGTTGCTGGGGAATAAGAAGATCTTAAGAATGCGCAGTTATTTTGGATTATTGTGGGATATGTAATAATTAATTTATCTGGACAGTTTGTGAATGTGGATTTACACCATATGGCGTAGACTTGTATTAATTATTTGCGTTCAATACAGTTAAATGATCATTTTGCGAATTCCGGGATTTATTTTAAGATGACAAGGGTGGAATTATCGCAGCCTACGATTTAAATCACTCGCTCAGATAAAAATGGCTGTTTTGGACTCAATTTGATGATGGTGACCATTATTTGAGTTTTGACTTGCAAAAGTGTTGGGACTATTTTCGTTTTGAGGGAACAGCTATGGAATTTTTAATTGGGAAGTTTAAGTGGGTTAGTGATGGAATCATCGCTAAAACCAATTGGGGATTTCTATAAAGGACTGATACGAATGTGGATTGGAGGTTTAGAAAGAACTGATAAATTATAACTTGAGTCGAGTTTCAAAATCTTCAAATGATAATACCCTGTTTTCTGTTTATTTATTTTTGTAGAGTGAATGTAATTCCGTCATAATTCTACTTTAGTATTGGATAGTGGTAAGATGATTAGATTTTAGCGTGAACGTTCTTTATGATCTTTTTAAGTGTTTTTTTAATTTCGGATTTTCCGAGACTGTAAATCGTGCGAATCTCGATAGGTGGATCTTTTAAGTTTATATATTAGCTTTCACTTGCTAAATATTGAAACATTGAAATTTTATAAACGTAATTGTGACTAATTTTTAATATTTTAGGATTGATTGATTATCGATAATAATAAAATCTTTTATTAAATTTAGTGAAAGGGGATTTCAAACTTTGTCTTTGTGTATTTTTTGGTTTACGGGTTTGTTTATAAATTCTTATTCTTTGTTGTTGATTTTGTGAATTCAATTTTTCTTGAATGTTTGGTCTTTAATACTAGTTCCGGGTTTGTTTTTTTACAAAATGACTGGTTCCTCCGTAGTGGATGTATTTTTTCGGTTTAATTTTCCGGTTGCCCGTTTAATACAGTAAAATGTGTTGAATACCTTAAAAGCCTTAAGGCTAAGCCGGACACGTTAGTTGTTTACGTCCTTACTATCAGATTTATATTTTATTATTTACGTCGTTTTTATACGTTGTTGATATTAAATTGTTGTTAGGTGTTGAGTTAGTGGTGTTTAAATTAATAAAAATTTATTTTGGGTAGGCAAGGTTATGATTATATCATATTTAACTAAAATGCTCACTTATTTCATGCATTAAAGTATTAAGATGAAAATTTCTCTATGCCCACGATTTTGTGCTCAAAATATGATTACTCATCGCTTCCAATTGCTTTATGTTTGAGCCGTATACTAAGCGTGCTTACGGTTCTACATATTTTAGTTTTCCAATTGTGGTTATTCCTGGGACTAAGAAATTATCTAGAATTGACATTGCCATGACGATGCATATTGTTTTAATGGAATATTGTCCCCTATTTGAAAGATACGTCAGCATCAACTTTATCTATTTGAGGTATGGAAGGATGATTGTTGTTTACAATGGATATTGAGAGAAAGTAGATACACGCTATCTCAGATTTTAGTGTTGTTGGATGAAAGCGACTCTTACCGCCGTTGTGTATCATTTAAGGGTAGTTATAGCAGCATATTAATTATAGCGCTTGTCCCCTTCTTATAGTTCGCTGTACAGGCTGTTCCATATATAGAATCGTTTTATATAGGTCCGATGACTTTTGAATTGGTCGATTTTTTTAGCCATTAAATATGGTAATTGGCAACCTTTTTTGTGCCTATATAAAATTGTACTTTATTCTTAATGTTGTTGCAGTATAGCTGATAGATGGTCATGTGGTTTAAGGAATGTCCTATTTTGAAAAACTGTTACCGATATTGTACTTTGACAATTATATTTAATGATGATATATATGAAGGTTTAAGAGGTTTATATTTGATACGTGGGTGAGATATGATTGTCTTTTGGTAACGCGACAAAAATGGTTTCCTAAAACTTTTCCTTAAAGTTTGATTAGTAATTGGAATTCCATATATAGCTTTCCATTGCTGAGCAATAACGTGATGGTGTCTCCTTTTGGAAATTTTCTTTTTTTTTTTTGTGACATAGGTTAGAGATTATTTGAGTGGTTAAGTAATAATTTGCTATTTTCATTCTTATGATTCGATGATTCACTTTTGAAGTCTCATAGATGTATTTAAACTTATATCCAGCAATGATATTAACTCTGGGCACTATTCTGGGTAATTTTTTTAAATACTATATTGCTAGCCAGTAATTCATTTTTAATGCAGCGAAAGCAATTTTCTCTCTGCAATTAATGCAGATAAACTCGTAAATCAGTATCGTCATGGCTATTTGGGAATTTTTTTTGTGATCGTATGTTCATTATACTATGATTTGCATTTTAAAAGTGTACTTGTGTGTTATTATCGGTTTTGCGATATATATGGATTTTGTTTTTTAACTATTATACTTTTTTACCATTCTCCGGTTATTTACTGTTTAGGCTAAGTATATTAGATAATTTCTTTGACCACTCATAGTTTATTTCTGTTGAGGCATTTATTATCTTTTTTTTTGATATTATTGGCCATATGCTTTTTGGGTTTTACCTTGCTTTCGGTTTTTGTGTGGTTGACGCTTATGGGAATATCTTTTAAGTATTTTTCTTCATAGGATAATGGTAGGTTTTTTCCGTGATCTAATGCAATGGGCTGCATTATGATAGTTGGTGATAGTACTTTTTTTGAAAGTGTTTCCAGTGAAACTCCTTATTTTGTTCTAATTGGAGGGACTTTCCTTTTTGTGGGGTTTTTCTAAATTATGGGAGATATCCATATACATGCTGTGTTTTATTGGCATTTTTTTGTGTCGTGCTGTGTTTGTATACGTAGCCATTTTTAATGGCCCATCCGCTGGAATATTGGAGGCTTTTTAGCCTTATTATGGATCATTATCCCATACACTATTATAGAATTTTGCTTCTATGTTTTATGTCGAGTTAAATAATTTTATCGTATATTTAAGCCGTTTAATTTCACCATTAATTTAGATTGCTGCTGTTGGGATATCGCACTTGGTCTTTTTGACAATTGTTGTAGTTTTAGTAATATTTCTAATGTAGTAAAACTAGGTAGTATGATTTTTACAAATGTTTTGTCACCACGTATGAATCCTATTCAATGGTATTTTTTGGTGTGTAGAATGCATTAGTTGCGTCTTATATGTTAAATAATTATTCTCCTTTAATTCACAAAGTTTTAATTTTTTACCGGTAGGACGCATTAATCCGGTCCGCTTATTTACTTTTTAAGTCTTATATCATCTATTCTTGAGTGCGTTTTATTACTGAAAATTGATTCCAGCTGATGGCCCTATGAGAGTAAAGTGTTGTTGAATTCTATGTGTTCTGTATGATTTTTACTACTAAATAGTGTAGTGGTTTTCATTTAGATTCATTCATTGATAAAGGTATAATGGTCAGGATATATATGTTGCTCTTTTGCTTTAAATGATCTATTTCTGTAACTATTGGTACACAATAATCTTTAATTAGTATGGCTTCGTATTTTGCGGTAGTTTATTGATGTTTTTGTCTGAATTAGTTCTTATTCATTACGCTTTATTTCAGTCACAAGTTATAATATGTAATAATGAAGGGTGGTAATGCTATTTGAGGGTTTAACACGCTTACGCTCGTGTTACGTTTATTTTCATTTCGCTATAACTTTATTTTATTTGGAGTTTATCGGGTTTTATGATTATTTATTAGAGAAATAACGCTATTTTTACTAACAAACGATATTAGGCCAATGCAATCATATATATAAAATGGTAAAGGATACGAAAAAAAGGGCCAGATTTTGAACATAAAGATTAAATCCTTCAATTAGGTTTAGCATTATATAATTTATAGAATTTTCCTAGCGATGTCAAGTCGCCCGTAATGATGTATTTGCTGTTTACCAATTCTGCTCGCTGTTACTTTATTTTGTAGAGATGGTCTTCTCGTTCACGTGATACGCAGCTGAGCCCCAGCTTGTTGCGCTCGCCGCTGTGACGTCACTGGTCACGTTTTAGTCCAGTTTGACTCATGGCTATGCTTCTAAAGTCTACCCGGCAAATGGAAATGGTGTTCATAGGATTGGACCATTTTAAGATCGATTAACATCGACAAGTCTTTTACTTGGGTCCAATGATCTCTATCCTTTTTTTGGCCATAGAGCCAATCTAAAGTGACATTATTCTTGAATATAATAGATAGACAGGGAACAACGGCTAAGTGTTTTGTGATAGAAATACCGGGAATTTAACATTTAGTATTTTTGGGGAAGTAAATAAATTCAATAAGATCACAATGAATTGCATTCTTCCTTGATGCAAAGCTTATCATAGATTTCGAATACTTTACGTATAGGGTAACTCTATCTTATTTCTGCAATACTTTCTTTAAATGGACTCGTGCATTTTAATTTAGATATATGTCCTTATTAATTGCGCTTTTTTGATGGTTTATCTAGTGCTAAGAGTTGATTTGAAAATAACCACTTTACTCATTTTCTTACTGATTATAGACGTTTGACGATGGGGGCTATTTTGCATCACTTTCTTTCTTATACAGGAATGATAAGAGGTTCACTTTAGTGAATGCTCTCCTATTATTCGAGGACACTGATGGGTAATGATTGGGAGTCTGGTTCAAGAATTGGAACGCCGCTATCTGAACTGAAATTTTTATATAGTTTCTCATTAAAACCTATTTAACAAAAGACACCTGTAAAACCCAGAACACTTAATAAAAGGCGCTCCGGCCAGACCTCTCCTTTTTAATGAATTTGGAGTTTATTTTTTATAAGCATCGAAAAATATGTCGTGTCTCTTGAAGGTGACTATACTCGCAAATTTAATCTTATGTTCTTCCTTAATTTATAATTCATTAAAATCGAGGAATATTAAAGAGGAATTTAAAATATTTTGGATATTTGAGGAGATCAAACTGCCGCTCCCTGTCCTTTCATATTGTATATGGACTCAAATCGTGTTTCCAGTGGTTAATAAAACCTCCCAAATGTTAAGCTTGAATACCCTGAAAACATATGATCCAAAATTACGGATGATTCTATCTATGTCATTTTCCGATGATTATGAGCAGAAGATAGATGTTTATATCACTTTTAATTATTTTATTGTTTGATACTTAGATAAGCCATTATTTGTCACTTTTATGTCTAATGGCTTAGTGTCATAATGTTTGGGTGTTTAATTTGTATGTTCAAATCTTAATTAAGTGTATTTCGCATATTCAGGCGTTCGTTAGTTAGCTTGTTAACGTTTGTTGGAGGTAATCATGGAATCTCCGTTGTGTGAAGTGATGGTGTGTTAAGGGCGATTCTTTCGTTTAATTTTTTCCGTCGATAGGTGATGCCAATCTTCTTGTATATGCTATTCTATTTTTTTTTGGCTAATT
>Ga0163217_1068830_pt1 | contig 15937 bp, 23 predicted proteins | sample SynspAceP_FD_185933 | JGI IMG/M metagenome (GOLD analysis project Ga0163217, IMG submission 185933) | Saline lake microbial communities from Ace Lake in Antarctica - Synechococcus sp. Ace-P (PacBio error correction) | ecosystem: Environmental > Aquatic > Non-marine Saline and Alkaline > Saline ... | reverse complement strand
CCCATTGATGGCCTTCAGCGTCGTCGAGCCGCCCGACGCCATTGCGGCCAGGATGCTGACAATCTCGTTTGGAACCGACGCTCAGGTTCACGCCCTGAAGGATTGTTGGCTCTTGCCGTAATTAGGCATGCAGATCACGAACATTAAGCATTCATGCCACCTCTGCTGCCGAGATAGGCCTGCTGCACGGCAGCATTGGCTTTGATCCGCTCCGGTGTATCGGAGGCGGAACAAGCTCTCCAAGACCAGCACGGATATCCGGTCGGCAAGGTCGGAAAAAACCACGCCCATGTCGTGTCTCAATCATCAACAAGCGTTCCTGTTTTTCGCTGACCTTTTCCGGATCAGCGCGGAACCATGTGCTTGGCTTTCGCATGGCGCTCTGCCGGCCATTGGCGTTCGTCCAGAAGCAGGGATTTCGGCCTCACTGCGATTTGCCAGACCGATTTTTCCAGTTGCCCGCTGATCGGCATAAAGCCAGGCATGCCCGGCGGGGCGTGGTTCCAGCGTATCGAATGAGATTTGATCTGGGTGAGGATTTCCTCCGTGCGCCGCACCGCATCCGCCAGCCGTTCGAATGTTTTGCGCCAGAAATGTATAGGCTGAACCCCATCCGCCCACAGCGTTCGCGCAGCGCACGTTCTCCCATACGCCTGAGCTGCGGGAAGATATTTGCGTGATCTGGAAGCGCGCGGACAAGCCGCGGCGGTTTTGATCTGTTCAGGCGGTAGGCCGGTGATTATCCTGCCGCGCAGAATGGATGCGGCCGGCGCTCGGCTGCGTAATGCCGCTGATCAGATGAAACAGCGTGATTTTTCGGCGCCAATTCGGGCCGATGACCGCATGCCGTTTCGCCTGTTGGCGAATCGCCAGATCAACGCCGCGGATGATCTTGGTGGAACGAAAGCTCTTTCTCCATGACCGGGACAGTTCCAGCGCAGGTACAGTTGTTTGGCCTTCTGTCATGGTCATTTTCGGTTCCCTGAAACGAGTGCTGTGCCATAGGCCTCCGCGCAACCCGGTCGGCGCGCAAAGAAACAACCAACCTCCCACGGCCAGCAGCTCGCAGCCACCAGCCACGGCAAAGCACGCGCAGCATGAAGCTCAAAACCCAGCATCGGACATTTCGGGCCTTCCGACCGGCGATGGAAAGCTGGATGGGTCATTCGATGGACCATGCTCAGCCCCGGCGATCCCGACCAGTGCGGCGCAGCGCCATGAGGTAATAGGCGCCATTCGGAGCAACTGACCGCGCAGCAGCAGCGGTTTCTGCAACATCAGGAGGCCGGCTATTCCGTTTCGGGGCATACATCACCACGCAAATGAATATCGGCCGAAATAGAGCTCCCACACATCGGACAGGTCGCTTCAATTGTAAGCTTGAAGAAACGTGACAAGGGACCGCCCGATGATGGGGCCGGCGAAATTTGCCCACTCCGCCGATATAGGTCATCAGGATGGACCGCGCCGACTCGTTGGGCCCCCATCTGCGCCGAATTCATGGATCTCGAACATTGATTGCTTGCCAAACCGCCGGCAATGCCCGGCAAAACAATCCCGACCAGGCTGAGGCAATGAAGCGCACCATCGTCGTGTTGTAGCCGATTAAAGGCGACCACGCTGAGGGTTGCGGCGCACCGCATTGCAGATCCGGCCCGAAGGGCGTGCAGGTCAGCGCTACATGGCGATGACCGAAACCAGGACACACCGGCAATCAGTAAATAAAAAAAAAAAAAAAAAAAAAAAAAAAAAAAAAAAATTAGACCGGGATCTTGCGCGGCCGAAAGAAAACCCGAACAATGGAACACCTCGTACGGTCCAGCATGATCCCTCTTCGCGCCAAAAGAACTTGCGCAGGCATCAGGGGCCGCTCGGATGGGACACCAGTTCGCTGATGCCAAGCGTTAATTCATGGCAAAGGGCGGTTCCTGCCCGGCGCGTCGCCACTGCTCGAAGATGATGCCGAAGACCCAGACCGGTTCACACCGCGAAACAACGGGAAGATCATCAGCGGCAGGGTTGCCTCCACCGGCAAACGCGATGATCAGCTGCGCAGTCAGAAAAGCCGCCCAGGCCAAAAAACACCGATGTCCGAACGAAAGGGCAGGCCCGGTCTGCCAGAAGCATGTTGTAGGAACAGCGCGAAGATGATCATCGCCCAATCACGCACATGGTGGAAACCGCCAAGCCCGGAACTGAAAGACGTTTGGGCAAGACAGGCCGCACGACCGCGGCGAAAAGATCAGACGCCGTAGCGGCGCAGAAAACCTGTGTTGGCGCAGAATCGCCAGGGCAATATGCCCGGAATTGTTGATTAGTGCTCATGATTCACGGTTTTTCCATCAATCCTCGCGGCCTGGAAATCAGAATCAGCACACAGCCAGATACGGTAGAATTGAGCGACCTGAGCGGACCGTCACCGACCAGAGGTCTTCAAATACACTCCAAGTTCCCGCTTGGCTTTTCAGCGATGGGCCGGAAGACATCGGCCAGAGAGAATATTGAAGGCGACGGCGAAGGTCTGCACGAGGCCGGATGAGAAGCGACGCAATGGAAAGCGCCGCCCAGCGACCCCAATCGCCAACCACCACGACAACAAACAGGATTCGGCCCAGTAGCCCTTTGCCATGTTCGACTGGGTGACCAGCGCAGGGCCGGCAATTCACGCCGCCACGGCGGCAGGGCGCCACGCCTACCCGAAGACCAGATGAAGATGCGATCGACATTGTGTCCGGGAGCATACCGACCATTTCGGATGGGTAAGCGCGGCCTGGGACGATCAGACCGATGCGGGTGCGCTTGATGACCTAGCATCCAGGGCAAGAAAGATGGGCGATAGAGGCGAACAGCCGACAGCTTTGAACGCCGGATGTCGGTAGCGAAGATGGTGAAGGCGGGAAAAAAATCAAGCGATGCCGGCACCCGAATCCACCGGAAGCTTTGCCCCAGGACCATCTCCACCAGCTTCTGAATGAACGAAGGTGAGGCCGAGGTGAACAGGCAAGCTCAGCCACGTGTCCGTGCTTGTGCACCGTCCGCAGGGCCGTAACGCTTCAACCAGCATGCCCCAATGCCGGCGACGATGAGCGGCGCAAACAGCAGAGCGGCGGCGCCAGAAACCCAGGCGGCGGCTGATCTCGAAACCAAAAAAAGGCTCCCAGCATATAGAAGCTGGGCATGCGCCAGATTAAGAACACCCCATCATCGAGAGATGACGGTCAGCCCGCTTGGCCATGAAGGAAACAGCAGCATCCGAAGGTGGGACGCCGTTGATGGTGGATATAAATAGATCTCGAGCATGATGTTGGCGACGCCCCGCTTCTTACGCATATCTGAGATTTGAAATTCCGATTGATTTGGTGGAGAGCGGCGCGGAAATATTCTTTCCGGCGCCGCATCCGGAAATCCGATCAGCCAGGGGACGTTTCAATGTCGCAAGTGGTGGGAACGACGGTGTCCTTGGGCGGCAACTTCCCGACCTTCTCCATCCCCAACCGTGTGTTTCCTCGTCGAAGGTCTGATTGGCTTCGAGAGGTCCGAATGTGGGAAACATAAAGCGGCTGGAAGAAACTGATGGTCATCCTTGCGGCATGAGCTGTTCGCCCGCCACTGGGAGAAGGTGGAATATTCATGCCTTCCAGCTTCGGGATAAAAGTCGGCCGGGTTCCTGGGAGCCGGGCTTCCTCAATGGCCTTGACCAGCAATCCCATCGCATTTGAAGACGCGCGGGAAGGACGATCGGTGCATCCTTGAAACGCTCGGGAATAGGCCGCAAGTGACTTTCCTGCGCCGCGTGCATAATCCAGATTGAAATGCCTTCCGTGACCTGGAACAAACCTTGATCGGCAGTTGCCAGCCGCTTGATGGCGGTCGGGCCGCCGGTTCCACCGCATAATAGGTGTACCAGTTGATGTTGAGACCAGCTGTCCCGAGCCTTGATCAAACAGGGGGCAAAGTCCCTGCCCCAGTTGCCGCGTGATTGACGGGTCGGCGCCTGACGCCTTGATCTTGGCTATATTAGGGCGAGAGTCGGTGACTTGACCAACGGGGTGGAATTTCATTGCCGACGATCTCGATATCAGGGACCGCTTTTCCTTCAGCATCGCCACAGCGGTGTCCGCCACTGAATGACCGAAGGAGTTAATTTCCTGGGAGATCAGGTTAGACTTTCTTGATGTCCTCACCGCGGTGCATTGAAGTTGGTCAAACGCCGCCATCTGACGGTCACATGGCATCAATGGCTCATATGCCAGGTAGCTGCAGTTTTCGTGGTCAGCGTTCGGGTCGATGGCGCCATAGTTCATATAGGAGGCATTGGGCGTCAGCGGATTGCCGGCTTGTTGTACTTCTCAACAAAGCCCAGGATTGCCGAACCGACCGAAAGAGCCATTGCCCTGCAGGACGATGCGACGCCTTCGTCAAAAATTGCCTTTTTGCAAAACTGTACAAGGGCTTGGTCTGCGCGTTGATTCTGGTTGTCATAGCCGATAAACCTCGACCATGTCCGCGCTTCACGCGGCCCTTTGCGTTTGATGTCATCGGCGATGGAAGTTGAGCTGGTTCAGACCGATCTGGACCCACGCTGGCCCGCTCCGCCAGAGAGCGGGCAATATAACCGATTTCAAGTATCGGCGGCCGGACGGCATCGCCCGTCGCCACCGATTACCGACAGCGCAACCGCCGTCGTTGCAATTAGTCCTCATGATGTCCTCCTCAATTCGGATCGGAAAACCCGATCTCCATTATACAGCTTGCTGCTGTGTGATCGGCGGCCGCGCTCCGCTCCCCGCCGAGAAGCAAAAACACGAGCGGGACGCCTATTTCTTGCGGGCGATGGATGCGGCAGTTGCTCGCAAACTTTGCCAGCTCCCGTTCAGCCTGAGTGAATCCCGTAATCCGGAACAATTTCGCCGGAACGGTTGCTGATCCGCGCCCACTCGCCTGACCACGCGTTTCAGCGGCATCGTTTTGCCGCGCGATCTGCATCCCGTCCCGTCAGTGCGTCACGTTTGCGCGCGCGAAAGTCCGGCGCCCGCACACAGGATTGCCGCGTCGGTGCATCCAGCGCCGACCAGCGCTAAAAAAGCCCGGGCTCACAAGATCAGGTGAAAGCTGGGTGAGCCACCTCTTGCGACCAGGACACCGTCCCGTCATTTGCGTTGCCGCTTGTAGTGCGAGGCAGTTTCACCACGGATCCCGTATTTTCTCGCCTTCCAGAGCCAGGCGTCTGCATCAGACCGACCAGAGCCATTCTTGGCGGGCCGCCCATTAAATTTGACTGACCGAAATTGCCGTAAGAGCCCGGATGACGAAGTCGTCAAATGCACAAGCGGGCCGTGGTTCTGCGCTGACGCATGATCTCCCAAACGCCTTGGTGCAGATCACCGCCCCCAATGAAGGTGCACGTTCGACAAACCGCGCGGAAATCGGCGAGCTGTCCATTTTTGGCGAAGCTTTTTGTCGCGCAAGAACCCGGGCATTGTTTGACCAGAATGTCGATGCGTCCCCAGGCAGTCATTGGCCTTGATCCACCATCGCCAGCAACCTGAGCTTCATCCGTCAACCGACGCGGCAATGCCAATAGCCTCTCCGCCATTCGATCGTGATCTCTTCTGCGGACCCGCTTCGCGCTCTCTCCGTTTCATGTCATTGGACATGAACCTTTGCGCCCAGGGCTGGCGAGCATCAGCCGCATGACAGGCTGCCCAATCCTCCACCGCTCCGGTGACGATTGCGTTGCGATCCTTCAGTTCAATTTCTCGTCTCCCTGGGATGAGCGTTACCGCTCATTATGTTATTCACTCACTAGTGAATTAATCAAATAAAAGCAGAGTTTCTTTCGTTGTTTGCAGCCAATTTTCCATCGATTTGGATCAACGGCTGAAACCAAGCTTGGTGAACTTCAATCAGGGTTAGCGTTTTGGCTTTCCGTTCTGGCAAACAAGACAAAAATCCGGCCGCCATGAATGTTGCCATTCGATGTTTTACCCGCAGGGCGGAAATCATCGATTTGCAGAGCCCCCGGACAGTTTGTCTATTGCGTCCCGTGCGCGCCGGTGAGCATCAGCGCCCCGGTGACGAAATGGTATCCCCAGAAATATTCTTCTTCCGGGCTGTCCACGGCAGAGGCCTTTTTCAACAGCGCAATCAAACGCAGGACACGGATCAAAATGCTGATCCTCAATCTCTGCGCCCCACTCGGGCGTGCTGGCCACAAGAGCACCCATCGCCAGCGCATAATTTCTCCAAGCCTTCACCACCCGTCGTATTAGAGATCAAGATCGGTCTCGAGGAAAGCGCGAGCGCGCCCTCTACTGTCGGCTTTACCGGCGGTCTCTTCGTCATTAGGCATTGAAGAGCGTTTCATTGCCGTTCGTTGGCTGAACCACTTGCACGCCGCCCGAATTAACCGCCATCGAACAGCTTCTTTCTTGTCATCAAAATAGGTAGTTGATCAGCGTATGATGGACACCGACCACTCTTGGCGACAGTCCTTGTGAGCGTGATGCCATAGCCACCCGTGAGCGCGTGAAAACAGAGTATTCTGCGTGCCATGTGCTTTCAGTAGTCCTGCCGGGCTATTATGTCGGCGCGCTGTTTCTGCCTGTGTCGTACGACTGTGCGCTTAGATCGTCTCGCGGCGCTCTATTTATTGCGCTCTGCGCTCAACGCGGACCTCTCCAGTTCTCCGGCCGTTGGCCAGTCCCTCCTGGACGGGATATCCAGGCCAAAACACGGCCATATTCCTTTTTCAGGCGAATTTATCGATTTTGCCTGTTCGATGCCATCGGCATGTTTGTCAATACCGGACAATAGAGTCGGAATCCACCACGAAGCAACCCGGCCACGCAGAGAGGCGAGAAGCTTCTCATCACTTGATGGCCCTCCTGCTTGCGAAACAGTTCCACCAAAAACAGAAACCGGGCGCTCGCCCCACTTGGCATCAGAACGGCCGATGACCGCTGCCAGAGAAACCTCGGGCCAGCCGCCACGACAATAGGGCTTCCAATTTCGGCAGGATTGATCCATTCCCCACCCGATTTGATGAGATCCTTGGCACGACCGGTAATTGATCACTTCCCAGATCGTCGATCGGGGCCAGATCACCTGTGTCGAACCGCCATCGCCGTCCGTCGCAGGCTTTCTTTGTCACCAAGATACGCTCGGACGACCGCCGCGCCCCGGACCCGCAGGTGTCCCTCTGTATTCCTCTGCTCTGGCAAGGCCCAGGGCCCCTCGGCGTCGGTCAAGCAAGCAGATTCCAAGCCCCACTGCCGGTCTACCCGAAACCGCAGCGGGTTTCTGTCAGGGTCATTCGGCATGTCGACATCGCCCGGAAGGCGACAAGCTTCCGGCATTGCCCCAGCTGGTCTGCACGGTGACACCGAGCCCTGCGCTCGATTCTTTCATCAGAGCCGGCGCCAGCGGAAGCCCTGCCGAACACCAAGAATGCGTTGAAGACCAGGCAATTCTTCCGCCGCTGGCCTCGAGATGCTCGAGTAGTCCGAGGCCCCAGACTTGTGGAACCCCTGGCGGCGACAGTCACACCTTCCGATGCATCCAGTTTCGCAAGGCTTTGCACCATCGGTCAGGCGACCGGGGCAGCACCAGCTGGCCGCAACGGCAGGTGCCGCAAACGGCAAATCCCCAGGCGTTCGCATGAAAACATGGGAACTGCCGCCAGAACTGCATCCGAAGAGGTAATACCGAGGACATCGGCCTGCAACATTCGCAAAGTTATGGAGATAACTTGACGATGGGTGTAGTTACGCCCTTTGGTTGGCACCGGTGGTGCCGGATGAAAACAGAGCCCGGAAGGCTTGTTTCGTCAAAAATCGCCCCAGCGACGGACTCGCTGCCCGCTTTTCCCTCGCTGGCTCAAGAGTGACACCAAGAGACGTCACGACTGGGCTGCCAATCACCAATCGGTCCATCAAGACAAGAACCTTGCTTAACCGATGGCGCATTCGCAACGATTTTCTCCGCCAGTGGTTTATCAGAATCGCTACTGACGATTCACGATTTCCAGCACCACCAGACCGGATCAGCATTGCTTCCGGTCTGGTTCCGCAGTCAGACGCGGATTGAGCGTTGTGGCATGCGGCGCCCATTCCATGAATGGCCATTACCAGGCTTCCAGGTGAGCCTGGCGTGTTTCCAGGCAAGCGTGGCCACCCGGGCCCCTGTTCGCACACCAAAGCCGGTCAAGCATTGCAGGACACCTGCTGGCGCCCTTCGCGTCACAACGCCAGGAATAACCAACGCGGTCGAAAAAACACCGGCCGGGCCGGGCTGTTCACCACTTGGGGCATTCTGGGATGGCCACTTTGCCGATGACTGACAAAAACTTGTCCAAACGTCAAACTGAAACGCCTTGGCATCGCACGTCGATCGCCACATCTCGATCGGCGCGGGAGCACGGTTGATGCCTTTTACTGGGACGTAATATCTTGAGTTTTCACGTAAATTCTTCCCGCCGTCTTCCGGTTTCATCACTGGTGCTTCATTGAATTCTCTGTCCGCAGCATTGCCTCTGAATTTTTACTCACTAACACGTGCGTGAAGGAGTAAGAACCACTACCAACGCCTAACCCTTTCATCAATGGCATCTGGCACAGCCTCAAGCCAGAATCGGCCGAAGGTGCGCGGAGATCCAAGACAACAACACCACTGATCGAGTTCCGTATTGGCACTACCTTTTCAGTTCAAGGTGCCGACTCCGGAAATGCCTCAATTGTTGACTTCGAACAGCCCCGCCGCACCCATTGCCGCCGGCCCGATTGCACCATGGTGAACAACGACGTACTTTACGCCACGTCGCCTGCCCTTCGATCAGGGCATGGCCCACCAGGCGCGCGCCAGTCATGCCCGTAGCGATGACCGATGGAAATTCCGCCACCATTTACATTGTAGATGTCAGGATCAATGGCCCATGGATGATCGCGGCAATTTAAAGCGCCTGGAACCGGCGCAACGGCCTCGGTTCAATTCCCAAAGCCCGATATCATCGACTTTCAATCCATGCTGCTTGAGCAGCTTGGAACGGCGGCGTAAACCGGGCGGATCCCATTTTCCTCGGGCGGGCCAGCGGCGACGGTCATGCCACGGATAGATGCCCAGAGGCTTCAAGCCGCGCTTCTCAGCCAGTTAGAATCCATCAGCACGCAAGCCGAATCGGGCCGTCGGAGAGCTGGCTCGCATTGCCCGCGTAATCACGCCGCCTTCGATAACCGGGTTCAATCCTGACCAGGGCATTAGCGTCGTTTGCGGGCCGGTTGCCCTCGTCGCGGTCAAGCGGTCACCTCACGGCCAGACACTTCACCGGTCTCCTTGTTCTGGACCATCATGTCGTCGTTAATGGGGCACGATTCTCATCGTTCAAAAGCAAAGCCGGCCGCCTGGCGGCCTTCGCCGTGCGAAGCTGCGATTTGAAGCGCATACTCCGTCCTGCACCTTTCCGGCTCACCCCGTACTTTTCTTGGCGACGGAATTCGGCTGTCTTCCAGCATCGGCATATAAGGCGTGAGCCGACTGGCGATTCCGTTGGATCCGCCTCCTCCTGCACCAGCCTGAAATTACCGATCCTGCACGGGCGAGATGTTCCTGGGCCGCCTGCCGCCGACAACATCCATACCGATCAACCATGACCTGTTTGGCGGCGGTCGCCACCGCCATCAGCCCGGATGGCACATTGGCGTCCATCGTCTGCGCGGCGACTGTTTCCGGAGCACCGGCGGCCAACCACCGCAAGCCGGCCCGGAGGTTCATGCCGCAGTGCCTGCCACCCAGAACTGTTTCCGAGAACGGAAATCCTCGATCTCGCCACTTCAATTTCCCGCGCGCTCAATCGCATGCTTCAGCACATGGCCCGGTCAAGGTCGGCGATTTGATCGCATTCAGGACTGCCGCGCATAAGCCTTGCCCATTTCCGTCGGGCCGGTACTGACGATAACTGCTTCCTCCAATTTAGTTCTTCCTGATTTCTTTGGGGGCATCCTCGCTCCATTTTTCATTTGCCGGAACTGTCGGCACATTCAGTGGAATCGCCCGCATGCAGGCATCTTCTCGGCGAGTTTGCGTGCCGCTGCGCGCGAAAACCCGCGGACGATGGTGCCGGCTTCTTTGGCACCCGAGTATCCGGTCAGAGAGATCAGAATCTCGGGCAGATAGGAAGAATCAGAAGGACTCCTTGCCCCGCTTTCGGCGAACTGCCGGACGATCTGGCGGTTTTCCGCGGATGGCCCCCACATCGACGCCCCGCGTCGGTTCATCGAAAATGAACAAGCTTGGTGCTGAACCAGAGACTTGGCAATGACCACCTTTTGCTGATTGCCACCCGAAAGATTACCAGAAACTGCTGGTCGGTACCGATTACTGCCGGATCGACAGCTTGCTCTCCCACTTTCCCGCGACAGCTCCACGCATCTTTGCGCCAGTGGCGCCAGGCAAGGGTAACGGCGGCCATATTTGCAAGCCAGCCAAGCCCGATATTCTCGGCGAATACTCCAGGGTATCGAGAAGGCCATTTCAAGCTTTTTGCGATCTTCGCTGACATAGGCGATGCCGTCCGCCACTTGCCTGCGCGGGAAGACTGTTAGCGCACTCACGGCCATCAACCAAATCTCCCGCGCCAAAAATTTGCGCTTGGTATGGCCCATAATCACCTTGGCTAATTCCACTCCCGCCCCCGACCGATCAGTCCCGCTATGCCGTTATCTTGACCGGGAAAAATCGAAAACGACATTGTTGTTAACCATGCTGCCCATGCGAATGTTTCGGACCTGCAGCACCGGGCAGCTGCCGAGCGCACTTTATGACTTGGGTCTTCGGTACGCTGCAGTATGCTCGTCCAGATCTTCGCCAAATCATGTGTATGAATGAGACTGTTGCCGGTCGAATTCACTCGCCTGATCCGTGATCATCAGATGCCCGTTGCGCAAACGAAATTCCGTTCCGAGTGATTGAGCGCTTCTTCCAGAGCGTGCGAAATGAAGATCATCGCGACGCCGTTCCGCCTGCCAGCGTTTTCATCAGATCGAAACAGATGATCTGTTTCCTCCGCGTAAGCGCCGCTGTCGGCTCATCAAGGATGATCACCCTTGCCTGATTGAGACCGGCACGGGCAATCTCAACCATCTGCCGCTTGGCGGTGGACAGAGAAGGCCCGCCAGTTGTGACGGGATCGACCTTGAAATTGAAGCCGCTGGCAGAACCTGTCTTGCGGCGTTGCGCACCTTCCGCACCGATGTTGAAGGTTTGCTCTCCCGGCCCGCACCATGGTTCTGCGCCACCGTTAGCTGCGGCAACCAGGCTGGTTTCCTGATAAACCTGATAATGCCGTGCTTGCTCGCGTCTTTCGGCGCCGAGAATTTTCACGATCTCGCCATGATCGCAAAACCCCGTTGCTCGGCGCGGATCACACCCGCAATCCAAATTTGCACAGGCGTCGATTTTGCAGCGCCGTTCTCTCCGGCAAGCGCGTGAATTTCTCCGGGAATAAAAAAGCTCGAACGTCGCGTTCTCAAGCGCGGTGATGCCACCGTAGCTCTTGGTGACATCTCCAGACTGATGATCGGGCTGACGGGTCATGCGGCGTCCCTCCCGAAGGAAAAGGCCAAAGGAAGTTCGCCGCTTTGGCCTTGCTCACCGCATCACATCTCCGTTTCCACGAAACAGCATCGCTGATTGCATGGCGCGTTTTCCATTTCGGCGCATGCGAATGCGCTCGAACGGGTCGGGATGAGATCCTTGTCGTTCTCGATCACCAGCGCCATAGGAAAAAGGAAGGAGCCCATGGCTTTATCTCTCCGAAACAGGCGGGTTTGCACCGAGCTCGATGGGAAAGTTCGTGCTGCAAATTCAGAATTGGGCACGTGGTGAAATCCCAGGTGGTGGGAAATCGATTTTTGCCTTCATTTCCCGCGACGAATTCCTTCTCGGTTTTGAGGAACTCGATAAGTGGATCCCGGCGCGGAAAGACACGAGATTGAAAAAGCCCGTGTCTGTTTGGTGCGATACGGCCGAGATAGGGCCGGAAATCCACTTGCCTTGACCTTGCCGGACAAAATCGACAACACAGCCCCGTTCCAAGCAGGCTGACGATCAGCTCGGCCATCCCGGTTTTGCCCCAGGCAATCCCCATCGGCAAATGCAAGCCACCCGCCAGCTGCCTTGTCGGTTCCGGTTGCGGTTGATCGCCACGAACCTGCCCGCGCCCCGGCTCGTCCCAGGGCGCAATCGACAGATATCCTGGGCTATCACTATAGGCCGTTGTCGACAATCGCCGATTTCATCTTCCGACACAAATATGCAGTCGCTGACCGACGCCAGACCGCCGGTTGCGCCCACCCGGCGATTGCCATGCCCGGCCTTGATCACGGACCGTTGAAAACTTGCATCAGCCATCCCGACGCCGACAATCCCGCCCGGGCTTGAGCACAGCGCCGTCACCGGCTGCTCGGAACTCGCACCACAGCTCCGGCTTCTTGCCCCATTTTCCGTTGTCAGAACCGCATTGCCCGAGCTGAACAGAGTCGGGCCATCGTCCCCCACGCACAGCGCCTTTGCGGCGTTTCAACCGCCATGCCTGCCGCAATCGTCCATTAAAGGTGTTCGGGCCAAGAAAACACCCTCAAGCGTCATTGCAGGTGGCTCCTGCCTTCTGGAATGAAAAGCATGACTTATCCTTTTCCCCAGTAGCTTCTGCGCCGGCTCCACTGCTTGTCCCGCATGGCTCCAGTTCGAGACGGCCCGATCTTGTCGTTGGTCACCGCCACCCAGATACAGTGCCACCTTCCGTGCTTCACGCATCGAGGTAAATCATGTAGAGCGGCCCGTCAGCCGCATCCCACAGCGCATCGATGATCTTGCCATTGCCATCGGTTTTCAGCACCGCCGCCAATGTTGAGATTGGCCAAACAGCCAGTTGGTCGGTTGGCACAGTTTCGACATGCTGCCTGAGACCGGGTATAACTCATCGCCTGCGTCCTGATTGCATTGGCGCATTTCCGGCCAAAGCAATCCAGTACCCGCCACCGACGTTCCTGTTGATGTTGTCGGGGTAGCCCGGCAGGCCCGTCCAGAAAGATCCGGGGACCGGCCGAAAAGATCCGCCAGATCGAAAATCAAGATCGAGCCAACTCCAGGTGCTTGCGACCAGAAGAGTTACTTGCGTCATGGGTTACGCACACGCCGTTTGGAAATACCAGATTGGTCGCAGACCGTCCGGGTCTCCGGGTTTTCGGAATTCATAGCTCCAACAGCCGGCCATTGGGGCGCCCTCAAGCAGATCGAGCCCCCAATTGTCGATGTCGCTAGCGCTTGGTTGGGCGTCGGTGAAATAGGACCATTCCCATCTCGGCAGCGATTATCCAGATCATCGGGCCATGCGGATTGCCCGTGTCATCCTGAACACTCAGCAGGCTTCGTGCAGTCTGGTCAGTCAAGAGCTCCCACCGCTCCATTGCCAAGGGTGACGCGCAGCAACCCCTCCCGGCCACGCAAGCCCACGATCCTTTTTCCCTCGGCGTCAGAAAGGCCAGGCCGAGCGGGCGGCCACCCGATTTTCGCGACGACGCTGATTTCGGAATAGTCGGGTGCGCCAGCCGCAGGATCGCGCCATCACGGTTGCCCGCAGTACAAATTGCCCGTGCCTTGTCGAGGTCACATCCTCGGGGCCCGTCAAGCTTGCCCGCCCCCAGGAATTTCGGGCCTTTTCGGCAAGCTCGGCGCCGGTTTCATGCGGCATTTAAACCGGCCATACCCTTGGTACGCACGGAGGTAACCTTTGACGGGATCCAGATTAGGTCGAGGGCCAGCAAACGCATGGCCGGTTCTTTCCTGAATTTCACGGTCGATTGCCAGGATTCAGGATTGATGATCGAGCCCATGCATAGCTGGACGAAAGTCGCCTCGAAAATCCCGAAATTGATTTCATCGCATTTGTTGAGAATGTAGATCGTTCCGCGAACCCGATCAGAAACCGGCACCACTGCGCCTCGCCCCGGCACCGAACCCGCCGAGACCGACGACCAGTTGCGGTCAGGACGAAGAACTTCCATTCCGATACCGAGTGGGTCTGCGGCTGATACTGTTCTGGACGAGCAGCAAACAGAAAAGCCTGCCAGACAACGATCAGCCGCGTCAGCACCATAGGAAAAGGAAGATCGGTCCATTGACACGGATACCCGCCATTGGCGGGGCGCTTTCGGGTTGCCGCCAACCGCCAGCCATGCCAGCCAACCGCGGGACGCCGGACATTGATGAAAAATCATGATCGCAAACACTTAGCAACACCCAGAGTCCGATCGGCATGCGATCAGGAATTTCTCAAAACCGATTCCAGTTCCCACAGATCATCGATTGCGGGCACTGCGTAGAAATCTCCACCATTTTGCCGCCTGCGGAACAGCGTTAAAAGACGCCGCGGACCGTGAATCATTGGGCCGAGCGTTGGTCATCAGAGCGCCACAGCCGATCAGACCGGCGAGCAAAACTCCGTTTGTGGCTCCGATCAAGCACCAGAAAGCAAGGCTCGCCACCAGGACCACAGGCACCGGAAGGCCGAGAATGTGAAAGCAGAAAAAGCGCTACAAATGCCGACATGGCGAAATTCGAGCCGACGACCAAATCGAATCCCGGCCCAACCGCCAACGACGATCAGCAATCGCCCAGCACAATCCAAACGCCATCCGCGGGAGTATTGCGCGGAGATTTCTCAAATTGGGATGCGACGGAAATAATCCTGGCGTCGTCAAAAACAGGACGCCGACGGACCACGCAGACAAAATGCCAGGAACGGAATCGTGCTCTCAACCCAGCCGCTGGGACAAGACATCCGCCGAGATGCGTCGCGGGGAAGAAAGGCATTTTTGAAACCCGGAACCGGTTGCTTTTTTGGCAATCTGGCAAATTTGGAAGTCGGCTGACATTTGAAAAAGTCCCATCAAAGTAAGACCCGCAGGGTTTCATCGAACCCCGCGGGAATTTTAAGCCTGGGAGGCTTGGTTACATTTTCCAGCAGAGGTTCGGGACGTTAGGAATCGCCGCCCTTGATTGATTTTCATTGGCGATTCAAACCGACATCATCGCGCCATCGGCCCCTGCAAGCACCCTTGCAGGCAGGAAGGTCGGTCATCGTGCCCGGCATCACGGCCCTGGCCCGTCCGCATTCGTAGCTCCAGACCCGGTCAAGCACGCCATCCTCGACTGCCTTTGCAGGCCACGTCATCGCCGCCCGGCCTGTCGCATAACGAAGAACATCGTCGGAAGGGCCAGCGTCCTTGGACCGCGTTGCCCGCACCCATTGTTGGAAAACATTTCCCAGTGACCGAAGGACGCGCACAGATCAGGATGCTGCTGCAGCCCCACGGTGGCCGGTGAATCTGACGCAGGCCTTTTCAGGCTCCCAGTCCGATGGCCTGGTTGGAGGACGACTTCGATCTCCTTTGTTTGTTCTGCGAAACCAACCTTGGAACGAGCATCGTTCATGATTCACGCTGTCAAGCCGCTGTGAGCTGACCCTGGCACGATCGATAACCTTTGCCGGGACTTGGCCAACTGCCCTCGGGCCGCATTTCCCTGGGGGGAACAATGTTCCTCGGCGATTTCACGGCCCGATGCGTTCCCCCCCAGGTTCGCTTCCCGGACGAAATGCCGATGAGTTCCTGGTTGGACTGCAGGGTTTGAAGCTGGCAGCCCACCTTGATTTTGCCTTTTCAGGGAACTCGGGGCCTTTGCTTTGGATTTTCTTTTGGCGGGGGGCCAGGCAAACTGGACGGTGGTGAATTGTTTGGAAAACCCACAGGGGGGAACATTCGGGGGCTTTTTCCGGGGGGCTTGATTCCGGGCCTTTTTTTTTGGCCCAAAAAGCAAGGGTTTTCGGGGGGCCCCCATTCCCCCTTTTTTCCCCCCTTCTTTTTTCCCCCTTTTTTTTTTG
>Ga0163217_1040878_pt1 | contig 15939 bp, 21 predicted proteins | sample SynspAceP_FD_185933 | JGI IMG/M metagenome (GOLD analysis project Ga0163217, IMG submission 185933) | Saline lake microbial communities from Ace Lake in Antarctica - Synechococcus sp. Ace-P (PacBio error correction) | ecosystem: Environmental > Aquatic > Non-marine Saline and Alkaline > Saline ... | reverse complement strand
AAATCCCCGCGTCGCGCATGGCGCTGGGCCGGCCGAAGCTCACCTGTTGGCTGTTCCTGATCGACGCGGCGGAGCGTCAAGACGAGGGCTTTCGGGCACCCCGCTTCGTGCATTTTCAGTTTATCGCATAGCGGGATCAAGAGGCCCGGTTCGACCCAGCAGCCATCACATCAGCCAGCAAGCCGATAAGGTTCCGGAATCGTCAGTGCGAACGGCCCGTAATGGGGTGGCCTCCTCGGTGGCCATATGGCCTCTGGGATTGTGGCCAAAGGCCTGATCGAGGCGGGTCAATACCTCGGAACCGAACCGGCGCCGCCAACGGCCCACGCGGCGCCGTCGACAGGTTCATTGATGTGACGTTAGCCCAAGCGCTGCAGGCGCGACGATCGTTCCAGGCGGAAGGCGGCAATGCTGCCACAGGCAATGGCCCCAAACGCCCCGAACCGTATCGCACATATGGGCCAAAGGCCCACGGCCGCCCCGCGGGGTCTCGCCCACACCCAACCGCAAGGAGACGGCCCGCGCGCTGTGCACGCTGGCGCATATCCTCCAGCATCGCCTTTCATTCGCGCCATAGATGCCTTGAGCCGGTTTTGTACATCCAGCACCAGACCATCCGGGAACCTTCATAACCCAACCCAAGGGGCAATTAGCGTGTCGCCCAACCGGCGCAGCGTCGCTAGAAACCGGTGCATCCAGATCGGGTTGTGCAATGTGGTCACCAACGCGGACAAATCGCGCGGGCATCGCAAGGCGCATGGTTGCGACTGTTATCCCAATGCTTCGGACTTGTTGGTTCAGCAGTAATCTGTCGGTTTGTTGTGCTGGTTTAAGTAGCGCAAAAGGGGCATTTCAACCGGTCGTACCTTTAGCGCCCGGTCGGGGGCCAAACCGGGGAAACACATGCACCACAACGCCCGCTTTTTGAGGACATGAAAACATCCCAGGCACCAATCGTTCCCGATTTTGTTGGGCTTAATAATTCCAATTGCATCAGAGTCGAGCCCCCCTTTTCAGAGTCAAAGGCCAGGACGGGACCCGCCACCCGGGACGCTCGGCGTTCGATTCCCATTGCCGTTCGGATAAGAACACAGCCCCTTGTCGTGCACCAGCTTTTGCAGCCAGCTGAAGCCGGCGGCCCTTCGCGCAGGTTCAAAGGGCGGGGAAAATGTCGATCAACAACAGCTGAGCACCCCCTCGCGCAGGGATTCTTTCGGCCCCGCAAGGGCTGTCGGCCTTGGCTTTTGAGCAAATGCGACCAAAACTGGGCGGGGTCCAGGACAGTCGCAAGGACCCAACGGATTGACCCTTTTTCGTGCGCACGCTCTTTCGCGAAATCCAAAGCGTTATGCCCTGCGCATACTGCCTACAATCGCCGCCAAAAACAGGCGCTGCAGGGCCGCAGGCTTCTATGAACGCGCCACGCTTTAAGGAAAACGTATCTTGAAAAAAAACCTGACTGCATGCCTGCATATCTACCGCAACGGCGCGCCGCAGCCCATCCGGTTCTTGAGTTATCCCCCTGAAATTTGAAACAAGGGATCTAAGCTGCAGATTTGAGCCGCGCAGTTTTGATTAAAGCGGGCCGCTTAAACCAGCGGCGCAAGGGACACCTACGATGCCCCTCGCGGAACATCAAAACACCGATGACGAATCACACCTTGAATGATCGTGACCCATGCGGCCGAATGTAGCCAGATAGTTCTGCATGGTGACGATTAATCCCTGCGGCCAACAAAGGGGCCCAAAGATGGGCCCATTGCCGCCTAACAACGTCATTACAGAAACGAACCTGCCTGACATGGGGGAACCAATGCAACATTTTCCGTCAAAGGGACGCCAACTGGAAACACCTGCGATTTTCGTGGCCCCTGCAACCCCGCCATCGTCGGCGGGACAAGTGAACACGATAAGCTTGTAGCGGTTGGACGTTGTAGGCCCAACGAAAATTGCCCGGGGTTCGTTTTTCGCCGGATCGCTTGAGCACTTGGCCCAAAAGGGTGAATGCACAATGCGGTACAACAACCAAGATCCGCCAAAGGGTTGACGCTAAGAACGAAAGAAATTAGGGAGCGCCTAGATGTCGGGACAAGAGAGAGGCCGAAAGGTCACCCGCGGGAACGCCCTGGATGCCGTCTTCGCCGCCGGTAAAGTCGGCCTGTTAACTGCGGTGAAATAGACCATCTGTGCAAAGGCCAGCGTTACCATCGCAAAAAAGATGCCCTGCCTGCGGATCGCAGTGACCCGATGAACAAAACCCAAGAGGTCCGGCCGCCGCCGCCACCGCAAAAACCGGCAGCTCTGGTGTTCAGGCCCCAGACCTTGGCCGAGTGAGCCGCCGACCATAGCTGGCACCCCCAAAATACGCGGCATGCCCGAACGGACAACAATCCCCAAAGCCCAGCAAAAGTTAAAGGCTGCGGCAAAGAGAGGCTGAAAAACACATCACTTTCATCGCAAACACGTGGGGGTAGACGAAAAAACGGCAGGCACGATATCAGCGCGACAAAAGCAACCCAAAGATGATCTTGTGCAGACGTTGGCATGCCTGTGGACTTCGCCTTTGGTTTTATCAGTTCTTGCCATTATGCGGTCTCCCGAACAGGACCTTCAGGTTTGATTCATCAAGACGATTGCCGATGATGACGAAAAATTAACGAACGGCCCGATCCCTTCGGCGGTAAAAAACACCCGCGTCAATCCTTCGACGATTACCAAGCATAATAGCCCGTGACGATGGCCCCCATGATAGGAGCCCATCCCAACCGATCACCACGACGGCAAAAAACTACAATAATAAGCTGTTCCCATCGTCGGGTTCACGGGAATAGATCGGGGCCGGCCAATACGCCAGGCAAACCGGCCAGCGCCGACACCAAACCCGTAGTCAGCATCACCATCACGGAACATTCACGCCAACACGCGCCACGAGCGATTCGGATTTTTCCGCGCAGCGCGTAGATAGGCACCCAAAACGTGTCTTCTCGGATGCGCGAACCCAGGGTGGCAAAAAGCACACCAGAAACAGACCGACAACGACCCAATGCGCGATAAGTGCGGCAGGAACATTAAACCAAGGTTCTGTCCGCGCGAAAGCACAGCCAGGGATTTGATAGGGAATCCGGAGAGATGCCCGTAATAATTGCGGAACAGAACCCTGAATGAATCCACGCCAACCCAAATGTCAGCAGCAGCCATAAAGGTGGTCCAGATGGTAACAGGCGCGACCAACATGGTGCGCGATGGACGAACCAAAAGAAACCCACGATCAGCGGGTCCAACAAATCAAAGCGGCCAATAGCCAATGCCCAGATAATTCCAACAGCATCCAAGCGACCCAAAGGCACCTGCCATGTACAACGCACCATGGGCAAAGTTGATGATGTTTCAGAAGCCAAGATAACCGCAAGACCCAGCGATAGAACCCGCGTTATAACGACCCGTTGATTCAAGGCCAAGCAAAAAGCTGATGTCCTAAAAGAACTGCGGCGGACTCCCAATAACTTCAAAAACATATTCCTGGCCCTATTGTGGTGTGGAAAGAAACATCCATCCCACCAGCACGGGTGGGATGGGAAAAAATAACGCGCTGCGTTACTTCTTGGAGAAGTCGCACTCTCGAGCATGGGCAAGAACGCCTTCTTCGCCACTGATCGAGGGAAATCTCTTTGTAAAGATTCCCATTCGCCGGTTCGACCTCATTCAGGGGTTTTGACTTCGAAGGAGGTACAATCGTGCAGCGCACGGGCCGTCAGCACGCACTGTCACTTTGCCAAACAGCGGTCTGTTCTTCGATGTCCATATGCTTTCATCTTTATCGACGATCGCTTGCCATCTTCGGCGCTACCAGTTTCTTTCACAGCCGCAAGATACGCCATTTGGTGGACGAATAGACGCCCCCGCCTGCACCATTTGTTGGGCATAGCGCCATGCGCTTCCATAAAGCGGTCCGACCATGCGCGCGTCGCATCGTTCATGCGTCCAATAGAACGCTCTGTCAAGCGACAGACCCTTGGGGGCTGTTGTACACCAAAGCAGGACATCGTTGGTAAAACATAAGCCAAAGCAGCCAGCTTTTGACCGGCTGCGTTGATTGCCGAATTCCGATGCTTGCTTGATGGCGTTACACGTATCGCCGCCGGCCCGTTTTGCCAGACCGATAACATCAGCGCCACTGCCTTGTTGCTGCAGCAGAACGACGAGAAAAATCCTGGTTCCGGGAACGGCACATTGACCTGGGCCCACCGACTTCGCCACCGTTGGCCTTAACAACCGCGAGGTGTTCTCTTCGAGGGAGTGACCAAAGCATAGTCCGGGCAGTCATGAAGAACCACTTTTTACCGCCCGCATTGGTCCAACGGCCGCGCCCGGCTTGCCATTGGCAAGGACGCTGTGTCATATGTCCAGTGCACGGAGTCGGGCGACATTGTTCGAGAGGGTCAAAAGCCGTTGAACCGGCACCGAGATCAGAACACGCCGTTGTTTCAGCGGTTGATGTCGGCACAGCCAGCGCGACAGAGGATGGTCGGCACGTCCAGGAATCGCGTTCACGCCCTCTACGTCATACCATGGCGCGTTAATGTTAAAACGAACGATGTCGGGTTTAGTTTGGTTGGTCGGCAGAAATGATTTCGACAGTCATTGCCATTTTTCGGGCAGCTTTTGAAATCTTCGACGCCATACGTGCAGCCACAACCGAGGCCTTCGCCGGACAAATCGCATAACCGCCGGACCGGTCATTCAAAACACGCCAGCTTGACGCTGATGTCTTTTGCCGGGCCAGTGCGGGTGCTGCTGCCATTCGCGGCGAGTTACCGCGTGCTTAATTACAAGATCTTTGGTCATAAATTACCCTCCTGTTATGAACGGCCTAAGCGCCCTATTTTCCCCTACCACGCCCAGATAATCGTGAAGCTCTGGGCGTTTTCCTCCAGTTGATCGTTGGGGATCATGTCAACCGACCTTCCCCTGATCCACAACGTAATGCCGGTCTGCGACAGAATGGCCGCAAAACGGAAGTTCTGCTCCAACCAGAACGATGTGAAACCTTCGTCTTTAAGCGCCCTTGATGTGCGCCCGATCTGCTGGACATCACGGTGCCAAACCCTTCCGTCGGCTCGTCGAAGCAAAACAGGGAAACTTGGGCCCCTGTGCGCAAGATCCGCGCGATCGCCAGCATTTGCTGTCGCCACCTGATAGCTGTGCCCTGACTGCTTTTGCACGCATCGTACAAAATTCGGAAACAGTCATAAATTTCGCTCGACCTCAGCCCGCCGGCAGGCAATGCGCGCGCAACATGAGGTTTTCTCTTCGACACTTAACGACGAGAATAATGCCGCGCTCTTCGGGGCACAGCGCTATTGCCAAGCGCCGCATCTGTCGCGGCTGCCAGGTGATCATCTCTGTGGCGTTAAGGTGATCGATCCGGCGCGTTTTGGCCAAGGATACCCATGATGCCAAAAGGGGAAGTGTCTTTGCCGGCGCCATTGCGGCCAAGCAAACGTCACGGACTTCGCCTTTGGCGTACCTCAAGCCGATTTACCGTTGCAAGGCACGTGGCTTTCGTTCCGTACCCAGGCCCTGCAGATCTTCGACTTTAACAACACATTTGGACAGGTAGGTTCAGTCATGGGCTGGCTCCGATGGAGCTTCGATCACTGCGGGCGCCTTGAGATCTGTTCGTATGTCCCCCTCCGCCAGAATTTCGCCGCGCGGCAGAGACAGTGGATATGATCCCGAAAGTTCCGCCACGACCGACAGGTTATTTCGACCATTCAGCACCAGTGCGGTTTTCAGCAATACGGCGGATCAACTGCAGATCCGCTCGACATCTTCGCGGCCCATTACCGGCCATAGGTTTCATCCAAAAGCAACATGTCAGGACTAAGCGCCAGCGTCGTCGGCAATCTCTAGCGCGCGCTTTCGGCCATAAGGCGAATGATGCGGCACGTTCGTCTGAAGGTCGCTCAGGACCGGACCTCGCGATATTATTCGGCGGGCTTGGTCGTTCGAACTTTGACAAAAACACGAATTCAGACCGCAGAAATCGTAGCTTTCCCCGCGGCCCGTTTGCAAAGCCACACGGACATCTCGCAAAACAAGTTAGATCGGGAAAGATCGCCGAATCTGGAAGGACCCGCACCATGCCCAAACGCCGCATCTCCGACGGCTTTCCGGGTGATGTCGCGCCCCTTCTATAGCGTATCTGACCACGGGTAGGCTGCAGGAATTTTCGTCAGCAGGTAAACATCGTTTTGGCCCGCACCGTGGCCCAATCAGCGCATGGATCGCTGCCTTTTTTGACCACGGATCGACGTTGTTGACAGCAATGAAACCTTGAAACTCTTTTGGTCAAACCCTTCGCTCGTAGCGCGATAGTCATTGCTCCCCTTCCAAAGGTCAAATTCCAGCAAGGGCTCACTAAGAGCTTAGTTTCAGGAGATGTTTCAAACAGGGTGTTTATTTTTTTTGAACGACCGGTCAGAACCGGTAGTTAAGACTCGAGCCGCAGTATTTTTTGGCGGCTTCAACAGGCAACTTTTACATTTGTCCTGCATTATTCTGATTCCGCTGCGGTTTTGCGTTGAAAATCCGGGTCTTGCAGAACTCTCTTGCGATCGGTTGCAAACAAGATCGCTGTAGTAGGATCTGGCTAAGCACAAATTGACGCGACATATCATCCCCTTTGCAAGCCGTTTGAGGGGCCGCCTGGATTCTTGTACCTGCATACAAGTCGGCCCGGTGCAAATGCCAGTGACGGCGCTTTGCCGGCCTTTCGCGATAAATTTGCGGCCCGCTAAAACTGAATGAACGAACAGGAGTTTCCATTATGAACCGCCTACATCCTTAGTGCTTGCGCTGGCCGCTTGTCCATCGTCCCCGGTTTGCCGCCTTGAGCGAACGAAGATTGCCGGCGAAGATCACCATGCCGAGTATGAACTGGGCCTCTGCTTTTGGTGTTGTTGTGGCTGTGTCCAACTTCCTGCTGAGCAAGGCGTATGGCCTGTGATGTCACGATCGTGCCTTCCGACACCACGCCCGCCGTCACCTCGCTTTTCAGAAGAAACAACGGAGCCCGATATCGTACCGGAGCTTGGCCAAACTCGGCCGGTGGACGCCTATAAGAAAATCAAGGCCGGACGGTAAAAATCGTTGAACTGACAGCGTTCTTGACCCGGCGGTGTGGAAGGCTGGGTGGATCCGACACATCTGGGCGAAGCGCCACCCAGAACTGAAAAAACCACGATGGTGTTGATGGCGATCCGAGGCTGCGTTGGCGGCAATGTTCAACAATTGCCCCGATGGCTGGGGCTGCCGGATTGTGAACGACAACTGAATCCGCGCGATGGATGGCGAAAGCTCGGCATCGAAGTGCTTCAACCACGGTTCGGGCCGAACGCTTGGCCCACGTCGATGCATTCAGCCGTGCAAAAGCGAAGGCCTTGGTTTGGCTACTACTGGGGCCCCACCACACCACTGGGCAAGTTTGACATTGACCAAAGGTCAGCTTGGGGGAGCGAAGAGATCGAGGCGGGCGCAAATAGCCAACGCGAATGCAGAATCCCCCGGATGCTTGCCGTTACCAGAAATTGCCCACAGCGCCCGTATGTGACCAGTTGTCACCAAGGATTTCCAAACCTCTCACCCGAAGGTTTCCGAGCTGATGTCCAACGTACCAGTTCAAGACGGACCAAAATGAGCAGCCTTGCTGCATGGGATGGACGAGAACAACGCTAGCAGCCGAAGAAGCAGGGCTGTCTATTTCCTGACCAAACAAATACCGAAATCTGGAAAGACTGGATCAACGACGACGCGCGCAAGAAACCTGTTCGGCGCTTCTTGGCGATTGATCCGAAACGGACACTTTGGGGCGTTCCGGTGCATGAAGCATTCGCGGCCGCTCGGCCCTTCTTACGTAATCGACTTTAAGAACGAAGGGCAGACCGCAATCGCCCTCAAGGGGGGATGCATGCAACATTACGCTTGATCTTTGACAAGCTCGGTTGCGCGATTGGATGCGGCAGCGGGGGGGTGGCGGCGACAGCGCCCCGATGTTCGATGTCTGAATTGCTGGGCCAAAACAACCGGGCCACCGCAGACGAGGTTTCGGGCTGGGACAACCTTTCCTCGCTCGATAATCTGCACGATGCCTGCAACGGCAAAGTTCCGCAGTCGCGCCGACCTGACCACCGGTTCTTGAAAAGGCGGGTTCTGAACATCAAGGACAGTCTGAAAGTCGTTGTCGACCCTCTTGACACAACCCCTTAGCTGGGCGCTGAACGAAATGCTCTGGGTGATGCAGGGCGGGCCGTGGTGGATCATGATCCCACTGTTGATTGCTGACACCTTTGTTGGTTGGACGGGTCGCTCAAGCTGGTTCGGGCTTGTTTAGCGCTTTGTTCGGGTTTCGCGCCTTTGTTCGGATTATTACGATTACACAATGCAAACGCTGGCGATTATTTTTCGTCTAGCGCCTTCATATGCGTGCTTCTTGGGGTGGCCGATAGGGGATGCGATGTCACGCAGTGACCCACCAAAACGGATTGATCCCGATCCTTGATATGCTGCAAACATTGCGCCCTTTGTGTATTCTGATTCCGCTTGATCTTCCTCTTTTTCGGTCACCGAACAAAGCGGGATGGGATCGCGATTATTCTTTATGCTATTGTGCCGTCGTCCGCCTGACTGACCTTGTATCCGCCTAGTCGGACAAGGATTGCATTCGAGGCAGCTTGACGCGTTCGGTTATGACAAGCCATCAAAAAACTGTTGGCGTTGGCAAATAAACCGCTGGCGTTGCCCAATATCATGGCCGGCGTGAACCCAAACATCATGATTGAGCCTCGCGATGTCGTTGATCGCTTCCGCTGGTGTCCGCACCAGGGCTTGGGGTGCTGGTCCTGCGCGGTATTCGCCAGTCTGGAACTGGGCGTTGGTCTGCTTTCGGGGTTGGGATTGTACTGCTGCGATCATCCTTTGATCGGGTAACCAAAGCAAGCGCTTGCGCGCATTCAATGCCGGCCAGCAGATTAAGAGACGGGACATGCTCAGACGATATTAAAATCAAATCCGGAACCTGTATAAAATCTCGGCGACGACCCGAAAAATCGGCGCTAAGAGCATGTACAAAATGGCATGGGAAAGACGAGCTTGCTGGCCGAGCATAACCACGTGCTGGGCGGGCTCAATGATATCAACGTCGATATACCCGGCTGGCAGACCACGGTTATCATGGGGCTATCGGGATCGGGGAAAGTCGGACATTATCCGACTTTGAACCGGACTTGATCGACCCACTCCGGCGAGAAGGATGTTGGTCGGGATGGCGAGGATAATCTTGTCCTTACAAATGAAAAACAGCTGACGTGATTTTGCGGCCAACACCGGATCGGTCGATGGTTGTTCCAGAAAGTTCGCGCTTGTTCCCCCACCCGGACCGTTCTGGAGAAACCACTGGGTCTGGCCCCGCAATCGCAAGGTCAAAAGCCTGAAGGAAGTGACGAAAGCGAAGCCACAAAAATGGCTCGCCCGCGTCGGCCTAGAGGGCAGGGCGATCAATATCCTCATCAAACTGTCCGGCGGGATGCACAGCGTGTCGGCATCGCCACCCGCGCCCTGACCAGGCAACTCCGACATTTATGCTGATGGAGCGAGGGCCATTTTCGGCGCGGCATCGCCTGTTCCGAACGGAATATGCAAAACCTATTGATCGAAACTCCGGGCGAGCTGCAAAAGACCATCGTTCTTTCATCACCCACGATCTTAGACGAATCTCTTCAAGCTGGCGACCATTTGGTTATTACTGAAAGACGGTTTTGTCGTCCAGCAAGGCGAGCCGAGCATATTCTTTTAACCCGTGCGACCCGTACATCGAAGATTTGGTTCACGACATCAACCGCGCGCGCGTTTCTGCGTGTCCGGTCGGTCATGGCGTAAGAACCAGGAAACCAACCGGCAACATTAGCGGCGAGTTGATCCCACAACGACAATCTGGAATCGCTTATTCGAGAAGTCGGCGGCGGGAACGACAAACCGCTATTCGTGTAATTGAAAAGACGGCCAGCAGGTTGGTTACCTGGAAATGGCCGATCTGGTACGTCTTTGCGTGCCGCAAGGGGGGTCATCTGATCCCGACGTGCACGCAGAACCCGGTTGAATTTTATTTTTAAGTGCGCATCCGAACTGTGGTGGCCACCTAAATTTAGTGCTGCCCAATTGCGATCGCAGCGCAAGGTTTGCCTTGGGTATATTAAACATAATACTATTTACAAGTTGCTATAATACTGACAGGGTGCGCGCTACCTTGAACTGCCGACTCCTATTAGAAAACATATGGGTTATCTAATAGGAGGAACATCGCAATTCGGGAACCGTTTATTACGCAACTAAGCATGCAAGACGTCGACGAATTGAGGCTGGTGGCATGCGAGGTGCCTGTCGCCGAGATGGCGCGGCATTGAAACGCCATAAGTCCACGAATCTTTCGGAGATCAAAACGTTAATTTTTCTGGGCTTGATTGATTGCCTTTCCCAAGAAGTATGGCTGAGATACTTCGGCATGGCGGCTCATCAGATCACACACGCGGCGATACACACAACGCAAGCTGATCCGGGCACCCTGAGCTGTGTCAGCGCGTAGTGATACCATCTTAAGGCATGGATGGACGCCCTGAACAGATCGGCAAAACCGGATGATCTTGATGGAGCCAAGCAGCGCGTTTGCCAGGGGAAAAACAATCTACCGTATATCTACCCCAAAGAAGGCATGTCACAGGACTTGTGGTATGGACTGCCCATTGCATTCCAAGAACCGGACACCCCGCCGCTGCCGAAAAGCGTTCAGAAATCCAAGTTCGATCGTGATGTCAGCTCCTATTCAGGCCAGATGGATGTCGCCCACCGTCGCCCAGTTTGGCAATTGGGAAGGCGATTTAATGGCTGTTTTAACAGAGACGTGGCCAAGCCAAATGTCACGTCGCTGGTTGAAGCGCGTCAAGTCGTTTCACGGTGATCCTTTAAAAACCCCACAAACGCACCAAAACCGGTGATGGGAAGATACTGGAAAGGCTATCCAAAAGACCTGCCCCATATCGCCCGCAGCAATCCATCACCTTTGATCGAGTAGCGAGTTCGTCAGCTGGCCGCAATTGCAGCGCAAAATTGGTACCACAAAACTTGCGTTTCTGCGATCCCTCGCACCCTGGCCAAAAAGGAACGTTGAAAAATACAATCGAAGGGCTCGACGGTGCACCCAGAAAGCGAGCATATACGTCAGCTTCACGGATCACGACATCAAAGAAATAAGCGAACCGCCTCAACAACACACCGCGCAAATGCTTGGGATGGAAGAACACCTGCGGAGGTCTTCAGAGAAAAGAAAATATGTGGCGGAAATGGGTGATCACCCTACCCTCAAAAAGTAATAGGAGTCGCAGGTTCAGTATTCGCTCACACTTTGGCTTTACGGCCCCGTAGCTCCACTTCGGGACATATCTTTGCCAAATCGCCCCCATGGACCGCGGCGTTAGTCCATACCCACCTTCAACCCAGTCGATATCCACTTCACGCTGCTGCGGGTAGCCACCGTAGGATAGATGACTTCGCGGCTGCCCTCTTGGGAAGGCGTCGATTGATTGCTACCCCAGTATCATTATTCCCAATGCAGCGTCAGGGTGTCGGCGTTTCGGCTCGTATTCACGGTGGAAAGCGTTGCCAAACCCCTCGCATATCGTTCCTGCGTTAGGGGCGCTTGGGGTGAATTGCTGCGCAAGGCCGGCGGAAACCAGCACCCTCGATGATAAGAGACTTACAAGGCGTTTTGACGTTCAAAACGTTCGCGTAAAACTGCCGCGATCGGGGGTTGCTGCCGTCAGTTCTGATGGTTCGGTCGCAACAAGACGCTGGCTGCACTTTTGGCACCCTCCGCCCGCGTTATAGCTCGACGTCGCGCTGGGCTCCATCGGGGCCATAGCAACCCACCACGTTATAGGGCAATTGCGACGAGCACCCGCTGCAAACCACCCGCAGGGCCTCGGGGGACTGTTTGGACAGGTCTCTAGGAATAGCGCAGGATGTCGTGATGCCAAAACCCGCGGCCGGTTCTTGTTCGTCCGCCCATAGGCCAGCGCGATGCTGAGGCCTGCGTCGGTTAATACCGTAGACAGCCCCCAGAGGAATTCGACCATGCCATGACGTGCGGCCGGTCCATGCACTGTTGCAACAGCAAACCTTCGTTTAAAATCTGGGCGACAGATCGTAATGCGCACCCAAAAGGCCGGATGTCGTCCCGCGATGTGGGCAACCGCTAGAGAGGCAGCCCCCCAGATAGCTAGAGGCACCATGTCGACAAGAACGCGCAGCGCGACTGATCCTCCAGCCAAAAAACCCGTAAGCTTGCCGTGAACAGGACTTAACTCGGGCATATACTGACTTGGTAACGCGGCTTCGCAGGCAGCCGGTCGGGGCGGTATCGCGCGCCACGCGCGGTGAACCACGGCCTCGTAGGGCAGGGCCATGAACAGGTCCAGCGGGCAGCCCCACTTGCTGCCGGAAGTGGCATTTCGCTGATTGGCGTCAACGTAAGGGAGTTGGCGTCATATCAAAGCGCCTTCGACGCAACTCGAGGAAGAAACCTTTATCATCTCGCGGCTGGCGTCTGGCCCTGTCGGGTTCCGTGGTACGGACCCTGCGCTGTCGCCCCCCGGACACGCATGAGCCAAGGCCCGCGATGGTCCACTGCTCTCTTACCGCGTGGCCTTTCGGGGCCAAGATCGTGCGAACGGTAAAGCTGCGCCCGGTCAGTCTCCGCCATCGTCAGCACCTCTGGTCCCCGCAGGGGAGGCGTTTGGGCCAATCGCATCTGCATTGGTTGCGTGAACGGTGGTGTCAAGCGTCGGGCCTTGAAAGATGCCGTTTGCGATAAAATCGCCTTTGTCGGAAGCCTTGTTGCCCCATGCCCCATGCGCTCGAATGCCGATTGGTACATTTCGCGTGGCCGCCTGATAGGGCAGTCCCGAGTGGGGCTCCGACCCCGTCGAATACATCGGTAAGTCTTGCCCCAGCCGACGGCCATTCGCCGGCCCCCGCCAGAAAGCCGGCCACAACGCTACGCCCCCTTTGGAAGGCAATGGTCCCGCTGCACCTGTTGCATCAAAAAGCCCCTGCAAGGATCAACGGGTCTCGCCCGCGCGGCGCATCTTCGGTCGCCCGCGATCGAACCACTCAGCAGTTTGCATATTCGCGATCCGTGATTGTGGCCGGATAACACAAGGATCAGCCCGCTGCTCATCCGCCAGCTGGTTCATGCCTGTACCTTTGGCAAAATCAACCGGCGACTGCTTGCAAGCCGTTGCAGCATCATCACCGCCCCTTTCGGCGCAGCGGACCCGTTGAGGTTGGGACATAATCGATACTCGCCGGCTGCCGCAGTACAGCTGAAAGTACCGCTGTCGAATGTCGCACCTGGGTAGTTCGGGTTCTGTCGTTGTCCGCCGCCGGTCAAAAAGCTGAATTGCGGCCAATGCCAGCGAGTGTTGTCGCGCAGCCGCGGCCAACTTTGGCCTAGCAAAGGGCGTTTTGGGCGGATTTAGTCGCAATACCACCCCCTACGCCAAGGGGCATTCTGGATCGCTTCAGTTGCCGCTTTGGGTTCCCCCCGCGCACAAGTTACCGGCAACGGCCGGCATGCCGCGTTTGATTCATCTGTTCATGTCGCCATTCCTTTAGAGGTTTAAGCCGGTCCTAACTGATCCGGTCGCGAGTGCTGTTTTGACTTCTGTGCTGCTTGAAGCGCCCCCAGCACATGAAATGGGACCAATCGTGGCGCTGCGAGTGCCGTGTGACGTACGTGCGATACGCGCAAGGCCACGACTTTGATGTGCAGGACCCTTCATTCGCGGCTTGCCCGGCTTCAAAGATCTGCGAGGGTATAGCGCGGCAGGCCCATCTCCATCTGTGCCGTTCTATCGACCGTGTGACCGTATCGGGACTGATGGTCCAGTGCTTGCGGATCGCTGTACGGATAAATCGCTGCGGTTGGAATTAGAACCCCTCCTGTACCAGCAGATCGATTCCGACCAGATCAAACAAAGCCAGGTATTGATGGTAATTTTTCTCGGCTCTTTCGCGGCTGTTTGCTTCGTAGCTGCCTGACGTTGCTCATACCGTTTCTCCATCCATTGTGGATTGGTATATGGCGATCCGATACGCAGATTGCAATGGGTGCCGATCTTCTGGCCGCTTCAGGCCAGCAGTTTTTACCGCCATGGCAAGATCGTCCCTAAACTGGGCCGTTGCATCGGCTTGCTTTAGGATCGGGGAAGGCGCAGAGATAGGACGGGTGTAGGGTTAACAGAACAGGCCGTGCCGGATGCGGTTTGTCGACCGTGCCGCGCCGCGACAAGTCCCGCGCGCGGCGGCCCCGTCAGCCCTTCGGCGGCCGGGTGGCCCCATCCAAGCAGCAATTTGGGACGTTACCTTTGCGCGATCTCTGCGTCCAGCCACCACCGGCAATGCTGGAAGTCTCATGACCCGGTTTGGGAGAATTGGTGCAAGCCGCCGCTTACGCCGGGGGTGAACTTAAAATGCTTTACGCATTGGTGACAAACGCCTTGTGTTCGCTCCAGCCCGCCTGCCCCGCAAATCTTGCAAACAGCGCCCCGCCGGACCAACGAAGGGCCGCCCGCTAAGGTCTCCTCCTGATCCCGGGCTGCTTCCCCTACGATCATCAGGTCAGCGTCCATCGGCCCTCGCCCGGTACAGTTGCGTGGGCGTTGCAAAAATGCAGGGGGGGCAAACGCGGTACAGGCCGCTGAATATCTTTGGCCAATGCGTCTTTCGGACCCTCCCACGCCGATTGATGCGCGCAAGCTGCGCTTGTACTTGTTGCCATTTGCGCGCAGGTGGCAGCGAGGGGCTGGCCTCTGCATCGCCGCGCGCGGGCGGGGGCATCGGCAATTCATTTGGGGAATAAACGCCGCTTCGGGGCATTGTTCTTCCAAGTATTTCTTTGGCATCTCTGACTGCATGGCTTTGACCATCAACCGTGCAGGAATTAAAGTGTTCTTGGAAAAATAGGTTGAATCACAGCTGCTCGCTTGCATCTTTCGGGCAGCGCTGGCTTTTCTTGTCCTTCGCGGAACGGACAGCGACCCATTTCTCGAACTCGCAGAACATCCGGCGTCAGGATAACGCACAATCATATTCGCTGAAAACGGCGACAAAAGAAAATCGGCGGTAGGGCTCTACCGTTTGTGATACGTGGGCTCGAACCCACGCGGCCAAAAGGACCGCCGCGGCGCATCCTCAGCCCCGATCTCGCGAAAGCGGACAACAGGCTTTCATCTTATGTTGCAGCGATGCACGTTCTTTTTTTCCATCGACCGCAGCCTGGACAGGATCGGCGTCGCCGCGGTCCGTCGATGAAGGATGGCGGGGCATCTTTCAAAACGCCACAAAACGCATAGGAGCGCGCCAAAGCGTATCAGGATCGCTATGCCCAGACAAACGTGCTGGCCATCGGAAAATAAAGCTACGCCCCGGTACAAGATCTACCTGCCCTGTCGCTCGGACCGGCGGAAGGCTTCACCAAAATTAGGTCGGGTGCAGTGGTGGTAATCGCCCCACAGGATCGCCTTCGGGGCGGGATGCCCCGCCGCCAAGAAAATTGCCGCGGCCGCATCACGCCACGGCTTGGCGCCGTGCAATCTTGGGGCATGAACTGCGGCGGTGACATCAGAACAATTTGTCAGCTGTTAATAACGGGCGGCCGGTGCGAAGCGCGCACGCAGGTCTAGGGCTTGTCGGTCAACCCAACGGGGGACCAGCGCCCCGCTGTGAGTTAAAAACTTGCGCGCCTTTTTCATTCGGACGCCACCCATGCGGATTCCAGATCTCGTAAGCGCAGGTGCGGTGGCGGCGCGTTGACAGGATTCCCGCGTT